>Ga0207776_1000293_pt1 | contig 8782 bp, 9 predicted proteins | sample LuqExpMetageno30_FD_187788 | JGI IMG/M metagenome (GOLD analysis project Ga0207776, IMG submission 187788) | Tropical forest soil microbial communities from Luquillo Experimental Forest, Puerto Rico - Sample 30 (SPAdes) | ecosystem: Environmental > Terrestrial > Soil > Tropical forest ... | reverse complement strand
TCCCGCCAGTACAACCACCACCCGCATTACCAGATAGAGGACTTCGGGGAGATATAGCACGGTCAGCCCTATCGATCGGCCTAGAAGAAATGATGCGACGCCTTCCGCTGTGTGCACTGCCACCACACAGATCACCATCCCAGGGCAGCCAGTAGAGCGAGCATTCCGGTGAGCAATGCCAGGCCACCGAAGAACTCAATGCTGGGCGCGAACCACTGATTGAAGTCGAGTCTCGGTACGCGATCAGTCACCAGTTCACGCACGAACACCGCATGACGCTGGCGGTTAAACAATTTGTGGAAGCCAGAGACGGTGAAGAACGCCCCTAGCGCGATGCGGTTGATGATGACCTGCCACTGAAGATTTCCTCCAGCGCGAGTTAGAGTCCGGCCCTTCGGGAGGGGACGGACGGATGAAGCGGAAGAGGTTTACGGAGGAGCAGATCATTGCCGTTCTGCGCGAGCAGGAAGCCGGGGCGAAGACCGGCGATCTCGCTCGCAAGTACGGGGTCTCGGAAGCCACGCTGTACAATTGGAAGGCCAAGTACGGCGGTCTGGACGTGTCCGAGGCGAAGCGGCTGCGAGCGTTGGAAGACGAGAACCGCAAGCTGAAGAAGCTCCTGGCCGAGTCGATGCTCGACAATGCGGCGCTGAAGGAGCTGCTCTCAAAAAAATGGTAGGGCCCGCCGCCAAGCGAGAGGCAGTCGCTCATCTACACAGCACCTTAGAGATGAGCGAGCGTCGGGCCTGTAGCCTGGTTGCCGCGGATCGCACGATGATCCGCTACCGCTCGCGACGGCGGCCCGACACGGCTCTGCGAGCCCGGTTGCGCGAGCTGGCGAACGAGCGCCGCCGGTTCGGCTATCGACGGCTGTTCATCCTACTCCGACGCGAAGGCGAACCGTCCGGGATCAACCGCATCTATCGGATCTACCGGGAGGAAGGGCTGACCGTCCGAAAGCGGCGTGCCCGCCGGCGGGCTGTCGGGACGCGCTGCCCTATCCTGGTCGAAGCCAAGGTGAATGCCCGATGGTCATTGGACTTCGTGCACGACCAGTTCGCTCAGGGCCGGCGCTTCCGCATCCTGAACGTGGTGGACGACGTCACCCGCGAGTGTCTCGCGGCCATCCCAGATACCTCGATCTCAGGCCGGCGCGTCGCGCGCGAACTGACGGCGATCATCGAGCGACGCGGCAAGCCAGGCGTGATCGTCTCCGATCACGGCACAGAGTTCACGTCCAATGCCATGCTCGCCTGGGCCGAAGAGCACCGGATCGAGTGGCATTACATCGCGCCCGGCAGGCCGATGCAGAACGGCTATATCGAATCCTTCAACGGACGAATGCGAGACGAGCTCCTCAACGAGACCCTGTTCACCGATCTCGCTCATGTCCGGCACACGATCCAGGCTTGGGTTGCCGATTACAACACAGTGCGCCCTCACTCGGCGCTGGGCTACAAGACACCGCAGACTTATGCAGCACAGCTCACCGCAACCGACCGTCCCGCTACGCACGATGAAAGCTCCGCGCGCCGGTCAGTTGCTCACAACGCGCCAACAGGCGTAACCTCGGCCGTGACTCTAATGGCTGCTGGATGAAAGTTTAGTGGCAGGTCAATTGGCAATGCGACCGGCAAGCTTATGCCGACGGCCTGCAGCACGGTCCCGGTGAGCACGCCGCGGCGCACGCTGGCATTAGCATACGCAAATGTCACCGCAGATAGCAGCGACAGAAGTCCACCGAGCATTCAAGGATTTCCGTTCAAGTGAGGAGCGCGCACGATAACCGAGCCGCAGAAAAACGCTACACGCGTTCGCCCTCCATCCAGACCGAGAGCACATCAAGGCCGGAATCGAGCGCGACGAAATCGGCCCGCGCGCTCGGGATCAGCGCGCCGCGCTCCTGCTCGAGGCCGAGGAAGCGTGCGGGGGTGAGCGTGGCGGAGCGCAGAGCGTCGTCGAGCGGAATGCGCGCGAGCGTCACCGCATTGCGCACCGCGCTTGCCATGTCGAGATGCGCGCCGGCGAGCGTGCCATCGGCCGTGCTGAGTTTGCCGCCGTTGAGCGTGATCGTGCGGCCCATCAGTTCGAACCTCGTGATGTCGCTGCCGGCCGTCGGCATCGCGTCGCTCACTAACGCGATGGAATCCGAGCCTTTTGCGACAAAGGCCGCTCGGACGGAAATTGCATCGACATGAATGCCGTCGACGATGAGGCCCGCAATCAGCCGCGGCTCCGAGAGCGCGGCACCGACGATGCCCGGCGCTCGGCCCATCAGCGGCGGCATCGCATTGTAGAGATGCGTCACGCCGGTGAGGCCTTCGTCCACGGCTTGCAGGACGCGCTCGGCGCTCGCCTCGCTGTGGCCGGCGGAGACGCGCACACCGGATGACGCGAGCGCCCGCACGAAGCCATCCGGCACGCATTCCGGCGCCAGCGTCACCAGCGAACACCCGGGCAGATCGCGCAAGGCTTCGAGATCGCGCATCATGGCCGCGCGGATGTGCTCAGGGCGGTGCGCGCCCGGCCGTGCCGGGCTGAGATACGGCCCCTCCAGATGCACGCCGAGCACCCCGTCTGCCCCGGCCAGCGAGCGGGCGGCAACGATGGCTGAGGCCATCTGCTCCGGCCTGTCGGTGATCAGGGTGGGCAGCAGCGCCGTCGTCCCAAGCCGTCGATGGGCGCGCGCGATGGCCCGCATCCCCTGCGCGGTCGGCTGGTCGTTGAGCAGCATACCCCCGCCGCCGTTCACCTGCAGGTCGATAAAGCCCGGGACGAGCATTGCGCCAACAGGCGCCTGCTCCCGCACGCAGTCGTCGGGCACGTCACCCCAGCCGCTTAGCCCGACGATCCGTCGGGCCTCGGTCAGCACCGCCGCGCGCTCATGCCAGCGCCGGCCGTCAAAAATCCGGTCGGCAAGCACGGCATGAAGGGGATTTTGCGGGTTTTTCGCCATTGTTCCTTGCTGAATTGGGACCTCGCGGTGCGCTTACAGTAACCTGCAACAGCGCGGATGCGTTGAGAAAGCAAGAGGAACCCGTATGGATCGGCTGGTCATCCGCGGCGGCAACAGACTGGAAGGTTCCGTCGAGGTGCGTGGGGCCAAGAACGCCGCCCTGCCCCAGATCGCGGCCTCGCTGCTCAGCCCCGAGCCGCTCGACCTCGGCAACGTGCCCGAGGTGAGCGACGTCGACTCGATGCTCGCGTTGATGCGGGTCTTCGGCGTGGAGTCCGATCGCGGCCGCCGCGTGCGTCTCGATGCTTCGGGCGCCCGCAGTGCGGAGGCGCCGTACGATATCGTGCGCAAGATGCGCGCGAGCATTCTCGTGCTTGGCCCCCTGCTCGCGCGTTTCGGCAAAGCCCGCGTCTCGCTGCCCGGCGGCTGCGCGATCGGCGCACGGCCGGTCGACCTGCATCTCAAAGCGCTCGCCGCGCTCGGCGCACAAGTCGAGATGGAGGGCGGCTACATCACCGCGCAGACCAATGGCGACCGTCTGCAAGGCGGGCACATCATCTTCTCGACGCCCTCGGTGGGCGCGACCGAGACCGCACTGATGGGCGCGGTGCTTGCCCGCGGCGAGAGCGAGATTTTGAATGCCGCGCGCGACCCGGAGATTTGCGATCTGGCGCTCTGTCTCGTCGCGATGGGCGCGCGGATCGAAGGCGCCGGCACGCATCGCATCCTGGTGCAGGGCGTCGATGCCCTGCACCGCGCGCGGCACGAATTGATCACGGACCGCATCGAAGCCGGCACCTACGCCGTTGCCGCCGCGATTACCGGCGGACATTTGGAAATCATCGGTGCGCATTTGGAGCATCTTGGCGCGGTCGCCGCGGCGCTGGAGCATGCCGGCGTGCAGATCTGGCCGACCGATCGCGGGTTGATGATCTCGCGCTCCGGTGCGCTCAAGGGCGTCGACATCGTCACCGAGCCTTATCCGGGATTCCCGACGGACCTGCAGGCGCAATTCATGACGCTGATGGCGATCGCCTCGGGCGCGTCCGTCATCCGCGAGACGGTGTTCGAAAGCCGCTTCATGCACGTGCCCGAACTGTCGCGGCTCGGCGCGAACATTTCCCTGCAAGGCTCGACCGCGCTGGTGCGCGGCGTCGAGCAACTGCATGGCGCGCAGGTGATGGCGACGGATCTGCGCGCGTCGGTCAGTCTCGTGCTCGCGGGGCTCGTCGCCGAGGGCGAGACGACCATCAATCGTATCTATCATCTCGACCGCGGCTACGAGGCGCTCGACCGCAAGCTCGTGCAATGCGGCGCCGACATCGAGCGGGTCGCTGCATGACCGCGCAAGCCTCCAGCGCGCGCCGTCTCTTCATCGGCGTCGACGGTGGGGGTACCGGCTGCCGTGCACGCATCGAGGACGAAGACGGCCGTGTGCTCGGCACCGGCATCGCGGGCGCGGCCGCCCTGCGCTTCGGCATCGACCGCTCCTTCGCCGCCGTCGCGACCGCCTGCCGCGCCGCGCTGGCCGAAGCGAGGCTGCCGGAAAATGCGCTGCGCGAGACGGTCGCAGGCGTCGGGCTCTCCGGCGTCGGCCGCAAGGGCGCGCTTGAGCAGCTTCTCGCGCATCCGCATCCGTTCAAATCCGTCACCTACGTCAACGACGCGACCATCGCCTGCATCGGCGCCCATGCCGGACGCGACGGCGGCATCGTCATCGTCGGCACCGGCAGCATCGGTTACGCCGTCGTCGGCGGCCGTGAATATCGCGTCGGCGGCTACGGTTTTCCAATTTCCGACGAGGGCAGCGGCGCCGATCTGGGACTGCATGCCATTCGTCTGGCGCTGCGCGCGCACGACGAGCGCAATGTCGCGACCAGCCTGACGCACGAGGTGATGGCGCGATTTCACGACGATCCCTACGACGCCGTCGCCTGGATGGATAAGGCGACCGCGACGGATTACGCGACCTTCGCCCCGATGGTGATGCGGCATGCCGACGACGGCGACCCGGTCGGCCGGCGCATCGTGCGCGACGCTGCCGAGCAGATCGACGAACTGGTGCGGCGGCTGGTGGAGTTCGGTGCACCCCGCATCGCGCTGCTCGGCGGGCTTGCCTCGCCGATCCAGCTCTGGCTCGCTCCCGATGTGCAGCGCCGGATCGCGCCGATTGAAGGGGACGCCGTCGACGGCGCCCTGTTGCTGGCGCGGCGGCCGGCGTAGTCTTTCCCGCACGTTTGCGAATCGTTCCGCTTCGGAACATGCCGGAATGCGGCCGCGTTGGCGGGCTGACACGAGGCAAGCGCGATGCTCACCGAGCAAATAAGCCCCCGCTATATCGATCTCGACTCGTGGCCGACGGGCGAGATCATCGCCGCGATGTACGAGGGCCAACTCGCGGCCGCAGCCGCCGTGCGCGGCGCGCTCGCCGATATCGCGCGCGCGGTGGACGCCGCGGTCCCCGCGCTCGAGCGCGGCGGCCGGATTGTGTACGTCGGGGCCGGCACCTCCGGACGCATCGGCGTCCAGGACGGGACCGAACTGCCGCCGACTTACGATTGGCCGAGCGAGCGCCTAATGTTCGCCATGGCGGGCGGACTAGGCGCGCTGGTGCAGAGCGTCGAAGGCGCGGAGGACGACGACGCGGAAGGCGCACGCGCCGTAACGGAGGCGAAGGTCGGCGCGAACGACGTCGTTATCGGCATCGCCGCGAGCGGAACAACTCCCTACACCGTCGGCGCATTGCGCGCAGCGACTGCAGCGGGTGCGGTCACGATCGCGCTCGCTAATAATCGGCACGCGCCGCTCTTGGAATCCGCGCGCCATCCTATTCTCGTTGAGACAAGCATGGAGGTTATCGCCGGCTCGACGCGCATGAAGGCGGGCACCGCGCAGAAGATCGTGCTCAACCTCTTCTCTACTGCGGTGATGGTGAAGATGGGCCGCGTCTACCGCGGGCTGATGGTGCACATGCGCGCGACGAACACCAAATTGCGCCGCCGCGCAGAAGTCATCGTGCGGCAGATCGTGAATTGCAGCGACGCGGACGCTGCGCGTTACGTCGAGGAAGCCGATGGCGATGTGAAGGTGGCCGTCCTGCTCGGGCTCGGGCTTGAGCCGAAGGAAGCGGTCGACATGTTGCAAAAATACGGCGGCAACCTGCGACTCGTCATCGACCGAATTGCCGACAATGGCTAAGGCTGGCGTTCTCACCAAAATGAGTGCGGAGATCGCGGAGATTCCCGCCGCTGCCGAGCGCCTGCTGCGTGAGAAGCAATCATTGATCGATCAACTGGCGCAGCGGATCGAAGCGGCGAGCCCGCGCGTCATCGTGATGTGCGGACGCGGCAGCTCCGGCCATGTCGGCGTCTATCTGCGGTATCTGTTCGAGACGAAGCTCGGCCTGCTCGTCTCGGCCGCCGCGCCGTCGGTGGTGACCGCCTACAAAGGCCGCCCCGACATGCGCGACGTACTGTTCGTAGTGATCTCGCAATCCGGCCGCAGCCCCGATCTGATCGCGGCGACGAAAGCCGCGCGCGCGCTCGGCGCGCTGACGCTCGCGATCGTCAACGACGCGGACTCGCCTGCCGCCGCAGAAGCGGAATTGCTGCTGCCGATCGATGCCGGACCTGAGCGCGCGGTAGCGGCGACCAAAAGCGTGGTTGCCTCGATGATCGCCGGTGCGCAACTCGTCGCCGCACTGACGCAGGACGATGCACTGGCGACGTGCCTGCGGAAATTGCCGCAACGGCTCGCGCAGGCACAAAACAGCGACTGGTCGGCCTGGAGCGACGGCGTGCTCGGCGCACCCGCCGCTTTCGTCGCCGCGCGTGGCTACGGCTTCGGCTGCGTGCGCGAGATCGCACTGAAGCTGACGGAAACGTTGCGCGTTCCGGCGCTTGGCTTCAGCGCCGCCGAACTGCGGCACGGGCCGCGCGCCGCGATCACGTCGGCGACGCCGGTGCTGCTGCTCCGCCAGAACGACGAGACCGGCGAGACCGTTGACGGATTGCTGCGCGACCTGCGCGATGCGGGCGAAACCGTGTTCGCGGCCGGCGGCACGCAAGGCACGCTGCCGTGGATTGGCGACGACCACCCAATCTGCGATCCTGTCGTGATGCTCGTCCCCGCCTATCGCGCCATCGAAGCAGCGGCGCGGCGCGGCGGGCTCGATCCAGATAACCCGCCGCATCTGTCGAAAGTGACGCGCACCTTATGAGCAGGATTTATCGTGCGCTGGGCGTGATCAGCGGTACGTCGGTGGAGACCGGCGGACGCACGCAGTTGAGCCCCGGCGCGGGCGCGACCGATCCCTATCCCGCGGTGCGCTCGCTGCTCGGCTGCCGTTGATCCTCCCCAGCACCACGGGCGCGCCGCAGCAACTGACCGGCGGCGAGGTCGCCGAGCCCGTCACCCTCGGCGGATGAATTCGGCGACGCGCTCGCCGATCATGATCGTCGGGATGTTCGTGTTCGCGCTGACGATGCAGGGCATCACGGACGCGTCGGCGATGCGCAGACCTTCGACGCCATAGACGCGGCATTCCGGATCGACCACTGCGTCGGGATCATCGGCGGCACCCATGCGGCAGCTCGACGCTGGATGAAACATCGCGCCGGTCGCGGCGAGAAATTCGTCATCGGTCGCCGGCGTATGCGTCTGCGCATCCGCCAGCAAACGTCCAGGCTTGATCCGATTGCCGATCAATGCCCTCCGGAAGGCGGCCGGCGAGGCGAGCACCACGCCGGCAACCGCGGCTTTCGCGGCGCCGATCAAACCCGTGCCGTTGATTACCCGCAGCGGCGGCTGCCGCGGCATCAGATAGATTTCATTGAAACACTCGCGCACACTCGGCGCGAGCAGCAGTTGTTCGGCGTGCCGCCCGGCCATCGCCATCCGCTGCGCGTCGCGAGGATTGGAGAGGAGCCGCTGCTCGACCCTGAGCGGCGCGTCCGGATCGGCGCCGGTGAGCGACACGCGCCCGCGCGAGAACGGCGCGTAAAGTGCGACGGCGAGCATCGCCATGCGCCGCCCGAACGGCTTTGGACTCACGCGCCCGGTGAAATAATGAAACAGATCGCCGCGCGGGCAGCCTTCGAGGCCCGACGAAAAGCGCTGCGCGGCGACAATGTAATGCTGACCCTCCTGCGGCAGGCGCGAGTCGCGTTTCAGCGTCATCGCGAAATGCATCTGCGGATGGTTCTGCAGATGGCGTCCGACGCCGGGCCGGTCGGCGACGACCTCGATGCCGAGTGGGCGCAGTTCGTCTGCCGGACCGATCCCAGAGCGCAGCAGCAAGGCCGGTGAGTGGATTGCGCCGGCGGAGACGACGAGCTCCGGCGCGGCGATCTCGATGCGCTCGCCGCGACGCTCGGCGAGCACGCCGGTGACGCAGCCGCGCGCCGTCGTGATGCGCAGCACACGCGTCTCGCTCAGGATCGCGAAGTTCGGCCGCGCGCGCACTTCGTCTGTGAGATACGAGCGCGCGCTGCTCACGCGTTCCTCGTCGCGGCTGAGTGGCGCCGGGAAGAAGCCGTCCGCGTCCGTCTCATAGACGTCGTCGAGCACCGCCGTGCCACGAGCCGCAAGCGTCTGTTCGATGCGCTTGGCGTAAAGCGGCCATTCCTGACGCTCAAGCCGGCGCACGATGTTCGGGCCGCGCGCATTCGCACCGGACACATCCACGTCGTTCGTCATCGCGCGGAAGGTCGGCAGCACGTCCTGCCAGCCCCAGTGCCGCGCGCCCATCGCCTCCCAGCGCGCGTAGTCGCTCGACACACCGCGGAGCGCGAGCATGCCCATCACGCTCGAGCCGCCTCCGATCAG
>Ga0207776_1000288_pt1 | contig 8882 bp, 7 predicted proteins | sample LuqExpMetageno30_FD_187788 | JGI IMG/M metagenome (GOLD analysis project Ga0207776, IMG submission 187788) | Tropical forest soil microbial communities from Luquillo Experimental Forest, Puerto Rico - Sample 30 (SPAdes) | ecosystem: Environmental > Terrestrial > Soil > Tropical forest ... | reverse complement strand
ATGGGGGCATCATGCGCTCCCGCGACTTAACGGCATGTACGCATTCGTCGCGCTCGATCTGCAGACCGGAAATTTCCTCGCCGCACGCGATCCGTTCGGCATCAAGCCGCTGTATCTCATCCAGGCGGGCTCGTCGCATCTCTTCTGCTCGGAAATGCGGCCACTGCTCGACACCGTCGACACCGGTGACGTGCTGTTGCTGCCGCCGGGTTATGGACTGACGCAGGCCGGCTGCGCGCGCTTTGCCGCGCCGCTCAAGAACGAGCCGAAACGGCTTTTGAACGGCGATGCGGTTGCGCTCGACCGGATCTTGTGCGACGCCGTCGCCATGCGGTTGCCGCCGGATCTGCCCGCGGCGGTGCTGTTCAGCGGCGGAATCGATTCCACATTAATCGCGCATTATGTGCGGCAGCATCGGCCGGAGACGCCAGGTTATTTCGTCGGCAGCGTGCACGGGCCGAATTTCCGCTACGCCGCCGAATACGCGGCGGTGAGCGGCTTCGACCTTCGCATCGTGCCGTTCGAGCCGGACGGCGACGAGATGTTCGGCAGCATCGGGCGCGTCGTCGAGATCTGCGAGTCGTTCGAACCCAATCTCGTGCGCGGCGCGGTGTGCTCTCTGATGGCTGCCGAGCGCATGCGCGAGGACGGCTTCCGCGTTGGTTTGTGCGGGGAGGGTGCGGACGAACTGTTCTGCGGCTATGCACCGCTCGAAATTGCGTTCGGCGCGGGCGACGCGAATGCGCGCACGATCCGCGCGGACGTGCTCGGGCTGATGCATCGCGTCAGCCTGCAGCGTGTCGACCGTGCCGCGATGCGCTACCAGGTCGAGATGCGCGAGCCGTTCCTCGATCCGGCGGTGGCGAACTATGCCCTCAAGCTCGATGGCGGCGCGCTCGTGCGGGATGTGAACGGGATTCCCGTAGGCAATCAGCCGCTGCGCGCGTTGTACGAACTCTACGCCGAGGCTCTGCCGTCCAGCATCGGCTGGCGCGCCAAGGTGCCGTTCGGGGAGGGCGCCGGCTTGGACGTGAGCCTGCAGCATTCCGCGTGGAGACGGCGGTTCGACGGCCTCATCTCCGATGCCGATTTCCGTGATGGCCAGCGGCAGTTCGTGGCCTTCCATCTGCAGTCGAAGGAAGAGTTGTATTACATGCGCGAGCTTGCGCAGAGCTTTGATGTGATGCGGGTCCCGCATCTGCGCGACCGCGCCAGGATTTCCTTCGACATGGCGCGGCACGGGCAGAAGCTGAAGGCCCACGCGCACGCGAGGCTATAGGCTCCCGGCTCCAATTACCGCTGTTTCTGAATTTTCATTCAGCTTTGGGCGAGCAGGCCTGAACGTCCGTTCAGGTTTAATTTAAATTCGTCCTGATCCGGAACGGGACGCCTGCAGTCACGTTGGGCGGCTATCGGAAACGCAAACCGGGAGACCCCGCCAATGCGGAAACCAGTCGCAATCGCGCTCGCCACCGCCCTCATGCTCGCCGGCGGTTCGGCGCTCGCGCAGACCCAGCAAAATGCGCAGCAGCCCCAGCAGAACATGCAGACGCAGCAGAACGCGCAGGGCCAGCAGAATACGCAGCACCCGAAGGCCGCCTCCGCGAAGAAGACGAAGCACAAGGTGTCGTCGAACAAGCACTACAAGCACGTCGCGAATTCGAAGAAGCATCACCACGTCGCAAAGTCGAAGTCGCACAACAAGGTCGCCAAGTCGAAGTCGCACAACAAGGTCGCCAAGAGCAAGGGCCACCAGACGACCGGCATGGCCTCGGGCAAGAGCAAGAGCATGCAGCAGCCGCGCCCGTCGACTGAGACGACCGGCACCGGCTCGAACCCGAGCAACTCGAACAGCACGACAAACCCCAACAACACGAAATAGCGGTCGACCGAAATTTTAATCGGCGAACTGCTGATCGACCCGGCGCGGCATTCGCGCCGGGTCGATTTTAATTTGTGTGCGTGCATTGTATGAGTTGCGTTTCGAAAGACCGGAATCGCGGCGCGCCGCTTGTCCGGGTTCTGCGCCGTGGCGCATTGTCGGTATATGACCCGCACAGGTGTCCTGGACCCAATCGCGGAGACGCGCCTCTGCGGAAACGCAGAGGCAGGACGTCGCGCCGGTTCCGGATTAATTGCCAATAACTCGGCGCACCACCGAAGCACGCGATCAAGCGAAAAGAGAGGCGCAGCTTTATGCGCCTTGGGGCCGGAAGTTCATGCCTTGCGAGCCGGGTGTGAGAGGCGATGACAGATCCTCGATCTGCAGACGTCCGCAAGATTGGCATTGGAAGAAACGGGCGCCCGCCGAGCCGCCGAACGACGCGACGGATGTGATCAGGCGAACCTCGCCCTGACACTCGTCACACGTCATCGGCAAATATGCTTGCATGCATACATCCGTCTGCTCGCCGTAATTAGCAACATCCTACATGCGAGTTCGTTCCGCCGGATTTTGACCGCGCCATTGCGGCAAAAAAGCCCTGGTTTGCCGAGGGACGCGCGTCAATTTGGGTCTATTCGCGATTGCGAGTAAATGTTCTTGCTCTTTAGTAGCTCGGGCGGCCTCGTTGAAAAATCCTACTGGTCAAAAGAAAGGCCGCACGGGTGAGTGTGTGGCCTTCGGGCCTTTCCAGAACCTCGATCATCTTATGCGGGAACTCGCCGCGGTCTGCACGTCCCGCAAATGTGCCGTGCGACCCGAGGGACGTGTTGCGAGAGCCCTGCGCCAGCAGGAGGACCATTGGTGCTCGGAGGCGCGGGTGGCCGGGAGGAACAGGATTCTAGGGAACTTTACCGTACCGGCGGTAAAGCTTCCTCCGGCGACCCCGGACTCGATAGCGTCTTGTCGGAGGTCGACCTGCGAGTCGCGGTCGGACTGGCCAAGGCGGGCGTCTCTTGAATCCTGCCTAATATTCCACAAAATTTAGGTAAAATTTTTACAAGTCACTGACTTGTCACATGAATCTGGCTATTCACCGGCCGGTAAGTACGTATTGTCGGCGTTTACGGGCACGTATATAAGCCTGCCGCATCGAACGGGCGAAAACCGCGTTCGGCAACGATATAAGAAGACATCGAAAGGGGAGTCAGTGGATGTTGGCGAAGACCAAGAGCTACCGTCCGTCCGACAAGGAACCGTTCATGAACGAGCGCCAGCGGGAATATTTTCGCGCAAAACTACTGGCGTGGCGCGAAGACATTCTGAAAGAGGCCAAGGAAACGCTGCTGCATCTGCAGGAGGAAAATCAGAACCACCCCGATCTCGCTGACCGCGCCTCGTCGGAAACGGACCGGTCGATCGAACTCCGCGCCCGCGACCGTCAGCGCAAGCTGATCGCCAAGATCGACGAGGCGCTGGCCCGCATCGACGACGGCACCTACGGCTATTGTGAGGAGACCGGCGAGCCGATCGCGCTGCGCCGTCTGGAAGCGCGGCCGATTGCGACGCTTTCGGTCGAGGCGCAGGAACGGCACGAGCGCCGCGAGCGGGTGTACCGCGACGATTGATCACCCGCTCCGCTCGTTCCCGCGAAAGCGGGAATCCAGAGCTGAGTTGCCAAGCTGGTAGGGGCGGCTGGATCGCCGCTTTCGCGGAAATCAGCGGAGTTTGGCCACGCTTCCCGCACTCTGCATACGACTTCACCACTCTCCCGGTTTGATATCTGGCACGCGGCGCCCTCTGGCGCGGCGCTCGTACATCTCGCTCCATCGCGCCACTTCGGTCTGCGGCCCGCGCAGCATGAGCCGGACGATGAGCGCAAACAGCGCGCCGAAGATGAAGCCGCCGATATGCGCCCACCAGGCGATGCCAGCCGCCATCGCCGGGTGGCCGATCTCCGTCGTGCCCTGCCAGACCTGCAGCAAGAACCAGATCAGCGCGAATAGAATCGCGGGCACCGGGATGAACAGCGGAATGAACAGGATTGGCACGATCGTGATCACGCGCTCGGCCGGATAGATCACGGCATAGGCCGCGATCACCGCGGCAATCGCGCCCGACGCGCCGAGTACCGGTTCGGTGCCGTTCGGATCGGTAATGATGAACACCGCGCTCGCCGCGACCGCTCCGCCCAAGTAGAGCAGAAGAAAACCGAGACGGCCGAAGCGCGCCTCCATGGCCGGACCGAAAATCCAGAGAAACCACATATTGAAAATGATATGCAGCCAGCCGCCATGCAGGAAGGCGTCGGTGATTAGCGGCCAATAGTCGTTCGGATTAAGCCCGACCGAGCGCGCGAGCGCCGGATGCGTGTAGCGCGCGGGAATGAGCGCGTACTGCACGAGCACCGCATTGAGTTCGCGCGACGGCAGCCCGAGTGTCCAGAAAAACACGAGCGCGTTGACGAGAATGAGGGACAATACCAGGACCGGGCGCGCGGCACGCGGTGCTGTGTCGATGAAGGGAAACACGCGTTCGCTCTCCGCGGCCCGGCAAATGGCGCGGGTCGGCGCCAGGGCTCGATGATGGACCAATGCGAGGCGCGAGCAAGCGTTCCGGCGAGAAGTTGGCGTGCTTCTCGTCTAGGTGCCTCTGACGAGTTTAACGCTGGCCGGCCATTAGCGGATACTTCCGGTCCAATTGTTGTTGGCAGGTTCGCGAACCTCCGCTCTCGAATAGCCGCGCTGCCGCGGCAGCAATATGGGTTATGAAAATTATAGACAGCATCGTCATGCCGCAATGCCATCACGGTGGGCCCGGCCGTCCCGGAAATGGCGAGGAGCTGGGCGGCCTTAACGGTTTGAAGCTTTATCACCAACTCGTCGCAGTGCAGGGCTCGACCGCGCCGATCGGCACATTATCGGCAGGTGCTGCGCCAATCGCGTAGCCTGCATTATGGCGTCGCCAAATCCTCCTCACGCAGCTTGTAGCGCTGGATCTTGCCGGTCGCAGTGCGCGGCAAGTCCTCGCGGAGCTCGATCCAGCGTGGAAATTTCCACGGTCCTGCTTTTTCCTTGACGTGACTCTTGAGCGTCTCGAACAGGCTGTCGTCCGCGGTCACGCCGTTCTTGAGCACGATGAAGGCCTTCGGCTTGATCAGGCCATCGGCATCCTCCTTGCCGATGACGGCGGCCTCCAGCACGGCCTCGTGCGAGGTAAGCGCGGTCTCGACATCGAACGGCGACACCCACATGCCGGAGACCTTGAACATGTCATCGGTCCGGCCGCAGTAATAGTAATAACCGTCGGCGTTGCGCCGGAATTTGTCGCCAGTATAGGTCCATTCGCCGCAGAACGTGCGCCGGCTCTTGGCGCGCTGATTCCAGTAGCCTTCGCCTGCCGACGGTCCGCGCACGATCAGCTCGCCGATCGCGTCGACGTCGACGTCGCGGTCGTGCTCGTCGACAATGCGGACGTCGTAGCCCGGCACCGGCTTGCCGGTTGAACCGTAGCGAATGTCGTCCGGCCGGTTGGACAGGAACGTGTTGAGCAGTTCGGTCGAGCCGATGCCGTCGAGCACGTCGACGCCGACAACGTCGCGCCAACGCTCGCCGATGTGCGCGGGTAGCGCTTCGCCGGCCGACACGCAGACGCGCAACCGGTCCGAGCCCGCGCCTTTGCAGATCTCCGGATGCGCGAGCAGCGCGGCATAGAGCGATGGCACGCCATAGAAGATGGTTGGCCGGTGCTTGCGCATCATCTCGAACACGCCTTCCGGCGAGGGCCGGTAGGGCCAAAGCGCAGCGGTGGCGCCGACTGAGAGCGGGAAACTCATGGCGTTGCCGAGCCCGTAGGCGAAGAACAGCTTGGACGCCGAATGCACTAGGTCATTTTCGTTGATTCCGATCACGCCTTGACCCATCAGTCTCGCCGTAGCCATCAGGTTGGAATGCACATGCTTGACGCCCTTGGGATCGCCGGTCGAGCCGGAGGTGTACATCCAGAACGCGACTTCGTCGGAGAGCGTGTCAGCGGTGAATGGCTCGCTGATCGCTCGCGCGATGACGTCCTTGAACTGATACACGTCGCGGCCGCGGAAATGCGTCTTGTCGTCTTCGATGGCGTCGACCAAGACGACGGTTTTCAAATGTGGCGCCTGGCCGATCACCGGCCAGATGCTCTGAGCCAGCGGTGCCGCTGCGACCAGCGCGGACGCGCGCGAGTCGGAGAGGATGTAGGCGTATTGCGGAACGGTGAGGAACGTGTTCAGCGGCAGTGCGATGCTGCCCGCACGGATCGTGCCCCAGAACGCCACGGGATAATCGACCGTGTCGTGCAACAGTAGTGCGACGCGCTCCTCCTGGCGCAAGCCGAGCGCGCGCAGAGCGTTGGCGAAGCGAATGCTGCGCGCCTGCAGCTCGCCGTAGGTGAGGGAGCGATCGGGATCGACGAAGGCAATCTTGCCGGCGCGGCCGAGCGCGATGTGCGCGTCGACGAAATCGGATACGGCGTTATAGGAACGGCGTGCGGTGAAATCCTCGATGGCCGTTCCCCCCTGCATCGCGCTAGCCTTCGAACAGCCGCTGCACCAGCCGCCGCGCCAGCACTCCGGCGACGCGCCGCCGATAATGGCCTGGTGTGAAGGTGGTCTTCATTGGCATGATCTGATTACGCACAAGAGCGTCGAGGCCCCTGATCACCCGTTCATCGAGTGGGCCGCCGCAAAGTTCTTTGGTGCCGGCGAGTAGCACCGGGCGCGGATTGGTGCCGGTGAAACCGATGCGCAGGTCGGCGAGCCTGTCGACGTCGCGCCTGAGCGCGACTGCGACGCCGGCGACCGGATATTCGATCGAACGGCGGATGCGGATCTTGTCGTAAGCAGAGCGCAATCCAGCCGTGTTCTTCGCGCGCACGGCGGTGACGATTTCGCCTGGGCGCAGCGAGAGGAAGTACTTGCCGTCGCCTTGCGTATCACTCACCGGTACGTCCTGCCGCGCAAAGCCGATGTAGAGCTGTTCCAGTGGAATGGTGCGGCGGCCTTGCGGACCGGCGATGTCGACCTCGGCTCGGAGTGTCAGCAAAGCGGGCGCGAGATCGCCGGAAAAGGTTGCGAAGCATACGCCGCGGCTCTTCGGTGCCACGTGGCAGATGGTGCCAGTAGTTTTCAAACAGTGTTTATTGGCGTCACGCCACCATTCACTTTGATTGTAATAGATGCAGCGGGTGTCGAGACAGAGATTACCGCCTACGGTGCCCATGTTGCGATGGGTCGGGCCGGCAATGTGGGCGGCGGCCTGCGCCACCACCGGATAATGCTTGGCGACTGCCGCATGCGTTGCGAGTTCGCTCAGCCGCACCGAGGCTCCGATTTCTAGCGTTCTCTCGTCGGCCTTGATCGCATGTAATTCCCGCACGCGGTTCATGTCGATCAGCACCGGCGGCGCCAAGATGCCGCGGCGTATGTTCACCACGAGATCGGTACCGCCGCCAAGCGGTTTGCTGTCGGGATGTGCCGCCCGCGCCGCGATCGCCTCGTCGAGCGTCTCGGGATTGAGTACGCGGAATTCGGGCAGCGCATCCATCAGACGGCCCTTTTCTTCCCGCGTTCCCGGCGCTTTTTTTCGATCGCCTCGAACACGCGGTCTGGTGTGACCGGCAGATCGTTGAAGCGGATTCCGATAGCGTCGGCGATGGCATTGGTCAGCGCCGGCAGGAAAGCGGCCAGCGAGCCTTCGCCCGCCTCCTTCGCGCCGAAGGGTCCATGCGGGTCGTTGCTCTCGACAATGCCGACTTCGATTGGCGGCGAATCCTGAATGGTCGGCACGCGGTAGTCGAGCATATTGGCGGTGAGCATTAGCCCGTCGTAATAAGCTGCTTCCTCGCTCATGGCCTGGCCCATACCCATCCAGACCGAGCCCTGCACTTGGCCCTCGACCGTCAACCGGTTGAGTGCCTTGCCGCAATCGTGCGCGACCCAAACCTTGTCAACCGTGACGACACCGGTGTCTTCGTCCACGGTGACTTCGACCACCTGCGCAGAATACGAATAGCCCATCGTGCCGCCGATCGCCGCGCCTCGATATTTCTTGCCACCATGAGATGCTGGAATTGTGGAGTAGTTGCCTGTGACGGTGATCGTGCCCGTGTCTTTCAACGCTTCGGTCACCACTTCGTCGAAAGTCGCGCCCTTGTCCTGCGCGCCTGCGCGATAGATTTCGCCGAGGCATTCGATATCTTCTGGCTTGGCCTCGAGTTTGCGCGCAGCGGCATTAACCAGCGCTGCCTTCAGATTGCGCGCGGCATCAAGCGCCGCATTTCCGACCATAAAGGTCACGCGCGAGGAATAGGAGCCATTGTCCTTTGGAACCACCTCGCTATCGCCGGTCACGACGCGCACGCGCGCGAGATCGAGTCCGAGCACTTCAGCGACCGTTTGCGCGAGGATCGTGGTCGAACCTTGTCCTATGTCGGCTGCGCCCGAAAGCACGACGATTGAGCCATCAAAGTCGAGCTTGATCTTAACTGTTGCGTGCGGCTCGCCAGTCCAATTCACCGGCTTCGACGCGCCGGAAATGTAATGCGAGCAGGCCATGCCCAAGCCTTTACGCCACAGGCCACTGCCGTCGGAGAGCTTGCCCTTGCGTTTCTTCCAGCCGCTCTCGTTCTCGACCCAGTCGAGGCACTCGGGAAGTCCGTAGGAATTCACCATCAAATCGTTGTCGGTAAAAGTCGGGGCTCGCAGCAGGTTCGCGCGCCGCACCGAAAAGGGATCGATCTCAAGTCCGCGTGCCAGCTCGTCGACGAGGCTTTCGAACGCGAAGCGGATATCGACCGTGCCGTGGCCGCGGAACGCGCCACATGGCGGAGTATTGGTGAGCACGCGGCGGCCGAGATATTTGACGTTGTGCAGGTCGTAAATCGCGTAAAGCATCGATCCGGCGTATAGTATCGTCACCACGCCGTAGCCGGAGTGCGCGCCGCCGCGTTGATCGCATTCGCA
>Ga0207776_1000285_pt1 | contig 8922 bp, 6 predicted proteins | sample LuqExpMetageno30_FD_187788 | JGI IMG/M metagenome (GOLD analysis project Ga0207776, IMG submission 187788) | Tropical forest soil microbial communities from Luquillo Experimental Forest, Puerto Rico - Sample 30 (SPAdes) | ecosystem: Environmental > Terrestrial > Soil > Tropical forest ... | reverse complement strand
CGCGGCATCGATGTCGAAGGTCACCGAATGGCAGGCGCCGATCGCGTCGAGGCCGACACAGCGCTGAAAGCAGGTACCGGTGCGCCGGCCGAGTTCGCGCTGCATTTCGTGCTTGGTGACGAGGTCCTGCGGGCCAGTGGGCACGTGCAGGAAGCGGTTTGTGAGGACGCCCGCGATGTCACTCTTTGCGCCGCCGAGATCCGGCCGCTCGGAGGCGAGGCGGTAGGTCTCCGCCATGGCGTTGATCGAGGGGAAGATGACCGGATGCTCGACCGGCTCCTCGACGCGCTCGCCCATGAAGAACACGTTTATGCGCCGGCCGCGCAAAGACGCGATGTAGTCGTCGGCGGTGACGATTGGCCGGGAAAAATCGGCCCAGAGCTGCTGCTCGGCGTTCATGCGGCCCTCCTTTGGAGGCTTTACGACCATATTGCGCCGATGGTGGCGGCGCGCAAACCGGCTGGCTGGGCGCTTGCGCAGATCCCCTTACAGGCGAAACGGGTTGATTTATCCTTCGGAAAGGCCTTTTGAATCCCGTCCGGCGTGAAAAGTTCCGGGCCGGGCGAACCATTTCGGCCGACGGACATTGAAGCAGGAACCTCCCTCTGACCGAGCCCGCAACATTCATGTTATCCATTGTTCTGGCAGGGATTTCGGCTGCCATTTGGCTGTACCTGCTGACCGGCCGGGGTATGTTCTGGCTGGGAAAGATCAGAGATGACCACAGCCCGCCATCGCCGGTGCGCTGGCCGTCGGTCGCGGTCATTATCCCTGCGCGCAACGAGGCGGCGGTGATCGGTCAGAGCGTCTGCTCGCTGCTGCGGCAGGACTATGCCGGGGCGCTGAGCGTTATCGTGGTGGACGACGACAGCGATGACGGCACCGGTGTGATTGCCAAACGCGCGGCAGAAGAGACGATGCACGCGGTCGAGATCATCAGGAGCGCGAGCCTGCCGTCAGGCTGGACTGGCAAGCTGTGGGCTTTGCGGCAGGGCGTGAACGCCGCCGAGCGTAGGGCACCCGATTACCTGCTGCTGACCGATGCCGATATCGTTCATGCGCCGGAGAGCGTGTCGTGGCTGGTGGCACAGGCGGAGCAGGGCCGATACGTGCTCACCTCGTTCATGGCGAAGCTCCGCTGTGAGAGCCTCGCCGAGCGCAGCCACGTGCCCGCATTCATCTATTTCTTCGAGATGCTGTATCCGTTCGCCTGGGTGCTCGATGCGAAAGCTTCGACGGCAGCAGCGGCGGGCGGCTGCGTACTGCTCAAGACCGAAGCTCTGCGTGCCGCGGGCGGTATCGACAGCATCCGCAATGCGCTGATCGACGATTGCAGGCTCGCTCGGCAGCTCAAACGTATTGGCCCGATCTGGCTCGGCCTCACGGACCGCGTGCGTAGCATCCGGCCCTACGGAAGACTCGCCGACGTACGGCAGATGATCGCGCGCTCGGCCTACTCGCAGCTCAATTTCTCCGTGCTGATGCTGATCGGCTGCATCGCGGGTCTCGCAATGACTTTTTTTGCCGCGCCGCTTCTGGCGATCTTCGCACAAGGACCGGCGCGCTGGATCGGGCTCGCGGTATGGGTTGCGATGGCGCTCACCTTTGTGCCGACATTGCGCTTCTATCGTGTGTCACCGTTATGGGGTATCGCTCTGCCTGGAATTGCCGCGCTTTACGCACTGTACACGATCGATTCCGCCTGGCGGCATTGGCGTAAGCGCGGCGGCGAATGGAAGGGACGCGTGCACGTGAACGCGCCGGGTCTGCGATGAAGGAAAGTGCAGCTCTGCGATCCGGCAAAGGTTCGGGCGACGAGAATTTTCCCGTCGCCTCACTGTTGATCGCGCGCAAGCACCGGCCGGCAATCCTGGCGTTCTACGAATTCGTGCGCGTCGCCGATGACATCGCCGATCATGCTTCGCTGCCGCCCGACGAGAAGCTCTCGCGTCTCGACCGCATGGAAGCGTCACTGCTCGGTCATAATGATGAGGAGCCGCAGGGCGTGCAATTGCGCAGTGTGGTTGCCGAGCGCGGGCTGTCTCCCGTGCATGCGCAGCATCTTCTGCGCGCATTCCGGCAGGACGTGACCAAATTGCGCTACGCGGACTGGGACGATCTGATCGAATATTGCCGCTATTCGGCAATGCCGGTCGGCCGCTACGTTCTCGACGTGCACGGCGAGTCGCAGGCGACATGGCGGGCGAACGACGCGCTCTGCGCCGCGCTGCAGATCATCAATCACCTACAGGACTGCGCAAAGGACTATCGCGCGCTGAACCGCGTCTACATTCCGGAAGACGCGCTCCGCGTGCACGGCCTGACTGTGGACGCGCTCGCCGCATCGCATGCCTCGCCTGCGCTGATCCGCTGCTTGCAGGATCTTGCACGGCGCACGGGCACGCTACTGAACGAAAGCCGGCCCTTTGCGGCGATGCTGCGCGACACGCGTCTCGCAATGGAGGTTGCCGCGATTCAGAAGCTCGCCGAGCGTCTGGTCGCGACCTTGCTGGTGCGCGATCCGTTGAGCGAGCGCGTGCACTTACGCAAGTCGCAAATGCTCTTGACCGGCGCAGCCGGCGCGGCGCTCGGCCTCTGGCGGTCGCTGTTCATGCGCAAGGCACCGGCCTTCGGTTGGTGATGAACGTGAGCGCCGCATTGGACAACGCCTCGGTTGCCGCGACGCGCGCGAGCGGGTCGAATTTCTATCTCGCCATGCGCATCCTCCCAAAAGCGCAGCGCGAGGCAATGTACGAGATCTATTCGTTCTGTCGCTTGGTCGACGACATTGCCGATAATGAGGGGCCGCGGCCGGAACGCCTTGCCGCGCTCGAGCATTGGCGGCGGGACATCGACTCGATGTACGCGGGTGCGCCGCCGGCATCCTTGAGCAATCTCGCCAGAGCCGTGCGGCAGTTCGGTCTGCGCAAAGACGATTTCCTCGCCGTGATCGACGGAATGGAGATGGATGCGCGAGAGGACATCCGCGCGCCCGATTTTTCAGCGCTCGATCTCTACTGCGATCGCGTCGCCTCTGCCGTGGGCCGGCTCTCAGTGCGCGTCTTCGGCATGGATGAAGAGTCCGGCCGCAAGCTCGCGCATCACCTCGGCCGCGCACTGCAATTGACCAACATCCTGCGTGACATCGATGAGGACGCGGCCATCGGCCGGCTCTATCTTCCGCAGGAAGCGCTTTCGCTCGCGGGCATCCAGTCGCGCGATCCGCAGGCCGTCGCCGGGCATCCCAATTTGGCCGTCGCGTGCAATATGGTCGTTCAGCGCGCGCGCGAGCATTTCGAGAAGGCTGAAGCGATCATGGCGCGCAGCCCTCGCCATGCGGTGCGCGCACCGCGCATCATGGGGCTCGCCTATCGCCGCATTCTCGACGGCATGTCCGCGCGCGGGTTCAATCCGCCGCGCGAGCGCGTGCGCGTCAACAAAATCCATCTGCTCGGAATTGCACTGCGCCATGCCTTCATCTGACGCCAGCACCGTTCACATCATCGGCGCGGGACTCGCGGGCCTCGCCGCGGCCGTGCGGCTGTCGGCGGCTGGACGCGCAATCGTCGTGCATGAGGCGGCTGGGCAGGCGGGCGGCCGCTGCCGCTCCTACTACGATCACGTCACCGGCATGGTGATCGACAACGGCACGCATCTATTGCTGTCGGGCAATCACGCCGCACTCGATTATCTCGCTGCCATAGGCGCGTCCGACATGCTGGAAGGCCCGGCGGAAGCGGAGTTCTGTTTCGTCGATCTTGCTAATCTTGCACGCTGGAAGATCCAAATCTCCTCTGGTGCGATCCCGTGGTGGATATTCGACAAGAACCGGCGCGTGCCTGAAACGAAACTGCGCGACTACTGGCCGCTCGCACGGCTGATGTGGCGTTCGGGCGACAAGCCCTTGTCCGAATTGATGCCGTGCTCGGGCCCGCTCTATGACCGTCTCATCGAGCCGCTGTTTCTCGCCGCGCTCAATATCGAGCCGCTGCACGGCTCGGGCGAACTCGCCGCGCGCCTGTTGCGCGAGACGCTCGCCATCGGGGGCAAGGCCTGCCGTCCGCTGATCGCGCCGGAAGGCATCGGCCATGCGTTCATCGCGCCGGCGCTGCGTACCTTGCGCGAACGCGGCATCGAAGTGGTGCTGCAGCATCCGCTGCATGCGTTGCGTTTCGATGGCGATCGCGTTGTGGCCATCGATTTTGGTGAAGATATCATCGGGCTCAAGGACGAGGACAGCGTCATCCTCGCGGTGCCGGCCTATGGCGCGACGGCGCTGGTGCCGAATCTCACTGCGCCGGGCGCCTTCCGCAGCATCGTCAACGCGCATTTCCGCATCGACCCGCCCGTGGACTTCAGGCGCATGATCGGCGTCGTGAATGGCACCAGCGAATGGATTTTCGCGCTGCCCGGCCGCATTGCCGTCACGGTCAGCGACGCCGGCGAGCTGTTGGACATGCCGCGAGCCGAATTGGCCGCGAAGATTTGGCACGAGGTGGCGGCCGTGACCGGACTTCCAGACAGGCTGCCGCCTTGGCAGATCGTGCGCGAGCGCCGCGCCACATTCGCGGCGACGCCGGAAGAAAATGCCAAGCGCCCCGGCCCGGTCACAAAGTGGCGCAATCTGATCCTCGCCGGCGACTGGACCGCGACAGGGCTGCCGGCAACCATCGAAAGCGCCGTGCGCTCTGGCCATCGCGCCGCCGAACTGATCGAAACAAGAAGAACCTGGACACGGGCCGCATGACACTCGAACTCGATACCGCACCCCCGATCATCCGTGACATCGGCGACGATGTCGTGCGGGCGATCGGTGCCGCCTGCCGCGCGCTTTACACGAAGCAAAATGCGGACGGGCACTGGTGCTACGAGCTCGAAGCCGACGCGACGATTCCCGCGGAATACGTGCTGCTGCGCCATTACCGCGGCGAGTCCATCGATGCGGAGCTCGAGCGCAAAATCGGCGTCTATCTGCGCCGCGTCCAGGGCGCAAAGCATGGCGGCTGGCCGCTGTTTCACGACGGCGATTTCGACATCAGCGCGACGGTGAAAGCTTACTTTGCGCTGAAGATGATCGGCGACGACGTCGACGCGCCGCACATGAAGCGTGCGCGCGACGCGATCCTTGCCCACGGCGGCGCGAAGCACGTCAACGTGTTCACGCGCAGCCTGCTCGCGCTGTTCGGCATCATGAGCTGGGACGCGGTGCCGATGATGCCGGTCGAGATCACGCTCTTGCCGCGCTGGTTTCCCTTCCATCTCAGCAAGATCTCGTACTGGGGCCGCACCGTGCTGGTGCCGCTGCTTGTGCTGTTCGCGCTCAAGCCGCGCGCGAAGAATCCGCGCGGCATCACGCTCGACGAGCTGTTCCGCGAGCCGCCGCTCAGCATCGGTCCGGCCCAGAAGGCGCCGCATCAGAACGCGGCGATCTTCGGCTTCTTCCGCGCCGTCGACGTCGTCCTGCGCAAACTGTTCAACGATCCGCCGGAAAAACTGCGCGCCCGCGCGATTCAAAGAGCGGTCGAATTCGTCGACGAGCGGCTCAACGGCAAGGATGGACTCGGTGCGATCTTCCCGGCGATGGCGAACGCCACAATGATGTACGACACGCTCGGCGGACCGGAGAACGCGCGCAAAGCGGCGATCGCCCGCGACTCGGTCGAGCGGCTCCTCGTCGTTAAAGAGGATGAGGCGTATTGCCAACCTTGCGTCTCGCCGGTGTGGGACAGCGTGCTCGCCGCGCAGGCCCTGCTGGAGGTCGGCGGCGACGAAGCGAATGCGCATGTGAAGCGCGCGCTCGACTGGCTCGTGCCGCTGCAGGAGGTCGACATCGTCGGCGACTGGTGCGCGCGCGCGCCGAACCTGCGGCCGGGCGGTTGGGCCTTCCAATACGCCAACCCGCATTATCCCGATCTCGACGACACAGCCGTCGTGATCATGGCGATGGATCGGCTGCGCAAGACGACCGGCACGCGCGATTACGACACGGTGCTCGCCCGCGCGGAGGAGTGGGTGCGCGGCATGCAGAGCCGCAACGGCGGCTGGGCGGCCTTCGACATCGACAATACGTACCAGTACCTGAACAACATTCCGTTCGCCGATCACGGCGCGCTGGTCGATCCGCCGACCGAGGATGTCGGCGCGCGATGCGTGTCGGCGCTGGTGCAACTCGGTGCGAAGCACGACGATCCTGCGATCAAGCACGGCATCGCTTATCTCGTCGGCGAGCAGATGGACGACGGGAGCTGGTACGGACGTTGGGGCGTGAATTACATCTACGGCACCTGGTCGGTGCTGTGCGCGCTCAACGCCACTGGCCTGCCATACACGCATCCGGTGATCCGCAAGGCGGTGCACTGGCTCGTCTCAATTCAGAACGAAGACGGCGGCTGGGGCGAGGACTGCGACAGCTACAAGCTCGTCTATGGCGGTTACGAGAAGGCGCCAAGCACGTCGTCGCAGACGGCCTGGGCATCGCTCGCGCTGATGGCCTCGGGTGAGGTGGGGCACCCGGCGGTCGCGCGCGGCATTCGATATCTGATCGACACGCAAGCTGAGCACGGTCTGTGGGATGAGGAGCTCTACACCGGCACCGGTTTCCCGCGCGTTTTCTACCTGCGTTATCACGGCTACCGCAAATACTTCCCGCTCTGGGCGCTGGCGCGTTATCGGACGCTGAAGGGCAGTGTGCGACGATTTGAGTTTGGGATGTAGCGAGCGCCGCACAGCCGTCATATCCGCGAAAGCGGGGTATCCATTGAAGGAGCTGAATCGTTTGCCTTCTCGGACCATGACGGGCTTCGGGAAAAGAAAATGCCCGGCGTGATGCCGGGCATTTTCATTTGAACTTCCTGAAACCTACTCCGCCGCTTCCATCGGCTGGGGCGCTTCCTTGGCGCGCGCCTTCTCCTCGCGGATCTCCGAAAGCTTTTCCTGCACGTGCCGTGAGAAGACGTATTGCGCCGGGCGCTGGTTCGACATGTCGACCTCCGGCGCCATCGCCCCGTCCGTCCTCACGCCCTTGCGTAATTTGAACAGCTTCAACGGGTGGCTGATCGAATCGTTGACGGCAGTCGCCTCGAAGCCGGAGTGTACCATGCAGTCGGCGCACTTCTCGTAATGGCCGACGCCGTAGGAATCCCAATCGGTGCCTTCCATCAGTTCCTTGAAGGTCTTGGCATAGCCTTCGCCGACGAGGTAGCAGGGCCGCTGCCAGCCAAATACCGTGCGCGTTGGGTTTCCCCACGGTGTGCAGTGATAGGTCTGATTACCGGCGAGGAAATCGAGGAAAAGGTCGGACTGGCTGAACGACCACTTCTTGCCGCCGTTTCCGCGTTTGAAGATGTCGCGGAAGATCTGCTTCGTCGTCTGCCGGTTGAGAAAGTGCTGTTGGTCGGGTGCGCGCTCGTAGGCGTAGCCCGGCGACACGGTGATGCCGTCGACGCCCATTTCCATCACGCGATCGAAGAACTTGGCCATCCGCTCTGGATCGGCATTGTTGAACAGAGTGCAATTGATATTGCAGCGGAAGCCTCTGGCTTTCGCTTCCTTGATCGCGGCGACCGCGCGCTCGTAGGTGCCTTCCTGGCAGACCGACCGGTCGTGTGTCTCCTTGTCGCCGTCGAGATGCACCGACCACACGAAATACGGACTCGGTGTGTAGTCCTTCATGCGCTTTTCCATCAGCAGCGCATTGGTGCAGAGATAGACGAACTTCTTGCGATCGATGATGCCCTTGACGATCTGCCGCAGTTCCTTGTGCAGCAACGGCTCGCCGCCTGCGATCGACACGACCGGCGCGCCGCATTCGTCGACCGCGCCGAGCGCGTCCTCGACCGAAATGCGTTGGTTCAGGATTTCGTCGGGATAATCGATCTTGCCGCAGCCCGCGCAGGCGAGATTGCACCGGAACAAGGGCTCCAGCATCAACACCAGCGGATAGCGTTTGCGGCCTGCGAGACGCTGACGAACGACGTAGCTACCCACAATCAACTTTTGCAAGAGAGGAATGCCCAAGGCTACCGTCCTTACCTATTTTACTTGCGTTCTTAACATCCAGAAGCTCGACCGGAACGCGGAATTCCATATTCTCCTCACGTCCCGCCAGAGCCGAAACCTGTTCCACCGGCCCGAACTTGCGCAGGGCCTCGATCGCATCCATCACCATCACTTCCGGCGCCGATGCGCCGGCCGTAATGCCGACCGCCTCGACCGCCTCGACCCATTCGGCCCTGATCTCCGAGCCGTTGGCGATCAGGTAGGTCGGTACACCCGCCTCCAATCCGATCTCGCGCAAGCGATTCGAGTTGGAGCTATTCGCCGCGCCGACGACGAAGATCACGTCGACCTGCTGGCTCAGTTCACGCAAGGCCATCTGGCGATTTTGTGTCGCATAGCAGATGTCCTCTGTCCCCGGGCCCACGACGTCGGAGAATTTCCGGAACAGCGCGGCGATGATGCCTTTGGTGTCGTCCACGCTGAGCGTTGTCTGGGTGACATACGCGATCGGCGTGTCCGGTGCGAGTTCGAGCGCGTCGACGTCCATTTCGCGCTGAACAAGAAGTACCTCGCCGGGAATCTGCCCGAGGGTGCCTTCCACCTCTGGATGACCGGCATGGCCGATTAGTACGACCGTGCGACCCTTTCGAAGATAATGGCGGCCTTGAGTGTGGACCTTCGAGACAAGCGGACACGTGGCGTTGAGGACATGCAGGCCGCGCTCCTGCGCTTCGAGTTCGACCTTCTTCGCCACGCCGTGCGCGCTGAAGATGGTGATGCCGTCGGGCGGCACTTCCGTCAGGTCCTCGACAAACTTCGCGCCGCGCGCCTTCAGCGCGTCGACGACCCATTTATTGTGCACGATCTCGTGCCGCACGTAGACCGGCGGGCCATACTTCTCCAACGCGCGCTCGACGATTTCGA
>Ga0207776_1000276_pt1 | contig 9081 bp, 16 predicted proteins | sample LuqExpMetageno30_FD_187788 | JGI IMG/M metagenome (GOLD analysis project Ga0207776, IMG submission 187788) | Tropical forest soil microbial communities from Luquillo Experimental Forest, Puerto Rico - Sample 30 (SPAdes) | ecosystem: Environmental > Terrestrial > Soil > Tropical forest ... | reverse complement strand
TCGCCCCTCCCGCCGTTCGACGCGTCGATCGTCCTCGCCCAGGAGGCGCTCGGGTACGTCGTCGTGAGCCAGGTCGAGACCGGCGCCCCGAGCGAGGTCGCGACCGTCCCGCCGCCCCGGAGGACGCCGTGAGCGCTCCGGATCCGCGATGGGCCCACAACCCCCGGGTGCGGGTCGACTCGCTCGCGCCCGGCGCGCACTTCCTCGGGCGCGATGGGCGCCGGTACGATTGCGTGCGGCAGGACGCCGTCACGGGCGCGCACGTGGTGGTCGACTCGGAGTCGAACCTCTACACCCAGTTCTCCGGGTGCGCCGAGGTCGTGCCGGTCCCCCGGTAGGACACGCTCCCCCAAATCCGCGCGCCACGGTCGAATTCGCTTAGACGTGGATGTCTAGGCACCGTACTCTCTAGGCATGAGCGATCGCGTCTACCTCGGGACGACGAACCGCGAAGGGCAGCTGACGTTCTTCACGAAGCTCGGGCCGTTCGCCTCGCACGAGGCGGCGGTCTCCTACTACGACTCCAAGCCGCGGAGCGGTTCCCGAGTCGACGTGGTGACGATCGAGTGCGTCGGTGTCGTCTCGCGAACGACGCGACGCGCGTACGGGACTCGCTACGTCGTCCGGACGCTCGAGGGAACTCCGAAGAAATGCTGCTGGTGACCCACATGGGCGACCGCCGACGACTCCTGGTCCAGAACTTCGACAAGACCCCCGGTCAGCCGGGCGTCTTCGTGATCCGCCAGTTCGACGTCGACACCGAGCGCGACGCGGACGGCGTCCTCTACCTCGTCTCCGACGGGATCCGGTACGCGCTCGCGTACGGCCCGGAGGACCGAGTCTGCACGCTCGTGAATCCGTCCTACATCCCATGCTTATCCGGTTGACACACCCATGAGCCTTTTCAACGGCGATAGCGGGCGTAAGCCGCAAGCGGAGGCGCGTCGGTTCGTATACGGCACGCTCGCGGCGCTCTTGGACAACAGCCAGGAGCGCGGCGAAGAAGGGCGGTTCGCGCTCGGGCCGGATGGGACCGAGTTCGACCGGCGGCGGTTGAAGAAGGCGCTGGATGCTGTCAGGAACGAGATGCTGAAGAAGGCAAAGCGGTGAAGTGCATCAACCGGATAAGCATGCTACATCCCGTTCGGGACGACCGCCCACGAGATCGCGAGCTGCCTGCACCGGCAGTGCGCGACCGACCGCTCGCCCCTCCGGATGGGGGCCGGGCTCGCGCCCGCCGGCTGGTAGTCCCGTCTCCCATAATTCTGTCGAGACCGCCTAGACATGCTTGTCTAGAGGGTTACGCTTGAGTCATGCACGAGATGATGTAGACGGCGATTCGGATAACGTACGGCTCGATCGCGGAGGCGCGGTGCCTGCACCCGGGGGTCGACCGGTTGCTGAAGCATGCGAATGCGATCGACGCCGTTCGCGCGGCGCTGAATCCGGACGACGCTTGGACCCAGGAGGAGGCGCGCGCGGCCCTCCGGTCGACCGCGATCGCGGTTCTCGGGTTCGTGCCGACGGAGCTCCGCGGCGCCTAGTCGCTCTTCGCGGTCCGGGGCTCTCGCGAGAGGGCGGCCCGGACCGCGGCGATCGAGTTCGATCGAACGCTTGAACGGGGAGAAACGACGATGCACAAGTACGACGCGATCGTGACGAAGGTGCTCGGGACCTCGGAGATCACGGAGAGCAAGCACTCGCTTTTCCAGCTCGCGTGGGACCTCGACTCGCTCCGGACCCGGCTGAAGGACGGGGCCCAGCGGATGGCGGAGAAGTTCGTGACGTACGCCCGCGAGTTCGAGGACATGACGATCCGGCAGCCGCCGACCAGCTGGAGCACCCTCCCGGAGATGACGCGCGACCAGGCGGCGTACGAGGCGAAGCTCGACGCCTTCAAGTCGTTCTTCGTGTCCGTGACGGGACGCCGGCTCCGCGACGTGATCGCGGAGCTCGACGAGGAGGCGGAGAACCTCCGGCAATCCCCCTCTGAGGAGGCGTCGTGCTCGAAGTGACGGAGGCCGACGAGGCGGCGACTTCGAAGTGGGTCGCGATCCAGAACCTCTGCGATCAGGTCGCGCGCGGCGAGACCGCCGGCGTGATCGCGATGTACGAGCGCGCCGCCTGGGGGGCCGGCGCGTCCGTCTTCGAGACGGAAGCCGCGATCGCGGCGCATCGCCTCTGGTCGGGGGGTCGGTGATGAACCCCATCGTCGAGGTCGTGGCGGAGCGGCTCCACCAGGCGGAGGCGATCGCCCGCCGGGCGAACGGAGACTTGTGGCGCCTCTTGTCGGACGCGCGCCGACAGGCGCTGCGGGAGCGGGTCGAGTGCGTCCTGCTGGCGGCCCTGAACGCCGGCTACGTCCTCTCGACCCTGACCCCCGAGGGGCGCGAGGCGGACCTCGCCTTCAGGCTGCGGGAGGCCAAGACGGCGCTGTCCGCGACCGTCGGGGCGCTCGACGCCCTGCTGACGATCCCGGACGACGACCCGGAGCGGGGTCGAGTCCGGCTGCGGGCGGGCGACGTCCTCGCCCGGGCGCGCGCCGCCCTATCGGCCGCCGAGACGCCCGGTGTGGGACTCACGACCACGAAAATGCGGGGAAGCGACGAGACCGCCTAGACGTGGATGTCTAGCGAGCTAGGCTCTACTCATGCAAACCGAAACGCAGATGGCGACTACGTCGGGGGGACGAAGTTCGGCCCGACCTCCTGCGCGTGGCGGTGGGGGGATTGGAAGAGCGTCGGTAGCCGCCTCTTTTAGTTCGCTCTTCGCGGTCCGGGGCTCTTCGCGGAGCTCCGGGACGCGGCGATCGGGCCGCGAAACGGGGAACGCCCCTCCGGGGGCAGAAAGAAGAGCCAGCCATGAACGCAGTCACGATCCACGAAGCGACCAGCAGCATCGCGTCTCGCTACCGCGAGATCCTCAACCGGAAGCTCCAGGACGGCGCGAAGCGCGCCGGCCGGGTGCTCGAGGCGATCCACCGCGACGTCCCGACCGACGCGATCGTTCCGACGTCGTGCGTCCGCTTCTCTTACTCGCCCGGCACCACGACCCCCGGCATCCTGGCCGGCTGGGGCGAGGGGGTCGACACGCTGACGATCTCGGACCACGCGCTTCAGCAGGTCGCGGAGCGGGCCGGCGCTCCGGCGAAGTACATCAAGGAGCTCGCGAGCGGCGCGGGCGATACCGAGGAGTCGCACTCTTGGAGGCGCGACCTCGCGTGCGAGATCCTGAACCGCTCGTACCACAACCTGCCGCGCCAGCGCCTTCTCGCGCGCTCGGTCCGGGGACAGCTCCGCGGGTGGCTGTCGGACAAGTTCCGCCGGCTCGACGACCGCCCGCTCGTCGACGCGTTCGCGGCCGCCGCCCAGCAGGCGGGCGCGATCCCGGTCGACGGAAGCGCGACCGAGACGCAGGTGGCGCTGAAGGCGCTGCTGCCCGAGATCCTCGAGCCGGTGCCGGGCGAGTTCGTCGTCCTCGGGATCGAGTGGTCGAATTCCAACTACGGCAATGGGGTCCACGGCGTCCGGGAGTTCCTCCTTCGAGTCGCGTGCCTGAACGGCGCGACGCGCGAGAACCTGCTGCGCCAGATCCATCTCGGGGCGCGACTCGGTGACGACAACGAGTTCTCGGACCGGACGCTGCGGCTCGACACCGCCGCGAGCGTCTCGGCGCTGCGTGACACCGTCCGGGGCGCGCTCGGGCCGAAGGCCCGCGAGACCCTGGTGGACCGGATCCGCGCGGCCGCCGACCAGGTGGCGTCGGCCGGGACCGTCCGGGCGGCGCTCCGGAACTTCCCGAAAGCGACCGTCAAGGCGGCGGCGGACGCGTTCCTGTCGGAGGACGTCATCAACCTGCCGCCCGGCAAGACGATGTGGCGCGCCTCGAACGCGGTCTCGTGGATCGCGCGCTCATTCGAGAGCGACGAAGTCCGGCTGGACCTCGAGCGCGTCGCGGGCAATCTCGTCTCCTGACCCACCGTCTCCCGGCCCGCTGGAACCCGGGTTCCAGCGGGCCGTCGGAGGAGATCCACGATCGCGAAGGGCGACGCCAGGGGGTACTCCCCGGCCGCCTGGTGCTGGCTCGTCGCCAACCCGATCGCGGATCTCCTCCGGCGAAATGCCGGAGAAACGGGGAGAGTCGTGACACGCTACCTAGTGGGGGTCAGGGCGTCGGGCAGCCGACGGGCCGGACTCGAAGTCATCGCGAAGCCGCCGACGTTCTATCAGCCGCAGGTGCGGCAGGGGCGGCGCCGGGATCCGGAGCGGATCTCCTGGGCGTCGACCGGGTACGCGTGGCACGCCAAGCGCGGCGTCGTCGAGGAGTGGCGCGACGAGCACGGGCGCCTCGCGATCGCGCGGGTGTTCCCCGAAGAGTTCGCCGACGACCTCCGGGCGCACGACGACGCGGTCGCGAAGGCCGAGATCGCGCTGCGGGAGGCGCGGGCGTCCCGCCAGGAGTTCCTCGACACCGTGGCGTCGCGCGCGCTGCCGGTCCGGATCGAGGACGCGCGGCGCGAGCGCGACGAGTGGCCCAACACGGACGCGGGCCGGGCCGAGAAGGCGCGGACGGAAGCGGAGCTGAAGCGAGCGTCCGCGTTCATGGGTCGGATGAACGATCTCGTGTTCACGAGTCTCACCAAGGGAGGGAAGTGATGTCATCGATAGAGGTGTACCGAGTCGTCGTCCGGATGGCGGTCGTGGCCGCCCGGATGCGGGCCCTGCGGGGTCGGCCGTGAGCGCCCGCGACGGGCGGTTCCCCGCCATCCTGTCGGGCTCGCCGCTGCTCGGGATCGAGGAGCTCCGGATCTGCCGCGCCTGGTGCGGGTGGCAGAACGAGACGTTCCTGCAGCAGTTCACGCTCGACCAGCTGGTCGCGCTCTGGCGGCACGCGTGCCGGCACCCGGAGCTCGGGGAGTTCGCCGACACGTGGGAGCGGCCCGACATCGACCGCGCGCTCGCGCGCGTTGCCCCGACGCTCCCGCCGCCGGCCGAGATCGTGAGCGTCCGGAAGCTCACGGCCGCGCTCGAAGTCATGCGCGAGAACGCGCGCCTGATCGCGATGTCGATCGCCGACTACCGGTCCCACTTCACCGAGCACCCGAACCGCGACGAGCTGCTGGTCGTCACCGAGGCGCTCCGGCACATCGTCGAGGACGAGTTCCGCGGGCCCGAGAACCGGGGGACGTCGTGAAGCTCGGGCTCGCCCCCCTGGCGGCGCTCGCGATCGCGGGCTGCGGCCAGCACCCGCCCGGCCTCGATTACCAGCTCGTCGTGACGAGCGGCGTCCCGGCCGCGACCGCGGACGCGATGCGCCGCGCCGCCCACGCGTGGACGAGCGCGATCCCGGAGCTGCGCGTCACCGAGGTCCCGCCCGACGCGCCGACGCGTCACCCGATCGTCGTCTGGATGGCGCCGCTCGCGACCGTCCAGAGCCTGACGCGCGAGGACTCGGAGGCGGCGACGACCTACGTGATCGGGTTCGGGTACGACCCGGGCGACTCGGCGGCCGTCTTCTTCCCGAGCGACTTCGACGTCGGCGCGCGGCTCGACGGGGACGCGGTCCACGAGTTCGGTCACGCGCTCGGACTCCAGCACGAGGGACCGGGCTGCGTCATGACGCCCGGCTCCGGCCTCACGTCCCCCACGGTCGGCGACGTCGACCAGTTCTGGAGGATCCGGTGAGCGCGATCGACCGCCTGCTGCTGGAGCTCCGCACCACGCCGTTCCTCTCGACGGCGAACTGGCGCGACTACCTGCCGCTGCGCGATCTCGGGCTCGCCCTCATCACGATCGACTCGGGCGTCCGGGAGTTCGGGATCTCGACCCGCACGGTCCGGCTCTCGTCCGCCGGAGCGAAGCGAGCGGAGCAGCTCGAACGCACCCCCGAGGTGTGGCGCCCGACCGCGACCGAGCACGCCCAGCGGGGCGGGGGATGCCCCTGCTGGGCGTGCGCGACTCGTCGACGCGTCGGTCAGAGGCGCGCCGGCGGCGCGTAGCTCTCCGGAACGGACGTGAACGCGGGCTCGCTCTCGTCGACCCAGAGGGCGGTCGGCATGCACTTTCCGCGCTTGCGGTCGACGAAGAACATCAGCTGCTGCGGCGGCTCGAACGTGGCGCGGATCCGCTGGCTGTAGGGTCCGTAACCGATCAGCGATCCGTTCACGAGCGCGCGACCGAAGTCGAGCAGCTGGTGGTGGTGCCCGATGCAGTGCCAGTCCGCGCGCTGCACGAGGTCCCACTGCGGGACCGCCTTCAGGAGCGGGATCCCGAGTCCGCCGACGCCGCCCATGTACTTCACATCGTCGCCGTGGTGGAAGTGCAGCAGCCAGTCGTAAATCTGCACGTACTGATGCGCGGACGGCGTGATGACGAACTCGACCCGCCTGTCGTCTCGGAACTCGCTCGCGAGGATGTTGTACATCAGCCACTCGTATGAGTTCGCGTAGCCGGTCGCGACGCGCGGCTTGTCGGTCGTGCGGCCGTGATTCCCGAAGCTGCACGGGATGACGAGCCGCGCGAGCTGGAGGCGATCGAGCAGCGTCTTGATCCCGTCGCGCAGCCGGGGGAGAAGCCACTGCACCGTCTCGGTCGGCGAGAGCGCGTTCGACTCGACGAGCTCGGCGTGGATGTAGCCGGTCATCAAGTCGCCCCCGAGCCAGAGCACGAGATCCCGGATCGACAGGAACCCGTCGGCGCGGTGGTGCTCGACGAGCCACACGGCCGCCTGAAAGAACTGCACGACACGGCGCGCCGCGATCTCGAGGTCGTACTTGTTTCGGTACGCAACCGCCGCGGGATCGACCGGTTCCTCGACGTGCCAGTCGCTCGCGAGCACAACCGGCGTCATCACGCGCTGCCCGGAGTGCGTCTCGCGCGGCAGGATCCGAACCGGTGTGCGTCGGACCGACTCCGCGATCTCGTGAAGGAACGAGTTGCGCGCGTGAGCATCGCGAAGCTCGGAGACGAGCTGGCGGATCTGCCGGTCCTTCGCGCTCTCCTCCTCGCGCGCGACCTGTCGATCGATCGGGTGAATCTCAGGGCGTTCTGGGCGACCGCTCGGGACTGATCCGTCGGGGGGCGGTGCCGGAATGGTGTCGCGCCGCGATCGCGACTCCTGATAAGCGGTCACGGGGGACGGAAGCCCGATCGACAGGCACCTGTGGCGAATCGCAGACTCGGAGCGCTTTAGGCGCCCGACGAGCGTCGACATCGGAGCGCTTCCGACGAGCTCGCGCAGAAGCTCGTCTTCTTCAGGACTCCAGGCATTCGGGGTCATCTTGAACCTCGGCTGTGATGTTCGGAGCGGGAGTGGTGTCTCATCTAGGGGGCGAGAATGCCGCTCGGAATTTCAACGACGCACGCCGGCGCGCCATTCTGTCCCGCATGGCGAATGCGTGGAGGCGTGCTGCTGGTGACTCGCTCGCGCTCGTGCTCGCGGCGTCGTGGATCGTCGCGACGTGCGGGTTCGTTGTGGGGATGCGGGCGGCCGAGCGGATCCGGGGGCGAGCGTGACCGTCATCGCCTACAGCACGAAGCACCGAGTGCTGGCGGCCGACTCGCGCTGCTCGGACGCGTCCGGGATGCACGTCACGTCCTGCCAGAAAATCTTCCGGCTCAAGAACGGCGCGCTGCTCGGAACCGCGGGAGACTCGGATGATCGCGACGTGCGGGATCTGCTGGCGCGCGCGACCCCGCGCAAGATGCCGAGCCGAAACGTGCTGGCCGAGATCAAGGGCGTGTTCTCGGGCCTGATGGTGTTCCCCCGCGGCCAGGTCTTCACGGTCGAGATTTGGCACCGCGAGTTCGACCACGAGGGCGAGTGGGCGGCGTCGGCCGATCCCATCCGGGATGAGATCGTCGCGTTGGGGTGCGGCGCGCAGTTCGCGTACGGCGCGATGGAGGTCGGCGCGACACCGGTCGAGGCCGTGCGGGCGACCTGCCGGCGCGACACCGCGTGCGCGCTCCCGGTCCAGTGGGAGGCGCTCGCGCGCCCGACCGGGGAACGTTGATCCCGAGCGCCCCGCCCGTCACCATTCGAGCATGAGCGGCTGGGGCAATGGCGCGTGGGGGAGCGGTCCCTGGGGGTCACCCGTTCCGGTTCCGGCGGTGGTCAAGCCGATCGGCGCGAGCTCGCACGTGACCGCGACGCCTGTCAGCTCGGGGGTCGTCCGGACGTCGACCAACGTCGTGACGAGCTCGCCCTCGAACCCGATCACGCGAAGGCGAGGCATCGTTGCAGTCGGATAGACCGTCCTCCAACCCCCCGTCGGATCGTCCGATCTACGATGCGGACGAGCGCGCGCTCGCGCCCGGATACCCGCAGCGCGAGATGTACGCGGGCGACACGCTCGTGCTCGATCTGCAGGTCATGCGGCCGCCGCGCGGCAGCCCGTCCGGCACGCCGGCGCAGCCGCTCGACCTGACGGGGTGGACGATCTACTTCGCGGCAAAGCGGACGTTCGCCGATCCCGACACTCAGGCGGTCTCGTTCCTGTCGAACACCGCGGGAGGCATCACCTTCACGGACGTGCTGAACGGCAAGCTTGAGATCGTGATGCCTCCGACCGCGACCCGTGGGTTCCCGATCGGCGTCACGCGGCTCGTCTACACCGTGAAGGGGATCGACCCGTCCGGCGTCGCGTCGACGATCGAGGTCGGGACGCTCGACGTCTGGCCGAGCGGCGTCGCCGCCATCAGTTGACCTGGAACCCGGGTTCCAGGCATCGTCTCGCGATGCCGATCCTGACACCCAGCGGCCGCGGGATGGGTCACCTCGACGGACCGTTCGAGCTGCCGTCGACCAAGCGCCTGTTTGGCGCGCGCCGGGGGCTTGGCGCCCTGATGGGGAACGTCGACCTGCGGCCGTTCGTCGACCAGATCCGAAATCAGGGCAAGACGTCCCGGTGCGTCGGCGCTGCGGCGTCGCGCATCCTTCACATCGCGGCGCAGCGGCAGCGCGGCGGCCCCGACTTCACGGTCCCGTACCCGAGCGAGCGAGGCCAGTACTCGCTCGCGCGCGAGGAGGCGTGCGTGACGGGCGACGAGCCGCTCGTCGATGAGGGCAGCTACCCGGGCATGC
>Ga0207776_1000273_pt1 | contig 9198 bp, 7 predicted proteins | sample LuqExpMetageno30_FD_187788 | JGI IMG/M metagenome (GOLD analysis project Ga0207776, IMG submission 187788) | Tropical forest soil microbial communities from Luquillo Experimental Forest, Puerto Rico - Sample 30 (SPAdes) | ecosystem: Environmental > Terrestrial > Soil > Tropical forest ... | reverse complement strand
ATGTGTCGTCATTAAGATATCACAGCGTAATGCCGGGCTAGTTAACACGCCGCTTATGCCAAGCTGGATGTTTAAGGCTGATCGCTAGAGGCTCTTTACTCCCGCCGCTCGCAACGCTTCGTCGGACCCGAGGCGGTGACAAGCTTAATGGTTATTAAACATAATCTTGGTCCACGGGCTTACGCGTGCGACCAAGCGAACAGCAGAACTCTGTAATTTCCACTGCAATGAGCGTCCGAAGACCAATCATGCAAACAGTTAGCACAATCGGGTCTTGATATAGCACGGGGAGGTCAGGCGGGCCATTGCAACTTGCAGCCAGTGTCTCCGACAGGCGCAGCTGCCTTTGCGCCCGGCACTAGTTCCTGCGTTGTGAACAAATTATCTGGGTCTCCTTTGGGAGGGTGGGCCTCACCGACGAAAATAGTGCTCATAAGCTCGTGGTCTCCTGGGCGATATTCTGGGAGAAAAGGCTGCAGTGCAACCTCGGGCGGCAGTTTAAATCCGGAAAGCGCACGCGCTAGCTTAACTGCATCCAATGTCTTCTCCTGGTTCGCTATCAATGCCACTGTGTGCACCGATGCATAGCCTAACCAGTTGCGCGCAGTGGCCGCTCGACCAGTGCGCTGTTTTATCGCGGCGTTGAATTCCTTTACGTGCGGCGTGTTTGGTTGGTTCCACCACCATTCCATTGTCCACCAACCGATACGCGCTTCGTCAGGCATCGCCCGTAAGCTCTCCAACTCACACAGCGTGCCTGCAACCGTCATTTGCTTATCTAGTCCAAATTGCACGAACTGCTTGAGGCTATTGACTTGGTCGGCACCCGCCATGACATTGACGATCACTTGGGGACCGTAGGCCTTGGCTTGGATCAGGTATGCCGAGAAATCAGGAGTCCCGAGGGGTATGAGAGAACCAGCCGATATACCACCCCGCGCCTTGAGCAGTTTCTCAAAACTCGCCTGCACCGAGTGCCCATAGGCATAGTCCGGCGTAAGGAAGTACCACTTCTTGCCAAATTTTTCGAGGATGATAGACGCAATGGCATTCGCGTCCATTGTCGTTGAGTTGCACACGCGAAATACGTTCCACGAACAACTCGACCCAGTAATCGGATCGGTGTGACCACCCGAAACAATGTGCAGTATTTTCTTTTCGCTGGTTACCTGGGTCATCGCTATGGCGATGCCGGAATTTACGTCGCCAATAATGAAATTCACCTGATCACGCTCGATCAACTTGCGCGTCTTTTGCACACCGGTGCCCACATCATTCGCCGAGTCTTCAACCAATAATTCGACGGGCCGACCGACAATGCCGCCTTTTTTGTTTAATTGATCAGTGGCGAGCTTTGCTCCCTCAACCTCGCCGAGCGCTATAGCTGCGTAGACGCCGGTCAACGGGTCGACTAAACCAATCCGCACTGGTGTTTCGCCCCGTGCCCGAATTATGAACGGCGATGTGATCTGGAGGGCGGCAATGGACGCGCTTGCTTTCAAAATAGTTCGGCGATTGACGATGCTGGAACATTGCGAAACTTTCATATCGTCCTCCCAGAGCAATTTGCATACCCGTTAGTCAACCTGATTATTGTTTATCGACCGTCAGAATAATCCATTTTTGTTCTTGCTGCCAGTTGCATATGCCGGAAACGTAATCAGCATTATTGGATAAGAAATCACGTAAATTAGCCCCGCCGATCGGGAACAATGACGAGATGATCCTTGGCCAGAACTGCCGCCACGGGCGCCCACAAAATCATCGCAGGTGATTAAGCACGAAGTGACCGGCTCAGCCCAAGTTGCTATTGAAAAGTTCGAAAGCGGACTCGATATGCTCGGTGTGAGACTTTCCGCTTATGACCCGAGCGGAAGTATCGGAAAAAAGCGCGTTTCACGGCGACGGAACTACCCTCGCCCGAAGCGCGACGCTCACATCTCGATGTGCCGTGACCACGTGATCGCGCATCAGCCGAGCGGCTTTGTCAGTCTCCCCCGTGATCATCGACTCGAAAATGGCTTCATGCTCTTTCCAAACTCTTCTGGCAAGACCGGGCAGACGCAACGTCTGGCCCATGGCGCGTCGCAAATGGTGCCAGTTAAGGCGCATCGTCTCGAGGATCAACGAATTGTCAGACAACTCATAGATCAATGAATGAAAAGCCATGTCGGCCGCGATCAGTGACTTGGGATCTCTTTTCGTGGCGGCCACCTTGCCGCGCGCGATCACCGCCCGTCCTTCCTGCGCGGCGCGCTGGTCGATGTGCGCGACCGCGAGCGTGACCGCGAGTGGTTCAAGCGCGGAACGAAACTGATAGATCGCGTCAAATAGCTTTGGATCCAGAGGCGCGACGGAAAGACCGCGGCGGCCGGCCTCACGCACAAAACCCTGCGCCTTGAGCACAAGCAGCGCGTTGTGGATCGGCTGGCGCGAGACATTGAGCCTTTGCGCGACGCCGCCCTGCGTCAGGCGTTCGTCGGGCTTGAGCGTGCCATTGCAAATCGCATCCAGAATCGCTGCGTAGGCCTGATCCACCAACTTTTTCGGCGCGATAAGTGATTCCACGAACAACCCTCAGGACGCTTGCTCGGATTACCGAATACCGTATACGATAATCCACTACACCAAAGAACGCAAAATGACATAAGGGAGGAGTGCCCGTGACCACGCCCATTCGCGTTATGCTTGCGAAGGTTGGCCTCGACGGCCACGACCGCGGCGTCAGAGTCGTTGCCCGCGCGCTGCGCGACGCCGGAATGGACGTGATCTACACAGGGCTGCATCGCACGCCCGACGAAGTCGTCATCGCAGCCATTCAGGAAGACGTCGATGTCCTCGGCGTCAGCCTGCTGTCTGGCGTGCAGATGACGGTGTTTCCGAAAATCTTTGACAAGCTCGAAAAAGAAGGCGTGGACGACATCATCGTCGTCGCTGGCGGTGTCATGCCCGTGGAAGATGTTGCCGCCCTTAAGGAGATGGGTGTGAAAGAGGTCATGCTGCAGGACACGCCGCCCCAAACGATCGTCGAAACGCTGAAACGTCTTGTTGCCGAACGCGGTCCCCGCTGAGGAGTCGTTTCGATGGAGCAGTGGTCTTTTCCGCCAGCATACGACGAGGATTACCTGCCGCCGCCGGCGAGTCGCTACTGGTTCCCACGCCGCGAGACCATGCAGGCAGCCGAGCGCGAGAGCGCCATTCTCGAACGTCTCAAGCTCGTCTGCGGCTATGCCTATGAGAACGCACCGTTCTATCGCCACAAGTGGGATGAGGCCGGATTCCATCCGAGCAAACTGAGATCGCTCGAGGACTTCGAGCGCGTGCCCGTTGTGCAGAAACGCGACCTGCGCGACGCGCAAATACGCCAGCCGCCGTTCGGCGATTATCTTTGCATCCCTGAGAACGAAGTCTTCCACATTCACGGTACCAGCGGCACGACGGGCCAGCCCACCGCGTTCGCAGTTGGGCGCGCCGATTGGCGGGCAATCGCCAATGCACATGCGCGCATCATGTGGGGCATGGGATTGCGGCCGGGCGACACGGTCTGCATCGCGGCCGTGTTCTCGCTCTACATGGGAAGCTGGGGCGCGCTCGCGGGCGCCGAACGGCTCGGTGCAAAGTGCCTTCCCTTTGGCGCTGGCGCAACAGGAATGTCAGCGCGTTTGGTGAAATGGCTAAACGCCATCAAGCCCACAGCGTTCTATGGAACGCCAACGTATGCGCTGCACCTCGCGCAAGTGGCCGCGGACGAGAAACTCAATACGCGCGATTTCCGGCTCAAGATCATGTTCTTTTCCGGTGAGCCGGGCGCTTCGATTCCCGGGGTGCGCGGCAGGATTGAGGAGCTTTACGGCGCGAAAGTCATCGACAGCGGCTCGATGGCGGAGATGACGCCTTGGATGCACGTTGCTGGGTCGGAGCAGACGGATGGCATGCTGTGCTGGCAAGACGTGGTCTACACGGAGGTTTGCGACCCGAAAAACTTCCGCCGCGTGGGCTATGGCGAGCGGGGCACGCCCGTATACACACATCTAGAGCGCACTTCGCAGCCGATGATCCGGCTTGTTTCTGGTGACCTTACGGTGTGGACGGACGGCGAATCCCCGTGCGGGCGTACCTACCCACGATTGCCGCAGGGCATCTTTGGACGCATCGACGACATGTTCACGATCCGCGGCGAGAACGTCTATCCGAGTGAAATCGACGCGGCTTTGAACGAGATCGCGAACTATGGCGGCGAGCACCGCATCATCATCACGCGCCAAGCCGCCATGGACGAGCTTTTGCTGCGCGTCGAACCCGACGCCACCACCTACGCAAAGGGTGAAGCCGAGATTGTACGCTTTGGCGCCGAGATCGAGCGCAAGATGCAAATGTTGCTGGGGTTGCGCACGCTCGTCGACGTGGCTGCGCCGCAATCCATTCCGCGCACCGATTTCAAGGCGCGCCGGGTGATCGATGATCGCGAGATCTTCCGCGAGATGCTACAACACGTCGAGGAAATGAAGGACCGCGCATGACGCGCAGCTCGCTGGAACTTATCGAACACGTCAAAGCGGGCGCGCCCGCTGCGATTGCGCGGCTCATTTCCCGCGCGGAAGGCGGCAAGCCAGATGATCGCGAGGCGCTCGCGCAGATTTATAAACTTGCCGGCCGCGCGCATATCGTCGGCATCACCGGCGTGCCCGGCTCCGGCAAATCGACGCTCGTTGGCAAGCTCACGCAGACGCTGCGCGCCCAGGGGCAGAAGGTTGGCGTCGTTGCGGTCGATCCATCGAGCCCCTATTCAGGCGGCTCGATACTGGGCGATCGCGTGCGCATGAGCGAGACGACAATCGACCCCGGAGTTTACATCCGCTCGATGGCGACGCGCGGGGCAAGCGGCGGCTTGGCGCGCGCGACGCTCGAGGCTGTCGATATTCTGGACGTTGCCGGTTTCGACACGATCATTATTGAGACCGTCGGCGTAGGGCAGGACGAGGTCGAAATCGTTCGCGCCTCGCACACAACGGTCGTCGTGTCGGCGCCAGGCCTCGGCGACGAGATCCAGGCGATCAAGGCCGGAATTCTGGAAATCGCCGACATCCATGTTGTGTCGAAATGTGACCGCAGCGATGCAAATCGTACGTTGGTCGATCTCAAGCAGATGCTGATGATCGGCGGAATGCGCGAGAGGTCGGGATGGGTCGTTCCTGTCGTCGCCACGAGCGCGCTGGCCAATAGCGGTCTTGAGGAGCTCGCCGCAGCAATTGAGAGACATCGCTTGATTGCTTTCGACGAGCCCGGGCGTAAACGGCGGCTCGCGATCGGCACGTTCCGCCTGCGGAAGACCGCGGAGACCCTGCTGCTCGCACGGATCAGCGCGCTCTTGGATGAGGCGGCTCCAGCATTCGCAGCGCAACTCGCCGAACGCAAGTCCGATCCTTATTCGCTTGCCCAGGAATTCATTGCGTCGCTGAACGACGGTTCCGAGGGAGTGTTCCATGAACGAAATGTTCGATCCCAAATCGCTCGGTAGTCTTGAGCAAGAGTTTGCCGATTGGGAGGCCAACGAAGTCGCCGCCTTCCTGCGCAAACAGGCCGAGCGTAAGCCGCAGTTCTTTAGCGGCAGCGACATTCCGGTAAAGCGCGCCTATACCGCCGCCGACATTGCCGATGTTCCTCTCGACGACATTGGTTTGCCTGGCCGCTACCCGTTCACCCGCGGCCCTTACCCGACCATGTACCGCAGCCGCTTCTGGACGATGCGACAAATCGCCGGTTTCGGCACCGGCGAGGACACCAACAAGCGATTCAAATTCCTAATCGCGCAGGGTCAGACCGGGCTTTCCACCGATTTCGATATGCCCACGCTGATGGGCTACGACTCCGACCATCCAATGAGCGACGGCGAAGTCGGACGTGAGGGCGTTGCGGTCGACACACTCGCCGACATGGAGGCGCTCTACGCCGACATCGATCTCGAAAAGATTTCGGTGTCGATGACCATCAACCCGACCGCCTGGATCTTGCTCGCGATGTATATCGCGCTCGGTAAGAGGCGCGGCTACGACCTCAATAAGCTGTCGGGCACTATTCAGGCCGACATCCTGAAGGAATACATGGCGCAAAAGGAGTTCATTTATCCGATCGCACCGTCGGTGCGCATCGTGCGCGACTGCATTGCCTATTGCGCCGAACACATGCGGCGCTACAACCCGATCAATATCTCCGGCTATCACATTTCCGAAGCTGGCGCTTCGCCATTGCAGGAGGCGGCGTTCACGCTTGCGAACGGCATTGTCTATGTGGAGGAAGTGTTAAAAACGGGCATGAACGTGGACGCGTTCGCGCCGCGCCTTGCTTTCTATTTCGTGTCGCAAGCCGATTTTTTCGAGGAGGTCGCGAAATTCCGGGCGGTTCGACGCTGCTGGGCAAAGATCATGCAGCAGCGCTTCGGCGCGAAGAATCCCGAATCAATGCGCCTGCGCTTTCACTGTCAGACCGCTGCGGCAACGCTCACGGCGCCGCAATATCAGATCAATATCGTGCGCACGGCGCTGCAGGCGCTTTCTGCCGTACTGGGCGGCTGCCAGTCGTTGCATACCAATGGATATGACGAAGCATTCGCGATCCCGACCGAAGACGCGATGCGTATGGCACTCCGCACGCAGCAGATCATCGCCGAGGAAACGAACGTCACCAACGTCATCGATCCACTTGGTGGCTCCTATTATGTTGAGTGGCTCACCAGCGAGTACGAGAAGCAGATTTTCGAAACTCTCGATTACATCGACGCCAACGGTGGCACTATCAAACTGATCCAGGAAGGCTGGTTTCAGAAGCAGATCGCGGATTTCGCATACGAAACTGCGCTCCGGAAGGAAAACGGCGACAGGCCGGTCATTGGGGTCAACAAATATGTCATGGCCGAGGAGACGCACCAGATCGAGACGCATCCGTACGATCCGATGGTGGCCGAGCGGCAAGTCGCTCGCACGCGGCGTGTCCGCGCGACGCGCGGTGAGGCGAAGGTGCAGTGGCTGCTCGATGCACTGGTCGACACTGCAAAGGATGAAAAAAAGAACGTTATGCCGATAACCGTCGAACTCGTCGAAAACGGCGCCACCATGGGGGACATCGTCGAGAAGCTGAGAGGGTTGTGGGGGACTTACCGCGAAACGCCGGTTTTCTAACCTTGTGGGCCTGCTTTTCTCGCTCTATCACTGCTTAGTAATCGGCAATCAGGGGCGACGGAATTTTATGCCGCTGTTCAGTTTCCATGGAGAAAAGCCGGACATGGCACCTGTAGGTCACTGCTACGTTTCGGAAACGGCTATCGTAATCGGAAGAGTGCGAATAAAAATCGGGGCCAGCATTTGGTTCGGCGCGGTACTCCGAGGCGACAACGAATGGATTGAGATCGGCGAGCGCACAAACATCCAGGATAACTGCACGCTGCACACTGATCCCGGATTTCCTCTCACGATCGGTTCGGGGTGCACGATAGGTCACAATGCAATTCTTCACGGCTGCTCAATTGGCGACAACACATTGATCGGCATGGGGGCGATTTTGCTTAACGGGGCCAAAATAGGTAGCAATTGCGTTGTCGGCGCGGGCGCGTTGGTCGCTGAGAAAGCGGTGATCGCTGATAACAGCGTGGTCGTCGGGATGCCCGCACGGAGAATCCGAGAGGCCGACGAGGGCACGATCAAGTTTAACCAGCGGTCCGCCGAGGTGTATTTCGACCGGTGGCAAAAGTATGCGCTAACTTTAAAACGTCTGCAGTAGAGGTCGCGTATCGCGCCATACGGGCTTTTACAGGACGCGGTCCACGGCTGTCGAGCGATAGCGGTAGCAATGGAGCAAAAGAGGTGATGCTTCAAGGTACACCGTCGCAAGTCGTCGTGGATACGCTGGAGCGGTTCGTCATTGAGAGGGACGCTAGATAGCGAGCAATGCGTGACTGAAAACGATTCGGGACCTCCTGTTGCCGAACTTATTGCCCGCGTATTGCGTCGGCACAGTGTAGAGCGGGTGTTTGGCCTTTGCGGCGGGCACATCATGCCGCTGTGGATAGGAGTGCACACCGCCGGCATTCCAATCATCGATGTTCGCGACGAGCGCGCGGCGGTGCACATGGCACAAGCTCATGCGGAGTTGACGGGACAGCTGGGCGTTGCGTTGGTCACGGCAGGACCGGGAATTACCAACGCGATCACCGGAATTGCAAACGCACAAATTTCGCGTGCACCAGTGCTAGTCTTGTCCGGGACTGTGCCCGGTCCGCAGATCAACAGAGGGGCTTTGCAGGAGCTAGATCAGTCGAATCTAGTGCGGTCCATTACCGTGTATGCAAGCACGGTCTCCGATTCGTTGCAGGCTTTGTACGAAGTCGAAAATGCCGCTGCTCGCGCTTTAGGTTTGATTGGCGAACCGGGTTGCGCGTTTGTGGATTTCCGAGCCGACGTTTGGGCGGCCCAATCTTCGCCCGCTTCGCAAGTACCCTTAAAAATTCAACTGAGAATCCCTACGTGTCTTGATAAAGATGTGATATCTCAAGCCGTTGAACTCTTGCTCTCGGCAAAAAGGCCACTCGTGATTTCTGGTCGTGGTGCGCGTAGCGCCAAACAGACCTTGCTTCGTTTCCTCGACCGATTGGACGTCGCTTACATCGATACCGGGGAGACAAGGGGCCTCGTGCCTGCGACACATCCTGCATTCGTCGGAGCCGTGCGCTCACGTGTAATGAATGAAGCCGACGTTGTCGTAACCGTCGGACGCAGGCTCGACTTTCAACTCGCCTATGGATCTCCGGCTATCTTCAAGCACGCGCGGTTCATCCGAATAGCGGATATACCATCCGAGCTGCGCGACAATCGGCGCGGCGTCGTCGAGATTTTCGCTGATCCTGGCGAGTCACTGGATGCAATCATAGAACTTGCCGGAAATCGTCCGGTCGTGCGCGACAGACAATGGCTGCGCAGTCTACGCCAGGAACATCGCCTGCGAAGCGAGCAACTGAGTCAAACCATGGCGAACGCTGCTCCCGGTTCCGACGGGCGGATGCATCCGTACCGGCTCCTTGGCGCGATACAGGCGCAACTGCCGCCGGACGCGATCCTTGTTATCGATGGCGGTGATTTCCTGAGTTTCGCTCGTATCGGACTATCGGCGCCGACGGTTTTGGATCCTGGCGCTTTCGGCTGTATCGGC
>Ga0207776_1000263_pt1 | contig 9446 bp, 11 predicted proteins | sample LuqExpMetageno30_FD_187788 | JGI IMG/M metagenome (GOLD analysis project Ga0207776, IMG submission 187788) | Tropical forest soil microbial communities from Luquillo Experimental Forest, Puerto Rico - Sample 30 (SPAdes) | ecosystem: Environmental > Terrestrial > Soil > Tropical forest ... | reverse complement strand
GGGTGGTTGTGATCGTTGAGATACCAATGCTTGGCGCGGTTGAGATCGGCATAACCGCCCGTCGCGAAGGCGCGTACCAGGTTCGCGGTCGCCGCCGCCTGGATAAATTGCAGGTTGGTGATGGGACCGGAGTAGAACAGCGTCGCTCCCGAGGCGATCGTCATCCCGATCGCGGCCGTCGGCGCCGTTCCATCGTCACGATACCGCACCGCCTGCGTTTCCGGGCTGAGATAGACCGCGTTGGCGAGCGCCGGCACGGTGCATCCGCCGCCGGCCAGCGTCACCGCCGAAGTTAACACAGTGATCTGACAGTAGCCGAGCGCCGTCAACGGCGTGACCGGGGTCACCTGGGCGCGCGCGTGCGGCGTTGCCAACAAGAACAGCCCCAAGAAAAGCGTGCGCATCCACCCGCAGAACCGGCAACGGAAACCCTTCTTCGCGGTGAGCTTCTGCACGCGCGTGCAGCGGAGGCACGTTGCCATAACTCAACTCCCGTTCTGCAGCGTGACCGCGACCTTGCACCAATCGGGCCAATACTCGAGCACGAGGACGACCTTCCACGTGTTCCCGTCTGGCGTCATGATCAGGTCGCCGCCCTTGCTGTCCACGCGCACGAGCCCGTCGATCCGGCCGTAGAGATAGATCGCGCGCTTGATCCCTTGGATGTTGAGCCCGTCGAGGTGCTGCAAGTCGTTGAACGTCAGCGATTGAAGCTGGCCCGGAACGTTCACCGTCTCCGGTGCATACTGCGGAACCTGCTTTCCGGCGCCGTCCTGCGTGTAACCCGTGCTCACGAGCACGGAGAGCGTCACCGTCGGATTGACGGCGGCAACCACGGGACCGGCGACGGCATGAAGGTTCATGGCGCCTCAGTTCATCGCGAAGACTTCGAGGAAGTTGAACGTGACGTCCGTTGTCGCGGTGACCCCATCGCCGGTGATCGCGATGATGATCGGTCCGCTCTCGACGGCCGTGAGGTTCGTGGTCGGGGCGACCAGAGCACCGACAACGTTTCCGCCCTGTCCGGAAACATGAAGCGCAATCTGCGTGTTCGATCCCGACGCGCCCGCCTTGAAGACGTTCGCTTCGAGCGTCCACCCGCCCGAGCCGGCCGCGGTGGCGAGCGTGAGCGAGGCGATGGCGGTACCGCCGGTCACGGCCGATCCGACGACCGCAGTTGTCGCGTTGAACACGATCTGGAGCGTCTTCGTGTTCGTGTTCGACGCGGTCGAGCCCATGGCCACGATGTTGAGGCCGCGGCCGGCTTGGTCGAAAAAGTTGGCCGGCAATGTGAAGACGGCAAGGACATTGTTGTTGTTGATCGAGCCCGGCTGAATACCCGTCAGCGAGATTTGCGGGTTCGTCTGCCCGACGGACTGGATGTCACCCGAAAAGCCGATCGACGCGGCTGCGCCGGCACCTCCTGCCTGCGGATTCGGATAATTGACGTCTCCGAGCGTGCTGGAAAAGAGAGTGACCGTCTTGGGAGCAACCATTTCAACCCTCCTTCACCTCGTAGTCGACCCCTGGGGTCTTGAGCGAGGCAACAAGCCCCTTCTGCTGATTCTCTATCATACGCCGACGACGCTGTCCTTCCTTCATGCGGGCTCTGACTTCTTTTGATATTCGCAAGCCACGCAAGGCTGCTGAAATCTTTTCACGAGTCTCCGGAGAGCATCCTATCCCAAGTCGGGATTTTTTACCGATATGGGAGCGGCCCAACGCAATTCGATGCTCTAATGTCCTGATTCTCCCCCTCATCTTTTCCTTTGCTTCATCAGTATGCTTCCACCCCTTCTGCATTGCCAACTTTTGACGAGTTTCTTGTGAAACTTTACGACCAATCAATGACTTGGCGCGTTTATCTTTTGTATCTTGGCTATGTTTCTTGCCCCTCTGGGCTGCGGACATTTTGGCGCGAGATTCAATTGATCTCTTTTGTCCCAAGGGGCTTCCGGCAATTCGACAAATATTATAACGCGGCCTCAGGGCATCAATCGCTCTCTGTTCAAATAAGAGCAAGTCTTCGCGCCTACAGATCAGTATAGTCCTAAAATTAAGACTTCCGTATTTGCCCCACGCATTTTGCAGGATCTTATTTCTATGGATTCCTCTCTTGAGATGGGAAAAGTGATCGGCGCGCCGTCTCGTAAGATTGACGGCGCTCCCAACATATTGACCGGAAGGCGATTCAAGAATGTAGATCCCGCTGGTCATCCCTTCACCTCATAATCAACGGAATTTAACATATGACCCGTTTCAACTAATGGTTTTGAAAACCCCTTCTTTTGAATCGTGCTTTCCTTCAATGGCGGCGAGTTCGTATCGATGATGCTCTGGCGTAGCTGACCGGCAATTGCGGAGCCCGCAAGCTCCAACGCCCGCACCGCATCGTAGTTGTTCGCCCGCAGAAGATCGGCGACGGCCTTTGGCCACTCGCTCTGCTTGTCCTTAATCATGTTCCGGAAGAACGGCCGCGGCGGGATTCCAACGGAGGGCGCGCCGAAGTCCTGTATCGCCGCGATCATCGCAACCGGCGTCCCGTCGGGATACTTCGCGTTCTCCAAGAAACCGACGCGGAGCGTGCCTGGGCGGGAGACGCGGCGCGCCAGATCGGCCATCGCCGCCTCGAACTTCTTCCCGCCCTTGATCGCGGCCACGTCACCCCTCGGCGAATCGCTGCGAGTACTTCTTCGTGGGATCGCTTCTGCTCGGGGTCACAAGCCGCAACGACGACGGTGCACCTGCCGGCACCTCGACGTACCGGGTCGAGCCATCCACAGCGGACGGATACCAGTCATCGCCCTTGACCCAAATCTCAGGCGGCAACCGGCCGTCGGCGATCTCGTCCACCGCCGGGGCGGCCGCGGGAGTCTCTACCGCCACATTGGCATCCGTGTCGTCGGCCGGCGCCTCCTCGGCCGCCGCACCGGCCTCCGGGGCCGTCTGGTTGGGCTCGGCCGGCGGTAGGTCACCCGTGTCGTCGGTCCCTGCGGTCGGCGGGAGATCGCCCTTTTCGTCAGGCGCCTCGTCCGGTGGCGGCGCCGATGGCGCGTCTGGCCGCATCGGCATGAGCTGGTCGACCTTGGCCGCGCCCAGGACATGCGTCAGCAGCCGGCGCAAGTAGCTATGGTCCCCCTCGTCGCCCTGATGGGCGCGCTCCAGGCCGAAGCGTTTGCCGGCCTGGTCGAGGTCGTCGGTGCCAAGATGCTCGTGTGCGAGCGCGCTGAGATCGTTCATGGGTCTCCTCCTCGGGTTAAGTCCGCCAGCCGAAGCCACCGAACCGCGGCCGGAACCCGCGGGCAACGATGGTCGGCCGGGCCAAATAGCGGGCGGTGCGGTACTGCGCCGTCGCAGCCCAATAGGCGGCGCCATATTTCGTCTGGATCAGGAACGACTCGAGCGCCACCGGATCGCTGCTGCCGTTCCATTCGGTCTGCACCGAGACCGAACCTTCGGTCGCATTGCTGATTCGGCCCACGAGCTGCGGCGCGATCTGGCCCGCCTGCGTCGGATTGCCGTTCGTGTCCCGCGGCGCGTTGAGCCACGCGAAGTGAGACGTCAGCATGTAGAGCAGCGCCGCGAGGTTGCCGTCACCGTTGATCGGATTCGTCGCCGAATTGGCGCAGATCAACGTGGCCTGCATGAAGTACGCGTTGCCCTGAGCCGAACTCAGCCCAGAGAACTCCGGGAACATCGCCACCCAGGTCGGGTAATCGAACGTTACTGGAGGTGTCGTGCCGTTCATGCACCCTCACTGCCGGGGTGCGGCTCGGTGCCGAGTTTCGCCAGCATCGACGTGATCGGCTTCGGCACCCGCGCGTCCGTGAGCTTGCCGTCCCTGTCGACATCGGTGCTCAGCGGCTCGAGGCCGCTCGTCAGCTTCTCATGCTCGCGCGCAGCATCCACGACCGAATCGAGATCGGGATACGCGAAGATCATCCCGTGCTCCGCACCGTCCGGCGCCACGAAGTAGTCCGCCATCTTGTTCTGCTCGGCCCACTCGTCCCAGAACGCCGCGGGGATACCGCGGGTGATTGCGTAGCCGCCCTCGATCAGCGGCATTCGCGGGAAGCCCTTCGGAGGCGCGCCGACCGGATACGCGGGGCCGTTCACGACATAACGACGGCCGCTCTTGATCCAAATCTGCTCGATCCGATAGCCCGACGAGGAGTCCTTGTCCGGAACGCGCGTGTCCTGCTTGGTTTGAAGCTGCAAGATCAACCCCGTGGGGATCTTGCACGCCACCACGACGGTGCGCGCGCTCGGCGGCTGCGGCTTCGGCTTGGCTGCGGGTGCGCTGACTTGGGGCTCTCGGACGGCCATCGGCGGTTCTCCTCACGAAAATGGCGGCATCATTGACGCCGCCACTCTATCCAACCGCCACGTCCTTGAGAAGACGTCAGATGCCGAGCATCGACGAAATGCCGATCGGGCTCCGGATGGCGACGCCCCACGTGCCGCTGGTCTGCTTCTGCTTCCAGGACGACAGGTCGGGCACGATCTTGTGCGCGCGGAGCTTCTCGTTGTACGCGGCGTAGGCGACGGTCTGCCCCTGAACCTTGTCGGCGATCAGCTGCATGTAGTTGCCGGCGGCCGAGAAGCCCTGCGGGTTGTTCGTGGTCTGCTGCCCGTACTGCGGTGCGGTCTTCACCTTCATCGCCGGATAGTTCTTCTGCAACAGCGCGGCGACGTTCACGCCGAACGAGTTGGTGAAGGTCAGCGCGATCTCGCTCTGCGGCGACAGCGCCAGCGTCATGGCCGACTTGATGTCGAGCACGCCGTTGGTCTGCGAGACCAGCTGCGTCACGAGCGCGACGATGTCGTTGTAGACCTCGTTCGCGGTCGCGGCCGGGACACCGTTGTTGAACCAGCCGGTGCCGCCCCACGCCTTCGTCGCCGGGGTGAGCGCGGCCGAGATATACGGCGAGTTGAGGATGCCGTAATTCTGCAAGCCCTGCACGCCATAGGCATACGTGAGGTTCTGGAACCGGTTGAGCAGATCGGCGGCGGCAAGGCCCAACTCCGACACCCAATTGATCTTCGCGAGGCCGGCGCGGTCGATCTGTAGCTCGCCGTACTGCAGGATCGTCTGGAACAGGTACGATTGAAGCTGCGGATAGTTGAAGTTCGCACCCGCGCGCCCGTTGTTCCCGAAGTCGTCGTAGCTCGACACCTCGCCGGTCGTCTCCACGATCGGGAAGAACCGGGTCTGCTCGGTCCACGTGCCGGCCTTGCGCTCGGTGAGGATGTCGGCGAACGAGAGCGGCGAGAACAGAACGCGGATGATCTCGGGGTCGATCGCCGAGGTGAGCATCCATGGCAGCGCCGCATTGGGATCGGTCGAGAGCGGACCCGGCACACCCGACGCACCCGACGCCGGCCCGGTCAGCACCGCGTCCATGGCGATGCCGCGCGCCTTTTCGTCCTCGGTCAGGTACCGCTGCATCGCGTAGGGGAGGATGATCCCCCTGTCCGCAAGCATCTGCCGATCGGCCGCGAATGCTGTCCGCGCTTCCGAAATCGAGTGGAACATCTTCGCTGCTCCCGTTCCGTGTTCCTAGGCCGTCATCAACCCTGCGAGCCGACCCAGCTCGTGATCTTCACCAGCCCGCCGGGCCGCGCCGCCGAAGCCGCATACCACTTCGTCTCGACGTTACCGTTCGACGTCACCGTGCCCGACGAGGACGCGGTGTTCGTGTTCAAGATGTACGTGCCGGTGCCACCGGTGCCGGTACCGAGCGCCGTGATCGAGGTGTTCGCCGCGATCGTGCCGCCCGAAACGGTCTGGCCGACCGCCAGAGTGCCCGAGCCCACCGCCGTGACGGTCATCGTGCCGTAGGTGCCAGAAATCGTCTCGGAGGCGATGTTCTGCTGCTGGCTGATCGACAGCGCGTAGGTGCCGACGCCCCCGACGGTGCCCGAAAGCTGCGACGCGATCTGCGTGCCCGTGGTGATGCCGGTGCCCGAGATCGTCCCACCGGGAACGACGGTGCCCGAGCCCACGGCCGTGACCGTGAGGATGTCGCCCGCAATCGAGCCGGTAACCGAGAAGGTCGAGGCCGCAACGGAAGCGGTGACGGACGCGGCCTGCGTCGGCGAACCGGTCGCCGCGAAGCTCGCGAGGCCGTTGGAGAAGTTCGCGTAGCACTTCTGGCCGGAGAAGCATTCAGTCGCGCCGTTGTTCACAACCCAGAAATCGCCTTGAGTCGCCAGTGACACCGGCAGGCCCTGCGGAATGACCATGCCCGCGTCCGACAGGAACACGGTGTTGAGGCCCTGCAGGTCGTTGTAGACGAAGCCGGCGACGTTGCCGACGCCCGTCGAGTTCGCGATCTGGCCGGTGCCGTCCGGATCGGTCGGCGCCACAACCCAGGCGAAGGCGCCCACGGTCACGCCATTCGCCCCGGCCACGAGGCCGCCAGGGCCGGCGAGGAAGGTCGCGCGCGGATTCGCGTCGGCGAAATCACCGGCGACGGCCTGTGCCGGCTGATTATAGACCTGTTGCTGACCCCAGGCAGGCGACACCATCGCTGTTCTCCGTCAGAAGTGTGAACGAATCAGGCGTGACCGATGCGGCTCGCGCCCGGGTAGCGATCGAAGAAGCTCTTGGCCGCGGCCGAGTCGGTCGCGAGACCGGTATTGCTCTCGCCCGGATGTGCACCGGCCGGCTTCGCAACCGCCTTGATGATCGTCTTGAGCGCCGTCGCCGAAAGCGATTCGTCGTTGGCGCAGTCGATCTTGAGCACGGTGGCCGCGCTCCGAAGCACCTTCTCGGCGCTGTCCAGTGCCAAGGGCAGATCACCGACGAACGGCCGCACGAACTCGCGCGCCTCGTTGGTGGCCTGCATCTTGGTCTCGGTCGCCTTCACCGCCGCGGCAATGCCCTTCTGCATTTCGTCGGCGGTGACGTACTTCTCGTCATGGGCGCGGCCCCGGTCCCGGGCGCCACGGCGGCGGTCGTCGGCGTCGTCACGGCGGTTATCGCGCGCACGGCCTCGGTCCTTCGCGCCCCGGCGGTCTTTCGCACCGCGCCGATCCTTGGCGCTCTTGCGGTCCTTGGCCCGGCGATCGTCCGTATCGTCGTCTTCGCGCTCGTCCTCGCCATCTTCGCGATCATCCTCGCGCTCGAACTCGTCGTCGGCATCGTCTTCGCGGTCCACGTCGTCCTCCTCTTCGTCGGCCGCGGCCTCGCCGGCCTTCGGGAACTCGGGGAGCAGGTCCATGACGTGCTTGATGTCGTCGTCGGACATGCCCTTTTCCTTGAGAAACGCCGGCATCGAATCCCGGAACGTCTTCCCCTTGTCGGCGTCGGCGAACTCCTGGCCCACGCTCTTGGGGATGCCGAGATTCGACTGGCCGTTCGCGGCCGCCATCATCGCGTTGTGCTGCTCGGGCGAAACCGATTCGTCGGCCGACTTGTCCATTTCACCGAGGTGGTCGAGCATCGTCGCGACATGGCCCATGTTCAGGCCCTCGTCGCCGACCAGCGTCTTGCCCTTCAAAAGCTGCTTGAGGTCCGACAGGATCGTCGGCTTGCGCTCCTTGATGTTGCCGGTCGTCAGACCCGCGAACACCGGGCCGTAATTCACCTTCGCGTCGAAACCCAGGATCGGGTTGAGGGCGCGCGCCGTGACACGAATCGCGCACGCTTCCAGGCGAGTCGGCTTCGTCATCCTCGTGGCTCCATCGAAGGCAAGACGCCGCACATCGAGCAGCGATTCATCGAGGCCAAGCGCGCGAATTGCGTCTCGCGGGGTCTTGAACTTCCGCCGCAGAGCCGTGCTGAGAGATTCGCGTTCATTGACCCCGCTCGTCATGACGTGGACATAGTTGCGCTATTTTGCGGGGAATTGGAAGTGAGCCAAAGGATTACCGGGCGCCAAGCGCCTCGCAAACCACGTCTGGACGACGTGCGATCACCATCAAGAGCACCCGCGCCGAGCCCGTCGGGGACTTTTTCCCCTGCTCCCAATGTCGCAATGTGCCGAGCGGGATTTCGTATCTCAACGCGAACTCTTTTTGCGACATGCGCTGGCTTTCTCGGATTTTCTTGACGTCAATCTGATTCGTCATCCCGGCCACGCGCCCGATAGCGCCCCCTCGATCGCGGCCCATTGCATCGCAATAATGCTGTCCGCCACCACGACATCGTGGCCCGCGCGACCCTCCTCGACGATCGCTACGTGGTTGCCGCGAATATTTCTCATGATCCCGTCGTAGGGCTCGCCATCGTAAACGCCCGCAGTCATGTCCGGATCGTAATGGTACCCGCACGACAACTCGCGGCGCTCGCCTGATTCGACGAAATCGATCCCCTCCTTTGTCCAAAAGACGAGGCTGTTGCGGAGATATGGCGCCGAAAACTCGGCATTCGTCCCGGTGGTCCCGACGATGTCGTACTTCTTGTGATCGTTGACGTCGACCGGCTCGTGCTTTCGCAAAAGCTGGATGCCGTTCCACGTCGGCACCGATTTGCGAAGCTCCTCGGGGTCGCGCAGCAGCCGATAGATTTTATCGGGGTCTAACCCGAGGTCGTGCTTGCCGGTGTCCTCGTGATAGCCCGGGATCTCCGAACCCTTGTACGGGTTCACGATCGCCTTGCTGATGTTCGTCACGGCGACCCGCATCCGGCCGTCCTGGTCGAAGGAACGCACCGAGTCGCGGTCCATCGCCAGCGTGACCGAATCGGATGCCATACCATCGGCACTGCCACTAAGAAGGCGGGTCGTTATTTCTCTACTGACGAGAGCGCGGACCTGCGGATCAACGTTTTTGTCGTTAACGGCCGCGCGCAATTTCTCGATGGGCATTCCCTGTATTTTTTTCTGGAGTTCCTCTGCGGAGATCGCCTTTTTCTGGGAATGATCCGGCATTTTCGGCGGCGCTTGGACGGGACGCGGTGACGCAATACTCGGTTTGTGGCCGAGCATTGCGGCCTCTTTCTCAGAGGCATTCCCGGCGCGCCCCTCTTTCACGCGCATCACCTGATGTTGCGGCCCCAACTCCCCTTGAGTCCATTTGCCATACTCGCCACTTCCCCCACTGCCACCGCTGCCGAACTGGCCATTCTGCGCCCGGGGATGGTCAGATTCGTTCCATTCTGCATCGGTCGCGAGCTTGAACATCGTCAAATCGGGTGCATCGAGGGCCTTCGCCACCTTCTCGGCCGACCCGCTCTGGTGTTCGGGCTCGGCCGCCTCCTCCTCAAAGAATTTCTTGAGCATCCTCGCGACGCCCGGGTGCAGCGGCTCGGGCGGGTCCGTGAGCGGAGCCCACACATAGGCCTCGCTCTCGTCGTTGAGCACGGGATCGAACCGCTGCGGGATCATCTGACCGAACGTGGAGAAGTCGACGCCGTCCTCGCTCGGCTCCCGGTGGAGCCCGGTCATGTTCCAGCGCGGCAGGCTCCCCACCTCCTCGATCGCCTCACGGCGGGCCGTGTC
>Ga0207776_1000259_pt1 | contig 9487 bp, 8 predicted proteins | sample LuqExpMetageno30_FD_187788 | JGI IMG/M metagenome (GOLD analysis project Ga0207776, IMG submission 187788) | Tropical forest soil microbial communities from Luquillo Experimental Forest, Puerto Rico - Sample 30 (SPAdes) | ecosystem: Environmental > Terrestrial > Soil > Tropical forest ... | reverse complement strand
CTTAATCGATCACGATGACCAGCGCGACATGCATTCTGACCAAGGTGATATTCCACTAGCTCCTAATTAAACCGCGCGCACCAGCGACGGTCTAAAATTTTTGTTTATATTTTTTCTGGCGATTGCCGGCGTCAGCGAAGTACCCATCACGCGCGCGGTCTCGCTGCCGGCGATTATCAAGGGCTTGAAAGGTTTGTTGGCAGACGGAAAGGAAGCTTACGATCTTCTGAAAATGCGTCCAAAAATGCTTATAAAACTTGCGAGAAGTATTTGCGACCAAATCCTGAATCACCCGCTCGTCGTCGGTCATGGCGCCTCATAGGTTCAAGCCGCCGCATCGTAATGGGCTTCGATGCGGTAACCATCGGGGTCTATGACGAAAGCGGCATAGTAGCTAGCACCGTACTCGGCCCGCAGACCCGGTGCTCCGTTGTCGCGCCCTCCCGCGCTGATCGCGGCCGCATAGAACGCATCCACGCTCTTGCGCGTCGGAGCGGAGAAGCAGAAATGCAATCCTGACTCCATGTCGGGCGCTACCGGACGCTTTGCTGAGCTGATCCAGAGTGCGATTGTACCGTGTCCGTAGCCGAGCGATCCCTCTCCTTCGCTGAGGCACACGTAGCCGAGCGGTTTCAGTGCAGCGTCATAGAACCCCTTTGCAGTTCCAATGCTACGAACGCCTATCGAGACATGATCGATCATCAGACTCGTCCTTCAATGATGCGGTTTGGAGTTACTGCATGCGCCGAGCCAGGAACTCAGCTTGAAGCTGCCATGTTTTGCCGTTATCGCGCGAGCGTTCGCCGATCCAGCGGAACGATTCGGCGGTGACATCGGTAAAGCTCCAGCGTACCGCTTCTCCCGCATCGTTGGTTCCCTGCTGGACGATGTCGTCGCCATGTGCACGTCCAACTTGGCGCGTGTAAAACTGCCGTAGTGGGTCGCACCAAAGAATGTGCCAGGCGTCGAGGTCTGGATCGTAGACGCGCAGTGTGGTGCCGTAGAAGATGCCAGGCAGAATCCACACGTCCTGAATGGCCCGGCCTTCGAGCACCCAACCAAAATGAATCTCACCGGGACCTTCGTGTTTGGTGCCATCATCGCGGTACACAATTGCGTCCATAGTCCAATGGCCGATGAGCCAACTGTAAAGTTTCATCTTGTCCGCTCGATCAGCGGCCGGGCTGGCGGAATGAAGCGCATCGATGAACGAGTTTCCGGTCACGCTGGAACCTCCATGTAGTCGCAGGATTGCCTTAACCTAAGTCATCGCACCTCTCCCGAACTTGGGAAAAATTGCTAAACTGTAGCTCATGGCGCTTAATTCCCGTCTCCTGGCAGCAGGCTCCGGCTGGCGGGTCGAAGATGTGGTGTGCACCTTCGGCCCGAATGATCGGCCATTCGAGGAGCGGCACGAAACACCCTGCATTGCGCTGGTGACGAGCGGAACATTTCAGTACCGCTCAGAACGCGGATCAGTTCTGCTTTCCCCGGGGGCGCTGTTGCTTGGCAATCACCACCATTGCTTCGAGTGCACCCATGAGCATGCCACCGGGGACCGCTGCCTCTCCTTCCACTTCACGCCTGAATTCCTGGATACTGTCCTAGCCCAGTTATCGGGGGCACGACGATCCTCGTTCGTGATTCCGCATCTACCGCCTCTTCCGACGTTGTTACCGATCCTAACCGCGGCCGAAGCTGCGCGAGATGATGAAGGTGAACACGGTTTTGAGGAACTGGCGCTGCAGCTTGCGGGGGCAGTATTCACCGTCCAGGCCGGCACCGAATGGAAGATACCGACGCCGACCCGAGCCGACCAGCGGCGCGTCAGCGCGACACTGCGCCAGATCGAGGCACAAGCGCAGGAGCCGCTGTCGCTACACGATCTCGCCGCTACGGCGGCGATGAGCCCGTACCACTTCTTGCGCACCTTCCGTGGCATCGTCGGTATGACTCCGCACCAATATATATTGCACACACGGCTGCACCGTGCGGCGGTCCGGCTGCGCCGCACAGACGATAGCATTGCGGCGATCGCCTTCGATGCCGGCTTCAACGATCTCTCGACGTTCAATCGCCGCTTTCGGCGAAAAATGGGATTAACTCCAGGCGCCTACCGCGCGTGTCCCACCCCAAGAACAAAGGTCGCGTGACGCGCCTCTACTCTGAGACACCTGAAATTATCCTCTACCGCTATGGAACCAAAAAGCGCTTTGCGCGTTTTCGGTGATTCGGTCGAGCGCTTTGTAATATTCAGCTTAGCCAGCAGGCGACGCTGTAAATCAGCGATAACCTGCTCGCTAACGCGACGGCGTTCCAGCTACCATGGCAATCTGGAAGGCGCTTCGCCAAACGATGTTTTCGGCATACGTGAAATCGCAAAGACATAGGCAGCTGCTTGGTCACGCAGCGTTGCTTATCGCTTATGTGCTTACGGGCTGGATAGGACTTTACCTTGCGGTGCCCCCCGGTTACGCGACGGCTATTTTCTTGCCTGCGGGCATCGCAGTGGCGGCGGTTTTTGTGTATGGTGTAAGCAGTCTACCCACGATCTTTCTAGCCTCTTTTTTGCTCAATATTTTCTTTGGCAGTTCACCTCCACATAATTTGGATTGGTTGCACGCCGGAGCCGCCCTCGTTATTGCGGCGGCCTCAAGTACGCAGGCTGCTGTCGGTGGCACGCTGCTTCGCTGGACTATAGGATATCCCACTGCATTAGATAATCCGCGTGATTTGTCGTTCTTCCTGCTGCTTCCTCCGGCTTTTTGTCTGATCAGCGCAACGGTTTCGATAAGCGGTATTTGGCTGCTCGGAGTTGTGCGATCATCCGACTTACCGAGCAATTGGATAACCTGGTGGGTTGGCGACACGCTCGGTGTAATAGTGTCGCTACCGATAATCCTTGTGCTGTTTGGAGAGCCAAGAGGGTTGTGGCGTTTAAGGTTGCGCTATGTCGCTTTCCCTATGTTTCTGTGTTTTGTACTTTTCGTTTCAATCTTTATACGAGTCAGCAAATGGGAACATGAACAGTCACTTCTGGAATTTCAGTTACGGTCGCAACAATTCGCTGACACGACCAAGGCGAATCTCGAACAAGAAGCTCTTTTTTTAGACCAGCTGTCGAGCGTTTTCGCGAACCGTCACGATCCGATAACGCGACAGGATTTTCGTAATCTGGTGCAGCAACTTCTCAAACATTTCCCCGTCATTCAGGCGGTCGAATGGGCGCCACGCGTTCTTAACTCGGACCGACAAGCATTTGAGGCTACCGAAAGAGCAGAGATGCCAGGTTTTGCAATTCGCGAGCAGAGCCAAAGCGGACATCTGCAGCAGTCGAGTGTGCGACGGCTGTATTACCCAGTGACATATGTAGAACCGCCTGCAGCGAACGAAGCTGCGATAGGTTATGATCTGTTGTCAGATGCAGTCCGAGCGCGTGCACTTGAAGCCGCCGTCGAGACCGGAAACACGGCTGCCAGCGCACCGATTCGTCTTGTTCAAGAGCGCGCGGAAGAGGCCAGCACATTGTTAATTCGGTCAGTACCGGCAGGATCAAACGGGCCGGGCGTTGTTTTAGTTGTTCTCAGAATGGCAAGTTTCGCGAAATCATTGACCAATTCCACATCACCCACTCTCGGAGCCAAACTCATTGATACAGAAGCAGGCTCTACCTTGTACAACTCCTTGCCATCCACGTTGGTGTCGCCACCGTATGAGCACACACTCGATTTCGGAGGCCGACATTTTCTCCTACAAACCGCGCCGACCGCCTATTACATAGCCCAACATCGTGGCTGGCAGAGTTGGACGGTTCTTGCCGGGGGGATTTTTTGTGCGGGGTTACTTGGAGCACTTCTTCTGCTCGGTAGCGGTCACACTTATCGTTTCGAGAAACTGGTTCACCGTCTGCAAGCCAGAGAAGCCGAGCTTGAAAATATTATAACTCGGACTCCGTTTATGCTCATCCGCTGTACTCCTGATTTACGTTATCGATTTGTCAGTCCTGCCTATGCGGAAATGCTCGGTCACCGTCCGGAGGATCTAATTGGCAAGTCTGTGGCCGAAATTGTCGGACCTGAGGGATTTCAGACTGTGCTCCCGCACATCCAAAAGGTCTTGAAAGGCGAACGAGCGGAGTATGAAGCCGAGGTCGACTATATGGCTGTTGGAAAGCGTTTTTTGCACGGAGTCTACACGCCGGACACGGATGAGGATGGCAAGGTCATAGGTTGGATCGCCTCAATAGTGGATCTCACGGAGCGCAAACGGGCTGAAGCGCAGCGCGATCTGCTGGTGGCCGAAATAAATCATCGTGTGAAAAACACGCTTGCCACCGTTGTTTCGATTGCTCACCAGTCGTTCTCAAAGGAACGTGCATTTGAAGAATCACAACGCTCGTTCACGGACCGTATTGAGGCGCTTGCCCAAACCCATACTCGCTTGGCTGAAGCCAACTGGTCGGGCATGTCTCTCGAAACCATCATTCGTGATGAAACAGCGCCCTATCGAAGTCTTGACAATGTACGAATGGTCGGTCCCGACGTGACCCTGAATCCGAAGCAAGCTGTAAGTCTCGGGCTCGCCATCCATGAGCTAGCCACAAATGCGGCAAAATATGGCGCCCTATCGACGAAGAATGGTTTGGTTCAAGTTGCTTGGGAAGTCACCATCCCAACGAGTGAGGTACGCATTACTTGGATCGAAGACGGTGGTCCGACCGTAACCCCACCCCATCTCAGCGGATTCGGCCGACTGTTGCTAGAACGAGCATTGGGGTCTGATCTGAACGGGACAGTTAAATTGGATTTCAGAAAAGAGGGGTTGCATTGTTTGATTACTTTTCCCCTTAACGCGTTCTCCAGCAAACGCAGTGGATATGCCGAACTGGCTCCCGCCGCACATACTGCTGATGGTTTTTCGCCCGGCTTCACGAAAAAAGACCAAACATCTGTGTCGGCTCTCGCGGCGACGCGAGTTTTAGTAGTCGAGGACGAGGCGCTGTTGGCACTTGAAATTCAAGATCTCTTGAAAGCTGCTGGGTGCAAGGTCGTCGGTCCCTTCAGCGAGCTCGGCAAGGCCAGCGCAGCAATAGCTTTAGAAGGAATTGATCTCGCTCTTTTGGACACCAATCTCAATGGAGAAATGGTTTATCCACTCGCGGACGATTTGCTGGCACGTGGCATTCCATGCATTTTTGTCACCGGCTACAACTCATCCGATTTGCCGGAATGTTTTCAGACGCTGCCACGAATTGCGAAGCCATTTATTCCTTCGGCATTGATCGAGTTACTGAGGAAGGCAAAATCTGGAACTGCTGCAAATATCGCTGCACAATGATTCCAGCAAACTGTGCACCTCCCGAGTCAGCCAGAGATCAAATTCGGATATTGATTGCGTGCTGCGACAAGTCTGCTTTGGGACGGTCGCCGCGCCAGACTTAAAGGACAGCTTTGGTTGAAAAACGGGCATTCTGCGATACAGCGGCCGTGTCCGCTATACTCCAAAGCGGACATTCGACAGCATCCATCTCTTAATTGTATCGGATCTCAGGCGTGACACACGAGCAGCGACAGCATTGGCGGCGCCGTCCCACAGCCGCGTTTTTGCGCGGTGCCGGGGCTGTGCTTGCGGCACTGCTGTCGCCTGCAGCCGCACAAGACATTCGCGGGCTCGAAGCCTGCACCGCCGAAAAGCAGATGGAGCGTCGTACCGGATGCCTGCAGGCCAATGTCGAACTTCTTCAGCAGGCGCTCCTCAAACTTGCGCGTGAGACACAGGATAAGATTGCCGCCTCCGGTCGCGATCTTGCCGCTGTCCGAGCCGAGATCGCCGCGCTCAAATCAACAATCGACAAGCTGAACAGCGAGCTCGAGCAAATGAAGGCGAAGGCCGAACCCACCGGCAAGAAGTAGATGACAAACTCAAAATGCGTGCCGCGCGTTTAACGTCCGCTTTGAATCAAAAGTGGGACATTAGTGACATGTCCGGACCAATGCGCTTGGAGGAGCCGTCCAGCATTAATAACGGACACTCGAAGCCGTGTGCAAATGCTTGGCTATCAGCAAGCAGAATATAGCAGTGGCTATAGCGCGTTTCTGATATCATCAAATTATGACGATGCGGATCACCGGATCCCGACGGCGAGCGCCGTGGCAAGGCGCCCTACGGGCACTCATCATCACCGGCATTATCTTTTTGATCTGCCTCATTCTGTTGGAGCTCGTAGTTAGCTTCTTGGTAGATTGGCTGTGGTTTTCCGAGATCGGCTATCTGGACGTTTTCTGGACAACCATCGTTGCCGAAGTTGAAATCTTCATAGCGGTCTTCATCGCGACCAGCATTATTCTTTGGGTGAATGGATTACTCGCACTCCGCTTTGCCCAATCCCGAAGAGAGCATGATCCCGCCGATTTCGAATGGAAATCCGCGAGCACTACAACCTTGCCCGATGCGTTGGAATTCGCACGTCATCGGCTGCCGTGGCGAGTGGTAATTCCGGTCGGTGCCTGTTTTCTCGCCATGCTTGTCGCCTGGGGAGAGGTCGACAATTGGCGTGTCTTCCTACAATTTCTCTATCAGGTGCCTTATGGAGCGAACGACCCTCTCTACGACAAGGACATCAGCTTCTATCTCTTTACTTTGCCCGCCTTAGTCGCAATCAAAAATTGGCTAGTTTTCACGCTTTTCCTGAGCGCGCTCTTCGTAGCGGCGATCTATTGGGTACACGGCGACATCGAATACACCGCTCAACGTCGATCAATGTCCCCAAAACCGATCGCTCATGGCTCGGTGCTACTCGGACTCTTTTTCGCGGTGAAGGCCTGGTCTTACGGTCTCGAGCGCTATCAGCTGCTCTATGGCGACAACGGTGTGGTGGTCGGCGCGAGCTACACAGACATCCATGTGGGATTGCCTGTCCTCTGGTTGCTGATCGGCCTTTCAATCATTGCTGCAATAGCCGCGTGGGCGAACGTCAAGGTGCGCACCTTTCGAATTCCCGTGGCAGCGGTGGTACTTGTTTTCGGCGGATCTTTTGTGTTCTTCGGCGTGATTCCAGCATTTTTCAATCGCGTGTTCGTCAAACCAAACGAACTGCAGCTGGAGAAACCCTATATCCAACGTAACATCGCGTTGACCCAACTAGCCTACAATCTTCATCAGATCACGGCGAAACCCTTCCCCGCCGAAAAAGACCTTACCTTCAAGACACTCGAGACCAACAAGGCAACTATAGACAACATACGGCTGTGGGACTGGCAGCCGTTAATGGATGCCTACGTGCAGTTGCAAGAGATCCGCACCTATTACAAGTTTCATGACGTGGACGTCGACCGCTATTGGCTGGATGGGGCGTACCAAAGCGTGATGCTTTCGGCTCGCGAGCTTAAATCCTCACTGCTGCCGCCAAACGCGCAAACGTGGGTTAACAGCCACGTGCTTTTCACCCACGGCAACGGCATAGTGATGAGCCCAGTCACCCGCAGCACTGCGGATGGACTGCCGGTTTTTTATCTTCGAGATATTCCGCCTATTTCGACTGGTGGCCCCGAGATCCGCGAGCCGCGTATCTATTATGGGGAAGAAACCGACACCTATGTCCTTGTCAAAGGAAGCACGCCAGAGTTCGACTACCCGAAGGGCAAGGATAATATTTACGCGACCTATGACGGCACCGGCGGCATTCCCATCGGCGGGATCCTGCGGAAAAACCTCTTTGCCTGGTACTTCGGTGACATAAACCTACTGCTCTCAGGCTATATCACCGGCGAGAGCCGCATCATGATCCGTCGTGACATCCGGGAACGGGTGCGGACGATTGCGCCATTTCTCCGCCTCGACCGCGACCCTTATCTGGTGATCAGTAGCGGAAAACTGTATTGGATGCAGGACGCTTATACGACAAGCAACTACTTTCCCTATGCGCAGCCCGTGCAACGGCTCGATCTCAACTACATTCGCAATTCGGTGAAGGTCGTCATCGATGCCTATAACGGGTCCGTTGACTTTTATCTGATGGACGTCGCGGACCCGATTGCGCGGACATACCAACGAATCTTTCCAGATCTACTTAAGCCATTCGCCACCATGCCGCCGGACCTGCAGACGCACATTCGCTATCCCGAGGACCTTTTCCGGATTCAGGCGCAAGTCTATCAAGCCTATCACATGGAGGCAGCTGACGTTTTCTATAACCGCGAGGATCTCTGGCAGTTCCCGCGTGAACCCGGCGGCGGCGGCATAACCTTTATGAATCCTTACTACATCATCATGCGGTTGCCGGCAGAACCGCACGCCGAGTTCTTCCTCATGCTTCCTATGGTACCGAGCCGCCGCGACAACATGATCGCATGGCTCGCTGCACGCTGCGATCCGCCCGACTACGGCAAACTGATTGTCTATGAATTTCCAAAGGATAAGCTCGTCTACGGTCCGTTCCAGATTGAGGCGTTGATCAATCAGAATACGGAAATCTCCCAGCAACTCACGTTGTGGAACCAAATGGGTTCGCGGGTGATCCGCGGCAACTTGCTTGTGATCCCAATCGAGGACTCGATTCTCTATGTATCGCCCCTCTATTTGCGGGCGGAGCAGGGACAATTGCCGGAACTCAAGCGCGTGATAGCAGCCTATGGCGATCGTGTGGTCATGAAGGAGACGCTCGCCCAGGCACTGTCGGCGTTGTTCGAAACCGATGTCGCACCAAGGAGTGCCTCATTCGGCGCGCCGCTCGCGGCGACTCCAGCAGCCCAGGCGCACGATGCGCTTGATCATTACAATCAAGCAATCGAACGATTGAAATCCGGCGACTGGGCGGGTTTCGGCACACAACTCGATGCAATGCGGGGGCTTTTGGAGAACTTGAGCCGGCAATCGACCGGCCATTAAGGGTACTCCTCAGAGAATCTCTACTTACGCGTGGGGGTCAGCTCAAATCCGTGTTGATCAACCTGGAACGTTGATTTCAGGAAGCCTGAAAGCAAGTAAGCGCGGTCAATGCAACGCAGCATTGGAAATGCCTTGCCGCCGAGGCTGATGCCCTCGGCGCGGGGAATGATAATCGGGCGTGTCCCGCGCGCCGCCGCTCGGCAGAATTGGACCAACGTCAATGCCGATGACTCGGCACGGTTGAGACCCTTTCTCGATGGTGCTATAAACATCAACTCTCGTAACATTTTGATGTAATTCCAAATCGATAGGGGAGGCGTGAGGGAAGAACCCGCCCCAGAGTTTTTGCCTATGCAAAGTCAAGCCGCTCGCATTGATGCCGCATTGGATGCGGTCCGCCGCGCTCAGTTCGGGATGACTGACACAATGCGTCGGCTACAGGGAAATGCATTGGGAGCGCTTGGACTAAGCCCGAATGAATGTCCATTTCAGATCATCGCCTCTGGACCGTTCTGGCGGCTTCGTGAGTACGGCGGAAAAGGCACGAAGCGACTGATGGTTGTCGCGGCGCCTATTAAGCGGCCCTACATTTGGGATCTTT
>Ga0207776_1000253_pt1 | contig 9604 bp, 15 predicted proteins | sample LuqExpMetageno30_FD_187788 | JGI IMG/M metagenome (GOLD analysis project Ga0207776, IMG submission 187788) | Tropical forest soil microbial communities from Luquillo Experimental Forest, Puerto Rico - Sample 30 (SPAdes) | ecosystem: Environmental > Terrestrial > Soil > Tropical forest ... | reverse complement strand
GGGTCCATTGCGTGCAGTCGATTATCGATCGCCTCGCGTGCGCGGTCGGACAGGCGCACGCGGTCATTGCCTTCATTGCCGGCGCCGGGGCCGGGCCATTCGCCCCGCTCCAAGCACCGCGCCAGCAATTCGAGCGCGGCCCGGTTCGCGTTCTCGCCGCGCTCCAAGTCTTCGGGCTCGAGGCGGATGTCGCGCACCGCGTAGGGTTCGGTCTTCTCCACGAACAGGTACGTAAATGACGCCATGTCCATGCCGAGCACCTCGCGGCAGGCCCACCGGCCGAGCGCGGCCTGCTGGAAGTAGCCGAGTTCATCAATGGTGCGCATCAAATCGGGGATCAGCACCGAGGTCGTCGTCTTGAGGTCGGCGAAGTCGGCCGAATCGCGCGGGATCACGTCGGGGCGCCACTTGAGCCAGATCCCGGTTTCCTTGTCCTTCCAGATCAGGCTGCGCTCGATCAGGCCTTTCAACAGCCCGTGCTGATAGAACGGGTGCGCGCAAATCTCGCGCGCCATCCCCTTGATCGAAACGACTTCGGATTGGAGCAAGACGGTGCGCCCGGCCTTCCGCTGTTGCGCGTGCCACTCTTTGCATTTCGGCCGGATGTTGTTCCACGGCTTCCATCCCTCCTCGGGAATGAGCACGCGCGCCGGCTGCACGCAGAACAGCTTTGCGAAATACGGTTCGCCGAGGATCAGATGGTGGACCGCGCGGCCGAGAATGAAGTGACGCGCGTCCTTGCGTTCCTTGCGCTGCGGGTTGCCGCTCCACGTCGCGTAAAAATGCTTCGGCGATTCACTGAACAGCGTTCGGAGCCCGCTTGAGGACACAGACGGGCCTTCGCACACGAATTGGGTGTGATAGCCCTTGCTCCCGTCGAGCGGGATTTTCGAATACATCCCCGGCCGGCTGACGGGTTTGTTGTCCCAAGGGGTCGTTTCGAGTCGCGGTGCCATCGGTGGCCTCCGGTATATCGGGGCGCATGGCTTCGCATATTACCACGTCGTCATCAACCGAAATTTTCGGGATTTCCCCGACATGGGGTCGCCAGTGCCGCATGACCTCGGCGACATCGATCGCGTTACGCGGGCGCGGCTGGATGCCGTCGAATGGAAAAATCACCTGCGGTCGCGTGTCGTCGGGGTGCAGGAACACGAGGATCACGGGCGTTCCGAGGAACCCGTCCGGATAGACGATGATGCGGCGCGGGTGGAAGCCGTGGGTGGGGCACCGGCGGAAGCCGTCTTTGCGCCGACGGAGCTTGCGGCCGCCGCAGAACATCAGAAGCACCGGATCGGCGTCGATAGCTTGATTGGCAAGCCGTAGCTCGCGCTCTCCCAAGAGACGTCAACCGCATCAATCGGCAATGGGATCGAATTAGGGGAGAGCGCCTTCGCCCGAGTCTGCCGTTTGGCGCTCTCCCCCGCATCGATTGCGAGAGGCGAAGCCACGAGTCCGCGAGCGAATGCGAGCGGCTTCACAGAGACACCGGCGCCCCTACGGCATGGGCACAGGGAAACCGGTGTGAACGGTCGAATCATGGTCATTGCTTGATGATACCTGCGCTTTCCAATTCGGCGACGAATGCTTGTAGCTCGTCATCGAGTTTGTCCATGCGCATCAGGTCCGCCTCGGTCGGCTCTGCGCCTTCGTCCAGCGCAGCGTTAATGCTGGCGAACACGTGCTGAGCCCCGGAGTAGAATGCGCGCCGCGTCTCCTCAATCTGAACCGGGCTGCAATCCGGCGGCATGATGCGCGTGCGGTACACGTGCCATCCGGCCTCCATAAGCTTGCCCTCGTTCATCAGCTTGCGCGCGACGGTGTCGCACAGTGCGTGAAATTCTTTCGTGCCCATAAAATCCTCCGTGCGGTTTCCGGCCGATCCGGTTTGCCTCTTCCCGTCCGGATCGGCCATCAACCGCCTTGGACTCTCCTCGAGATCCAGCTCCGGACGATCGAATGGTCGGCGGAGCGTATCCGGAGCTGGATCTCGAGGAGAGTCCAAGGCCGGCGTGATCCGAGAAAAACGCACCGGCGGCCCTGGGGTGGCTGGGCTTACCGGTGCGGAATGGGATGTTACTGCGACTCGGCCGTCTTGCCGTTCAGATCGGCGATAGCAAGGGTGCCGAGTTCGTCGGCGGCCATGCCGAGCATGTTCTTGCGCAACTCCTCGCGCTCCTTGCGGAGTTCGGCCGAGCGGATTTTCGCCATGGCGGCCTGCTCGTCGGAAAGCAGACGATCGAAGGCGGGCTTGTCGAACACGCCAGCGATCCAGGCGAGCGGCTCGTCGGATTTCACATCGATGTCGGCGTCGACCTCGACGACCTTCACGACGGTGAACCCATGGCGCGTGTTCGTCGGGACGATGACGAGATCGTCCTTCTTGATGGCGGAATCGAGCGTCTTGAACAGCGTTCGCTTGTTCTGGGAATTGTGCTCGTCGCCGGCACAGTACAGGCACGCGATGGCGCGGGCGTGCTTGTTGATCAGGAAGACGTAGCGGTCGCGGTGCATCGGGCGGTCTCCTTCATTGGGTTCGATTCGGTGCGTGACCGTATTGCACACCGGTATTTCTGCGCAAGCAGATTTTTCGGGATTTCCCCACAGGGTCTTGCATGTCCGATTCGGATATGACAGTAGAGCAATATGGGCATTCAACCAATCGAGCCGATCCTTCGCGCAAATCTGTTCCGGCTGGCGCGCGCCTACGTGGCCGCGACCGGCGTAAATCTCAGCACGGTGAGCCGGTACGCGATCAACGATGCGCGCACGCTCGCACGATTGCGTGATGACGAAGGCTCCTCGATCACGCTTCGCAAGTATGACGAGGCGGTGAGGTGGTTCACGACGCATTGGCCCAAGGGGCGCAGGTTGCCCCCAATCACGGACCCGACGCATCAGCGCAAACCGAGGGCGGCGCGACATCCGGCGCCGGTCGCCCCCGCACAGCAGCAGCCGGCAGGAGCATGAGATCCATGGGACGCTCACGGAAAGGAACCGGCGGTGCCGGCAAGAGCAGGAAACAGCGGTCGGGCGCAACGCCGGCCGTGGGTGGTGGCGTGAAGCCGCCCGAGACGATGCAGTTGACCAGTCAGTCCGATTTCGAGGCGTTGGCCCGGCGCTGCTCGCAGCACCAGGAAAAGGTCTCGGAGGAGTCCGGCTCGATGGGCTCCCTGATCAAGGAGGCCGCCGAGAAGCAGCACCTGCACAAAGGCGCGTTCGGCTTGTGGCGCCGGCTGCACAAGATGGGTCTCTCCGATCCGACGAAGCTGGCGACGTTCCTGGCGCACTTCGACTATTACCGTGGGCTGGCGGTCAAGATCGGTCGCACCGAACATCCGAGCCTCGATGACCGAGCCCGGTCGCAGCTCGAAATGTTCGACCAAGCGGAAGCGGGTGAGGCCGAAGACGGCGAAGAAAGCAACGCGACCGATCAGGGCACGCCACCGGGCGAGAAGGACGCGCGCCCGCGCTTCCAGGTCCACGACGGCGAGCGCGCCGCCGGCTGATCCGTGACGATTGCTCTTGCATCAAACCAGGACGGCGCCGTCCCCGAGGCGGCGCCGTATGTCATTGTCGAGCTTCCTGGCGACCCGCGAGGCCGGCATGAAATGGCGCGGGTGATCTGGCCGCGTGGTGGAAAGCCGTTCGCCCAGATGCACCTCGACGGCAAGACCACGCAGTACATGCGTGCGCTCGCGAAGATCGCCCGAGTGGCGATGTGCGCCAAGCCGCTGCTCGCCGGCCCGGTGGCGATCGGCATCCTGGCGACCCTCAAAATCCCGAAGTCATGGCCGCAGCGCGAGCAGGCCGACGCGCTCGCCGGCATCATCATTCCGACGTGCAAGCCGGATTGGGACAACATCGGCAAGATGTGCGACGCCTTCAAAGGCGTGGTGTGGGTCGACGACGCGAACGTGGCCCAGGCCACCGTCATCAAGCAGTATGGGTTGGAGCCGTCACTGCGGATCGAGGTGTTCCGACTGCTGCCGCGCGCACCGCTGTTCGGCCGATGAAAGCGGACGCGCGCCCATCCTATCCGTTTGAAGGGCTGCGGCGCCGGCATTACGCGGCGCTGCTCGCAGATCCACCGTGGAAATTCAAGAGCTACACCGCGCTTCCGAAGAACTGGCGCGAGGTCATGCGCGGTTCTCGTGCGATCGAGCGCCACTATGACGTCATGGACCTGCCTGCGATCGCGGCGCTTCCGGTGTTCGAAGTGATGGCGCCGGATGCTCACCTGTTCCTGTGCGCCACGGGACCCTGTCTCAATCAGGCGTTCTTTGTGATGGAGCAATGGGGGTTCAAATACTCTGGCGTCGCCTTCGTTTGGATCAAGGTCCGCCGGGGGATGCGTATCCCGCTCACGATCCTGGAGGGACACACCGCGCTCTCGCTCGATGATTTTTTCCACGTCGGCCTCGGATTGACGACGCGCAAGAATGTCGAGTTCGTGCTGCTCGGACGGCGCGGCAACGCTCGGCGATTGGCGAAGGACGTGCGCGAGGTCGTGGTGGCGCCGGTGCGGGAGCATTCGCGCAAGCCTGACGACTTCGCGCAGCGCATCGAACGCTACTGCGCCGGGCCATTTCTCGAGTTGTTCGCGCGAACAACTCGCATCGGGTGGACGACGTGGGGAAACGATATTTTCAAGTTCGCTGGAACGCGCGCGCCGCTTTGAGCGGCGTTTTCCCCTAGATCGGAGGGGTGTCGCCGCCGTTGAACTCGCGGCGCGCATCGAACCACGAGTCGCGAGGCGGCGTGATCTCTTCCAGCTTGCGCTCACTGACGAACTGACCGTCGGGGTGGCGGCGAAACAGCCAGCCGTGCCAGCGGCCACCAGGATTGAAGCAGACCACCTTGCCGTCAGGCAGTGCGAAGAACGTCCCCATGGCGGGCTAATCCTCTAGGTTGCCGCTTCCATTATCGTGACTGGGTCGAGCGGGTCGTTGACGCACCGCTCTCCGGAGCCGTCGCACGTTGCGCATTCGATTCCCGGGATGGCGCTTCCCTTGCCACCACAGTCAACGCAAGACGGCGGATGGCTCGCGAGCAGATCGGCGATGGCGTCCCCTTGCGTGCGGCCGCTCCCTGTTCGCATCCCGCCGGCATCATTCGGCTCGTCGCCATCGTACCAAGCGGTCCAGTCGAATTGACGGAGCGGGATCGGCTTGGCCCAATAGCTGGTGACGATCTTCGGCATGGCGGCGTTTTCCTCTAGCGGTTGTCGTACTGCGGATTGCCCGCCTTTGTCATCCGGTAGTCCGAAATCCATCGGGCTACCTCTGCGCGGGAATAGAAGCCACCCCATTGATTGTCCGTGAGGCGGAACGCGACCACCGAAAACATCGGCTCAGGAACAAAGGCTGAAATGGTCCCTTGGGAGCTGATTCCAGCACTCAGGCCCTCAGTGCGAAGCATGTCGACAACTTCGCATTGCGTCAGGTGTTTATGGGGTCGCTTCATCATGGCCGTTCTCCGTTGTCCCCAATATGCGCTTCTGTCCTTGACTTGTCAATAAGTCTGTGTGCATTATTCGGCAATGAGTGGAAAACGCGATTTTCGTAACTACATCAACCCCGGGCCTAGGGGTTCCCGGTTCTCTGCCGGCTGGCAGGCCGAGTTCCTCCCCGATGGTGAGACCTACACCGAGGACAAGACGGGCGATGTGGTCGAGTCCCTGATCGGGTCCGTGCGGCCCGGCAGCGTCGTGCGGGTGCGTCGTCTGTTCTGTCTCGCCCCATGGAAGATGGGGCCAGGGAAGCGCCGGGCGATACTGGCGGAACGTGTGCAGCGCATTCTGGATCGGAAAGGCTCGATCCACGAGGCCGAAACCGGCCGCAACACTAGCGAGCGCGGCGGCTACGCCAAAATGCTCATGGGCGCATACGAGGACATTGCCACGGCGGGCCGGGCCATCGCCAGGGGTCGCACGGGCAGGCCGCCTAAGTACGAGTTCACGGCGGCCGAGTGGGAGATAATCGCCGGCATCTGGACCAGCCGGCGCTATGCGAACGACGCGGCGCGGCTCGCGGCGATCGATAAGCGGCTCGGCCGCGCGCCAGGCCGCACATTGGTCCGCAACAAACTTGGCTCGCCCCACAAAGGCGACGAGTAGAGACAGGAGATTGGCGATGGATCATAGCGAAGGCGACAAGCGCGTGCGGATCGTTCACGACCTGATCCCCGCCGACTGGAATAAGGTGCCTCTCTCGCTCGCACACGAGCTTCGCGAATTTCTCAAGTCAGTAGTGGACGAGGGCACCAACATCGACAGCGGTGGAGGCGATGGCGTCGCTGACCTCTGGCCCGTTATCGGTGGGGTTGAGTACCACATTGCGATTACGGCGAAGTCAAAATAGGAGCGACCGTGCGCAGGACGATCGAAGCCTCAAACAATCCAGCCGTGCTCGGCGGCGTCAAGGCTAAGAACAACGGCCGCTACAACGGCAACGGCCGCCATTGGGAGACGCCGCCCGAGGTCTTTGACCCGCTGCATCGCGAGTTCGATTTCACACTCGATCCATGCGCGACGCCCGAGACAGCGAAGTGCGCCAAGTTCTGGACCGAGGTTGAGAACGGGCTCGAGCACACTTGGCAGGGCGAGCGCGTCTATATGAACCCGCCTTACGGCAGGGAGGTCTATGCTTGGACCCGGAAGGCTCGTGCCGAGTCGAGAGGCTCGGCGCTCGTGGTCGGGCTGCTCCCGGCTTCGACCGATCTTAAGTGGTGGCATGACGATGTGGTCGCGGCAAGAGCGGAGGTCCGCTACATCCGCGGGCGGGTTCGCTTCCTCACGGGAGGTCCGTATCGGGCATCCGGGTTCTTCGCCAGCGTGATCGTCATCTGGCGACCCCAAATCGTCTTAGAGCAATAGGAGATTGTCGCATGAGCCGCGAAGTTTGGGGCGACGATGATGATCCGACGTGGCGGTCAGAACCGGTCATGTTGACCGAGATACTCTTGAGGATGCCGGCGCCTTACACGCGCGGCTTGATCGTCAACCGGCCGGCGGGCGGCATGTCGTTCCACGGCCGGCTGTGCCAAGCCGCCATGTGGCGCGAGTATGCAATGACGTGGCACGGGCGCCGCACGCGAACCGGTGTCGACCGGCGATGGTGCAAGGTGATCGGGCGATGGACATACGCCGAATGTTTGCGGCGCGCTCGCGTGAGCCTGTACCTCGCCCGCCGCTTGCGGCGTTCACAAACCCATTGAAGAGACTCAGGAGCGGCGACACCGCTCCTGCTGGCATCCGCCAAAGGCCACAGAATCACAAATTGTAACGATTGATCTTGCAAGAAAAACGGCGCTCAACCAGCGCAGATCGCGCGCTGGATCTCCATCACCTGTCGCACCAAGCTTTTTCTTTCGAGCGAAAAACTCCGGGAAAATCGGGGTAAATGCGCTTGATTACGGCTGCTCCGGGAAAATCAAGAAATCAAGTTTGGTACAATGCACGCACGCGATCGGGAATGGTCCCGGCCGCGGGCTGTTTGACAAAGTGGAGACATACCGATGACGACGACACAAGCGCGTCCGCGCGCCGACCAGATGCACGAAATCGAGGGCAAGCACTTCGGACGATGCGTCGACCAGATGTGGGGATTGGGTCGGCGAACGTTAATCGAGTTGATGGACTTCCCCGCCGGGAAAACCACTGTGGTGGTGGTGAAGCAATTCGAGTCGGCAGTGCCGCGGCCGGGTACTCGTAGGCCATGGCCCGATCTCCTGTCGGCTTACGTTTACGTGCCGATTGCCGATGCATCGAATACGTGGGCCGGGCTCGACACCGCGCTCGCGGCTATGCACAAGGAATGACGCGAGGGCCGCATCCGGTAACGGGTGCGGCCTTTTCGTATGTATGGGGAGTTCCCGCTATTCACACACAAGGGGTGGTGGGTTGCAATGACGCCCGAATCGGTCCGAAAATGATCGGGCCACCGGCGGCTGGCGCTGACCGGTGGCCCTTGTTCCGCGAACGCTCTGGTAAGGGCGCGGAGACTGATCGGGGTTTTACCACGCTGACTGTCCCGGTCAATCCCTTCCCGCCACAATCCAAAAGCGAACGCACCGCGCAGGGTGTAGGGGCTTGCTCCAGGTCGGATGCGCGGAGTGATAAACGCTGACCACGGCTGACGTTCCGGGTCCTAACTTCATGGGACATCGCCGCGTCAAGTCGTTCTCCCCGCCCCTAACCGGTGAAATTCCGGTGGGGTGGGGGGTGCGACTTCAGAAACCGGGAGCCTTCATCATGGGACATGACTAAGAAAGAAACTAGGAAGCAAGAAAGAAACCAGATGAATCCAAAATCCAGACGCAAGGCAAGACTTCGGGCAGCGGCGCGAGCCCCTGAATGGGTGCGCCGACCGGCCGCGCAAAAGGGTGGCAATAGAACATCGCGGTTTGAGACTGGAAGCCACGGCGCTGCATCGGATGTTCGGCGCATCGATCCTTCGACTGGTAACGTGATTTCTGTCGAAGCAGCGCGAGCGCCAAATTCACCCGGTCCCATTAGGAAGCCGCGTCGGCGTGCTCGTAGACCGAGCAACGCGATAACGATAAGCGATGGCGGACCACCGTGTCCGCGGTGCGGCGCCGATACGCTCATTCGTGTCCATGGCCCAAAGTGGCGTCAACCAACCGATCGGTTCTTTTATCTCAAATGGTACAAATGCGTTTCGATCGGTTGTCCGACGACCGAAATCATGCCGCCAGAATACCGCGTTTATCCACCGGGCCTCGGTCAATGACATCACAACTCGGATTGTTCGGTCCACCCGCGTCCCTTCCTGTCGTGCTCAACGATGATTGGCCAGCCGATTACGCGGTGCGCTTCTGGGATGCGGCGGTGCGCAAGGTCGACAAGCTCGACGCGATGAAGGCGCTGGACCGGGTGCGCAAGCGCGGGGTGCTGTGGGCGGTTTTGTTTCCAGCGTGGGTGCGGTACAATCGGGATCACCGCGACACCGAACGGCGTTTCATCAGGCACCCAGCGACGTGGCTCAATAAAGGATCGTACGACAATGGCGACGAAGGCAATCGCGAAGATCGAACCGCTGCTGCCGGTCACGATCGATCCGGAGGGGCGGGTTACGATCCCGTCATGGCCGGAATGGGCAACCTCGCGCGCCGCCGTGCTGGAGCGCACATGGGAGCGGCGTGCCAAGACCGCACTCGAGGTCTACCGGCTCCCCGCGTCGATGATTCCGACCACGGCGATGCGGGTGGAGTTGCAGGCGGCGCGCGGCAACCTGGAGCGGGCGCTCGGGGCCACTCCGAAGAATGATCCGAAGCAGGACGCGGCCGCATTGGTCATCATCACGAAGATGCTCAAGGTATTGCCGGGCCAGCGGCTCGACGCGATCGGCGCCGAGGTCACGGGCGAGGCGTACATGACGGCGATCGAGGATTTGCCGGTGTGGGCGCTCGCGGAGGCGATGCGCGGCTGGTACCGCGGCGAGTGTCCCGGGGAGCACGATTTCCATTGGCGGCCGGCGCCGGCCGAACTGCGCTCTCTCACGCTGCACGTATGCGCGGCGGCGCACGCGCGGCTGTATGACGTCAAGGGATTGCTCGCGGCCGAACCGATGCGGGAGTACAC
>Ga0207776_1000252_pt1 | contig 9638 bp, 8 predicted proteins | sample LuqExpMetageno30_FD_187788 | JGI IMG/M metagenome (GOLD analysis project Ga0207776, IMG submission 187788) | Tropical forest soil microbial communities from Luquillo Experimental Forest, Puerto Rico - Sample 30 (SPAdes) | ecosystem: Environmental > Terrestrial > Soil > Tropical forest ... | reverse complement strand
GAGCCGGTACGAGGTCGCGTTCTCGCGCGCGGGGGGCGGCGAGCAGGAGGAGGGGGGCGATCTTGGAACCCGGGTTCCAGACGAGTTCCGCGACCCGGTCGAGCGTCTCGAGTCCGGCGAGGAGTTCGAGGCGATGCTGCGCCGAACCCAGACGGTCCGGCAGGCGCTCGTGATGCTCGCCATGCGGGCGTGCGACGGCGCGGTCGACAAGGCGGCGGACGCGCTCTGGCGGAACTTCCGGAGCCGGACCGAGTGCGGGATCCGGAGCCCGAAGCACGCCCGCACGATCGTCCTGGAGGCGATCGAGCAGCTCGAGTCGTTCTGCCCCGAGCCAGAGAAGAGCGGCGTGCTGCCGACGATCGACTTCTTCCAGGACATCGAGACGGGCGCGGCATAGCGATCCTCGATGGACTTCGACCCCTCAAAAGCCAAATCGATCCCGGTCTCGTGGGGACTCGCCGAGCTCGGACTCGAGCCGGCGGGCACGCTCAAGGAGGGGGTCGCGAGAATCCAGAAGCACTACGAGGGCAGGACCGACCTCAACCAGTGCGACAACTGCGGCGGGTGGTCGTCCGCCGACGACCTCGAGATGTGCCCGTTCTGCGGCGTCGGCGAGGACGCGCCCGCCCCCGAAGCGCCGCCCATGACTCCCGACAAGCCGCCCAAGCAGGAGACCCCGAAGATGTCGACCGCGATCGTGCCCGCCGCCGCCCCGCTCGTGACCGCTCAAGAGAAGCTGCTCGACGAAGCGGTCGCGGACTTCAAGAAGCTGAACTCAGGGTTCGGCAAGACGTCGTGGGGGATCGCCCAGAAGCTGACCCAGATTTACGAATCGGACCTCTGGAAGGCGCGCCGCAACGAGAAGGGCGAGGTTGCGTACAAGACGTTTGAGGACTTCACGCGGGCGGAGCTCGGGATCGGGCGCAAGTACGCGCAGAACCTGATGCGGATCTGCGCGAACTTCACCGAGGCGGACCTGATCGAGCACGGAACCTCAAAGCTGCAGCTCGTCGTCTCGGCGCCGGCCGAGATGCGCGAGCAGTTGCTCGAGGAGGTGAAGGCGGGCGCGTCGAAGCGTCAGATCGCCGAGAAGGCGCAGAAGCCGCGCCCCGGCAAGTCGATGAAGAAGCCCGCGAAGGGCGAGAAGCGCGAGCCGACCATCACGATCGCGAGCATCGTCGGGACCAAGAACGTCCCGATGTACAAGACCACGAAGGCGCTGAAGTCCGGGACCGCTAAGCCGGCCGATCTCGTGCCCGCGAAGGCGATCGCCGACGTGCCGTGGTGCATGGTGCCACTCGAGAACGACGTGACGATGTACATCATGGTCCTGCAGGGGGCGAACGGGAACCTGACGGCGAAGGTCCAGTTCAAGCGCGAAGAAGCGAAGAAGTAGCGGGGCGCCGTGGCCGAACCCCGGTTCGTGAACGGGTTCGTCGACGGCGCGGACCTCGTTCTGCTGCACCGCGACGAGTCGGGCCGGCTCCTGAAGCGGATCCGGCGTGCCGAGTGGGGGAGCTTCTTCCGGCGCGCTGACGTCACCGCCGAGGTGATGCGGCAGCTGCGCAACAGCCCGCACGTCGCAGGCATTCGCGAAGAGGGGGAGTGGCTGCGGGTCAACTGGGTCGCGCCCGAGTGGCGCCGCCAGGTCTTCGGCCTCGGGCGCGGGAGAGACAATCGGGACTTCTTCAAGGAGGATCTCGGGCTCGATCACTTCGAGGCGGACGTCGATCCGATCCGACGCTACTTCGCCGATACGGGTGCCCAGATCGCGCGCCCCCGGCGCTGCTACGTCGACATCGAGACCGACTCGCGCGTCCCGCCCGCGATCGCGCGCCAGGGCAAGGCGCGGGTCCTGGTCTGGGCGGTCACGGACGAGAACGCGACCGAGCTCGGACGCGGGTGCCTGGAGGCTGAGACGGACGAAGCGGAGGCGGCGCTGCTGACGCGCCTCTGGAAGCTGCTCGAGGCGTTCGACCAGATCGCGAGCTGGTACGGCGACGGGTTCGACTTCCCGATCCTGCGGGCCCGATCGGACCTCGTTGGCGCCGAGCACCGGGACTTCCGCGCGTGGCTCTTCATCGACCACATGGAGGTGTACGCGCGCAACAACAAAAACAGCGCGGAGTCGGGCGACGAGAAGGACTCGCTGAAGCTGAACGACGTCGCGATGGCGAAGGTCGGGGAGGGCAAGCACGACTTCGACGCGACCAAGACGCACGAGGCGTGGGCCGCCGGGGGCGAGCGGCGCGAGCGCCTGGTCGAGTACTGCGTCCAGGACACGAAGCTGATGCCCAAGATCGAGCGCGCGACCGGGTACCTCGCGCTGAACGACGCGGTCTGCGAGGTCTGTCAGCTCTTCGCCGACACGCGGTCGACCAACCCGACGATCTTCGTCGACGGCTACATGCTGCGGCTCGGGGTCGAGCACGGCGTGTACTTCCGGACTCGCAAGTGGGAGCCGGACGACGAGAAGAAGCACGAGAAGTACGCGGGCGCGTGGGTGATGGAGCCGTCCCGCAAGGGGATCGTGAAGAACGTCCACGTTGCGGACTTCTCGGGCATGTACCCCTCGATCATCGAGACGTGGAATATGTCGCCCGAGACACGGCGCGACATCCCGCCGAACGGGCCGATCCCGGAGGGTCACTGCCGGGCGCCGTCGACTCGCGTCGGGTTCGTGAACGAGCCGAGGGGAATCCTGGCGCTCGCGGTTGAGGGGATCGGGGGGAAGCGAAAGTTCTGGTCCAAGAGGCAGGCGGAGCTCCCGCCCGGCACGACCGAGTGGCGGTACGCCGGCGGGATGTCGATGGCGTTCAAGGTCGTGCGGAACTCGTTCTATGGGGTCGCGGGCTCCCCGGCCGCGCGGTTCTTCGATCGGCAGGTCGCGGAGTCGATCACGCAGAACGGCGTGTGGCTGATCCAGATGACGATCCACGAGGGCGACAAGCGCGGGATCGAGGCCATCTACGGCGACACGGACGCGCTCAACGCGACGAACGTGAGCCGGAACGACTTCGCGGCGTTCGTCGATTGGTGCAATCGCGAGCTCTACCCACCCGCGATCGCCGACACCGGATGCCTGCCGGGGCGCAACCGGATGGAGATCGCGTACGAGAAGGAGTTCGAGCGGATCGTGTACGTGAGCGCGAAGCGCTACACGGCGGCGTGGCGCCACTACAAGTGGACGACGACCTGCACGTGCACGAACGCGAAGGGAGACCCGGGTGCGCTCGATATCCGGACGATGAAGTGCCGGGACTGCGGGCTGGTCCACACCGAGCTGCCGCCGCCGCGCGGCGAGCCGGAGGTCAAGGGGCTCGAGTACAAGCGGGGCGACGCGACCGTCCTGGCGCGCAACCTCCAGTGGGAGTGCATCCAGAAGCTGATGGTCGATCTCTCGGAGACGCCGGCCGACTTCGTGCCGATCGTCGAGCGCGTGCGGGATCACATCCTGAACGACCCGCTCGACATCAAAGAGATCCGCAAGTCGATGTCGCTCTCGAAGTCGATCAAGGAGTACGCGCCCCCGAAAGTGAAGAAGGACGGGACGATAGGGGAGGATCTCGCGCAGGTGAAGATCGCGAAGATCCTCAAGGAGCGGGGCGAGCAGATCGAGGAGGGGGTGCGGGTCGAGTGGTACGTGGTCGACGCGTCCGTGAGTCCGCAGAGGATCGCGCCCGCGGCTGACTACGCGGGCGAGTGCGATCGCTTCTACGTTTGGGAGAGCCAGGTGTGGCCAGCGACCAAGCGGCTGCTCGAGGCCGCGTTCCCGGGACACGACTGGCGGCAGTACGATCGGGTGCGGCCGAAGAAGCAGCGCGGCGTCGCGTCCGGCCAGTCCGCGTTCGACTGGAACCCGGGTTCCAAGCCGTCGCGCACCGGCAAGCCCGCGCCGGCAGGGCAGGGCGCGCTCTTCGAGCTCCCGAGTCCCGCGGCATCGTCCGCGCATGGCGCGACTCCCGAAGCGAAGTGAGGCCGGACGGCAGCTGGCGGACCAACTCGTCGAGTCGGTGAAGCGGGGCCCGATCGCGACTCTTCGGCCCCACGACACGCCGGTCCCGAGCGTCGTGAACGGGATCGTCGACCAGGTAGTGGCGGACGCCGAGGCGGCGCTGGATCGCGAGGAGCGGGCCGCGATCGAGGGGCGCCCGGCCGCTGAGCAGGAGCTCGCGAAGCTGTTAGCGGAGGACTCGGGGGGCCTTCCGCTCCGGGAATCGGGCGTGACTCCGCAAGGCTTTGCGGCCGCCAAACCCACGAACGCCCCCATTGGCGCCGAGCTCGCGCGTTACCTCGCGACCGAGCCGGGGGACGCGCTGGCGGCCAACGGGGTCCCGCTCTTCGCGACCGCGCACGCGAAGAGGGGTGGCGGGATCGCGCCCGACTTCGCCCGGATCGTCGAGCACGTGTACGCGGTCGACGCGTGGCGGGACTACGAGGATCTCGAGCGCCATCTCGAGATCGGCGACGGCCTGACGGATTACCGGACGGTCGCGACCCACCTGGACGGCTCCGAGAAGCGGGCCCGCCGGGCGCACGCTCTCTACCTGGCGGCGAAGCTGGAGCTGCTCAAGTACGAGACCGAGTGCGAGAAGCTGAAGGCGCCGATGCGGGCTCGCGCGGTCGACGCGCTCGACGACGAGAAGACGCGGGGCGAGCGCAAGAAGGCGATCACGAACGACGACGTGCGGGCGTGGATGATGGAGCGGTACCACGACGAGCTCGCGCACCAGGAGATCGAGCTCGCGCGCCTGAAGGGAGCGGTCTCGCACCTCGAGCGGCTCGCCGAGCTGCTGAAGAATCGGTGCTTCACCGCGTCGACGCTGTTGACGACGCTCCGGAAGTAGCGGCATAGGAGCAGTAGGTCTCGGGACCTCTGACAAGGGAGATACCCTCATGAACAGCGGATATGGCGGCTCTCGGCCGATGTCGGTCGACGATTTCCTCGGGCACTCGAACCGGAGCTCGGGAGGACGCGCGAAGAAGCTCGGGGACTGGAAGAAGTCCGACCAGCACGACGCGCTCGTGTGGCTTCACACGCAGGCGCCCATCTACGCGCTCTGGCGCCACGGGTGGAAGAAGATCGAGTTGCGGAAGGACAAGGACACGCAGCAGCAGGTGCGCGAGGTCTGGCAGGACAAGATCGTTTGCTACGAGTCGGAAGTCGTCCTGCAGAATCAGGACTGGCGCGACCGCGAAACGGGCGTGCGCGAGCGCCCGCCGGTGCTCTGTCCGCACTGCAAGATGATCGAGTGGCACCGGGCGCTCGTCTTCTCGGGCGAGGTATCGTTCACCGCGCCGGCGTTCCTCTTTCAGGGCGACGACGCGTCGAAGCGCGAGTTCCTGCACGTCGGGGGTCTGTACAACGGGTTCGGGGCCAAGAACCTGACGGACGCTCAGAAGGCCGAGATGAAGGCGGTCGCGCCCGCGCAGGGCGGTCCCATCTGGGCGAAGGACGCGTGGAAGGAGAATCAGAAGGCGAAGCTCGAATACGTCTTCACGGTCGTGAACGAGCGCAAGCCGGAGGACGGGATCCTGATCACGGTAGAGCCGAACGGCCTGGGCCAGAAGGTCCAGGAGGTGATCGGCAAATCGATCAAGGAGCTCGGGCGCGAGGAGGGGAACCCGGCGCTCAATCCGTACGCGATCCAGTGGCAGTACGATCCGCGCGAGGGCGTGGCGTTCGACAAGCAGTATGACGCGACTCGGATGGGGCGCGTGAAGATGCGGCCGATCGTCGAGCAGTTGATTCGCAGGACGGCGCCGCCCTCCATCACGTACCTGACGGATCGATTCAACCTCGACAAGCATCGGGCGAACCTCGAGCGGCACGCGATCCCGCTTCAGTCCACGAAGGGCCGGCGGATCGATGTTCCGTGGGACTCGTTCTTCGAGGCGGCGCGGCGCGAGGTGGGGTCGCGCCCACAAGTGTCGGTTCCGCGCGACGTCACGCCCCCGTTCGATCATCGCTCGGTCGGCGCCGGCGCGGGAGACGAGCGGGACGAAGAGAAGCCGGCGGAGCCCGCGGGCGCGACGGACGACGGGTTGTTCGGCTGCGACACCGACGGGTGCGCGGGCGTCATGCGGGCGACCGACATCGAGTGCTCGGTCTGTCATCGTCGCTATGACGTGCTCGCCGCGCTTGGACACGAGACGCCCAAACCGCTCCCGAAGCGGTCGGCTGCTTCTCCGGCGCCCGCGCCGGCCGCGGACCCGGGCAAACAGTTCGGCGTCCAGGCGAGCGCGATCGAGAGCGATCCGAACGACGACATCCCTTTTTGATCGATCCCTTCATCCCGGGACGTGCTGGACGGGTGCCCTGAAAGATTGGGCAGCGGGTTCGACCCCCGCCCCGGGAACCGGTCGCCAGCGACGGAAGCCCCTCTAAAGGGTTCGCAGGATTGGTGCCTGACGTTGCTAGTGGCCGCCCTTGTTTTGGAGAGCGAATCGCGATGGCGAGAAAGAAGCGCGACACCGAGCCCGAGATCGCGGACCTGCCGGCGCCGGCGGAGCGGAGACCGAACGCCCGGGTGTTCGCCGACATCGCGGCGTCGACGAAGTCGTTCCGGCCCGCGCGCGAGACACTGCGTCGCGTGCGCGCGGTCCCGACCATCTTCCCGTACGTCGACCTGAAGACGCGCGTCGGCGGGTGGCCGATCGATCGCGTCGGGCTCGTTCACGGACCATCGAATCACGGCAAGACGATCTTCTGCCACGGGCTCGGGCTCTCGTTCCTCCGGCGCCACCACATGTACTGCCTGGTCGACGCCGAGATGACGACCCCCATCACGTGGTGCGAGACCCTGCTGGGTTCCTATACGGACGCGGACGGCTTCCTGGCGTCGCGCCCGAGCTCGTACGAGGAGACGTGCGACGACATCCGCCGCACCGCCGAGGGGCTAGCGGACGCGCGCGCGAAGGGGAGGGTCGAGCGCGACACGACCGCGCTATTCGTCATCGACTCGATCCGGAAGCTCGTGCCCAAGAACCTGATGGCGCGGATCGAGAAGCACGGGGCCGACGGGAAGGACGGGAGCGTCGACGGCTACGGCGGCCGGGCCGCGCAGCTGAAGGCGGCGCTCAACGCCGCGTGGCTCGACGAGCTCGTGCCGCTCATGTACCACACCGGCTGCGCGATCCTGTTCGTCGGGCGCGAGAGCGACGACGTGAACGCGAGCGCGCGCGACCGACAGTTCGGCAACGATTGGAAACTGACGGGCGGAAAAGCCCTCTACTTCGACTCGTCGGTCGTGTGTCGCGTCTCGCTCGGCGGGAAGGTGACGATCGGCGACGAGGACTCGAAGGAGGTCGTGGGGGAGCGGCACCTGGTCGAGATCCACAAGACCAAAGTGGCGGCCAAGCAGGACCGGGTCGAGAAGGCGTATTTCCACACGTCGAACGGGCGCCGGACCCCCGAGGGATTCGATCGCGCGCGCGACTTGCTGCGGCTCGGCACCGACCTCGACGTGTTCAAGAAGTCGGGCAGCTGGATCGCGTTCGACGGGCGGCGGTGGCAGGGAGAGGTGAAGTTCTGCGAGACCGCGGACCCGGACGTCCTGGACGCGATCGAGGCCGCGTGCCGGGCGAAGTTCGCCGAGGACGCGGCCGCGCACGCAGACGTCGTCGGTGAATCGGCATCCGGCGAGACATGAGCCGTATCGTCGTCTCGTCCGACTGGCACACCGATCACACGACCTACGGGGTCGTGCGCTACCGGGACGTGCGGGACGCGATCCTGCAGACGGTCGACGCCGCGATCGAGATGCGGGCCGACCTCTACCTGTTCACCGGGGACTTGTGCGACCCCGACGATGGCCCGGCGGCCCTTCAGGGCGCGGGGTTCGTCGTGTCGGTCGCGACCCGGCTGGCGGCGCGCGGGATCCCGTTCTGGGCGATCGCGGGCAATCACGACGTCATCGAGGACGGGACGGGCGCGACGACGCTCTCGATCCTGCAGTCGCTCGGGATGCCGGAGATCCAGGTGTTCGAGCTCCCTTGCTGCGTGACGGTGCCGGGTCGGTCGAAGGAGCTGGACGGTCGACCGGTCCCGATGCTGGTGCTCCCCTATACGGCCGCGAGTCGCCGCTACGATCCGCGCGAGGTCGTGGCGGAGCACGCGGACGCGCTGGGGAAGCGCGCGATCGTGGCGGGCCACCTGACGCTCGACGGCATCACGCCCGGCGAGGAGACGAACGAGATGCCGAAGGGGCGCAACGTGAGTTTCCCGGTCGAGTCGTGCCGCCCCGGATGGCTGATGGTGAATGGGCACTACCACGAGCGGCAGGTGTATCGCGGGGTCCAGATCCCGGGCGCGCCCGCGCGCCTGACGTTCGGCGAGGTTTTCAACAAGCCTTCGTATCTCGTGATCGAGGTGTAGGGATGGCGCGCAAGCCGAGAGTCGCGAGCCCGGAACCCGGGTTCCAGGTCGAGCAGCGGGCGATCGTGGGCGCGCGCCCGATGTGTGTCGTCGGGTCGGACGCACCCGCGTGGGCGATGGAGGCGGCGACGTTCGAAGCCGCGACGATCGAGTCGTTCCGGATGTTCCGCAACGCGATCGTGAGGATCGATCCGCCCGAGAGCGCCACGGACGACTTCGTCGAGCTGTTTCGCCAGTGCGTGGTGGCGGGGGGCGCGGCGGCCGTGAAGGTGACGCCCCGTCGGCGCGCCGCGGTCGTGCCGGTGAAGCAGTCGGCGCCGGTGCGCGCGCCCTCCAAGTCGGCGCGCGCGGTCGTGACCGAGCTCGCCGCGGAGGCGAACGTCGACGACAAGCAGTCGCTCGCGGCATTCCTCGAGAGCGTGATGAGCCAACAGGGACTCTGAGGAGGACGACGATGGATTCGACGAAGACGGGCAGCAACGAGACGACCGCGCGCGCTCCGGCGCCGAAACTCGAGGGTGTGAAGACGGGCAAGCCGCGCGGGTTCGCCGCGATGGATCGGTCGCGCGTGAGCGAGATCGCCCGCAAGGGTGGGATCGCGGCTCACCAGCAGGGAACCGCGCACGAGTTCACGCCCCAGGAGGCGAAGCTCGCGGGTCAGAAGGGCGGCCGCGTCATGACCGAGAAGAAGCGCGCGTCCAAGTCGACGTAGCCGGTCTGATGCTGACGCTCGCGCGACTGAGAATGCGCAACTGGATGGTGTACCGGGGCGAGCACGAGCTCGCCCTGGCGCCGACCACGTACGCGATCGTCGCGCGGCACGTCGAAGACCGCGACCGGTCGAACTGGCTGGGCAAGAGCTCGATCCCGGCGGCGGTCGACTGGGCGCTCTGGGGTCGACTCCCGCACGCGACGCGGACCAAGCGGTCGTGGATCTCGCGCGGCGAGAAGTCGGGCGAGATCGAGATCGCGCTGTCGGATGGGAGCCGCGTCGTCCGACAGCTCGGTCTTCGCGGGTCCGAGAAACTCTGGCACTTCCCGGCGGACGGGCGCGACGCGTCCCACCAGACGGATGCGCAGACCGCGATCGTGCGCGCGATTGGGATGTCGGCGGACGACTTCGTCGCCACCTGCTATTTCCAGCAGGGCCAGATGGCGCGCCTGATCAACTGCAGGCCGCAGGAGCGACTCAATCTCGTGTCGGGCTGGATACGGCTCGAACCCCTTCGGGCCTGCCAGGACGACGCGTCCGCGGCGCTCT
>Ga0207776_1000243_pt1 | contig 9796 bp, 6 predicted proteins | sample LuqExpMetageno30_FD_187788 | JGI IMG/M metagenome (GOLD analysis project Ga0207776, IMG submission 187788) | Tropical forest soil microbial communities from Luquillo Experimental Forest, Puerto Rico - Sample 30 (SPAdes) | ecosystem: Environmental > Terrestrial > Soil > Tropical forest ... | reverse complement strand
CGTCGCCGATCAACGGGAGTGGATCGCAGGAAGCCTCCAACAGCATCGTTGGGCCAGTTCCCGCCTACAATTCTTCGGGCGTGTACAGCTTCCAGATGGACATCGGCTCCGCCCCGACGCATCTCTATTTCGGGGTAGACGACAATATCCTTTCCGACAACGCTGGCGCATACACGATCGCCATCACAGAGCTCAGCACAACGGTTCCAGAGCCCGCGACGTGGATGATGCTGCTCGCTGGCCTCGCAGGCCTGGGCCTCGCGGGTTACGCGTCGCGAAAGAATGCCGGCGTCGCGGCATGAACGCCGTCATCGGCATGCGAAACCTGGGCTATCACGATTATCACCTCTGGGATAAGGATCTGCGGTCTAGATGAAATAAATTGATATGACCAAATTCTTGGATTGCGTGATGGGATACGCATCACACGTGTGTCGATTTGAAACTCTGTCGCCGCGATATTCTTACCGCCTAGTGGTGTAAGAAGCTTGCTTTTGTTTTAATTTGTCTGTTTGTTCTTCCTTCGGCCCGCCAATTCTTGCGACTTCACGCCCAATCGGAGCAATCGACTTAAGGCCCCGGCGAGCCGGGGCCAGTTCTAGAAGGCGCTCCACCTAGGTGAGCCTTTTATTAACGACAATGATCCAAGCTTTTGCCGGTGCGGTTCATCGAAAGCTTGCGCAATGCGCCAACTGGTCGAAAAGATATCGTTCAAAAGCAAAGGGGTTACTGACGAGATCTATCTCAGCGAAAACATCCGCTGCCAAGAATGTCATAGGACGGTGCCGGTCGGCATCGAAGTGATCACTGTGCAAAAGGCGGGTGAAAACAGGAAAGTCATTAAACACCGCTACTACTGCCGGGCTCACGGTAGCGAGTATCACGATTAGGAACTCGCGAGCCGACAAGACGAAGCCGACCGTGTCGGGAAGACTCAACAGAAAGGCCGCGCGGGTTGGACGCACGGCCTTCCGTCAGTGCCACCTCGTTCGGGGGGAAGGGGGACGGTGGCACCGCCACAATCAATCTCTCCCGAAAGCTATTACTGCGGATGTGACGGCGATCACAACAGGGCCGTTTGACAGAGCAGAACTCTGAACCCGAATGAAAGAGGCCGCCAACTGGCGGCCTCTCCCGCGGCGACATTATCGCCGCTCCGCTCCCCCCAAAGAGCTAGTGGTCATCTGCCCAATGGTAGCGTCCGAAGTCGCTGCATCTAATAAATGCGCTGAGGCGGCAGAATTGTGTACAGGATAGTGACGAAGAAAAGGCATTGTCAGCCCAATATCAAAGAAGTCACCAATTCAATTGTTATCTGTGAATTGTGCAATCCGACAGCGAGGGAATGGAGGCATGCGTGCTAACAGCTACCGCCCGCTGCGAACACCCGCAGAACACCATTGGTCTATGCCAACGCGGGCTGATAAAATTACAACATTGCAAATTCACTTAGGACACATCAAGACTGCAAATCGGAACAGCAATAGAACATCCCATCACTTGTCCATTGTTCCTGCTCGCCGTTGAGCTGAGCCGCTGGCAAGCATAGTAATGACATCAACAGCGGGACCAGTGTGGCAGACATAAGTCTGTACTATAATACCGACGAAAGCGCTGATGTAAAATTTGCCGTTAGCGGACTTATAAGCCGCGAGGAGGGCTTCCAAGAAAAGGGCGGTCAAAATTGAGCTTGGAATGGTGGGCGTGTAGGGATTGAACCTACGACCTCACCCGTGTGAAGGGAGCGCACGCAAAAAAAGCCCGGAGTTGTCCGGCGACCGACTTCTCACTAACGCCTATTCGTGCCGGTGCATCGCCGAGTCGGCCTTGGTATCCCGCATGAATACATAGACTACGAGTGAGATTGCGATCATTCCGGTGAGATAGTAGTAGAACCAAGTTTCGTGGCCGACCGTCTTGAACCACAGGGCGACCGACTCCACAGTGCCGCCAAAGATCGAGACCGTCAGCGCATACGGTAGGCCTACGCCGAGCGCGCGCACATTGGTCGGAAATAGCTCCGCCTTCACCACGGCATTGATGGAGGTATAGCCCGTAACGATCATCCAGGCCGCCGCGATCAGCAGGAATGCCGGCCACGGGCCCTTGACGGAGTGCAACGTAGTGAGCAGCGGGATCGTAAACAGCACACCGCTGACACCGAAGCCGATTAGCAGCCATTTGCGGCCGATGTGGTCGGAGATCGCGCCGTAGATCGGCTGCAGGCACATTCCGAAGACCAGTGTGGCGAGCGTCACCATCGTGGTTTGGTCGTCGGTGAGACCGACCGAGAGCTTGAGGAATTTCTGCATGTAGGTGGTGTAGGTGTAGAATGCGGCTGTCCCGCCGGCGGTCAATCCGACTACTAGCGCCACCTCGCGCGGGTGCCGCAGTAGCGCGCGCAGCGACCCCGTGCGTCGGGCGACGTTCTTGGCCGCCTCGAACGCGTCGGTTTCGTGCAAATTGCGCCGCATGACCAGCGCGGTGACAGCTAGCAGTGCCCCGATTAGAAACGGGATGCGCCAGCCCCAGGCGCGGATCTGTTCGTTGGTGAGAAACACCTTCTGCAGGACTAAGAGCACCAGCAACGCGCAGATCTGGCCGCCGATCAGAGTGACGTATTGGAAGCTCGAGTAGAAGCCGCGGTGTCGGTGGTCGGCCATCTCGGTCAAGTAGGTTGCGCTGGTCCCGTACTCCCCGCCGAGGCTCAGGCCCTGGACGATGCGCGCTATCGCTAGCAGGATCGCCGCGACGATGCCGATCGACGCGTAGGTCGGCGTCACCGCGATCATCAGCGAGCCAAAGCACATCAGCCCGACAGACAGCATCAACGCGCCGCGCCGCCCGTGGTGATCGGCGAGGAAGCCGAACAACCAGCCGCCGAGCGGGCGCACCAGGAACCCGGCCGCGAACAGCAGCGCGGCGTTGAGCTGCTGCACCACCGGATCCGAGTTGGGGAAGAACGCGGCCGCGAAATAGAGCGCGAACGCCGCATAGGCGTAGAAGTCATACCATTCGACCAGGTTGCCGATCGAGCCGATGAAGATCGCCTTCAGGCGCCGACGCATGTCAGCGAGGTCGAGACGTTCATCCTTTCCGCCATACGTCGTCGTTAAGTGAGCCATGGTCGTCTTCTCGCAATGATGGTCAGCTTTCTCGCAAGCATAACGCTTGAACACGGGATTCGACCCGTCGGGCGACGCCATGTCGAAGCGTACTGGCACCGCAACAGGCGGCCTGAAAGAAATCGCACCACCACACGGGAACAAAAAAGTTCCCGTTTCTAGATTTTACCACTGACGTAGGTACGTACTGTTACCCAGTAGCAAGGGCTACGCGATGCGATTAACAGGATGGACGTACACCCTCTTTAGAGTAGTAGCCGGTAAAAATGAAACTGCGTGCCCCCCATCCTGCCATCGTTGCGATCCTCTTGGTTACTGTGGTTCTTGCCATTAGTGCCGCAAACCACCTACTCGCGGCTCCCGCGATCAACTAGGAGCCAGCGCCGTCCGCACGCGTTCTGGCGGCTTCTCATTGGGGGGCGCCTTCATAATTGCAACAGCCTCCCCGATCTCGATCCTCGGATAAAGTCGAGCGACCGGAGGAGCGACCCTGGTGGCGCTGAGGGACATGTGCTGCCCCCAGTGCAATTGTCATGGGCGGCCACGATTCATCACATGGCCGCCGCAGGACACTGTGTCGGGTTATCGTTTCTTTGGCGATATCGTAGACGACGCCACGTGAATCACCTTTTGCCCCTCATCGGCCTTCAAGGCAGAGCGGCCTAGGCCTGACCGACATTTTGTCCCAGGCGAGCTGAGAGGTTATTGCATAGTTTGAACTTGGTCGGGCTGGGGCGCGAGTGTGAGCGGCGCTGGCGACCGATAGCTTGGTGTTGTGGTGGACGCGCGTCTGCCGGTCGCAATCTACTGCAATGGCAAACGAGGCGCTGCAAACCTATGGCGCGGTAATCAAATCGCCAAGCGGGTATCCGGTGCTGTCTCGGTATCTGACCATTCGAAACAGGCAAGAAGACACCAAGCTCAGGATCGCCACGGAGTTCGGGTTCACGCCCGGGGCTACACCGCTCTACACGATTTCGTCCTATTGATACCGATTCTCGATTGGCAGAAAGGCGCCTCGGGCGCAACATGGCGAAACCGCGCCTGCCGACTATTTTGGTTAGCGCGACCCGTTAAAAGATTCGATGCGAGGACGGCTGGTACTATCACAATTTAGCCGATAGCATACGGCGGAACCCCTGCTGCTACTGTACTCGCTTGCCGATGCAGATTTCCCTGGACATGCTTGGGTCGCAGGCCGTCGCCAACGAAGGCGCCGCAGTCGATTGGGATTTGCCCGGCGGAGCCATCTTGATGCGCCGAAGCCCGGTGCTGCGCGCGATCGACCGATGCGCTGAAAATCTCCTCGTTGCAGCTCTGCTGGCAGAGCTCGTCCTGGTGCTGGCCAACGTGCTGGCCCGCGTCTATCTGCACCATTCATTTCTCTGGTCCGACGAGGCCGCGCGGCTGTCGCTGTCGATCCTGGCCTTCATTGGTGGCGCGGTCGCCTATCGCCGGCGCGACCATGCGTTCGTCCGTATCGTCCTGAATCTGTTGCCGACACCGGTCGAGCGCGCTTGCCTCGCGCTGTCCGATGTCCTCGTACTGTTCACCGCTGGCCTCGTCGGCATCGCGTCCATCGAATTCATCGCTTCGAGCTGGAGCGAGCTGACACCGATCCTGCAGTTGCCGGCGGGGTTGATCGCGCTGCCTCTGCCGATCGGCATGACGCTGCTGACGCTGCACGCGATCGAAAACCTCGCCGGGTACGACAGACGCACCGTTCTAACCGTCGTCGCTGTCGTCATCGTGGCGCTGGCGCTTGCCGCGGTCACCCGCGAAGCCTGGCTGCCCTATTTCGGCGGAGACGTCGCAATCGTCGCCGCTTTGGCGCTGTTCTTTCTCGCTATCCTGGCCGGCGTACCGGTCGGTTTCGTGCTGCTGCTCGCGACCGCCGCCTATCTATGGACGGCCGATGCCGGGCCGTTCGTTATCCTGCCGCAGACGATGGTGAACGGCACCGGCAATTTCATTCTGCTTGCGGTGCCTTTCTTCATCCTGGCCGGCCTGATCATGGAGCGCGGCGGCATCAGTGTGCGCCTGGTCCGCTTCATCCATACGCTGGTCGGTCACTGGCGCGGCGGCCTGCTGCAGGTGACGGTCGCCAGCATGTACATTGTCTCCGGCCTGTCCGGCTCCAAGCCAGCTGACGTCGCCGCCGTCGGCACCGTGATGCGCGACGAACTGCGCGAGCGGCATGGGGAGGCGGAAGGCGCCGCCGTGCTCGCCGCCTCCGCAATCATGGGTGAGACTGTGCCGCCGAGCATCGCCATGCTCATCGTCGGTTCGATCACCAGCGTGTCGGTTGGCGCGATGTTCATCGGCGGGCTGATCCCGGCTGCGGTTATGGCGGTCTGCCTGATGGCGCTGATCTATTGGCGGGCGCGCCGCGCCGGCACGCCGCGCACTGCACGCGCGCCGCTACAAGTTATTGCGCAGGCCGGGCTCGCCGCATTGCTGCCGCTGCTGATGCCGGCCATGCTGCTCGGCGGCATCCTGCTCGGAATCGCCACGCCTACGGAAGTGGCGGCTTTCGCGGTGATCTACGGCGCCGCGCTGGCCATGCTGCTGTATCGCGAGATGAATTTTGCGGTGCTGATGCGGACGGTGCTCGACACCGCGGTGCTGTCAGGCGTGTTGTTGTTCATCTTCGCCGCGGCGTCGGGATTTTCCTGGACCCTGACCATCGCCTATCTGCCGCAGCGTCTGGTAGCGCTGCTGCACGAGCTCGGTGACAGCACAGCGATCTTCATGGTCGGCTCGATCCTGCTGCTCATTTTGGTCGGCGTGCTGCTCGAAGGGCTGCCCTCGCTCAACGTGGTCGCGCCGCTGATGATCCCGATCGCAGGCAAGCTCGGAATGAGCGAGATGCATTATGCGCTGGTACTGATCATTGCCATGGGTATCGGCGGCTTCATGCCGCTCGCCGGCGTCGGCTTCTATGTCTGCAGCGCTATCATGCGCTGCGATATCGAGCGGGCCTCGCGAGCGATGCTGCCTTACTTGGTCGTGGTGCTGATCGGCCTTCTGGTCGTCGCCTTCGTGCCGTGGTTTGCCACCGCGCTGCCGCGTTATTTCGGTTTCCGTGCCTGATCGTCAACCGGAGAACATCATGAATCGCAGACAACTGCTGAAAACCGGTGCCGCCTCTGTCGCATTCTCGGTTGCCGCACCCCATGTCTCGTTGCAGGCCGCGCCGCTCACCATGCGCTTCGCGCATTTTGCCCCCGAGGACCACCCGGCCAACATTGCCGCCAAGCAATTCGTTTCTCGCGTCGAGACGCGCACCAACGGCGCCGTCAAGATCAACATCTTCCCCAATAACGTGCTCGGCGGCCCGCCTGAGCAGGCGCAGCAGATCAAGCTCGGCACCATCGACATGGGCCTGCCGACGCAAGGACAGCTCGACAAATTTGATAAAGCCTTCGCCGCCGTCATGCTGCCTTTCGTCTGGGACAGTCCGCAACATGTGTACCGCGTGCTCGACGGTCCGGGCATGGATTGGCTGGCGCCGCTCGCGGAAAAGCAGGGCTTCGTGTTGTTGCATAACTGGGAGTACGGTTTCCGCAACGTGACCAATACCGTACGTCCGATAAACACGCCTGACGACGTCAGGGGACTCAAGCTGCGCACGCCACCCGAGTTGCAGATCCAGGCGTCGCTGGAAGCGGTCGGCGCTACGGTGCAGGCGATCGCCTTTCCTGAACTCTATCTGGCGCTGTCGCAGAAGGTCGTCGACGGCCAGGAAAATCCGATCGCGGTGATCTATTTCAGCAAGTTCTACGAAGTGCAGAAACACCTCGCGCTCACGCGGCACATCTACAACAACATGATCCACACCGTCGGTATCGCCTCCTGGAAGAAGCTCGACGCCGGCCAGCAGGCGATTTTCCGCGAGGAAAGCGCAGCCGCCGGCGATCTCATGCGAAAGCTGATCGCTGAACAGGAAGCCGACCAGCTCAAGAAGATCGAGGCGGCCGGTGTGCAGGTGACGCACCCCGATCTGGCGCCGTTCCGCGCCAAGATGGGGCCGGCGCTCGAGCGCATCGCCGCGTATGCGGGTGCCGACAACGTGAAGAAGTTTCAGGACATGGCCGATAAAGGCCGCAAGTCCTGAGTGAGGCGTCGGGGGAGAAGCGGTCATGGCCGAACCCGAAGACCGGCTGCAGCACTATCGATCCTTGTTCAGACTAGACGGCCGCGTTGCGCTCGTTCTCGGCGCGGCCTCCGGCATTGGCAAGGCGTCGGCCGAGGCGCTTGCCGCGCTCGGTGCAACCGTCATCTGCGCCGACAAGAACAAACAGGGCGTCGAGGAGACCTCGGCCGCGATCTCCGCGCAGTGCCGTGTCGAGACGCATGTTCTCGATGCCGGCGACGGCGATGCGGTCAACGCGCTCGCCGCCGCGATCGACAAGGCCCACGGCCGGCTCGACGTCGCGGTGACTACCCCCGCGATCCACGTTCGCAAGCTGATGCTGGATTATACCGACGAGGAATATGACCGCGTCGCCGATCTCAATCTGCGCGGCACCTTCTATTTCCTGCGCGCCTTTGGCCGCATGATGGTGCGGCAGAAGAGCGGCAGCCTGATCGCGAGTTCTTCGGTTCGCGCGACTACGCTCGAGCCGGGGCTGGCGATCTACGGAGCGACCAAGGCGGGCATCATTCAGATGGTGAGAGGCCTCGCCTCCGAAGTCGGCCCGTACGGCGTGCGCGTCAACGCCATCGTGCCGAGCATCGTCGAGACCGTGCTGGTCGCGCCGCTGAAGGCGCGGCCGGAAATCTGGGACGCGCTCGCCAAGCATACGGTTTTCAACCGCTGGGCTCGCACCGATGAGGTTGGCGCGGCGGTGGCATTCCTCGCCTCGGACGCCGCAAGCTATATCACCGGCACTGCCTTGCTGGTCGACGGCGGCTGGACCGCCATCGACGGTCCGCCGACCGGATTGACCAAGACCTACAGCGATACGTAACTCGAGCTTGAGTTCGCCGATTTTGCCGACCCGTCGCAGCCATGACGCGCACCCAAGCAAGCTGCACGATTCATGCTGTTGAAAGCGCGTCCGATTAGCGTCTGCCCGGCCGCGGCTTCCATCTTACGAAGGTGAGTGTTAGTTTGCCAGCGGCAAGCCGGGGGATTTGTTCGTCGTTAATTTCGCTTGCCGGGGGGAGCGCTATGACAACTGGCTATAACGGTCCGACTGCTTGGTACAGAGAATTACAAGCAAGTGAGAAGCGCACATTCTGGGCGTGTTTTGGCGGTTGGGCGCTCGACGCCATGGATGTGCAGATCTTTAGCTTCGCCATTCCCGCTATCGTTGCGGCTTTTCATTTAACCAACGCTGACGCCGGCTTGATCGGCACTGTAACGCTTCTGACGTCGGCCTTCGGCGGCTGGTTCGCCGGCGCACTGTCGGATCGCTTCGGACGTGTACGAACCCTGCAGATCACGATCGTCTGGTTCGCTTTCTTTACTTTCCTCTGCGGTTTTGCGCAGAGTTACGGACAGCTGTTTGCGTTTCGCGCGCTAATGGGCCTCGGCTTTGGCGGCGAATGGGCGGCTGGCGCTGTCCTTATGGGCGAGGTGATCCGCGCCGAGCATCGCGGCAAGGCGGTGGGGAGCGTGCAAAGTGGTTGGGCCATCGGCTGGGCGATCGCTGCGCTGATGGCAACCTTGTTGTTTAGCGCGTTTCCGCAGGAAACGGCTTGGCGGGTCTTGTTCTGGATCGGGTTGCTGCCGGCAGCGCTGGTATTCTTTGTTCGCCGACTCGTACCCGAGCCTGAGGTTTTCACCGCGACAAAGGAGAATTTGACGGTAAAAGGGACGGCGGCCAATTTTCTCGAGATCTTCTCGCCGTCGTTATTGAAGACAACCATTCTGACGTCAATTCTCGCGACCGGCGCGCAGGGTGGGTATTACGCCATCGCGACTTGGCTGCCGACGTTCCTGCGCACCGAGCGGAAACTGACGGTGCTGGGGACCGGCGGCTATCTGGCGGTGATCATCGTCGGTTCGTTCATTGGCTATTTGGTGAGCGCTTACTTGACCGATCGGATCGGACGCCGCGCCAACTTCATTCTGTTTGCCGTGTGCTCGTTGCTGACGGTGGTCATTTACACGCAGCTCGCCATCACAGACAGCATGATGCTGATTCTCGGTTTCCCGCTCGGCTTCTTCGCTTCCGGCATCTTCTCTGGGATGGGGGCGTTCCTGACTGAAAATTTTCCGACGCGTGTTCGCGGCTCCGGTCAGGGATTCGCTTACAATTTTGGACGGGGTATCGCCGCGCTTAATCCATTCTTTGTCGGGCTGGTGAGTGCGAGTCTGCCGCTCGGTCAGTCGATTGGTGTGTTTGCCGGTATTGCTTACGGCATTGTGGTCATCGCAGCAGTCCTGCTCCCGGAGACGAAAGGAAGAATCCTTACAGCGGAGGCTTAACCCTGAAGTTCGTCGTCTATTGGGCTGTTGAGGTTCCTTGCACGACGTGGAAGTAGTGCTGTCTATCCGAGCGAATGCGTCCGCTATTGGTCCGTAGCGGACGTTAGCGAGAGGGGTGCTTGGTGTCTGCTTGTGACCCTGGTTGTGTAAAAACTCATACATCACCGAGATGTAGAAAATACAATTCTCTAACACATGGATTCCATAGCCGCCTGAATTATGATTTAACTTC
>Ga0207776_1000233_pt1 | contig 10003 bp, 7 predicted proteins | sample LuqExpMetageno30_FD_187788 | JGI IMG/M metagenome (GOLD analysis project Ga0207776, IMG submission 187788) | Tropical forest soil microbial communities from Luquillo Experimental Forest, Puerto Rico - Sample 30 (SPAdes) | ecosystem: Environmental > Terrestrial > Soil > Tropical forest ... | reverse complement strand
TCGGCGGCCCGCTTGCCATCAATACGCTGCTGTTCTCTCAATTACCCTATGACCCGGGCAAGGACATCGCGCCGATTATGCAGCTCGTCACCCAGCCAAGCGCGCTCGCGGTTAACCCAGGGCTTAAAGTGAATACGGTCGGAGAACTGATCGCCCTGCTCAAGGCCAGCCCTGGCAAATATAATTTTGCGTCCATCGGCAACGGCTCGCTGTCGCACCTGGCGATGGAGGCGGTTGCGCTGAAAGCCGGCACCAAATTGGTGCACGTGCCCTACCCCAGCTCGCCGCAGGCGATGGCAGCGGTGATCCGAGGCGACGCCGAGATCGCCTGCCTGCCGGCTATCGTGGTAACGCCGCAGGCGTCGAGCGGAGCGGTAAAGATTCTCGCCGTCTCTACGGCCAAGCGTTCACCTTATCTGCCGGATGTCCCGACGCTGACGGAGGCCGGCATCGACGTTGAAGCGGATGCCTGGAACGGACTGATTGCGCCGGGCGGCACGGCGAAGGTGCTCATCGACCAAATCAACCGCGACGTCGTCGCGATCATGCAGAGTAAGAAAGTGCGCGACAAGCTGACGGCTCAGTTGATGGAGCCGGTCCGCGGGACACCGGAGGAATTGCGCGCCCGCATCGACGGCGAGATCGCCCGCTGGGCGCCAGTGATCAAAGCCGCCAAAATCAAGATCATCAAGTTCAATTGAAGCAGAACCTCACTCAGTGGCAGCGAACTTGTTCTTTACGTCCTTGATGTCGGCAAACACGATGCCGGGTGCGCGCTCGGCCGTGTAATCAAGGATGAACTGGTTGCGTGCCATGAACACGCGGTCGCCATCGAGGTCCTCGGCGCAGCTCGCATAATTGGCCTGCACGAAGTCGTGAAGCTTCCTTTGCTCGGCGCACGAAATCCAACGCGCGAGTTGGAATTCAGGCACATCAAAATCGATCTCGAGCCCGTATTCGTCATCAAGCCGAGCCCTAAGGACGTCGAGTTGCAAGGGCCCAACTACGCCGACCAGCGCCGGAGCGCCGTCAAGCGGGCGGAACACTTGTACCACGCCTTCCTCCGCCATCTGCTGCAATGCCTCTTTCAGTTTCTTGGCTTTCATCGGGTCGCCGAGCTTAACACGACGCAAAATTTCCGGTGCGAAGTTGGGAACTCCGAGGAAGGCGATATGTTCACCCTCAGTCAACGTGTCGCCGATGCGCAGTGTGCCATGGTTGGGAATGCCGACCACGTCGCCAGCATAGGCCTCATCGGCGAGCGCGCGATCCTGCGCGAAAAAGAATTGTGGCGCCGACAGCGTGATCGGCCTCTCTGTACGTACCAGCTTCACCTTCATGCCTCGACGTAGCTTGCCCGAGCACAGACGCGCAAAGGCAATACGATCGCGATGATTAGGATCCATATTGGCTTGGATCTTGAACACGAAGGCGGTCATGGCTCCCTCGTGCGCATCGATAATGCGCTTGTCGGATGCCTGCGCGCGCGGCGCTGGCGCAAAGCTCGCCAGCGCATCGAGCAGGTCCTTAACGCCAAAGTTTTTCAAGGCCGAGCCGAAGAACACCGGGGTGAGATAGCCTTCGCGGAAGGACGTAAAATCGAAACGGCGGCAGGCGTCTTTTACTAGCCCTAATTCCTCGGAAATTGCGTCAGCATCGAACATAGGGTTTTTCGCCGCCAGCGCCACGAGGTCGAGCGCTTGCGGCACAACGGTCTTTCCGTCATCGGTCAAAAGCCGCATCTCGCCGGCGGCGACGTCATAGGTGCCGGCAAAATCGCGCCCGCGCCCGAGCGGCCAGGTCATCGGTGCGGTGTCGAGCGCCAGCGTCTTCTCGATCTCGTCCAAGAGCTCGAAAGGATCGCGGCTCTCGCGGTCCATCTTGTTGATAAAGGTGACGATCGGGATATCGCGCAGACGGCAGACCTCGAACAGCTTGCGGGTGCGCGCCTCGATGCCCTTGGCGGCGTCGATCACCATGACCGCCGAGTCGACCGCGGTGAGCGTGCGATAGGTGTCTTCCGAAAAATCTTCGTGCCCCGGCGTGTCGAGCAGGTTGAACACGCGCCCGTTGTAATCAAATGTCATCACCGAAGTGACGACTGAAATACCGCGCTCGCGCTCGATCGCCATCCAGTCCGAGCGGGTGGCGCGACGGTCGCGTTTGGCCGTCACCTGGCCGGCCAGATTGATGGCACCGCCGAGCAGCAAGAGCTTCTCGGTCAGCGTGGTTTTGCCGGCGTCGGGGTGCGAGATGATTGCGAAGGTGCGCCGGCGTTCGACCTCGGCGGCGAGCGGCGTCGAGGCAGCCGAATCAGCGGCGCTAAGCGGCTTGTTCATGGCGGTGCATGTGGCGATATTTGGTAACGAAATCAAGCGAGCTTGGCACCGGCCAAATTAGCGGACTTCGGCGAAGCAATCGGCCAAGCTCACCTTAGCGCATTTCCGGTCGGAATAACCGGCGCAAATTGAGCGAGCGGCTAGATACCATGAACATGCCGTCGCCGCGGTAATGAATTGTTTTAGGATACTTCGGCATTGGGCGCATGCGCCTTCACGACCTCGAAAAGGAATAAATTATACTGGTCGCGCAGCCGATCGTCGGCAAGCTTACATTCAAAGCTAGCATAACATTGCGCGATGAGGGCGCGTTGACCTGGTCAGCGACACATTGATCACGCATTCCCTGCTGCGGCTGATTAACCATAACTGTGGTTGCCCCTTGAGATCAGGCAGCCGACCAGCGACGGCGTGAACTCCATGACCATGTGCCAGCCGATGGTCCTGATGTAGCGCTCGTCTTTCCCCGCCGAGCTAACCAGCACCGCCGGGCCAGGCTCGAGAAAGCGCCGAATCTCGGAGACAAGAAAGTCGTGGCTTCTTGTAGATCTTCATCGCGTCTTACTTAAACGCGGCGGCGTATTCTTCCGGCTTGAATCCGATCAGCAGCCTCCCGCTGGAAAGCTCCAGCACTGGCCGCTTGATCATCGAAGGCTGCGCCAGCATGAGGGTGATGGCCTTCTTCTCGGTTAGGCCTTCCTTCTCCTTGTCGGGCAGCCTCTTGAAGGTCGTTCCGGCTCGGTTGAGCAACGTTTCCCAACCGGCTTTCTTCACCCAGCCGTCCAGCTTGACGCGTTCGATACCCTTGCTCTTGTAGTCATGAAAATCGTAAGCGACGCCTTTCTTATTGAGCCAAGCGCGCGCCTTCCCCATGGTGTCGCAGTTCTTGATGCCGTAGATCGTTATCGTCACCGCCTCACTCCCACTCGATCGTCCCTGGCGGTTTGCTCGTCACGTCGTAAACGACGCGGTTGATGCCCTTTACTTCGTTGATGATGCGGGTCGCTACGCGGCCAATGAAGGCCATGTCGAAGGGGTAGAAGTCGGCGGTCATGCCGTCCGTCGAGGTCACTGCGCGCAGGCCTACTACGTACTCATAGGTACGGAAATCGCCCATGACACCGACCGTTTTCACCGGCAGCAGCACGGCGAAAGCCTGCCAGATGTCGTCGTAGAGACCGGCGCGCCGAATTTCTTCGACATAGATTTCGTCGGCGAGCCGCAAAATATCGAGCTTGTCCTTGCTGATCACACCGGGGCAGCGGATGGCCAGGCCCGGGCCCGGGAACGGATGGCGGCCGACAAAGGCTTCCGGCAAGCCGAGCTCGCGGCCGAGCGCCCTCACCTCGTCCTTGAATAGTTCGCGCAAAGGCTCGACCAGGTGCATGTGCATGCGTTCGGGCAAGCCCCCGACATTGTGGTGCGACTTGATCATCACCGAGGGACCACCGGTGAATGACACACTCTCGATCACATCCGGATAGAGCGTGCCCTGAGCGAGGAATTGTGCGCCACCGATTTTCTTGGCCTCGGCTTCGAAGACGTCGATAAACAATTTGCCGATAGTCTTGCGCTTGACCTCGGGATCATCGACACCCTCCAGCGCCCTCAGGAACGTGTTTTCCGCATTCACATGTACCAGCGGGATGTTGTAGGTGTCGCGGAACAGCGTTACCACCTTTTCCGCTTCACCGAACCGCATCAGGCCATGGTCGACAAAAACGCAGGTGAGCTGTTCGCCGATCGCCTCGTGGATGAGCACGGCGGCAACCGCGCTGTCGACGCCACCCGACAAACCGCAAATGACTTTTCCGCGGCCGACCTGAGCGCGGATTTTCTCGATTGCCTCTTCCTTGAAAGCTCGCATGGTCCAGTCGCCGGAGCAGCCGGCGACATTGCGTACGAAGTTGCGGAGCAGCGCAGCGCCGTGCGGGGTATGCACGACTTCGAGATGGAATTGGGTGGCGTAGAACCTGCGCTTGTCGTCACCAATGATGGCTATCGGCGCATTCGGCGAGGTGCCGAGTACCTTGAAGCCCTTCGGCAGCACCGTCACCCGGTCGCCGTGGCTCATCCAGACAGGATGTTTCTCGCCCCGCCGCCACACGCCGTCGAATAACGGGCTCTCCGCCATCACCTCCACCTCCGCGCGACCGAACTCCCGATGGTGACCGCCCTCGACCTTGCCGCCGAGCTGCGCCGCCATCGCCTGCTCGCCGTAGCAGATGCCGAGCACCGGTACGCCCGCCTCGTAGATTGCCTTGGGCGCCAACGGAGCATCCTTATCGAGCACCGAAGCTGGGCCGCCTGAGAGGATCACCGCCTTCGGCCGCATCTCGCGGAGCGCAGCTTCCGCTTTGCTGAAGGGAACAATCTCGCAATAGACCTTCTCCTCGCGCACCCGGCGGGCGATCAACTGCGTGACCTGAGAGCCGAAATCGACAATCAGAACTTTGTCGTGCAGGGGCCCGTGCTGCGTATCGAGGACTTTGGCTGGTTGCATAGTCATGGCTTAAGGGACAGCGCCGCCGCGGGCAACTGGCCGTCGGAACTGTCCACGCTATTTGCTGAGAGCGGTCCTCGTCTCTATCTAATTGAAAATTAGATCGTTTCTAGGGGTCATCGGGACTGCAGCAGGTGCCGGCTCGGCGCCGACGCATTCAACGCAGACTAGGCCCATTCGTTTAAAGTTTGGAACGCCAACAGAGAGCATGCGATCTCCTGCGCCTTCGACACGTCGCAGCTCTCGCGTGAGCCGAATACCTCGAAGTTCGGGTTTACCGTGCTCAACTGGCACCGGCGCATTGGCGCTTTACTTGCAACGACAGCAACGTCATGACGCTGACTTGCCACGATATGGGCTGCCACGACGTTCTAATATCCGAGTTTCTCAAGTGGCTGGCTCAGGCCGAACGTCGCGCGGGGAAGAGAGGGCGCTAGCGGTCGAAAGCTATATGACGACGGTTAGCCGGCTCGGGGCTAGCGGTTGTCCCAGACAAGACCCAGCAGGGGCACGCGCGAGACCAATCCTCCGAGCCACGATCTCGGCTCCTCATGGGCGGTCGTCTTTGCCTCCGCGGGATCAGGGATTGCGCGTGGCGGCACTGGGTGATCGGCATCGGCCTGCAGGCGCGGCGCAACCGATGGCGCAGGAGCAGGCGTCGTCGAAGGAGAAAGCGGCGCCGGAGCGGCGGCGGTCAAGGCAGGCGCCGGGACGGTTACTATCGGCTGGGCCGGACGCAGCATGGGAGCGGCTTCAATCATCTTAGATCTTTCCGCGGCTGTCTCAGAGTTACGCGTCGCCATCGCCTGCCGTACCGCATCGAGCCACTGCGTGTCGGAAACGGTCTGCTCTCGCCGCGCCGCCATTGGCTGTTTGGTAGGTTGTTGACGCGGCTCGGCCTTGCGAACCGTTTCTGTCGGTAGCGCTTCCGTCCGCTCAGCCTTTGTTTCTGTGACGACCGGTGCGGGCCCAGCGGGCAACTCCTTGTCCGCCGCCAGCAGCGCTTTGAACGCCTTGGTGGCATCTGGATCCACAGCGCCACAGGTCTGTTCGAACGCCTCGACGTCGCGGCGTACCAGAGCACGGCGAGTGCTCGCATCGACATTCTTGTCGAGCATAGAAATGATTCCAGCGCGCAGGCTCTGGCACGTCGGCTCGGGTGAGAAGTTGGCGCGGTAAAGAGAGTAAGCGCTGCCAAGCGCGACGGGCACCGCCAGCAGCGCGCCAACCAATTGGAAGACGTTCACCCAGGAGGAAAGCCGCGAGCCGTGCCAAGCAGCATAAGCCGGCGGAGAGTCGGGGAGATCGCGTAGCGAGCCGTCAAATTTCGGTTCGCGCCTCGCCTCCAGCATCTTAAGGACCCCATGCACCAATCCGGGTTGCCAATCACGCCATCATCGCGGAAAAATTTGGCCGGGAATGCGGCGCAAAAAGGGAATTCCCTTCCGGCTTTCTTACCCTTGAACTTCAACTCAGGCGGCGCAAAAGCGAGACGAAGAAGCCGTCGGTATCAGTCGTGCGCGGGGTCATCAGGATGCCCTCACCCCAGAGCCTTGCCGCCTTGGTAAATGCTCGCGCACGCTGGCCAAGCGCGGCAGCGATCGTAACCGGCGGTTCCGGCAGGAACTGCGGGTGGCGGGCGAGAAAGCCACGCACCTGCACGCGATTCTCTTCGTCCAGCACTGAGCAAGTCACATAAGCGATACGGCCTCTGATCTTAAGCAAAGGCACCGCGCGATCGAGGATCTCCGCCTGCTCCTTCAGCCTTTGCTCGACGGCACCGGGCCGCATGCGCCATTTCGAGTCCGGATTGCGCCGCCAAGCGCCGGTGCCGGTGCACGGTGCATCGATCAAAACCAGGTCGATGCGGCCGACAAGATCGACAATTTCGTCGCCGATCGACTGCGGCGTGCGCACCTGAACGTTGCGCGCGCCCGAGCGCTTGAGCCGGTCGTGGATGGGCGCCAGACGGCGCTTGTCTTCGTCGGTCGCGAAAATCTGGCCTTTGTTCTGCATCATCGCCGCCAAAACCAATGTCTTACCGCCCGCGCCGGCGCAAAGGTCGACCACCTGTTCGCCCGCTTTGGCGGCGGAGAACAGCGCCGCCAATTGCGAACCTTCGTCCTGCAATTCGATCATGCCCTTGAGGAACGCCGGCTCGGCGTGGATCGGTGGGCTCTTGGCGTCCGCGGCAAGACGGATGCGTAGGCCCCAAGGCGACCAGGGGCAAGGCTCCGGCTGCAGATCGCCTAGCAGCTCGGCGACCTTGTCGGGGTCGGCCTTGAGGGTGTTCACTCGCAGATCGACCGGCGCGCGTGACGCTAAGGCCGCGCCCTCTTCCGCGCGGTCCTCACCAAAGGCGCGCGTGAAATGTTTTTCCAGCCATTCGGGGTAATCCCCGGCGATGTGCGCGGGTGCTCCCGTGATGTCAGCGGCGTCAAGGCGTTGACGTTCGCTGTCACTCAACGTTTCCGGCGCGTAACGCGTGCCGTTAGCAAGTTTGGCAATCGCGTCCACATCGAGACCGCGCTCGCGTTTGAGCATACCAAGCAGAATGGCGCGTGGCGTTTCGGCACCCATCACATAGGCGCTCGAGGCGCGCCGGCGTAGCGCGTCATAGACCAGACCGGCAATGGCGGCGCGGTCACTGGATCCGGCGAAGCGATGCGCCCGACCCCACGCCTTGAGAGCGTCAGCGGCGGGCTGGCGCTCGCGCTCGATACTTGCGAAGACTTCGATAGCCGCGGCGAGCCGCGCCGCCGGCATCATGGCAGGCCGAGTAACATGCGTTCAATATGGATCAGCCACATCGTGACCGGAACCCCAAACCGTAATACATACTGCGATTGCGCACGTTATTGGTGGTGACGTGTACGCGGGCCGGCAGGCGAAATACCACAAAGGTCCATGCCAACACCCAATAGATCAGATCGGCGTGGTGGGTTATGACCAACAAAATCGTCAACACATAGAAAAGGACTGGCAGTTCGAACTCGTTGGAAAAAGCGTAGGCCAATTGGCTGACGCGCTTCGGCCAGTTCGGCTCGCGCATGGCTATCTGCTCGAACTCTCGTCGCGCCCGAGTGAGAACAGGCGTTGATGCATCATGCCGAACATGAGGTACCCGAAAGGTCACGCCTGGCTGGGATAATTTGGGCTCTCGCGAGTGATCGTCACGTCGTGCACGTGGCTTTCGCGCAAACCCGCGCCTGAGATACGCACGAATTCCGCCTTTCGATGGAAGCCATCAAGCGTCTTGGCGCCGACATAGCCCATGGCGGCGCGCAGGCCGCCCGACAATTGGTGCAACACATTCGCGACCGGCCCCTTGTAGCCGACCTGTCCCTCGACGCCTTCCGGCACCAACTTGAGCGCATCCTTGATGTCCTGTTGGAAATACCGGTCGGCGGAACCGCGTGCCATCGCGGCGACCGAGCCCATGCCGCGATAACTCTTGTAGGATCGTCCCTGATAGAGAAAGACCTCCCCCGGCGTCTCGTCGGTGCCCGCCAGCAACGAGCCGACCATGGCGCAGTCAGCGCCTGCGGCAAGCGCCTTGGCGAGGTCGCCGGAATATTTGATGCCGCCGTCGGCAATCACCGGCGTATCGCTTGCTTTCGCCGCCCCGACCGCATCCATGATAGCGGTGAGCTGCGGCACACCAACGCCAGCAACAATGCGTGTCGTACAGATCGAGCCTGGACCAATACCCACCTTGATGGAGTCGGCGCCCGAATCAATCAGCGCTCTCGCGCCTTCGGAGGTCGCGACATTGCCGGCGACCACCTGCACAGCATTTGATAGCCGCTTGATGCGCGTGATGGCATCGAGGACGTGCCGTGAATGTCCGTGCGCGGTGTCGACGACCACTAGATCGACGCCGGCTGCGATCAAAGCCTCTGTGCGCGCGAAGCCTCGGTCGCCGACGGTGGTCGCGGCTGCGACGCGCAAGCGACCGTGCTCGTCCTTGCACGCATTCGGATTGGCCACCGCCTTTTCAATGTCCTTTACGGTGATCAGGCCGACGCAGCGATACTGATTGTCCACCACCAGCAATTTCTCGATGCGGTGCTGGTGGAGCAAGCGCTTGGCTTCGTCCTGGCTGACGCCCTCGCGCACGGTGACCAGCTTGTCCTTGGTCATCAGCTCAGCAACGCGCTGCTGCGGATCCGTAGCGAAGCGGACGTCGCGGTTGGTGAGGATGCCGACCAGTTTGCCGGCCTTGCCATTGCCGCCGCCTTCGACGACCGGAACGCCGGAAATATGGTTATCCTTCATCAGATCGAGCGCCTGCTGCAGCGTCGCCGTCGGCTCGATCGTGAGCGGGTTCACCACCATGCCAGATTCGAATTTCTTCACTTGGCGCACCTGGGCGGCTTGGGCCTCTGGCTCAAGATTGCGGTGGATAACGCCCATACCGCCTGCTTGCGCCATGGCAATCGCCATCTGCACCTCGGTGACCGTATCCATAGCCGAGGCGATAATCGGGATGTTAATCGGAATCGTCTTGGTGATACGGGAGCGGATATCGACGTCGCCAGGCAGCACTTCAGACAGGCCGGGCTTGATTAGCACGTCATCAAAGGTAAGCCCTTCCCGCGGGCTTGCGTTATTTTTAGCGGCCATCGCCAACTCCGTCTCACCCGAAAGGAGAACGAGACCGCCGCCGAAGACTTACGAATTGCCCTTGCGAGGGGGCCCCTCGCCCGACGTCACGGCCCGCTTTTGGGTTGGCGCTGGTCGTTAGCACGGGATGGTACCGATTCCTAGACCATTATCACTGCGTCACCATCGCAACACGTCTCCTTGGGATGGCCGCTATGGGCCCCTAAAATCGGTCTTCCTTCCAGCAACACTTAGTCGTTCGAAAGCGTTATCTGAGCCGGAGCCGAGCTCCGCGAAAGTTTCGACGTCATCGGTATAGTGCTGGCCGGACTCGGGATTGCAGGTGTTGCTGTTTGGGCTGTTGGTTCTAAATTTTAAAGTTGCCATATTACGCCACGCTCGAACGTGCCAAGCCTAAGGACACGGCCAAGAACTTGCAGGGCGGCAAGCTGACAAAGTCACGACAAGAAGCAAGACCAATTTGGGCGGTCGATCGGCACAAGAATGACCGGCGCATAGTCCACACAGTCGAAGTGAGGCCCCGCCACTTCCACGC
>Ga0207776_1000222_pt1 | contig 10136 bp, 10 predicted proteins | sample LuqExpMetageno30_FD_187788 | JGI IMG/M metagenome (GOLD analysis project Ga0207776, IMG submission 187788) | Tropical forest soil microbial communities from Luquillo Experimental Forest, Puerto Rico - Sample 30 (SPAdes) | ecosystem: Environmental > Terrestrial > Soil > Tropical forest ... | reverse complement strand
TGGCTTCGGCGTGCCGCACGGAACGCCGAAGGAAATTGTCGACAAGCTAAACGAGGAGATTAACCTCGGCATTCAGGACGTTGGCGTGCAGAGTAAGCTGCGCGACCTCGGCGGCATTCCGGTGCCGGGCACGCCCGAGGCGTTCGGAATGTTCCTTGCCGCCGAAACCGCTAAGTGGGCAAAGGTGGTGCACTCCGCCAATCTGTCGATCGAGTGAGGCGCAGCTACTGCGCATGTTTCGTTCATGACCAGCCGCAAACGCCCGCAGGATCTGCGCAGCCATCGCTGGCTCGGTCCCAACGATCTGCGCTCGTTCGGCCATCGCGCACGACTGCGTCAGGGCGGCTTTGACGCCGGCGACTTCGCCGACAAGCCGTTGATCGGTATCATCAACACCTGGAGCGACATTAATTTCTGCCATTCACATTTGCGCGCGCGCGCCGAGGACGTGAAACGCGGCGTGCTGCAGGCGGGTGGCTTTCCGATCGAGCTTCCGGCGATGTCGCTGTCGGAGCCCTTCGTCAAACCCTCAACCATGCTCTACCGCAACCTCCTGGCGATGGAGACAGAAGAGCTGTTGCGCAGCCATCCGATGGACGGCGCTGTACTGCTTGGCGGCTGCGACAAGACCACGCCCGCGCTGATCATGGGCGCGATCAGCATGGGCTTGCCGGCGATCTACGTGCCCGCCGGTCCGCAGCTGCGTGGCAACTGGCACGGCCAGGTGCTCGGCTCCGGCTCCGATGCCTGGAGATACTGGGACGAAAAGCGGGCCGGCCTTATCAGCGACGAGCAATGGGCAGAAATCGAGGGCGGCATCGCGCGTAGTTACGGCACCTGTATGGTGATGGGTACGGCGGCAACCATGATGGCGATCGCGGAAGCGCTCGGCCTGTCGCTGCCGGGCGCTTCCTCGATTCCTGCCGCTGACGCCGCGCATCCGCGCATGTGCGCGGCGTCCGGCCGCCGCATTGTCGATATGGTATGGGAGGACCTCACTCCGCAGCGCATCCTGAGGCCGGCCGCCTTCGAGAACGCCATTCGCGTGCACATGGCGATGGGCGGTTCGACCAACGCCATCATCCATGTGGTGGCGATGGCGCGCCGCGTCGGCTTGCCGCTCGACATGCAGCGCTTCGACCAGCTGTCGCGCGAGGTGCCGGTGCTCGCCAATGTGCGACCATCCGGCAAATTCCTGATGGAGGATTTTTTCTATGCAGGCGGCCTGCGCGCACTGATGGCCGAGCTCCGCGAGAAGCTCGATCTCTCGTGTCTGACCGTGACCGGGAAGACGGTCGCCGAGAGCATCGCCGGAGCCGAAGTCTACAAGCGTGACATTATCCGTCCGTTGAGCGATCCGGTGTCGAGCGAGGGCGCGACAGCCGTGCTCACCGGAAACCTGGCGCCGCGCGGCTGCGTGATGAAGCCGTCGGCGGCGGACAAGAGATTGCTGAAGCACCGCGGCAAAGCGATCGCCTTTGAGGATTACAACGAGATGGCGCGCGAAGTGGAGTGTGATGATCTCGACGTTACACCCGATCACATCCTAGTGCTCAAGAACGGGGGTCCGAAGGGCGGGCCGGGCATGCCGGAGTGGGGCATGCTGCCAATTCCGAAGAAACTCGTGAAGGCCGGCGTGCGCGACATGCTGCGCATTTCCGACGCACGCATGAGCGGCACCAGCTACGGCGCCTGCATCCTGCACGTGGCGCCGGAAAGCTTCGTCGGCGGCCCGCTCGCCTTCGTCGAGACCGGCGACGAGATTGAGGTGGACGTGCCGGCGCGCCGCATTCATTTGCATGTTTCCGAAGAGCAACTCGCGCGCCGCCGCGCCGCCTGGAAGCCTCCGGTGCCGCGCTACCCGCGCGGTTACGGTGCGCTTTATTCCGAGCACATCGGCCAGGCCGACGAAGGCTGCGATTTCGATTTTCTTGAGCCGCGCGGCGCGATCGCTGAACCTGAAATCCACTGAAGCGGTAGTGCTAGACGGTTGCAAAGAACTTTGATTACCAGTCCGCGGAGAATTGCGCGCCTGCAACTATAATTTGATCTGTCTTATGCTCGATCCCGGCGATCTCGCATGGGATGTGCTCGCTCTGCTCTTCACAGCCGCGCTGCCCGCGCGCGAAGCCGCGGCAGAGCAGTGCATACAGCAAATGGCGTGCTGGTAGTGAAGTAGCGGCAAAATTGGAGTTGGAATTCGCGTCGTAGCATGCTCTTAAACCGCTATGGCCGACGACATTCCTTTCAACAAGCAACTCGACCTCAAGCCCGACACGGTGGACGAAGTGATGCCCGGCGTGCGCCGGGTCATGGCCGATAATCCCGGTCCATTCACCTTCAAGGGCACGCTCAGCTACATCGTTGGCCGCGGCAGCGTTGCCATCGTTGACCCTGGGCCGGACGATGCGCGTCACATCGGTGCGCTGCTCGATGCCGTGCGTAACGAGACGGTGACGGCGATCTTCGTCACCCACACCCATCGCGACCATTCGCCGGCAGTACCGGCGATCAAGGCAGCAACCGGCGCCACCGTCTATGCCGAGGGACTGCACCGCGCGGCGCGGCCGCTGCACATCGGTGAGCACAACCCGCTTGACGCCAGCGCCGACCGCGGTTTCCGCCCCGACGTTGCGCTGAAAGACGGCGAAGTTGTTGCCGGCGACCGTTGGACCATCGAGGCGGTGACCACGCCCGGGCATACGGCCAACCACATGGCCTATGCGCTGAGGGAGAACGACGCACTGTTCACAGGCGATCACGTTATGGGCTGGTCGACCTCGATCGTGGCGCCGCCCGACGGAGCGATGAGCGACTACCTCGCGTCGCTAGCGAAGCTCACCAAGCGCAGCGAGCAAACCTATTTGCCTGGCCACGGACCAGTCATCGAGGACGCGGTGCGCTTCGTCAACTATTACATTCAGCACCGCAAGGCGCGCGAGGACTCGATCCTCTACCGCCTGTCGAAGGGCGCAACTGATATCCCGACCCTCGTGCGCGCGATCTACATCGGCATTGATCCGCGGCTAACTGGTGCGGCCGGGCTCTCGGTGCTGGCGCATCTGGAAGATTTGGTGACGCGCGGCCTGGTGCAGACCGATGGACAGCCGGCAATTGACGGGGTTTATCATTTGGCTGGCTGACCCCTGGGCGGCTGGGACTTCTGTTCCGGCCGCGGCTCCGGAGTGGCGCCAACGGAATCGTCGAGGTCTTCAAGCAGGCTGCGGATGCGCGAGGCATTGGTGCCGAAATCGTGCCAGGCATAGCGCGAAGCCGAGCGCATATCGACGCGCGCCCCCGCCCTCGTCGCGGTGACGCGGATGACGACGTCGTCGCGGAAACCCATGATCGGAGTGCGCGCCACCGCCTCAATGACCGCGTCGCGGCGGCCGGCCGCGGGCGGACGAGCATCGACCACATGCCATTTGCGCTTGTTTACCAGCGCGAGCGTGGTGTCATAGGCAACCTTGATCGGGACGTTGAGTTGCAGCGGCGCGACGTCAGGATAGGCCGCCGTCTGCTGGCGCGCCACGGCCGCGCCCGGATAATCGCTGCTTCCGCGTGGACGCAGGCGCGCCAACACGTCGAAACGCGGCGGATTGCTCGGATCGGTGGTGATGTCGGAGATCGCCGGCAACCTGCTCGCGCGATAGGCGAGATAGCCTGGATAGCCCAGCAGCATCAGCCCGACGATAAGCCCGAGGATGGCCGAACCGAGCCCGGACAGGCCCTGCCGCCAGATCACGATGAAGCCCGCAAACGAGAATAAGATTGCCACCGCAGCGAGTACCAGCGCCGCACCGAAGGTAGCGAGCGCCGGAATAATCTCGAGCAGGCCCGAGCGCACGATGATGATCGATAGTGCTGCGACCGCGAGCCCAAACAGCGCCAACCGGCCTGACCACGCGGCTAGCCGCGATTTCGGTTCGTCGCCAAAGGTGGGTCTCCGCGCCATCCAGTACACCGTCTGGTGACAGGGATAATGACAAGCGTGCCCCGGGGCAATGACCCGTGATCTTCCAATTAATTACTGGTTGATCAGGCTAACCGTCCCTACGTCGCGCGCGCCGCAGGCGAACGGGGCGGAAACAGGCCGAATTGCGTCGCAACGCCGTTATGCGAACTTTGGACCAAAGGGATAAAACCTAGGTGACTACCCTGCCGACTCGACGGTCGGCAGCCGGTAGTCCTTGAAACGCTGGCGCAGCGTGATCTTCTGGATCTTGCCGGTCGCGGTATGCGGGATCTCCTCGACGAACACCACGTCGTCCGGCATCCACCATTTGGCAATCTTGCCCTGCATGAACTCTAGCAATTCTTCCTTGGTGACGGTTTCTCCTTTTTTAAGCACGATTACCAAGAGCGGCCGCTCGTCCCATTTCGGATGCGAGATGCCGATCACTGCGGCTTCCGCCACCTTGGGATGGCCGACCGCCAGGTTCTCCACGTCGATCGAGGATATCCATTCGCCGCCCGACTTGATGACGTCCTTGGCGCGGTCGGTGATTTGCATGTAGCCGTATTGGTCCATGGTGGCGACGTCGCCGGTGTCGAACCAGCCGTCCTTGTCGAAGGCTTCGCTGCCCTCACCTTTGTAGTATGCCTTCGCCACCGCTGGACCGCGCACCTTCAGGCGGCCGAAGGTCTTGCCGTCCCATGGCAGATCGCGGCCGGCGTCGTCGGTGATTTTCATCTCGACCCCGAACGGCGGATGTCCTTGCTTCATCTGCACGTTGAGCTTGGCGTCGCCTTCCAGCGAGGCATATTCCGGCTTCATGGTGCACAGCGAGCCGAGCGGGCTCATCTCGGTCATGCCCCAGGCGTGCACCACCTCGACGCCGTATTTCTCCTGGAAGGTTTTGGTTATGGCGCGCGGGCAGGCGGAGCCACCAATCACCACGCGTTTCAGGTGGGGCAACCTGCGTCCGGTCTTTTCCAGGTCCTGTAGCAGCATCAGCCACACCGTCGGCACCGCGGCGGTGAAGCTCACCTTGAAGGTGTCGAGCAGTTCGTAGATCGAGGCGCCGTCCATCTTGGCGCCCGGCATCACCATAGTCGCGCCGACCATAGGTGTGGAGAAGGCGAGCGACCAGCAATTGGCATGGAACATCGGCACTACCGGCATCACGACGTCGCGAGAGCAGATGCCCTTGGAGTCTGGCAGCGCCGCGATATAGGCGTGCAGCACGTTGGAGCGGTGCGAGTAGAGCACGCCTTTCGGGTGCCCGGTAGTGCCCGAGGTGTAGCACATACCGGCGGCGGTGTTCTCGTCGAGGCTCACCCATTTGAAATCGCCGTCGACTTCCGCGATCCAGTCTTCATAAGCGACCGCGTTCTTCAGCGTGGTCTTAGGCATATGCATCGCGTCGGTGAGCAAGATGTAACGTTCTATAGTCGGCAGTTGGTCGGCGATCTTTTCCAGAAACGGTACGAAGGTGAGGTCGGTCATCATCACGCGGTCTTCTGCGTGGTTGATGATCCAAACGACCTGATCGGGGAAAAGCCGCGGATTGACGGTGTGGTAGATCGCGCCGATACCGACGATTCCGTACCAGGCTTCCAAGTGTCGCCAGGTGTTCCAGGCGAGCGTCGCAACACGATCGCCCAGCTTGATGCCGTCCTTGGAAAGCCGCTGCGAGACTTTCAACGCGCGGGCGCGCACCTGTCGGTAATCGGTAGTGTGGATAGGCCCTTCGATGGACCGGCTGATCACCTTACGCTCGCCGTGAAAGTTGGCCGCATGGTCGATGATGCGATGAAGCAGCAAAGGCCAATCCTGCATGAGCCCGAGCATGGCGTACCCTCTCGATTGCGGCTTGTGCCGCTTTTGGGCCGGCGCCCCTTGCGCGACCGGTTCCAAGGTTAGCGGGCGCGTGGACCAGCGCAACGGTTGTGTTACAGGCGGGACGCTGTTTCGGCTTCGCGACCCGCACAAATGCCGCATGCGTATCCGAGATCCTTGCGACGCGATGGCCGGCGCAATATGGGGCTATGCCTGCGGCGACGTTGTGGAGCGCGGGCGCGGCCGGCGATCGTGCGTGTAAGGCTCGGTGGGTGAAAACGGAAACGGCGCCCGCAGGCGCCGTTTCCGCTAGCCGCTCCGAAATCTTTAGTTAGACAGACCACCGGTCGAAGCCACTCGCGGATTGAACGGCGAGTCGCCCTGGTGCGGCGCCAGCACCACCACCACGGTGCCCAACTTCACGCGCTTGTAGAGGTCGATGACGTCCTCGTTGGTCATGCGGATGCAGCCCGAGGAGATCGCCTGGCCAATGTATTCCGGCTGGTTGGTGCCGTGGATGCGGTATAGGGTGTCCTTGTTACCCTCGAACAGATACATCGCGCGCGCGCCCATCGGGTTTTGCGGGCCGGATCCGACGAAGTCAGGAACATCGAGCCGCTGCTTGATCTCGGCGGTCGGCGTCCAGGTCGGCCATTCAGTCATGCGTCCGATCCGGGCGATGCCCGACCAAGCTAGCGCTTCCTCGCCGACGGTGACGCCGTAGCGGATCGCCTTGCGATCGGGCAGCACATAGTAGAGATAGCGCGCGTCGGAATCGATCAGGATCGTACCGGGTGCTTCCTTGCGGTGATATTCGACGATGTGGCGGCGATAGGGCTCGGGGATCGTTGCCTTCGCATAAGGCGCTGCCGCCAAAAGCTTCTTGTCGCGCGGGGTGAAGTTTGCTTCCGACGCCGGTTCGAGCGTTGATTGCATGCAACCGCCGACCAGGATGCCGACGCCGAACAAAGTCGGAATAAGACCCCTTGCCGCCATTTCATTTCTCTTTTCCCAGCTGCCCCAAATGCAGCCGTAATTAAACATTCCAGAGTTGCAATTAACCGAAATCGGCCCGTCTTTGCCATGTTCTCCCGCCTCATGCACAGCAGCTTCTGCAAATCTGTTGCATGAATGCCGCAGTTGCCTTCGGACCTCTGGCCGCGCCAATGCTCGAGCCCCAGCAAGGCAGGAAAATCACCCGTCCATCAAAATATTAGGCGATAATTTACCGAAATTATCGGTATATGACCTAAATCAACGCGAATGTCACAGAATGCCATACGAAGATGTCAGATTGAGACACGGATTGCCGCGTAATTCCGCCCCAGTCGTCTGGCAGAAATAGCGCGAAGAGCCGCCAAGAGAAGGATCGGAGAAGTTCAATGCAAGTGACACGGGCGACGGAGCAGAGCCAAGACTCCCAGCGCCAGTTCAAGACCTTAGACGAACGTTACGGCAAGATCGGCATTTCGGCTGTCGCCGCTGCGGTCCGCCACCAGGGCGAACGGCGTGGGGACGGCATGGCCCGCACGGCGAATACGGTGACGAATAAGACGTCGCCGTCGTCTGGCCTGGCTTCCGACACCAGTCACTATTCCTCATTCTAACCGTTGCGCGATCGCGGCTGCGCGCCGGGATTAGTTATCGCTTGCGCAGCAGCGCGGTCGGCCATGAGAGATTATGTGCTCCCGCGTTTCTTCGCGCTCCGCTCCCCTCATGTGAGTGTTGCTTGTAATACGGTGTACCTGCCACCCAAACGCACGCTTCTGCGGACCCGTACCCGCGCGGGCAAGACGGGCGCGGCAAAGAACAACGGGCGGCGACGCGTTGGCTAATCGCAATCAGACGTGCTGGCCGCCATTGATGTGGATCTCGGCACCGTTCACATAGGAACTCGTGTCTGTGCACAGCACGTAGATAATCTTGGCCACCTCGTCCGGCGTGCCAAGCCGGTGCATCGGAATCTGCTCGACGATCTTCTCGGTGCCCGGCGATAGGATGGCGGTGTCGATCTCGCCTGGTGCGATGGCGTTGACGCGGATGCCGAGGCGGCCGAAATCGGCGGCCATCTCGCGGGTCAGCGCGGCAAGCGCCGCCTTCGACGTGGCGTAAGCAGCGCCGGCGAACGGATGCACGCGCGAACCTGCGATCGAGGTGACGTTCACCACCGAGCCCTTGGCTGCTTTCAACTCGTCGATAAGGCCGCGCGCCAGCATGATCGGCGCGAAGAAGTTCACCTGGAAGACGTGGTGCCAGTCGGAATTGCTGGTGTCGAGCGTGGAAAGCCGCGCGCCGCCTTCCGCTTTGGGCGAGATCGCTGCATTGTTGACGAGCGCATGCAACTCGTTATTGGCGAGCCGCTGTTTGATCTCGGCGATGGCTTCGAGCGTCTTCCGCTCGTCCGCGAGGTCAACCTGGATGTGGTCTTCGGGTCCCATTTCCCACGGACAATTTTCCGGAAAGCCGTGACGCGAGCAGGTGATCACGCGCCAGCCGGCAGCCGAGAAGCGCTTGACGGTGGCGTGTCCAATGCCGCGGCTTGCCCCGGTGAGCAGCAGCGTGCGACGCGGCTGGTTCGATTGTGAATTGGGCATATGGTCTTTTAGCTCATGGATAGAGTCGCGTCTTGCTCCACGGCCCACTCAAATTGTCGCGCTTGAATTCGATGCGGTCGTGCAGGCGGAACGGCCGCTCCTGCCAGAACTCAATCGAGAATGGCACGATGCGGTAGCCCGACCAGTTGAGCGGCCGCGGAACGTCGGTGAGCGCGTATTTGGCGGCGTAGACCGCAACCGCCTTCTCGAAGGCGAGGCGGCTTTCCAGCGGCGCAGACTGCTTGCTCGCCCAGGCGCCGATTTGCGCCTGCTTCGGTCGGCTGGCGAAATAGGCATCGGCCTCGGCGTCGGTGACCTGCTCGACGTCGCCGCGCACGCGGACCTGCCGGCTTGACGACTTCCAGTAAAAAACCAGTGCCGCTTTCGGCCGCGCGTCCAACTCTCGTCCCTTTTGGCTGTCCATATTTGTGTAGAAAACGAAGCCTCGCTCATCAGCACCCTTGAGCAGGACCATGCGGGCGTTCGGCACGCCGTCCGCATCGACGGTGGCGAGTGTCATCGCGGTTGGGTCGCGCGGTTCCGAGGCGGTCGCCTCCGTCAGCCAAGCGGCAAACAGGCGGAACGGCTCGTCCGCCGCGATGAAATCACCGGTCGTTAACCAACTCAGGTGTTGTATTGGAGCCGTATCGCGCATTGTTGCCGGAGCGCCTGCTTGGGTAGTGCCATTCACCATTATTCCGAGTGCCGCCTTTATAGTGGATGCACGCACGGCCGCCTATGGCGCGTTCTGCCGTTGGGGCTGGCGCTGAGCGTGGGACTGGCCGCCGGCGGGTGTAGCGTCTCCTACCAACTCGACTCGCTCTGGGGCGGCTCCGACAAAACGGAACATACCGGTTCGATCGCGCCGCCGTCCGGCGCCAAGGCGGTGGCCGAACTGCCACCGGACGGCGACCTCGCCTATGCGCGCGCCGCCGCCACCGAGGTGCTCAGCCGCGGTAGAAAGGACGCCAGCGCCTCCTGGGAGAACCCGCGCACCGGGGCGCGCGGCACCGTGACGCCCATCGCCACGGCCTATACCCAGGACGGCCAGACCTGCCGCGATTTCCTGGCGAGCTACGTCAGCGGCGGCGAGCAGGCCTGGTTGCAGGGCGCCGCCTGTAAGGAGGACAAAGGCGTCTGGGAAGTGCGGGCGCTCAAGCCCTGGAAGCGCTCCTGACGCCGCAGGCCTCGTCCTAGTTGCATCCCGTTTCATGACACCCCACATTTACCGGCGAGTCGCCAACTTTCCTGGCGGCCGGGGTTTTACGGGGAGTTTGGAGTGAATGCGCGACCCCTACGAGGTCCTAGGGGTAACGAAGCGTGCGAGCGAGGGCGACATCAAGAGCGCCTATCGCCGGCTCGCCAAGAAGCTGCATCCCGACGCCAACAAGCATGATCCTAAGGCGGCCTCGCGATTTGCGGAACTTAATGCCGCCTACGAGATCGTCGGCGACGAGAAGAAGCGTAAGGCCTTTGACAACGGCGAGATCGACGCCGAGGGCAAGCCGCGCTTCCGCGGTTTCGAGGGATTTGGTGCGCAGCCCCGCGGCGGCCCCGGCAGCCATTTCGAGACTTTCAGTTTTGGCACCGACGGTTTCCGCCGCTCGACTGGCGGCGCCGGTGGCTTCGAGGATATCCTGCGCAACATGTTCGGCGGCGCCATGCGCGGCGGCGGCCGCGGCTTTGGCGCGCAGTTCGAACCGGAGGATTCCGGTGCACCGGCCGGCGGCCAGGACTTGCATGCCGAGATGACCGTCTCT
>Ga0207776_1000219_pt1 | contig 10176 bp, 10 predicted proteins | sample LuqExpMetageno30_FD_187788 | JGI IMG/M metagenome (GOLD analysis project Ga0207776, IMG submission 187788) | Tropical forest soil microbial communities from Luquillo Experimental Forest, Puerto Rico - Sample 30 (SPAdes) | ecosystem: Environmental > Terrestrial > Soil > Tropical forest ... | reverse complement strand
CGATAACGATTTAGATCTCGCGCGCGATCAGCGCATCTACTGAGTAGCGGCCGCCGCCGCGAATTACATACGAAAGCGCGACGATGCCCCACATCAGCGGGTACTCGTATCCGCCGTCGGTCCAAAAGAAGCCTGCAGGCAGATGAACCTGCACGACAGCAACGGCCATCAGGCCAAATACTAGCGCGGCGATCGGGCGGGTGGCGGCGCCGGCAGCGAACAACAGGCCTCCGAAAAATTCAATTATGCCGGCCATCACCGCCAGAGACGCAGGCAGACCGAGTTTGGCGACAAAGAACTGGCCGGTCGCTTCGATGCCGTAGCCGCCAAACCAACCGAATAATTTTTGAGCACCATGCGGAACGAGCAGCAAACCGGCCGTCACACGAACAAGCGGCTCTGCGAGGGGCGAGAGGGCATTCGTTATCGACGCAAAAACGGGAACAACCGGCTTGGCGGGGGAAATGCTTGTGACAGACATCGGAAACCTCCTAGCTTTTGATCGGCAGGGCGACCTCCGCCCAACTCATAAAGTTCCATGTAGATTGCGCGCTATGCTGAAACAATCTATCGTTTTCACACAACACTGTTGCTATTGGAGCAACAATCATGGACCGCCTTGCCGCAATCAAAGCCTTTGTCAAAGTCGCGGAAACGCAATCCTTCTCGGCGGCGGCGCGGGGTCTGCGCGCGTCGAAGTCTGTTATCAGCCGCCAAATCGCCAGCCTGGAAGCCGAACTCGGGGCGCGATTGTTTCATCGCACCACCCGCTCGATGACCCTGACCGAGGCAGGGCGCAGTTACTTCGATCGTGCCTCCCGCATCCTGGCCGATCTCGAAGAAGCTAATCTCTCGGTCAGCCAGCTACAGTCAGCGCCACGAGGCCGGTTGCGCGTCAATGCACCGATGAGCTTTGGCTTCCTGCACCTTGCACCCGCACTCGCCGATTTTCTGTTTCGCTATCCAGAGGTTGAAGTTGATATCACCCTGACTGATCGTTTCATCGATCTCGTCGACGAAGGCTTCGACGTCGCTGTCCGCATTGGCAGTCTTGAGGATTCGAGTCTGGTGGCACGCAAGCTGGCTTCGATCCGTCGCGCGATATGCGCAAGTCCGGCTTACTTAAAAGCACGCGGCGCTCCCACTTCACCCGACGACCTGAAGACGCATGATTGTCTGTGCAACAGCAACGTGCCGCTGGCGCGCGAATGGCGCTTCATCACATCGGATGGGCGGCCATGGCAAGTCGAAGTCCGCGGACGGCTGAGCGCCAACAACGGCGACACTCTAAAGGTTGCGGCATTAAAAGGGCTTGGCTTCGTCAATCTACCAACCTTCATCGTCGGCAGCGATCTGCAAGCCGGAAAACTGGTTACCGTTCTGGATAAATTTATTGCTCAGGACATGACCCTAAACGCGGTCTACCCGCACTCCCGCCACCTATCGCCGAAGGTGCGCGCATTCGTGGATTTTCTGGCCGAACGTTTCGGTCCGCGGCCATATTGGGACCTCATTGAATGACCCCAAGCGCGAAAATCAAACTGAACCGATGTTATCGCGTAGCACCCCCGCGGGTGCCAGACCCAGCTGGACGCGCAGAATTGTATCAAGGTCGGTCGACGACAACGACCCAGTTGGCGGCATGGCCGACGGGATAGCGACCGCCGAGCGTCAGGGCGCCTGTTTGTTTGTCGATCTTGTAGACTGACAGCTTGTTCGACTTTTCGCCGGCGGCGATCAGATACGATCCGGTCTTGTCGAGCCTGATGCCGCGCGGCTGCTTCTCGGTCGCGTAGGAAGCGAGATAGGTGAGTTTGCCCGTGCGCGGCGCGATCGACAGGAGCGAAATGGTGCTGTTGGTGCGCTCGGTCGTGTACATGAAGCGTCCGTCCGGCGTAATGTGGATGTCTGCCGCCCAGATGTGCGGCATCGTATCGCTGCCGGCGACCGTAGTTGACGCTGTGGTCGCGGCCGTCGATACCGCCTCGCGCGCGAGCCCCGGCTGCAGATCGGTCTGCGGCGGTGCGGAGCCGACATACTCGACCTCCGACAAGACTCCCGTATTCTGGTCGATCGCGAATTGCGCCACGGCACCGGAGAGTTCGTTGAGAACGTAGAGGTATCTGTTGTCGTTGGAGATCGCCAGATGACGCGGGCCGTTGCCGGGACGGGCTTTGATAAGCGGCGGCTCGTTCGGCGTCAGCTCGCCCGATTTTTCGTCGAATTTGAACTGTAGGATCTGCGCGCTGCCGAGATTGGTCGCATAGACATATTTGTTCGTACGGTCAGCGATGATCGAATGCGGATTCTCTCCGGTCGGGATGATCTGCAAGGCGGGCTGCGTAATTACGCCCGTTGCGTCGATCGGATTGACCGCGACTTTGTGGCCTCCATAGGAGGCAGTGAACAGGAACCGACCATTCTTGTCGACGGAGACATAAGGCATGCTATCGACGAGCGGCGCGGTCGCCTCTTCCTTCAAGGCGCCTGTCACGCCGTCGATTGCATAGGTGATGACGCGCAGCGGCTGCGAGCGCACGACCGCGTAGAGATGCTTCTGGTCCGGGCTGACCGCCATGGGCATGACGAGCTTGCCGGCCTTGGTCTTACCGAGCGGCGCCAGCACGCCAGCCTTGTCCATGGAGTAGCCGTCGATTTCGCCGTCCTCGGCGTTCGAGACATAGACAAAAGTCTTCGCGGCAGCGATGCCTGCCCCAAGCGCAACCATGGAGACGCCGAACGTGAGCAACATCCAACAGCAGATGCTTGACGATCTAACGTGGTGGAATTTGAATTAAATCGTCTAGTTGGCCTTTGGTTACCTCTGTTGGCGTGAATTTAAAAGTGACTGCGTCTTTCGTGATAATATCCAATCCAATGATTTTGTCGGGTTCCAGTGCTGCGCGTGGGAAGAAACCATCGCGCGTGCGCTTGGCTTTGTCCTCACTTATCTTAAGCCAATCGGCATAGACCTTCAGCGCATTCGGGTCGCTGTACATGTAATCAATAGTTTCGCGGTAGCCTTTCATATAGCGCTCAACCACATCCTTGTGGGCCTGGAGATATCTAGCGTTGACGATGTTAATCCGCACCGTCTGCCCTTTGAACGCATCTGCATCGTTGCCCGTGGCGATCATGCGGATTTCCTTGCGATCTAATTGATCAAGGCCAAACGGCGGTGCGGCCCAACCCACGTCGATTTGTCCCGACATGACGGCCGTTAGATTTGCAGAGGGGCCGCCTGTGGCAGTCGGTATAGCCTTGAGTTCGTACTCTTTCATGAAGGCCGTGACGATGCCATGGGTAGATGAACCATTTGTCGAATAGGCAAGGATCTTACCGTCGGTGTCCTTCAGGGACTTGATCGGAGAATCCGCCTTCACGTACCAATAGAGGTCGCCGGCGCCTGTCGTCTCCGCACTAATGACGCGGACAGGTGCTCCCTTCGAATAGGCACTGAGCACGCCCATCACGCCGGCAGCAATACCGATGTCTACACTGCCTGAAATCACGGCCTGCTGGGTTTCGCCTGCACCGTTCGTGTAGACGATCTCAAGCTCGAGCCCGTGTTTCTTGAAAATGCCTGCGAGCTGACCGATTTCCGATACGGAAGTATCCCAATTCCCGCGTTGGCCTACTGCCAATCTGACTTTCTCTTGGGCGCTAACAGCCGAAATGCTGAACGATGTCAGTATTGCAACTGCACAAGCGATCGTCGCTTTTCTCATTTGCTCTTCCCTTAGTGGTGCCGTTTTAGCTTCGCTGGCTTCGCGATTTCTTCAGAGATGACGAGTCTCTATTGCACGAATTTCGACTCGAATTCATCAAGTTGTGAAATCGTGGCATGCAAGTTTCTCTGGATTTCTGCTAACCCTCCGAGCAATCCTTTTACTTCGGTCGGGGATAAACCCTGGACAGCCGTGTCAACGACCTCTTTCGCCAGAGGAATCAGCTCATCCTTAAGTTTGCGGCCTTTTGCAGTTAGAAATACGTGCGACTTACGTCGATCCTTCTTGTTGCGCTCCCTGCGAACGAGCCCGCACCGCTCCATAGCTAAAATGGCATTAAGAGTTGTCGGCTCCATCGTGCCGACACGCCGTGAGAGCTCACGCTGCGTGAGCCCGTCTTCGTTCCAAAGCGCACGCAAAAAGTACCACATTCCCAGCGTGACGCCCCGCGGTTCGATTTTGAGCTGCAGGTAGCGCTGCAAGGCACGGTGCGTGGAACGAATTTGATAGCCGACACTTTTCGAAAAAGGCAAATCTGAGTCGCGATCGGCGATTATAGCCGATCGGCCACTCTCGGATTTCAACAATTCCTTGCGCTTCAAAGTTGCGCCTCTCTCCTCGCCACAGGGGGCCGTTGTTGCAAAGATACGGAAACAGACGTTCGCGATTTCCACTGCTCTGCTAAGGCCTTGCGATCGAGCTTTCCACGAGCCGTCTTCGGCAAACCAGTGGTGACTATGATCTGTTTTGGTGTCTTGAAGGAGGGCAACATTTGGCCGCAGTAGCGCAAAAGATCGTCTGTGTTGATCGTACCGCCGGGCTTGCCAACGACAAACGTAATGACTTCTTCGCCGTAAGTCTGATCAGGAACTCCCACTGTTGCCGCTTCAACGATTTCGGGTCGCTGTAGCAGAATCGCATCGATCTCCAGCGGCGATATGTTTATACCACCACGAATGATCAGATCCTTTTCGCGGCCGGTGATATGCAGGAAGCTGTCGGCATCGAGGAAGCCGATATCCCCTGTCCGGAAACGTCCCTGGCTATGAATCCTTATCGTCCCATCGTCAGCGATATAGCGATATTCGTTATTTGAAAAGCCGCCGACCTCGATCTGGCCAATCTCCCCGGTGGGCAGCGACTCGCCACGCTCATTAACAATCGCGAGCTTATGGTAAGGCAATGGCTTCCCGACGGTGCCAATCCGACGGTATGCGCCTGGGTTGGTTGCGATCCAGCCGATTTCGCTGCAGCCATAGCTTTGTGCAATGGGAATTCCAAAGTGCTCTTCGAAACGGCGGCAATCTTCGATCAGCAGCGGGGCAGAACTTGAGATGACGAACCGCAAGGTCGTCGGCCGTATGAGACTCGCCGAGTCATCGCCATTGAGCAACATATTGATTGTTGTTGGATTGCCTGCCGAAATCGTCACGCCGTAATCAGCCACGTATTGGAAGAACCGGCTGCGGGTAAACTTGTGTCCAAGAATTAGGGTCGCACCGCGAGCGAGCGGAGCCAAAGCGCTTAAGACCTGCGCCGAACACCAATTGAACGAGCGGAAATCGTAAATCCGGTCATCGGCTGACATACCCAGTCCGTCCGCGGTCGGCTCTACATTGGCCAGAAGCTCGCGAAAGGAGAGCACCACGCCTTTCGGCCGAGCGCTGGTTCCGGACGTAAACAAAATGCAGGCATCATTGTGCCGGTCGGCATCTGCTAAACCTGCCTTTGTCGCTGTGCAAGTTCGAACAGCGCCGAAAAAGCCGAGATCACTACCATCATCGAAGACCCCGAGCGGCAGATGAGGCGTCGTTAGCTTTTCCAAGACACCATCGAGCTCTAATTTCGCATCGAACAATGCCAGCTTTGAATTCAGGGCGGGCACTATGTCAGTAAGGTAAGTACGGTTTGTCTCAACGTGCACGGTGCAGATCGTTGCGCCGTAGGCCATGACCCCGACGTAACAGAGCAAATGTTCAATCGAATTTTCAGCGAGCAATGCAATGCGATCATTGGCACGAATACCCCGCTCGCCTAGGAGGCCACCAATTCGCCCGGTCAGCTCCTGCAATTGCCCATAGCTAAGCGTTCGGCCATCTTCAGCTGAAATGATATAGGCCTTCTCTGGAGCGCGATCCGCGTTGCGATCGATCCAGTGTCGAAGCAGATTTGGACCAAACTCGGCTTCTTTAGGCATAAGAACTCAATCAAACGATCGCTACTAGCTTAGCGCAAAACACCCACGCTTCGTGGGCTCCCGGGATCAAATAGTACTCAGCGTCCAGTGCGAGCCAGGGAGTGGACCCAACCGACCATGCGAGATTTTGCGTTCTCGATGTCCTTTTTGGTGAAGAAGTCCTCCGGCTTGACCCGATCGACTGGATAGACCGGCCGCAAGAAGTCCGTCTCGTATCCAAATGGTACCGTCGCATCGATCCCCATGCCGCCTTCAAATTGAGTATTCGATGCCGTCCATTGTTTCTCGCCGGCCGTCATCCGCTCTGCCGGCATGAAGGTTTGCCCCCGGCCCCCAGGAATCGGGTTCAGAATGTCTGTCCGTGGATTCACCCGAGTGGTAAGGCACCACATGATATCGTCCATCGAATAAGGATCGACATCCTCGCTGACGGCGATCGCCAGTCGCATACCTTGCGAGCACGACAACGCTGCGCCGAGAAAATTGCGCTGCCAGCCCTCGTCGATCTGATGGCGTTTTTTGACCTGGATAATGCAGCCGCCCCAATCGGTCATCGAATAGGGAATAACAACGTCTTGCACGATGCCGGGCTGCAGTCGCTCGCAAAGCTCGAAAATTGCCGCTTCGCGGACGGTTGTATCGATGTTGTGGTCATCGAGCATATGAACGCCGAGTACAAAGATTATTGGTTTCGTCTCGGGTTTGCGCATTGTTACGGCGGTGACGTGAAATGTGGGCGCCTTGTAGGCTTTGCCCATGTAGCCGGCCCATTCTGGGTGGAAATGGAAGCGGCCTTGGACGCCTGCATCTTCCGCTTCTTTGGTCTCGAACCGGCGGTCACGCGGATGGATGTGGCCTTCCAGCACCAGTTCCGCGTCGGCGAGCGTGTAAGCGTCCACCGTGCGGCACTTTACCATGCGGATGGGTCTGCCTTGTGCGGCGCCGGCGATGCCAATTTCGTCGCAGCCCATCGGAAGGATAGCATAATCAAATCCGGCGCCTGCCAGAAGCGTACAGGCGGGCGGCACACCGAAGCACATTGAGATCGGGATCGGCTTGTCATCTTTGTAATACTTATTGGCGACTTGCCACATATGCGAGCCTGGCGAGATCTGGAATGTGCCGACGTTGCCCCAGCGGAAGTTCATGCGATTATAGCCGAGGTCTGTACCGCCATCGAATTGATCGAAGCTGATGCAGCGGATGCCAGAGCCGACTGTAAGCTCGGATTCGTAGGTCGTGTGCCGAATAGGCACCATGTATTTGTTGACGTCATCCGGGTTGAGTATGACGTGCTCCTGTACCGGAGCCTCCTCCTGCGAAATAATCTCTGGCTTGAGCGGCTTGCGGAATGCTTCGGCAATCTTACGCGTGCGATCGACATCGTTCTTCCAACCAAACATCTTGTTGATCACGTTCATGTCGCCGAACAGGTTCGTGATCACCCTGTGATTGGGCTTGCCCTTGACGTTGTTGAAAATGATCGGGCAGCCCCCATCCATGTGCTTCTGCAGGCCGGTAATTTCGAGATCGGGGTCGACAGCCTTGTCTGTTTCGATCAGATCGCCTTGTGACTTCAGCCACTCCAACGTCGTCCGCAGATCGATAACATCGGCAGTCGCAGGTTTCGCTTTAAGGTTCATTTTCTGCATGTGAACGACTCCGGTTTCTAAACGAGCGCAAACTAGCGTGTACCCCGACCTCAGAAGATTTCGACATCAGGCATGAGCACAAAAGCGTCTTTCAAAAATTACTTATCCGTCTAAGTATTTTACGATACCCCAGTTTATGTCCCATGGAAAGCACAAATAAGCATCTGCATCCACACAGGAAAACTGAGTCCATCTAATTGCGAAGGCCCATTGTCGGCGGGACCGATGCCACTGGAGATTTTCAAGCATTGAGTGAAATGCGAGGCAGAATCTCACTTGGTGCTTGACAAGTGGGCCATGCACATGATCGAGCGAGATACTGGTCTTGGTAAGGGCGATTTTCGTAGTTCGGTCACATACACCATGGTCTCATTCGCACCGACGAAGATGGTCACATTCGCACTAGCGAAAGCCAAGTCTATATGCTGGAATAGAAATGTTGTTCAGAAGGAGCCTGCCATGAAAAAAATCTTCTTAATCGTTGTTATTTCCATGTTCGCCGCTGGGTCTGCGTTGGCCCAATCGTGCGAAAGCAAGGCCGTGTCGAAGGACGGTAAGCCCTTGTCGGGTGCGGCAAAAACGAGCTTCGTCAAAAAGTGCAAGCAGGATGCTTGCGAACCAAAGGCCATTGGCAAAGATGGCAAGCCATTGTCAGGCGCGGCCAAAAATAGCTTTATGGCGAAATGCGAGAAAGAAACCTAAATCGCAGGATGAGGGTTAAGTTTAGTCGCGGACAAAACTCATAAGGTACGAATCCTCGTCGAGTTCGCCGGCCCAATTAAGCGGACTCAACTCTGATATCGCGAGGTTTGGTCAAGAAGCCGCTGGCGCAGCCGACGGCTTCCGGAAATGGTGGTGAATTGGGTCAGCAGCTACTCGTTTCGTCGGCGATTCACTGTGGCTGCAGATCGTCGCTAGGTCCCATCATTCCAAAGCCACCGGAGTCGCGATGCATCCAGCCGCGCTGCCCCAGCATTCCATGCCAGGCGCCGAATTGCTGCTCCTCAAGTCGTGCGAGCACGATAAATCGGTGTTTTTGTGCATCGTCGAGGCTCTTATAGAGCGGGCCAGCTGCGTCGGCGAGCTTCTTAAGCGCGGCACCACGCTGAGTCAGCGTGTCAGCGAGCAATTCAAGCCGTTCGACCGGATCCGTTGGACGATCGGCGCTGGCGCGTGCGGCAAGTCGCGCGGAGCGCTGTTTGATCAACTCGCGCATCGCACTTTCTACAGCCGGCCAATTCTTTTCCTGCTCAGGGGTAAGCTTTAAGCCGGCATGCAAGGCTGCAATGCGAGCCTCGCCGAACGCAGTGATGTCCTCTGCGCTTGGGCGCCACCTCGGCGCGAAGTCGCGTTCGCCTGGACCCTGCTGCGCATACGCGAGCGCAGCACCGGCAATTGCGAGCGCGGTCGAGCCCGCAAGAATAGTCTTCCACATAACATTCCTCCAATGGCATTCCAGATGGTGCCAATAGTGGAGCGCGGCGTTGCCTTTTCAAGTTAAAGTTTGGACACGTAAGGTCAGCCGCGACGCGGAACCAACTGCACGCCCGAATATTAATTTTCGAGCCAATGACAGACAGGGGTTACGATTATGAACAAGCCTTTTGCGTCAACGACTGTCGAACTTATCTATTTTTATCGTCATTTATTCTGAGAACGCTACCGGCGAAGGCATCGCCTTGATGACTAAGAATGCTCCCATATCTGCACCACACCAAAAGCTAAGGCGAAGTATAAAGCAACTGCGAAGATGACAAGGACGTCTTGCTTCCAAAGAGGGGTCTCTCTGCGCCGTCGGTTGGCTCGAATCATATCCGTCTTACCCTCAATGGGACTGCCGTTAACGCAACGGTCCAAATATGAAAACCCTGCGCTATTTATTTAATTTTTATGGTTTTCACGCTCATTTCATCCATAGGACGGCGCGATCATACTTAAGGAAGGGGAATAGGTTTTTATGCTCCTCCCAAACGTGACGGATCGCGAAGACCTTGGGCGACAAGACCAAAAAAATGCAGATAGCGCAGGGTAAGCGAATTCCGATCGTTTATGTGGTTGGGCTTGGCTCCGGGGGCGGCTCTTGAGTCATTGCATCTCGCGTCTGGGAATTCTGGAGGTCACCATGAAATATGTCACCATTGTTATGGCAGCAGCTGCAACGATCGCAGCAGGTGCCGTAAATGTCCCCACTACCGCTAATGCGGGATGCTACGGCTGTGGTGTAGGTGTAGGTGTTGTTAGTGGGCTGGCTGCTGGCGCCATCATCGGCAGCGCTATAGCCAACAGTCAACCGCACTACTATGCCCCGGGACCAGGATATGCAGCGTACCCTGGCTACGCCGAACCTTATCCGGCCGCCTGTCCCGGCGGCCATTGGGCACGCCGTCCGATCGCATTCGATGCCTACGGGAATCCGATTCGCTGGAGCCGTCCACACTTTGTCTGCCCTTGAATCGGGTCGCACTTCGACCATAACGGCTTGGGTCTAACCGAACTGGCCGGTGACGACTAAAATCGTTTGTGACAACGGCTTGCTGGCTGTTACCGGTGCAGTGGTCTCCGGTCGAAGCGGCCCCCTTCGGGGGCCTCTAGGGCGAGC
>Ga0207776_1000212_pt1 | contig 10308 bp, 8 predicted proteins | sample LuqExpMetageno30_FD_187788 | JGI IMG/M metagenome (GOLD analysis project Ga0207776, IMG submission 187788) | Tropical forest soil microbial communities from Luquillo Experimental Forest, Puerto Rico - Sample 30 (SPAdes) | ecosystem: Environmental > Terrestrial > Soil > Tropical forest ... | reverse complement strand
ATTGGGCGCGCCAAGAACGACGGGCAGCCTTTGTTGCAAGCCTACGGTATCGCCAGTTACGACGACGCTACCGGCACGTATCACATGCGTGCTTTCAACTCCGGAAGGTGGCTCGAAACAGATATAGTTCTGGCAGACAACGGCAAGGAACTGACTTGGGGGTTCACCGTCGATGACATTCGCACCAAGTCAAACCTGCGCATCACCGACGCCGGGGCGTGGACCGAGAGCCATGAAATCACCATGGGCACTCAGCCGCCCAAAAAATTCATGGAGCTAGCGGTGAAACAGGTTCGCTGAGGTAGCGTCAATGTCAGTCCTGCCCACGCTGCGCGCTCGTTTCCGATAAACAGCCAGGTACGTGGTTCGACCGCCTTCCTTTGGCGGTGGGCGTGGTTTTTGTTCCAACCTGTTCACCCGTCACACCCATCTGTGACGCGCACTATCGCCAACCTGCCTCAGTTTTCTGCAAACTCATCATGGGAGATTACCGCCTTGGCATCACTCGTCACCACAGTTGAACCCGCTGTTTCCAGCCGCTTCCGCGCGCTCGAGCGCCTCATTGGCAATACGCCGCTGTTGGCGATCGACTTCGAGTTCCGCGGTCACCGCCGCACTATCTTCGCCAAGAGTGAGCAGATGAACCTGACCGGCAGCATCAAAGACCGCATGGCGCTGCACATCCTGCGGCAGGCCTATGCCGAAGGCCGCCTGCGTCCGGGCGACACGATTGCCGAAGCCACCAGCGGCAACACCGGCATCGCGTTTGCGGCACTGGGCCGCGCGCTCGGGCATCCCGTGACCATCTTCATGCCCAACTGGATGAGTCGCGAGCGCATGGACCTCATCCACAGCCTCGGAGCCCGCATCGTGCCCGTGACAAAGCAGCAGGGCGGCTTCCTGGGCAGCATCCGCATGTCAGAGGAAATGGCGGCCTCGCAGCCCAACGTGTTTCTGCCACGGCAGTTTTCCAACACCGCCAACGTGGAGGCGCATGCCAGCACGACAGGTCCGGAGCTTTATTTGCAGCTCTTGTCGGAAGGCATCACCGCCGACGCATTTGTCGCCGGCGTCGGAACCGGCGGCACGGTGATGGGCGTAGGCAAGTATCTCCGGCAGAAGAACCCGGCCACTCACGTCTATCCGATGGAGCCTTCCGAGTCTCCGACACTTTCCACGGGCTGCAAGGTCGGACAGCATCGCATCCAGGGAATCTCCGACGAGTTTGTGCCGGCGATCCTGCGTCTCGACGACCTTGAACCGGTCGTCGACGTCTGCGATGGCGACTCCATCCTGATGGCGCAAAAGCTGGCCAGCGAGCTCGGGCTGGCGGTGGGAATCAGCTCCGGCGCCAACTTCCTCGCGGCCCTCAAAGTTCAGGATGCGATGGGCGGGGATGCCGTGGTGGCCACGGTTTTCGCCGACGACAACAAGAAGTATCTCAGCACCGACTTGCTGCGCGACGAACCGGTAAAGTCTCACTACCTGAGCTCGGACGTCACACTGAAGGAATTCCGCGCCACCCGGCGCGTCTGCAACGTGTGCGTCGATGCCGACGATTGCGGGCAGCGAGTGGAGGTCTGCGAAAGCTAGTTTCGTTTCTGCGCGGCCTGAACCATACTGGTTCGTCAGCCTGGTGACATGGAAACGCACCTGCGCTGACGATCTGCAATGGGAGGCGCAATGAAACTGGATTGGTTCGTCAGGCTGATGTTGGCAGCGATCGTTGTCCTGCTGGGGGCCCTGGTGCTGCGGCCCGTGGTTCAACCCTCGCCGGTACAGGCGGAAACGGTGGACTCGACGCGGTTCTACGTCGAGCCCGGCTACACCATGCTGCGCAAGCCCGACGGCACCGCACAAATGTACGGCAAGATGATGATCGACATGCGGACCGGCGACATCTGGGGATTTCCCACGCTGGTGGAGAGTCCCTATCCTGTGGATGCCTCCAAGCCGGAGCCGCCCAAGTCACACCCGATGTATCTGGGGAAGTTCGTGCTGAGCGAAGCCAGCCGGTAAGGTCCACCAGAGTCGGCGAAGGGTTTACCTCGCGGCCAAAACATACTAGATTTCCAGCTAGCGCTGGCCGCGATTGCCTTGCCGCAACATGACCTTCGACGGCCGGCCGGGGAGGTTCCGTGAAGCTGGATTGGTTTGTAAAGTCGCTGCTGGTGGCCATTGCGATACTTGTCGGCGTCATAGCGTTTCGTCCGGTGGCGCATCCACCGTCAGTGTTGGCGCAAGGCGGATCGCCTTACCCCTACTTCATCGAGCAGGGAACGGTTTCGCTGAAAAAGCCGGACGGCAACGTCACCTGGGGCAAGGTCGTGGTCGATATGCGGACCGGCGACGTCTGGGGGTTCCCCATGAAAGCCCAGAACACCCCCTATCCGGTTTACGGTCCGGGCGACAACTCCAAAGTTTCGCATCCCATGTATCTGGGTAGAATGGCGTTTGACGAAGCGGTGCGGCAATAGAGTTGTCCCGGTTGCAACCTGGGTTCCAGCCTGGGTTGAAACGCCATGAGAGGCGTGAGGGAACGGCCATGAAACACGTAAGAGCAGTTGCACTTGCCGCGACGGCAGTTCTGGGAATCACGTTCGGCGCTGCCGCACTTGCGTCAGCAGCCGACAGCCCGGCCGCCACCGAAAAGAGCGCCAACGTTGGCGTCGAGGGCGACAAGAAGTGGGTGGATACCGGCATGGACGTCGCTGCCGGCGACAAGTTGCACATCACGGCGACAGGCACCGTGGATTTCAGTGACAAGAAGGGCGTTACTCCAGCGGGCGCTCCCCGCGAATGGAAAGACACGCTGCGCGACCTGATGCTTCTCAGCGCCGGCCGTGGAGCTTTGGTCGGACAGGTCGGCAACGACCGCGCCGCCACGCCGTTCCTCGTCGGGGCCGACGGCACCATCACCATGATGGCCTCGGGCCGCCTGTACCTGGGGGTGAATCAGGACTCCCTCTACAAGGCGACCGGCAAATACGACGCGCACATTGACCGCACCCCGGCCCCCAAGTCAGCGGGGACGGCGAGCAATTACAACTTCGCGCCGCTCAACAAGGAACTGGATGCGAAGCTGCCCTATCGCGTGACCGACCAGGCCGCACCCGGAGGCAACGAGGGCGACCTGGTGAACTTCGTCATCGTCGGCAGCGAGAAGCAGGTCACAGAAGCGTTGAAGACGGCCGGGTGGGTGCTTCCCGACAAGACCAACGAGCAAGCGCTGGTGAGTGCGCTCATCGCGACACTGAACAAGGAGGCATACGTCACCGTTCCGATGAGCACGCTGTACCTGTTCGGCCGCGGACAGGATTATGGTTTCGCGCGGGCCGAGGCCGTGAAAGTCATCGGCGAGCGCGATCACTTCCGTATCTGGCAGACGCCATTCAAGGGGCCTAACGGCGAAACCCTTTGGGCGGGCGCCGGCACCCACGACATCGGCATTGAGAAGGACCAGCGCAAGGAAAACGCCATCACCCACAAGATCGATGCGAACGTTGACGGCGAGCGCGACTTCATCGCCCAGACGCTGAAGGACGTGGGCGCGGTCGAGGCCACCGGCTACATGGACCGTCCCAAGCAGGTGAAGGAGACCAAGACCGCTACCGGCGGTGAGATCAAGAGCGACGGCCGCACGCTGGTGATTGTGCTGAAGTAGCTTTGCAATGCACAAACATGACGGCCGGACTCCCGTCGGGAATCCGGCCATCGCTACGTCAGACGAAGTAACAACTCTAGTAGGTCGTGGGCAGCGCCGATCCGGTGTCACCGAATTTGTACGAGCCCAGCATCTTGAGATAGTTCCCACGCAGGAATGCCGTGGGGTTCTCGATGTTGACCATGCTCATGCTGCCGCGCATCTGCTTGACGGACTGGTATTCGTGCTCTTCCATCCAGCGTTCCATGCCCGCCAGAACTACGCCGATGTGCTCGATGCCGTACTTCAGCAGTGCTGAGGTGAGCATCGCCACGTGTGCGCCCGCCATCATCGACTTCAGCACGTCGGTGGCATCATGCACGCCGCCGGTGATGGCGATGTAGGTTTCAACCTGGTGATAGAGGATCGCCGCCCAGTGCAACCGCAGGCGCAGTTCATGCGGGCTGCTGAGCACCAGGTTGGGCGTGACCTCCAGCTCTTCGAGGTCGAAATCGGGCTGGTAGAAGCGATTGAAGATGACCACGCCATCCGCGCCGGCTTCCGAGAGTTTCTTAATGAAGTTCGCCGGTGACGTGAAGTACGGACCCAGCTTCACGGCGATGGGGATTTTGATCGCCTTGCGCACGGCGCGAACCAGCTCGCAATAGCCCAGCTCCAATTGTTCCGACGTGATGGAAGGGTCGGTCGGAATATTGAAGATGTTCAGTTCCAGAGCGTCGGCGCCGGCGTCTTCCATATACTCGGCGCAGCGGGTCCAGCCGCCGCGCGAGTTGCCGTTCAGGCTGGCGATGACGGGTACGTCCACCAACTTTTTGGCCTTGTGCAGCAGGTCAATGTAGCGATCGGGACCGATCTGATACTTCGGCATTTCCGGCAGATAGGTTGTGGACTCGGCATAGCTGTTGACGCCATACTCCATCGCGGCATCGAGGCGTTCACTTTCCGCCTCGATCTGCTCTTCGAACAGCGAGTACATGACGATGGCCGAAGCCCCGGCATCACGCAGCCGCTCGAAGTTTTCGAGTTTTTCGGTCAGCGGCGAGGCCGAAACCACGACTGGATTCTTCAGCTTCAGTCCAAGATAGTTGGTTGAAAGGTCAATCATTGGTTTCTCTCTTCGCTCCTTGCCGTTATTTCTCGAAACTCATGCTTGCCATGTGCTGGTACAGCTTCCAGCGCTCATTGACGTTGTCCTGCGCCTCGTGGAGCAGCTCCTTGGCCGTCTCGGGGTCGCTGTTAACCAGCATCGTGTATCGCGTTTCGTTGTAGATGTACTTCTCCAGCGGAATGCTGGGTGCGCGCGAGTCGAGCTGGAAGGGGTTCTTGCCCTCCTTAGCCAGCGCCGGGTTGTAGCGGAACAGCGGCCAGTGTCCGCTGAGCACCGCGTTCTTCTGCTGCTCGATGCCGTACACCATGTCATAGCCGTGTGCGATGCAGTGGCTGTAGGCGATGATGAGCGACGGCCCGTTATGCACCTCCGCCTCGGCGAAAGCCTTCATGGTCTGGCCGTCGTTGCCGCCCATCGCAATGTGCGCCACATACGCGCGCCCGTAGTTCATCGCCATCATGGCAATGTCTTTCTTGGGGATGCGCTTGCCGCCGGCGGCGAACTTCGCCACCGCGCCAAGAGGCGTGGCCTTTGACATCTGCCCGCCCGTGTTGGAGTACACCTCGGTGTCGAGCAGCAGGATGTTGACGTTGGCGTCGGACGCCAGCACATGGTCGAGGCCGCCGAATCCGATGTCGTAACCCCAACCGTCGCCGCCGATGATCCACACACTCTTGCGGACCAACTCGTCAGCTACCGCCAGCAGGTCCTTTGCTGCGGCCGACTTGTCGCCCCCCAGCTTGGCCTTGAGCGCCTTCACCCGCTCGCGCTGGGCGAAAATGCCAGGTTCGGTGGACTGATCGGCGCTCAGGATTTCTACCGCCATCTGTTCGCCGATGGTCGAAGCCATTCGCTGAACCAGCTCTTCGGCGTATTCCTTCTGCTTGTCAATGGCCAGGCGCATGCCCATGCCGAACTCGGCGTTGTCCTCAAACAGCGAGTTTGACCAGGCTGGGCCGCGACCTTCTTTATTGACGCTATATGGCGTGGTCGGCAGGTTGCCGCCGTAAATCGACGAGCATCCCGTGGCGTTGCCGATGATGGCGCGGTCGCCGAACATCTGCGTCATCACCTTGATGTACGGGGTCTCGCCGCAACCGGCGCAGGCGCCGGAGAATTCGAACAGCGGCTCCAGCAGCTGCGCGTCCTTCACCTGCGTGTGCGAAATCTTCTCGCGGTCGAGTTCGGGGATCGCCAGGAAGTACTTCCAGTATTCGTTGTACTTTTCGCGCAGCGGGGGCTGGGCTTCCATGTTGATGGCGCGGTGCTTGGCCTCGCTCTTGCTCTTGGCCGGGCACACCGCCACGCACAGTCCGCAGCCGGTGCAATCTTCGGGAGCGACCTGCAGCGTGTACTTCAGGTCGGTAAACTCCTTCCACTTCGGAGGGGCCGTCTGGAATCCGTCGGGCGCGTGATTGACGGCCTTCGGGTCATACACTTTGGCGCGGATGACGGCGTGCGGGCAAACCAGCACGCACTTGCCGCACTGAATGCAAAGTTGCTCGTCCCACACCGGAATTTCCAGGGCAATGTTGCGCTTCTCCCACTGCGTGGTGGCGGTGGGGAACGTGCCATCGACCGGCATGGCGCTGACCGGAATCAGGTCTCCGTCGCCTGACATCATGGGCGCTTCGACATTGCGCACAAACTCTGGAGCCTCGGCCGGAACCACCGGACGCACCTCGAACTTCGAGGTGATGGCGTCCGGCACCTTGACTTCGTGCAGGTGCTCAAGGGAGGAGTCCACCGCAGCGAAGTTCTTGCGCACGACCGATTCGCCGCGCTTGCCGTACGTCTTTTCGATGGAGTGCTTGATGGCGGCAATGGCTTCGTCGCGTGGCAGTACGCCGCTGATGGCGAAGAAGCAGGTCTGCATGACGGTGTTGATGCGTCCGCCCATGCCGGCTGCGCGCGCCACTTCCACTGCGTCAATGACGAAGAACCTCAGCTTCTTCTCGACGATGGTGCGCTGCGCCGTCCGCGGCAGGTTGTCCCAAACCTCGTCGGGTCCGAACGGGCTGTTGAGCAGGAACACCGCCCCTGGCACCGCTTCCCGCAGCACGTCGAGCCGCTCCATGAAGCTGAACTGATGGCAGCCGATGAAGTTGGCCTTCGAGATGAGGTAGGTGGAGCGGATCGGCTTTTTGCTGAAGCGCAGGTGCGAGGTCGTCACCGCCCCTGACTTCTTCGAGTCATAAACGAAGTAGCCCTGCACGTGTTTGTCGGTCTCTTCGCCGATGATCTTGATGGAGTTCTTGTTGGCGCCCACGGTTCCGTCGGCGCCAAGGCCCCAGAACATGGCGCGCACAGTCTCGGCATCTTCCGTCGAGAAATTGGGATCATAGTCCAGGCTGGTATGCGTGACGTCGTCCTTGATGCCCACTGTGAAGTGGTTCTGCGGAGCCGCCTTGCCGAGCTCGTCATACACCGCTTTTACCATCGCCGGCGTAAATTCTTTCGACGAAAGCCCGTAGCGCCCGCCGATGACCTTGGGGAAGCTCGCCAGCGGCGACTTGCCCGCCGTGAGGCCTTCAGTCAGCGCGGTGATGATGTCCTGGTACAGGGGTTCGCCGATGCTGCCGGGCTCCTTGGTGCGGTCCAGCACCGCGATGCGCTTGGTCGTGGCAGGCAGCGCCTTCAGGAAGTGCTCCACCGAGAACGGCCGGAACAAACGAACCTTCAATACGCCGACTTTCTTGCCTTGCGCGTTGAGCGCTTCCACCGTCTCATGAACGGCCTCAGCCCCGGAGCCCATGATGATGACCACGTCTTCGGCATCGGGAGCCCCAACGTAGTCGAACAGGTTGTACTGGCGGCCGATGACCTTGGCGAAATGGTCCATCACGTTCTGTACGATGGTCGGGCAAGCCAGGTAATAGGGGTTCACCGTCTCGCGGCCCTGGAAGTAAACGTCGGGGTTCTGCGCCGATCCGCGCAACACCGGATGGTCAGGCGACAGGGCACGCTCGCGGTGCGCCCGCACCATTTCGTCGCTGATCAGCGCGCGCATGTCGTCCAACGACAGTTGCTCGATCTTGGCCACCTCGTGCGAGGTGCGGAAGCCGTCGAAGAAATGCAGGAAGGGAATGCGCGCTTCCAGCGTGGCGCCGTGCGCGATCAGGGCGAGGTCCATCGCCTCCTGAACGGAGTTCGACGATAGCAGGGCAAAGCCGGTTTGACGAGTGGCCATGGCGTCCTGATGGTCGCCGAAGATTGAAAGCGCCTGGGCAGCAATGGCGCGCGCCGCCACGTGAATGACCGTGCTGGTCAGCTCACCCGCGATCTTGTACATGTTGGGAATCATCAGCAGCAGGCCCTGCGATGAGGTGAAGGTCGTGCCCAGCGCTCCGGCCTGCAAGGCGCCGTGCAGCGCGCCCGCGGCTCCGCCTTCACTCTGCATCTCGATGACTTTGGGAACGGTGCCCCAGATGTTCTTCTCGCCGACCGACGACCAGGCGTCAGACGACTCTCCCATGGGTGACGACGGGGTAATGGGATAGATGGCGGCCACTTCACTTACGTGGTAGGCCACGTAGGCAACGGCTTCATTGCCATCCAGCGTTACTTTCTCTCTCGGCATCTCTCCTCCAACACGTTGCTCGCCTTTTGGCGAAGTTTGCAGTAAATCCGAGCTTTGGCCCGTCCGCGGAGAATCCACGATTGCGACAGCGGACGCGACTTCCTTGAGTTCGGTTTTGTTCAATTTGTTCCCCGGATCGGCTAAGTGAGCGCGCTACTTGGCAGCTAGAAAATCGGTACTGTTTAAGATAGCCGTCTGCTGACCGAGTATCTGTGACCAAAGACCGCACAGGTCTGTGACCCGCGTCACATACTTGCGGTCGAAGGACGTGGACGGAGCGGCGAATGTGGTCCTACCCGGTCGACAACGGTCACTGGATAACTCGCCTCCGCCAATTATTTCGCAAATCGGGACGACCTGGTTACTTTCATGAGCGCCGCGTTCTTGTAAGTCTTTGATTCTACGTCAACACATGGCACGATTCGCGCAAAATACCGCCCACGTCACAACTACCTGCGTGAGAGGTCACAGAATCGCTGGAACCGGCAGCCTACAATCCAATCGCGAAGCTGGAACTGGCCGATACAGGAGACTTCAGCCCCAGAAAGAGGCCCCATGATGAGACCCACGATGCGGACGATGCTGCTGCAGATTGCGTTACTGACCGTGGCCGGCGTTGTCGCATGGGGGCAGCAGGCGCCCTCCGAGCCAATCACGTTGAAGGGCGCGAGCATGGGGGCGGTGAAGTTTTCGCATTCGGCCCACACGCGGGTTGCCGGTAAGTGCGAAGTCTGCCACCACACGTCGAAGCCAGAGAAGCCGCTCAAATCGCCGCGGCAGGTTTGTACCGACTGCCATACTAAGCCGCCCACGCCGCCGGTGAAAGTCGGACTCCCCGGCGCCTTTCACAACCTCAACGCAACCGCCGGGCTTTGTATTACCTGCCACAGAACCGAAAACGCCGAAGGCCGGGCGGCGCCCGTCAAGTGCGCAGACTGCCATAAGAAAGAGAACTCCTAGGTCTCCGCCGCTTGCAGGTCAGTGTCCTGCCGCCGCATCTTTCGCGTTCTGCACCATCTCGATATAAAACTGGTTCACGCCGTTGAACATGATTTGAATGCCGATGCACACCAGGATGAAGGCCGACAGGCGAATCAGGATGCTTACTCCGGTCGGTCCCAGAAGGCGTTCCAGCCCGTCGGAAAAACGATACGAGAGATAAATGGTGATCCCGATAAGAGCCACACCTACGGTCGCCGCGACGGCGCTTTCGATGTGGAGCAGGTGCGATTCGGCATGCGCGTTACCGCCCAGAGTAAGAGCGACGGCGATCGAGCCCGGTCCCACCGTCAGCGGCATCGTGAGCGGGTAAAACGCCTGCGACAGGATCGCCTCCGTGCTGGGTCGAGGATCGAGGTTACGGTCAGACACGCTGCTCTGCTGGTTTAGGATTCGCCAGCCCGAAATCATGACCACCAATCCGCCTCCCATTTGCACGGCCCCAATGCTGATCCCGAAGAACTCGAGGACGTAAGAGCCAACAAACAGAGAGGCAATCAACAGCGCCATACCATTGATGGCTACTCGCATGGCCATGGTGCGTCGAATTCCGGCATCGTATGCGGACGTCATCGAGGCAAAAATCGGCGCCATCCCAAACGGGTTCACAATCGGCAACAAGGCCGCATATACCAGCAGAATGTTGCGAACGAAAGGGTAGACGCGGGGCAACACGATAGCCGAAATGTATCACCCCAACTGAGTCTGTGTAAGCGTAAGCGACCGGTTGACCGCGGCAGGATTTCTCGGTTGAATGATTAGACCAGCCGCACCGAAGCGGATTATCAAAGGACTGTGAATGGCAATTCCTCCCCGAACCTACGGCGCCATGCAGATGAGGTTGCGCGAATCTCTGTTCACGCGTGCGCTTGTTCTGCCTATCCAGGAATTCATTCACATTCAGGGCATCAGCAGCGTATTCTTGCTCGCCGCCGCGATTGTGGCTCTCGTCTGGGC
>Ga0207776_1000202_pt1 | contig 10496 bp, 20 predicted proteins | sample LuqExpMetageno30_FD_187788 | JGI IMG/M metagenome (GOLD analysis project Ga0207776, IMG submission 187788) | Tropical forest soil microbial communities from Luquillo Experimental Forest, Puerto Rico - Sample 30 (SPAdes) | ecosystem: Environmental > Terrestrial > Soil > Tropical forest ... | reverse complement strand
CGCGCTTCGGCAGGCGCCGATGCAGCGGCATTTGGCCGCCTTCGAAGCCCTTAATCCGCACGCCGGTGCGCGCGGTCTGGCCCTTGCCGCCGCGGCCGCCGGTCTTGCCCATGCCGGAGCCGATGCCGCGGCCGATGCGCATGCGCTTCTTGCGCGAGCCGGCATTGTCGGCGATCTGGTTGAGTTTCATCTCACGTCCTCGTTCTCTTGTCCGTCAGCGCACATCCGCGCGCGAGAACAGCTTACTTCGCCTCTTCGACAACGCGCACCAGATGGCGCACTTTGTAGATCATGCCGCGCGTCGCCGGCGTGTCCGGCAGGTCGCGCGTGCGGCCGATCTTGTTCAGTCCGAGCCCGACCAGCGTCGCCCGCTGATCGCCCGCGCGGCGCAGCGGGCTCGCGATCTGCTCGACCTTTACGGTCTTTGCCTTCGCCATCGAAGAACCCCTTAGACTTCCGCCGCCACGTCGGCCTCACCGCCCTCGCGGCGGCGCGACTGCAGCGTCGACACTTTAATATTGCGGCGCGCGGCGACAGAGCGCGGCGAATCCTGGTGCTTCAGCGCATCGAAGGTCGCGCGCACCACGTTGTATGGATTGGACGAGCCGAGCGACTTGGCTACCACGTCCTGCATGCCGAGCGTCTCGAACACGGCGCGCATCGGGCCTCCGGCGATGATGCCGGTGCCGGGAGGCGCCGCGCGCAGGAAAACCTTGCCCGCGCCGTGACGGCCGAGCACGTCGTGATGCAGCGTGCGGCCTTCGCGCAGCGGAACGCGCGTGAGCGAACGCTTCGCCGCATCGGTCGCCTTGCGGATCGCCTCCGGCACTTCGCGCGCCTTGCCGTGGCCGAAGCCGACGCGGCCCTTCTCGTCGCCGACGACGACGAGTGCGGCGAAACCGAAGCGCCGGCCACCCTTCACCACCTTGGCCACGCGATTGATGTGGACCAGCTTGTCAACGAACTCGCTCGCCTCGCGCTCTTCGCGCTGGCCGCCGCGTGCCCGTTCCCGTCGCGCTTCCCGTGCCATACGATCCGTTCCTTAAAAAGAAAGTCCGCCTTCACGCGCGGCATCGGCCAGCGCCTTGATGCGCCCGTGATAGATGTAGCCGCCGCGGTCGAAGACGACCTCGGTGACGCCCTTCTCCTTCGCGCGTTCGGCGATCAGCTTGCCGACGGCCTTGGCGGCCGCGATGTCCGCGCCCGTCTTGGCGTTCTCGCGCAGTGTCTTCTCCAGCGACGACGCAGCTGCGAGCGTCTCGCCTCTGTCGTCGTCAATCACCTGCGCGTAGATGTGCTTGGACGAACGGAAGATGCTGAGCCGCTTGCGCCCATGCGCCGCGAGCTTCACCTTCCGCCTTACCGCTGCTGTGCGCCGCGCGGTCCGGTCTTTCAATTTCGACATGGCCGCTGCCCTTACTTCTTCTTACCTTCCTTGCGGAAGATGTATTCACCCACGTATTTCACGCCCTTGCCCTTGTAGGGCTCCGGCGGACGATAGCTGCGGATTTCCGCCGCCACCTGGCCGACCTGCTGCTTGTCGACGCCGGAGATGACGATCTCGGTCGGCTTCGGCGTCGCGATGGTGATCCCCTGCGGGATCGGATAATTCACGTCGTGCGAGAAGCCGAGCTGCAGGTTGAGCTGCTTGCCCTGCGCCGCCGCGCGATAACCGACGCCGGTGATCTCGAGCCGCTCCTCGAAGCCCTTGGTCACGCCCGCGATCAAGTTATTAACGAGCGTGCGCGAGGTGCCCCACATCGCGCGGGAGCGCTTGGTCTCGTGCCGCGGCTCGACCTTGACCGCGTTCTTGTCCATCGAGACGGCGACATCGTCGTGCAGGACGAGCTGAAGTGCGCCTTTCGGGCCCTTCACCTTCACCGTCTGGCCTTCCACGTTCGCGGTCACGCCGGAGGGGACCGCCACGGGGCGTTTTCCGATTCGCGACATTTAGAACACCGTGCAGATGATTTCGCCGCCGACATTGGCGTCGCGGGCGTCATGGTCGGCCATCACGCCCTTGGGAGTGGACAGGATGGCGATGCCGAGCCCGTTATTGACGCGCGGCAGCGCCTTCACCGAGGCGTAGACGCGGCGGCCCGGCTTCGACACCCGCTCGATCTCGCGGATCACCGGAGAGCCGTCGAAATACTTCAATTCGATCTCCAGCTCGTTACGGCCGCTCGCGTGTGCGACGGATGCGTAACCGCGGATGTAACCTTCCGCCTTGAGCACTTCCGCCACGCGCTCGCGATGCTTGGAAGACGGCATCGACACCTTGGACTTCGCCCGCATCTGCGCATTGCGGATGCGTGTGATCATGTCGCCGATCGGATCGTTGACAGCCATTCTCGCGCCCTCCTCTTACCAGCTCGACTTCACGAGGCCCGGAATAAGGCCTTTGTTGCCGAGCTCACGCAGCGCGATACGGCTGAGCTTGTGCTTCCGGTAGACGGCGCGCGGACGGCCGGTCAGTTCGCAGCGGTTGCGGATACGGGTGCGCGAGGAATTGCGCGGCAGCTCCGCCAGCTTCAACGTGGCGGCGAACCGATCCTCCACCGGCAAGTTCTTGTCCTGCACGATCGCCTTGAGCTTCTTGCGCCGGCTGGCGAACTGCTTCGCCATCTTGCGCCTGCGCTCGTTCTTCTCGACCGAACTTTTCTTCGCCATTTAGCTACGCTCCATCTGGTCCCGCGTTTGAGGTCGCGTCAGTGCGCCTCACTGCCGGAACGGGAAGTTGAAAGCCGTCAGCAGCGCGCGCGCCTCGTCGTCGGTGCGCGCGGTGGTGCAGACGGTGATGTCGAGGCCCCAGGAATCGGTAACCTTGTCGAAATCGATCTCGGGGAACACGATGTGCTCCTTGATGCCGAGGCTGTAATTGCCGCGGCCGTCGAAGCTCTTCGGATTGAGCCCGCGGAAGTCGCGGACGCGCGGCAGCGCGATGTTCACCAGCCGGTCGAGGAAGTCGTACATGCGCGTCTTGCGCAAAGTGACCTTGCAGCCGATCGCCTGGCCGTCGCGCAATTTGTAGGTCGCGATCGACTTGCGCGACTTGGTAATCACCGCCTTCTGGCCGGCGATCAGCGACAGATCGTTGGCCGCGTTCTCAACCTTCTTGCGGTCGGCGACACCCTCGCCGATGCCCATGTTGAGCACGATCTTAGTGATCGCGGGCACCTGCATCGGATTCTGGTAGGCGAACTTGTCGCGCAGCTGAGCCCTGATCTCCTGGTCGAATTTCGTGCGCAGACGCGCCTTGTAGTCCGACGGCTCGCGCGGAGCCTTCGCCTTCGGCTCACCGCCGTCGATCTTCGGCTTCGCCTGCTTGGCCTCGCCCTTCGGAGCAGCCTGCTTCGGCGCGGCGCCCTTCGGAGCGTCGCTCTTCGCCTGCTTCGGCTTCTTGGTATCGGTCTTGGTATCAGCCATCGATTTCGACTCCGGACCGCTTGGCGACGCGCACCTTCTTGCGGTCATTGCCCTCGCCGACGAACTTGAAGCCGACGCGCGTCGGCTTGCCGTCCTTCGGATCGGCGAGCGCCAGGTTCGACAGATGGATCGTCCCCTCCTTGGAGATGATCCCGCCTACCTGCTGCGGCGTCTGCCGCTGGTGGCGCTTGACCATGTTCACGCCGCGCACGAGCGCGCGGTTTTCCGCCGGGCGCACTTCCAGCACTTCGCCGGTGCGGCCCTTGTCACGGCCGGTGAGCACAACGACCTTGTCGCCCTTCTTGATTTTGGCGGCCATCAGAGCACCTCCGGCGCGAGCGAGATGATCTTCATGTGGTTCTTCGCACGCAGTTCGCGCGGGACCGGCCCGAAGATACGGGTGCCGACCGGCTCCATCTGCGGCGTGATCAGCACGGCGGCATTGCGGTCGAAACGGATGACCGAGCCGTCCGGACGCTTGATGTCCTTGGCGAGACGAACGACGACGGCTTTCATGACGTCGCCCTTCTTCACGCGGCCCCGCGGGATCGCCTCCTTCACCGAAACGACTATGACGTCGCCGATGGTGGCGTACTTCCGCTTCGAGCCGCCGAGCACCTTGATGCACATGACACGGCGCGCGCCGGAATTGTCCGCCACGTCGAGATTGGTTTGCATCTGAATCATGATGCGGCTCTTTTCTTCGTTATGCGCCCTGCGCTCTTAGCAAGGTCGCTTACTGCACGTTTGCTTTCTTCTCGCCCCGGACGACTTCCCAGCATTTGAGCTTGGAAATCGGCCGGCGCTCCTCGATCCACACCGTGTCGCCCGTCGCGTACGTGTTCTGCTCGTCGTGCGCGTGGTACTTCTTCGAGCGGCGGATGGTCTTCTTCATGGTCGGGTGTGTGAAACGCCGATCCACACGGACGACCACCGTCTTATCCTCTTTGTCGCTGACGACGACGCCCTGCAGCACTCGCTTCGGCATCTTCGATCCCCTTTATTTCTGGCCCGCGGCGCCGCCTTCAGCGGCGCGCTTCTGCGCGGCAATGGTCTTCATGCGCGCGATGTCGCGCCGGATGGCACGCACGCGCGAGGTGTTCTCGAGCTGGCCCGTGGCGCGCTGGAAGCGCAAATTGAACTGCTCCTTCTTCAGCTTGAGGACCTCGTCCTCGAGCTGATCGAGCGTCATCGAGCGAACGTCTGCGGCTTTCATCGTCCTTACTCCGCGATGCGTTCGATGAAGCGGGTCTTCACCGGCAGCTTGGCCGCCGCGAGCGTCAGCGCTTCCTTGGCGACGCCCTGCGGGATGCCGTCGACCTCGAACAGGATCTTGCCGGGCTTCACACGCACGACCCACAACTCCGGCGTGCCCTTGCCCTTGCCCATACGCACTTCGATCGGCTTCTTCGACACCGGAACGTCCGGGAAGACGCGGATCCAGACGCGGCCCGAACGCTTCATGAAGCGGGTGAGCGCGCGGCGAGCGGCCTCGATCTGGCGCGCGGTGACGCGCTCCGGCTCGAGCGCCTTCAGGCCGTACTGGCCGAAGGCGAGCGTGGTGCCGGAAGTCGCCGTGCCGTGGATGCGGCCCTTATGCGCCTTGCGGAATTTGGTGCGGATCGGTTGCAGCATGACTTAAACCTTCTCTCAGGCCGCGGACTCGCGCCGCGAACGCCCGCTGTCGCCTTCGGCGAGCTTCTTGTCCTGCGCCATCGGATCGTGCTCGAGGATCTCGCCCTTGAAGATCCAGACCTTCACGCCGCACGTGCCGTAGGTGGTGAACGCCGTGGACACGCCGTAATCGATGTCGGCGCGCAACGTGTGCAGCGGCACGCGGCCTTCGCGGTACCACTCCATGCGCGCGATCTCGGCGCCGCCGAGTCGGCCGGAGCAGTTGATGCGGATGCCTTCGGCGCCAAGGCGCATCGCCGACTGCACTGCGCGCTTCATCGCGCGGCGGAACGCGACGCGGCGCTCGAGCTGCTGCGAGATCGATTCCGCGACGAGTTGCGCATCGAGCTCGGGCTTGCGGATTTCGACGATGTTGATCACCACGTCGCTGTCGGTGAGCTTCGCCACCGACTTGCGCAGCTTCTCGATATCGGCGCCTTTCTTGCCGATCACCACGCCCGGACGCGCAGAGTGGATGGTGACGCGGCACTTCTTGTGCGGGCGCTCGATCACGATGTGCGACACCGCCGCCTGCTTGAGCTGCTTCATCAGCTCTTCGCGGATCTTGATGTCTTCGTGCAGCAGGTTGCCGTACTCGTTCTTGCCGGCGAACCAGCGCGAATCCCAGGTGCGGTTGATGCCGACGCGCAGCCCGATCGGATTGATTTTCTGACCCATACCTAAGCTCCTCAGGCCTGTGCCTGCTGCGCCTGCTCGCGCACCACGATGGTGAGGTGCGAGAACGGCTTCAAAATCTTGCCGACGCGACCACGGCCGCGCGGCGAGAAGCGCTTGATCACTAGCGCCTTGCCGACATGCGCTTCCGCGACGACCAAATCGTCGACATCGAGATCGTGGTTGTTCTCAGCGTTGGCGATCGCCGATTCCAGGCACTTGCGCACGTCTTTCGCGATGCGCTTGCGCGAAAATTCGAGATCGGCGAGCGCGCTCGCGACCTTCTTGCCGCGGATCAGTTGCGCAACAAGGTTGAGCTTCTGCGGGGAGACCCGCAGCATCTTGCTCACCGCCTTGGCCTCGTTCTCGGCGAGGTCCCGTTCGCGTGCGCGCTTGCCCATAGCTTAGTCCCTACCCTTGCCTTACGCCCGCTTCGCTTTGCGATCGGCGGTGTGGCCGTAGAAAATCCGCGTCGGCGAGAACTCGCCGAACTTGTGTCCGACCATTTCCTCGGTGACGAGCACCGGGATGTGCTTCTGGCCGTTGTAGACGCCGAAGGTCAGGCCGACGAACTGCGGCAGGATCGTCGAGCGGCGGCTCCAGATCTTGATCACGTCACGCCGGCCCGACGCGCGCGCCGCATCCGCCTTTCTCAGCAGATAGCCGTCGACAAACGGTCCCTTCCAAACTGAACGGGTCATGTCTTAATCCTACTTCTGCTTCTTGCGCTCGTGGCGGCTGACCACGATCAGATGGTTGGTGCGCTTGTTCTTGCGGGTCTTCTTGCCCTTGGTCGGGAAGCCCCACGGCGTGACCCAGTGGCCGCCGCCCTTTGTGCGGCCGCCGTGCGGGTGATCGACCGGGTTCATGGTGATGCCGCGGTTGTGCGGCATGCGCCCGCGCCAGCGCTGACGGCCGGCCTTGCCGATCGTCGTGTTCATGTTGTCCGGATTCGACACCGCGCCGACCGTCGCCATGCAGCGGCCATGCACTAGACGCTGCTCGGAGGTCGACAGGCGCAGGATGACGTAATCCTGGTCGCGGCCGACGATTTGCACATAGGTGCCGGCCGAACGCGCGAGCTGCCCGCCCTTGCCGATCTTCAATTCGACATTGTGCACGATCGTGCCGACCGGGATGTTGCCGATCGGAAGCGCGTTGCCCGGCTTGATGTCCACACGCTCGCCGGCGACGACCGTGTCGCCCGCGGAGAGACGCTGCGGCGCGAGGATGTAGGCGAGCTCGCCGTCCTCGTATTTGATCAGCGCGATGAAGGCAGTGCGGTTCGGATCGTATTCGAGCCGCTCGACCGTCGCCGGCACGTCGAACTTGCGGCGCTTGAAGTCGATGACGCGATAGGCCTGCTTGTGGCCACCGCCGCGGAAGCGGGACGTGATGCGGCCCTGGTTGTTGCGGCCGCCGGTCGAGTTCTGACCTTCCGTGAGCGCCTTGATCGGCGCGCCCTTGTACAGGCCCGAACGGTCGACGATCACCAGATGGCGCTGGCTCGGCGTGGTCGGATTGTAAGTCTTCAATGCCATGGCGCCGTTTCCTTAGAGGCCCGTAGTCACGTCGATGCGCTGGCCCTCTTCGAGGGTCACGATCGCGCGCTTTGTGTCGGACTGTTGGCCGATCCTGTTCTTGAACACCTTGACCTTGCCTTCGCGGACGAGCGTGTTGACGCTCTTGACCTTCACGTCGAAGAGCTTCTCCACCGCTTCCTTGATCTGCGGCTTGGTCGCATCCTTGCGCACCTTGAACAGCACCTTGTTGTGCTCGGATGCGAAGGTCGCCTTCTCGGTGATCACCGGGGCGATAATGACGTTGTAGTGACGAGGATCGCTGGTGCTCATTTGAACCGCGCCTCCAGCGCATCGAGCGCCGCCTTGGTCAGCACCAGGGTCTTGCGCCGCAGGATGTCGTAGACGTTGATGCCCTGCACCGGCAGGATATCGATGTTCGGGATGTTGCGCGCGGCCGTGCAGAAGTTGCCGTCGAGCTCCGCCCCGTCGATGATCAGCGCGTTGGATAGGCCGAGCTTGCCGAACTGCGTGGCGAGCGCCTTGGTCTTGGCTTCCTTCACCGCCGCCTTGTCGAGCACGATCAGCCCGCCGTCCTTCGCCTTCGACGACAGCGCGTGCTTGAGCGCGAGCGCGCGCACCTTCTTCGGCAGGTCGTGCGCATGGCTGCGCACCACGGGGCCGAAGGCCCGTCCGCCGCCGCGGAACTGCGGCACGCGGGCGGAGCCGTGACGGGCGCCGCCGGTGCCCTTCTGTGCGTACATCTTCTTGCCGGTCCGCCAGATCTCGGAACGATCCTTGGCCTTGTGCGTGCCGCGCTGGCGCTTGGCGAGCTGCCAGTTGACGCAGCGCTGGATAATGTCGGCGCGCGGCTCGAGACCGAAGATCGCGTCGGACAGATTGACCGATCCGGCTGCCGAGCCTTCAAGCGTGGTGATTTTCAATTCCATATCACGCGCCCTCCTGCTGGGCGGGGGCTTCCGCCGAAGCCGCTGTCTCCGGGCTCGTTGCCTCGCGGAATTTGCCCGGCTTCGGCGCATCCTTCGGAAGCGCCCTCTTCACGGCGTCGCGCACGGTGATCCATCCGCCCTTCGCGCCCGGCACAGCACCCTCGACCAGGATGAGGCCGCGCTCGACGTCTGTCCGCACGACTTTCAAATTCAGCGTGGTGACCCGCTCGACGCCCATGTGGCCGGGCATCTTCTTGTTTTTGAACGTCTTGCCCGGATCCTGACGGCCGCCGGTCGAACCGATCGAACGGTGCGAGATCGACACACCGTGCGAGGCACGCAGGCCGCCGAAATTCCAGCGCTTCATGCCGCCGGCAAAGCCCTTGCCGATCGAAATGCCGACCACATCCACGAACTGGCCGAGCACAAAATGATCGGCCGTGATCTCCGCACCGACCGGGATCAGCGCATCCTCGGTGACGCGGAATTCGGCGAGCTTGCGCTTCGGCTCGACGTTCGCCTTGGCGAAGTAGCCGCGATCGGCCTTGCTCATGTTGTTCGTGCGGCGCGCCCCGGAACCGAGCTGCAGCGCCACATAACCGTTCTTGTCCTTGGTGCGATGCGCGATGACCTGGCAATTCGCCAGGCGCAGCACGGTCACCGGCACGTGCTCACCGGCATCGGTGAACACCCGGGTCATCCCGACCTTCTGCGCGACCACTCCCGTACGCATGTCGTTCGTCCTTTAGGCCTTAGAGCTTGATCTCGACGTCGACGCCAGCGGCGAGGTCGAGCTTCATCAGCGCGTCCACGGTTTGCGGCGTCGGATCGACGATGTCCAAGAGACGCTTGTGGGTGCGCATCTCGAACTGTTCGCGGCTCTTCTTGTCCACGTGCGGCGAGCGGTTCACCGTGAACTTCTCGATGCGCGTCGGCAGCGGAATCGGACCGCGGACCTGGGCGCCGGTGCGCTTGGCCGTGTTCACGATCTCGCGCGTCGACGCATCGAGGATGCGGTGATCGAACGCCTTCAGCCGGATTCGGATATTCTGGCCGTTCATTTGTCGTTTCTCTCTCGACTGTCATCGTCCGCGAAAAGCGGCCGATCCAGTAATCGGTATTCCCTCAGTTCACCCGCAGAACTGCGGGATACTGGTCCCCCGTTTGCGCGGGGAACGACAGCACGCTTGCTTACTCGATGATGCTCGCCACCACGCCGGCGCCGACGGTGCGGCCGCCCTCGCGAATGGCAAAGCGGAGCTTCTCTTCCATGGCGATCGGCACGATCAGGTGCACTTCCATCGTCACGTTGTCGCCCGGCATCACCATTTCCGTGCCCTGCGGCAGGTGCACGACGCCGGTCACGTCGGTGGTGCGGAAATAGAACTGCGGACGGTAGTTGGTGAAGAACGGCGTGTGACGGCCGCCCTCTTCCTTGGTGAGGATGTAAGCCTCGGCCTTGAACTTGGTGTGCGGCTTCACCGAACCCGGCTTGCACAGCACCTGGCCGCGCTCGACGTCTTCGCGCTTGGTGCCGCGCAGCAGTGCGCCGATGTTGTCGCCCGCCTCGCCCTGGTCGAGCAGCTTACGGAACATCTCGACGCCGGTGACGGTCGTCTTCTGCGTATCGCGGATGCCGACGATCTCGACTTCCTCGCCCACCTTGATCACGCCGCGCTCGACGCGGCCGGTGCAGACGGTGCCGCGGCCCGAGATCGAGAACACGTCTTCGACCGGCATCAGGAAGGGCTGATCCTTCGGACGCTCCGGCTGCGGGATGTACTCGTCGACGGCGCGCATCAACTCGAGGATCGCGTCGTGGCCGGTCTTCGGATCGCTGCCCTCGAGCGCCTTGAGCGCCGAGCCCTTCACGATCGGGATCTTGTCGCCCGGGAAATTGTACTTCGAGAGGAGCTCACGGACTTCCAGCTCGACGAGCTCGAGCAGCTCCGGATCGTCGACCATGTCGACCTTGTTCATAAACACGACCAGCGCCGGAACGCCGACCTGACGGGCGAGCAGGATGTGCTCGCGGGTCTGCGGCATCGGACCGTCGGCGGCGGAGACGACGAGGATCGCGCCGTCCATCTGCGCCGCACCGGTGATCATGTTCTTCACGTAGTCAGCGTGACCGGGGCAGTCGACGTGCGCGTAGTGGCGCTTCGACGTCTCGTACTCGACGTGCGCCGTCGAAATGGTGATTCCGCGCGCCTTCTCCTCCGGCGCCTTGTCGATCTGATCGTAAGCGGTG
>Ga0207776_1000201_pt1 | contig 10501 bp, 10 predicted proteins | sample LuqExpMetageno30_FD_187788 | JGI IMG/M metagenome (GOLD analysis project Ga0207776, IMG submission 187788) | Tropical forest soil microbial communities from Luquillo Experimental Forest, Puerto Rico - Sample 30 (SPAdes) | ecosystem: Environmental > Terrestrial > Soil > Tropical forest ... | reverse complement strand
CGAATCCGAAATGGAAGCTGCGGGCGCGAAATGGCAAATGCTTGTATTCGGAGGATTGCTCCATTCATTCAGCGAAGCGGAATCCGACGTTCCGGGTATTGCCCAATACGATCCCGGTGCCGCGCGGCAGACATATGCTATGATCAATCGTTTTGCGACGGCGGGGTTCGACGGAAGCCTTTAAATCTGCACGCTCGAAACGAGGGGTTCAACATGACCAGCATGAAGGCGCTGCTAACAGCCCTTCTGTGCGCTTTGTCCGCCGCAACGGCACATGCGCAGTCCTACCCGACCCGACCGGTCCGGCTTATCGTCTCGATTGCCGCGGGAAGCGTCACCGACGTTATCGTCCGTAAAGCCGCGCTCGAACTTCAGCCTCGACTGGGCCAGCCGCTGATCATCGAGAACCGAGGCACGGCCAGCGGCATCATCGCTGCGCAGGCCTGTGCACATGCAGCGCCAGACGGATATACGCTATGCGTGCTGCATCACGACGCGATGTCATACAATCCGCTGCATTACGAAAATCTGCCTTACGATCCCGCGCGCGATTTCGCCCCGATCGCGCGGCTGTACTTCATCAACGAGGGCCTGTTCGTCTCTTCGGCTCTCGGCGTCGGCTCGGTCGCCGACGTGAAGGCGATCGCTCAGTCGAATCCGGACAAGCTGAATTTCGCAACGCTCGGAGATGGATCCTTCCCGGATCTGTTCCTGAGGTGGCTCAACAATCAATGGAACACGAAAATTGTCGGTATTCCCTACGCCGGAGGCGGCCCGGCGGCGCAGGCCGTCGCCGCCAACCAGGTCCAAATCACCAAATTCGGCATCGGAAACTTTCTCGGACTTGTAAGAGCTGGAGTCGTGAAGCCGCTGGCCGTCTCTTCCGACAAGCGTTTTCCCTTGATGCCCGATGTCCCCACTTTCGACGAGGCGGGCCTGAGCGGTTATCCGGGAAAGGGCTGGTGGGGTCTTGTCGGGCCGAAAGGAACGCCACCGGAAATCGTGTCGACGATGAACGCGGCTTTCGCTGGACTATTCAAAGAACCGTCATTTGTTGACTACCTCGAAGGCCAGGCCGCCGTGCCGGCACCAAGCACTCCCGATGAATTCGCCAGTTTCCTGGTTGAAGATCGCAAAGCAGCGGCGATGCTCGTAAAGATCGCGAACACAAAACGTGAAGAATACAAGCCGCAGTAGCTTCGCCGAGATTTGTCTCACAGAGGCTAAAGCGATCGGGCCTCCCGAGAGGCGCGGACAGCCGCCAGACTAAGCTGTCTTTTCAAACGGTGCCGTCCAGTCACGCCAATGCGTGGGATGCACGTCGATGCGGCTGCGTGTCTCCGCCTTGACCCAGCCGCCCAGGATGCGCCGGCACGGAAAGACCAGCGCGTGCGGCCCATCCGCATCGATGACGGCGAGTTCAAGATCGCTGTCGAACGGAGCTGTCGTAATAGGCTGCCACATCCTTCCATTTTGAGCAGGGCGGCCATGCGCGCTTTGACGTAGATCATCCGGGTTGCAACCCGAAAACACTGGCGGCTCTAGAGCTTGCGGCAGCATTGAGCTGAATCAAAAAGGCCCTCCGGGTCTCCCCGCATGCTTGCGCGCGATGACCACGCGTCCATCCCTTCGCCACTGCCCGCTCTGCGGCATCGCCATGCAGGCCACGAGGACCGAGCAGGGAGACGTCCGTTTCGATTGCCTGAGCTGCCACACAGCGATCCTCGAGCGGCCGGTCTCCGCGCCCTCGCAGCGCACCATGAAGACCTGAGGATATCGACCGACGGTTGAGTGCGCCAAGCTGTTCGCTCCTGCGGACTACGAGCATACTGGCCCGACGACGCGATCACACGCTGTTTGACCTCCATCAACCACGCCGATTATATCTATGTGAAAATAAGAAAACCGGGTTGGGTGAAGGCGTGGCTTGGATCAGCATCTTTAAGACGGCCGCATGCTTTTTGTGCGGCGGCGCAATCATGGGTGTCCTGAGAGGAAGCACCGCGAGCGGCATCCTCGCCGGACTCATCCTCTTTGGCCTGTTTCTGGCCGTCGCCGGCGCCGTCCTCGCGGTTGATTACGCCGGCAGAAAGCCCGCCCCACCGGCCGCCACCCGGTTGCAGAAACAGGGACGCAAGGCCGCCTAGTTCGGCACCGCCAGCAGCGCCGGCTGCAAAATCGCGCGGACGTCGCGCGCGGTCCACACGCGCCGGTGCCGAGGTGTGCCCGGTCGGTCGGTTGGCGAGAAACCGCGTTGCCCGGATCAGAGGCTTGCGTAAACGATCACGGCCGCCCGAAGGCAGCCCTCGAACGGGCGATCGAAGGTCTATCTTAGAACCGGTAATTCAAGCCCGCTCTGACGATGTTGAACGTGAGCCCTTGAGAGAGGGCTAGCTGTGCATCAGGCTGCGCCGGACCGCTTCTCTGCCCGCTCAGCCAAGCGCTCATAATCCTTGGCCACCTCATGTAGGGGATACGCGGCCGCACAAAAGAAAGGCCGCACGTCTCGCCACACGCGGCCTTTCCGAGCGCGCAACCCAAGGAGGAGATCACGATCGCGCTCTATCGTCTCCCTATAGCGCTTAACCACTGTCCTGAACGTTTGTTCATCTCAACGAGCAGCCTTGTGCAGAAAGAAGAGTTAGCGCCGGCCGATTAGGCTCTCGGACATGCGATCGGAACAAACCACTTGCTGGTGCGTTGCGAAACGGGCCGGAAGTTCCGGCTGCGCACCCGGGGGTCCCATGCCAGAAATCGGAAAATCTGCCGTCACCAAGCGTTCGGTCGTGATCGGCGGCCACAAGACAAGCGTCAGTCTGGAAGAGCCGTTCTGGAGCGAAGTACGAGCGATCGCAGAAGCCGAGCAGATCACCGTCTCGAATCTGTTACGCCGCATCGACCGCGAGCGGTCGAATGCAAACCTCTCCTCCGCCATCCGCGTCTACGTGCTCGAGAACGTGCGCGAGAAGGTACGGCGCATGCGCCGCGAGATCGAGCACGAAACCTACGCACCGCAGCTCGCGGCGCTTTAGGCGGTTTTCGCGGGCAGGCCCCACAGACGGCTGGATCAGGTCCGGCCGTGCGGCTGCGAAGCGATTAATTTCGATTCGGGTCTTCGGTCCTATAGACGTCGCTCTACATGCGGGCGATGCGAGCACTGCTGGACAGCCATGGGTTGGTACCGAGCCACGCGGCGCACGGTAAAGCGCAACACAGCCGAATAAGTTTAGGTTCGTCTTTGTCCGACCGAGATGATCTTACTTGCGCTTGACGCTGCCCGGTGCTTGAGAACAATCGGTCGCGGAACGGGCGGAGCGGCCGATGGCGCGCACGGCCAATGCAGTCGATTTCTGGCGTGGCTTTGCGCTGATCACCATCTTCATCGACCATATTCCCGGGCTGTTCTACGCCTCCTACACGCTCATCAATTTCTCCATCTCCGACGCCGCCGACCTGTTTGTGTTTCTCGCCGGCTGGTCGCTGCGGCTGATGGCGCAGGGGCGCGGCGAGCCCAAGCCGATAGGCCAGGTAATGCTGCGGCTGTTCGGGCGGGCGCTACAGATTTATGCCGCACAGATTCTGATCACGATGCTGGCGATCGCGCTGCTTGCGGTGACGGCGATCGAACTCGACAACCCACTGCTGCTGCAGTGGCACAATGCCGACGCCGTCTTCAATGATCCGGTGCCGGCGCTTATCGGGCTCGCGCTGCTCACACATCAACTCGGCTATTTCGACATCCTGCCGCTCTACGTTGTGCTGATGCTGATGGCGCCGTTCTTCGCGCTGATCGACCGCGTTGCTAAACCACTACTCCTGCCGGTCTCGTTCACGCTCTATGTGTTCGTGCTCGCGTTCCGGCTGACGCTGCCCACCTGGCCTGTGGCTGGCACCTGGTTTTTCAATCCGCTCGCCTGGCAATTCATCTTCGTGTTGGGTTTTGCGCTGGCGGACGGGGAGAACGGCGTCGGCGCCTTCGCGCGCAAGCACATCGGGATCCTGCGGCTGATCGGAGTGCCGATCGTGATCGCCGGCATATTGATCGCCCGGCTTGACCTCTGGCCGGACCCGACCGGCGTGCCGAGCCCGAAACTGTTCTTCCTCGCCGACAAGACGTTCAACACCCCGGTGCGGATCATCCAGTTTCTTTCGCTGGTGGCGGTGTTCTCGGCGGCCTGGCCTTATCTCACGCGTGCGGCCAAGCGGCCGCTGCTTCGTGCACCGTTTCGCGGCCTGATCGAGCTTCTCTCGATGCTCGGCCGCCACTCGCTCTACGTGTTTTGCGTCGGCTCGCTGTTGAGCCTATCGGCGCAAGTCGTCCGTCTGGTCTACCATGGCTCATTCGCCTCCGATACGCTCGTCGTCTCGGTCGGCATATTCGTGATGGCACTCACCGCATGGTTCGCCGAAGCACGCTCTCGAGGACGGCCCGGGTCGGCCGCCTCGCTCTCGCCGGAGCGCTCCTCGCCGCAGGCGTAAGCACGCCCGCGCCGGCTGTCGACACGCCGGCCGAACAGGCGCAACCGGCCGCTTCTGCCGAGCAGCCGCAGGACAATGCCTTGTCTAAATCGTGCCAGCCGGGCGCTGCCGCCTTGGCCGATGAGACCGCGCTGCCCAACATCGCCACCGCCCTCGCCAAGCGCAGAACGCTAAAGATTCTAGCGATGGGCGCCGCGCCTGGCCGCCTGCGCCCGCACCGCGGCGACTACACCAATGTCATCGAGACCATGCTCGAGCGCGCGCTCAACGGCACCGACGTGCTGATCGTCAACCGCGGTGTCTCGGGTGAACTCGCCGCCGGCGCCGCCATCCGCATGCGCAACGAGGTCGCACTGGAGGAGCCGGACCTGGTGCTCTGGCAGGTCGGCACCAACGACGCGCTCGCCTACGTACCGGTCGACGAATTCGCATCCGTGCTATCGGAGCAGATCGCGTGGCTCAAGAGTCACCATGTGGACGTAGTACTGGTCGGACTGCAGTTCACGCGGCGCATGACGCGCGACGAGCATTACGTCGCGATCCGCGAGAAACTGCGCGTGATCGCCGCGCAGGAGAACGTGCCCGTCGTGCGCTTTTACGAGGCGATGCAACTCATCAACGGCGCTTCGCAGGATACCCTGCCGGCAGCAGACGAATTCGAGCGCAACGAGGAAGGCTACAATTGCCTCGCGCAATACGTCGCGCGGGCGATCGCGATCGGCGTGTTCGGCGAGGCTATGCGCCCGCCGAAGCCGACGGGCGACACGGGCGCGCCGGCCACGGTACCGGTCCCGGCTGCAAAATAAAGCGGCATCGCCTTAGCGATGACAGGAACCGGCCGCTCTTTCGCCATGCAATTTAAGGCGATCGGTGTCGTAAGAGCGAAAGCAGTCGCCGAACGCCCCCGACGCAACAACGGGCCGCCTTTAAGCTTCCGTATCCCCGAGCTTCGGCAGCGAACCGACTTCGTACACGATGTCGGTTTTGCTGTTCCGAACCGCCTCATTGGCCAAGCGCAGATACCACTGTGCCAGCCGCGTCCACTCTGCGGCCATAACGGTGTCATTCGCGGCTTGCGCTCGGGCGTGGAAGTCACAGGCCCATCTACGGTACTGATCAGCCGTGATCATCGCAGGCAGAATCATTCCGCAGACTGTACATTTTGACAATGCTTAAAATAGTAACGTCGTTACCGTCGGTTCCAATCAACAAGAGAGAGGCGCACAATGACGACGGTGCCCCGATATTGTGGCGCGCTTTTTAAATCTGCTGCGCATGATTATTAAATTGCGCATTATGGCGCAAACGCCACCGACACTTCCTGGTGCACGTCCTTTGATCCAGCCGACAGCAAGTTTCGCGATTTCAATATGTCGGGCAGCGGACGGACGGCCACATCATCCTGAGGAGGCGCGCAGCGCCGTCTCGAAGGATGAGGATGGAGAGAGCCCTAGCCCAAATTCAATTCCTCGAAAAAATCATTCCCCTTGTCGTCGATGACGATGAAAGCGGGGAAGTCCTCGACCTCGATTTTCCAGATCGCTTCCATGCCGAGCTCGGGATATTCCAGCACCTCGACCTTCTTGATGCAGTGCTCGGCCAGATTGGCCGCCGAGCCGCCGATCGAGGCGAGATAGAAGCCGCCGTACTTCTTGCACGCGTCGCGCACCGCAGCCGAACGGTTGCCTTTGGCGAGCATCACCATCGAACCGCCCGCCGCCTGGAATTGATCGACGTAGCTGTCCATGCGCCCGGCCGTGGTCGGCCCGAACGAGCCCGATGCATAGCCCTCCGGCGTCTTCGCAGGTCCCGCGTAATAGACCGGGTGATCCTTGAAATACTGCGGCAGTCCCTGACCGCTCTCCAGCCGCTCGCGCAATTTGGCATGCGCCAGATCGCGCGCCACGACGATGGTGCCGCTGAGTTTGACCAACGTCTTGATCGGATGCTTGGTGAGCTCCGCCAGAACCTCCTTCATCGACTTGTTGAGATCGATCTTGACCATCTTGCCGCCGAGCGTCTTGTGGTCGATCTCCGGCAGGTACTGCGCCGGATGATGCTCAAGCTCCTCCAGGAACACGCCCTCGCGCGTGATCTTGCCGAGCGCCTGACGGTCAGCCGAGCACGACACGCCGATGCCGATCGGCAATGACGCGCCGTGCCGCGGCAGCCGGATTACACGCACGTCGTGGCAGAAATACTTGCCGCCGAACTGCGCGCCCACCCCAAGCGACTGCGTCAGTCTGTGCACTTCTTCTTCCAGCGCGACGTCGCGGAACGCGTTGCCGCCTTCCGAACCCTTGGTCGGCAGTTCGTCAAGGTAGTGGGTCGAGGCGAGCTTCACCGTCTTCAGATTAAGTTCGGCCGAGGTGCCGCCGATGACGATGGCGAGATGATACGGCGGACACGCCGCCGTTCCCAGAGTCAAGATCTTCTCTTTCAGGAACGCGATCAGCCGGTCGTGCGTCAGAATCGACGGCGTTGCCTGGAACAGGAAGGTCTTGTTCGCCGAGCCGCCGCCTTTGGCGACGAACAGGAATTTATAATTATCTTCGCCCTCCGAATAGATCTCGACCTGCGCCGGCATGTTCGATTTCGTGTTGGTCTCCTCGAACATCGACAGAGGCGCGAGCTGCGAATAGCGGAGGTTCTTCTTCAGATACGCGTCGCGCGCGCCCTGCGAGAGCATCGCCTCGTCGGAGCCGTCGGTGAACACGCGGCGGCCCTTCTTGCCCATGATGATGGCGGTACCGGTGTCCTGACACATCGGCAGCACACCGCCGGCCGCGATGTTCGCGTTCTTCAGGAGATCGTAGGCGACGAACTTGTCGTTCGCGGTCGACTCCGGATCGTCGAGGATGGCGCGCAACTGCTTGAGATGCGCCGGGCGCAGAAGATGATTAATGTCAATGAACGCGGCCTCGGAGAGCGCGCGGATCGCATCCGGCTCGACCACCAGCATGTCCTGGCCCATGCATTTCTCGACGCGCACACCCTGGACGTCGAGCTTGCGGTATTTGGTCTTGTCGGGACCGAGCGGGAACAGAGTCGTGTGGGTGTACGGCGGGAGGGGGTTTTTGGTGGGGGCGTTCATGCTGGGGCTCTAAGCTGCATACTGCATTAGCTCAACCATACCCGGTATTCGCCATACCACACTGAAGCCGTCAACACTTGATGGCTGGGCCTTGCCTCAGGCGAGCTATGCAGAAATGCCCTCACCTCGACGAATTGAACGTCTTTTATTTCGGAGACCTCCGGCGCACTTGGGCGGCCACCCACATGATCTAGAATTAGAGCGCTAATGCTTTGTTTCGATCGAACAAAATTTGGTGCAAGAGAGCACACCTCCAGCAGAATTTATGGTTCCTCTCATCCTGAGGAATGCTGCTCTCAAGCGGCGCGTCTCGAAGGAGGTCGGCCCCGCTCCTCGCCCCGCATCATCGCGCGCGGCACTCGCGCGCTTCTGGCACGGCGCGACTACCATGTCGCTGCCCTTGCGCGTGACGCCGTACTACCACAGGCTGAGCGTTCCTTTCGCCGCGATCGCCTTCGCGATCTCGCCGGCGTGGCCATCAGCTCCTGCAATTCCGCGTCGTTGAGGCCGACGATGATGCCGTCCTTTGCCGTGAGGAACTTGAACAAAGTCTCGGCGGACGCTCCCGCCGGCAGGCCGGCAAGAATTGCAAGCGCGGCGCAGGCCGCGGCGATCCATGTACGTGTCATGGGTGCCCCCAGCGTCACCGCGGCGGCCTTCAATTCGCGCCGTCAATCTGCGCCATATCGCCGATCCATTTCGGCTTGGCCTGCCCATGCGATAAGCTTGAACAAAATGATCGTCCGGAGGAATACCTAATGAAAAGCCTGCGCATCGCCTTCGCCGCCTTCCTCGCCTCCGCGCTCGTCCCAGCCGCGTCCGTCACGCTGGCTGCGCCGAAAGCCTTCGCCGCAGAGGCCGCCGTGCAGCACGCGCTCGCGCCGTCGGGCGCTTTGCACGTCGGCGTCTATCGCGGCAGCCCCTCCTCGATCATCGAAGGCCCGACGCCGCAGGACGCCAAGGGCGTCGGCTACGATCTCGGGCGCGAGCTTGCCGGCGCGCTCGGCGTGCGGTTCGAGCCGGTGGTGTTTCCCGCCAACGCGCCGCTACTCAAGGCGCTCGCCGCCGGCGAGGTCGATATCGTCTTCACCAACGCGACCCCGGAGCGCGCGAAGGAGATGGATTTCTCGCAAAACTTCATGGCGGTGGAGAAGAGCTTCCTGGTGCCGCCGGGCTCGCCGCTGACGACGATCGCCGACGCGACCAAGCCGGGCCTGCAGATCGGCGTCAGCAAAGGCTCGAGCACGGCGCGCGAGTTGAAGGAGATCTATCCGTCGATGACGACGGTCGAGATCGACACGCTCAAGCACGCTGGCGAGATGCTGGCAAAGCACGAGGTCGACGCTTTCGCGACCAACAACGCGATCCTGTATCAAGTCTCGGATGGCGTGCCGGGCTCGGTCGTGCTGCCGGGACACTGGGGCATGGAGCATTTCGGCGCAGCGATTCCACACGGCCGGATGGCGGGCATGCCGTACCTGCGCGACTTCATGGCAAATGCGATGGCCGACGGGTCGGTGGACAAGGCGATCAAGCGCGCTGGCCTGCGCGGCACGGTGCCGGAGAACGGGAAAGAGTGAGCGACGCGCCACTCCACTCTCCCCTGGATGGGGAGGTGAAGAGCGTGTGGCTTCTCCTGCGAAATGAGAGCGTCTACACCGCCCTGCACTTCCCCGCTTCGCCGATCGCACACTCCAGGTTGGCGCGATCCCATTTTCCCAGATCCGCCGCGGCGTCGTAGGTCGACTGCAGGAACATCAACAGCGCAGGATCCGGATCGCGCTCGCTGCGCAACGCCTCGTAGGGCAGCAGAAACTCGCCCAGGTCCTTCGACCAGAACGCCGCGTCCGGCTTGACGCGCGCATTCGCAAAGCCGTCGGGCCCCGGATAGGCATAGGAATAGAACGCCGCCTCGTCGTACACGCCGCCGCCGCCCGGCCAGAAGCCCGCGCTCGAGACCTCGTGCGAATAGGCTTCGCGCGCGACGTCGTCGGAGAGATTGGGCACCCCGCCCGGATGCAGCGGCGCGCCCCGTCCGGAAAAGCGCGTCACCGCGAGATCGAACGAACCCCAGAAGAAATGCACCGGGCTCGCTTTGCCGAGAAAGCCGGTGCGGAAGCGCGCGAAGAGCTCGTTCGCCGCGACGAGCACGCGCCAGAAGTGCTGCGCGGAGTCGGCGTCGTAGGACTTGTGCGCGGTGTCGTCCGGAAAGCGCGCCGCGTCCGCAATCTCGTTCGGCATCGTGTCTATCGTCACCGCGATGCCGAGCTCGCCGAGCGCGATCATCACGTCATCGTAGAATTCCGCGACTGTGACCGGCCGCAGCATCACCTGCCGGTACTCGCCGCGATCGGTGCGTATCCAGAGCAGATGGTCGATGAAGTCGAAATCGATCTGGAAGCTGCGCCCCCGATAGGGAATCGGCGAGGTCGTCAGCCCGCACGCGGTGACATAGAGCGCCACGTGCCAGGAGTGGTTCTGCCAAGGGGTGAGCGCCAGCCTGATCTTGCCGACGATCTGCGTCATCAGATGCAGCGTCGCCCGCGTATCCCGCCAGGCGCTCGCCGGCAGCGCCGGCCACCGTTCCGCCATCGCGTCCACGGCCGATCCTCCGTTGCCCCAGGGAGTGTGGCCTCAGGCTTGACTTAAGCCAAGCCGCCCTCCGCCCCACCTGCACTAGCCTCGATGCTTAGACGGCTAAGCTTTTTTGGCCACCCGCGCGGCATTCACCGGAGGTCACGTCAATGCAGCACGCGATGCACAAAGAAGCCCTTCGCAGCGAGACGACGGGCGCGATGGACCTTCGCAGCACGCTGGGCTGGCTCAAATCGCAGGGCGACTTGATCGAGACGCAGACGGCGGTCGATCCCGACCTCGAGGTCACTGGCCTGCAGAAGCACATGGACGGTGGCTGCCCAGTGCTTTTCC
>Ga0207776_1000195_pt1 | contig 10650 bp, 9 predicted proteins | sample LuqExpMetageno30_FD_187788 | JGI IMG/M metagenome (GOLD analysis project Ga0207776, IMG submission 187788) | Tropical forest soil microbial communities from Luquillo Experimental Forest, Puerto Rico - Sample 30 (SPAdes) | ecosystem: Environmental > Terrestrial > Soil > Tropical forest ... | reverse complement strand
AGGTCTCCAGGACCGCCATATCGAGCAAATAATTGAGTGAATTCAATGCGACGCCGTCCGTAAACTTAGCCAGCTCCTTGCAAAGCTCGGCAACGAAAACGGCGGTCGCCTGCAGACGCTGAACACGCGCCCCGCCGAGGCATTACAACCATAATATTCGGCATGATGCGCGTCACAACCAACTTACCGGCGGGTGTACGGGGTTGCATTTGCGAAAAATCCTATCGTTGGGAGGTGATAGGAATGTCTCGATTGGGTGAACGATGCTGACCCAAATGTCGTAAATTGACGTTATAATTCGGGCCGGAAGATCGGCACGCGGACGGCTTTTAAGAACTCACAGGAGCCGGAGCCGAAAAAGACCAGCATCGCATTACATAAGAACTGGCCCTTGCCGGTCATGGAAATCCAAGGAGCGAGCGCATGTTAAACTTGGCTCTCGTGCTCAGCGGATTCATCGGCGTCGGCGCGATGATCTACATCCGGCACCGGTTGTACGGCTAGCCGCTTGGTCGCTCACGCAACCTCTGCCGGAACAAATACCCTGGCAAGTATGTTTACGCGGGCCAGTGCGCGAAGCTTTTGCGGCTGAGCCGATGTCAACTGCGGCGAACAATAATCGATCGGTTTCGCGATCAGGTTTCGGTCATAATCGTCAAACAAACGGGGTGCCTTTAAGCGCCGCCTCGCGAAGAGCGCGCTCGAGAATCTCTTCGGCAAGAGGCTCGCCTTGCGCAATGAGGTCTGCCCAATAGGCTCGGAGCATTTGATCAAGCCGGTCACGCATGCGCCGGCGGCCCTCAAGCCTTTGTCTGTAGGACGGCAGTTCAGGCACGGTCGGAGGAGCTTCGTTTTGTTCACTCATTCAGCACTTTCTCCGACCCAGTCGCAAGCTCAACAATTTGAACAAGATCAAAGTTCCATTTGTCAGAATGGTGGCGCGTGACCTGTTTGGAAGCCTCCCGGCAGCGGCAAGGAACTTTGTTATTCGGTTGCCGCTTCTTACGTCATGGCAATTTGGCATTCACAGCAACTCGTCCTCGATCCCAGCGATATCGTCCTGCTCGATCAGGCCTTGCGGATCGCTTACACCCGCCTGATCGATGCCGGATTGCGACAGGAGAGCTCGATCGCCGGCGCGCGCGACATTCTGGTCGCCACCATAGCGTCAGCGATTTCACACGGCGATCGGGACACTTGGCGCCTTGCCCGGCGTGGGATATTCGCGGCCTGTGCTGTCATTGCCCCAAGCTCATTTCAACCGACAGCACGCGGCAGTCACGCGGCCTGACCGCAGAATCGTTCCGTTCTCGATCTCCATATCGATCATTTTTTTGGATATTGACGGCGTGCTGAATCGCACGAACGATTTTACATCAAAGAAACCGTGGACCGTCGGCACCGCATTGCTGAACGATCAGGTTCCCAACCTTGGGCTCGGAATGATCGCCTGCGGTCGCGCCGGATGCGCTCAGCGGTTGAGCAAGTATCAGCGATGTTCCGGTGCTCGCTCCAGCCGCACCGCGCAGACCTTGAATTCCGGAATGCCCGCGATCGGGTCGTACGCCGGATTGGTCAGAACATTCGCAGCCGCTTCCCAGAAGTGGAACGGAATGAACAGCACGCCGGTATCGACCCTCGTTCCTACCTTCGCCGGGAGCACGATCGAGCCGCGACGCGACGTCACCTTCACGCGCTCGCCGTCCCTGACGTTGAATTTTTCGGCGTCCGCGTCGCTCAACTCGACGAACGGTCCGGGCACGAGTCCGTCGAGCCCCTGGCTACGGCGCGTCATGGTTCCCGTGTGGTAGTGCTCGAGCATGCGGCCCGTGGTCAGCACCACCGGGAACGACGCATCGGTTTCTTCGTCGGCGGGCGCCCATTCAACTGCATGGAATTGGCCGAGTCCGCGCGTGAATGTCGTGCTGTGCAAGATCGGTGTGCCCGAGTGGTCGTCAGCGGGACAGGGCCAATGCAGGTTCGTGCCGGCTGCAAGCCGCGCATGAGAAATACCCGTATAGGACGGCGTCAGAGCCCGCATTTCGTCGTTGATCTCTGAGGTCGAGGCGTAGTGCATCGGGTGGCCGACCGCGGTAGCGAGATCGCAGATGATTTCCCAGTCGCGCCGCGCTTGCCCCGGCGGACGCACCACCGGCGCCGTCAATTGCACGCGACGTTCGGTGTTGGTGTAGGTGCCGTCCCGCTCGGCATAGGATGACGCCGGCAACACCACATCGGCGAGCTGCGCCGTCTCGGTGAGGAAGATGTCCTGCACGACCAGAAAGTCGAGCGCCTCGAGCGACTTCCCGACATGCGCAATGTCCGCATCGGACAGCATCGGGTTCTCGCCCATGATGTACATCGCCTTGATCTTGCCCTCGAGCGCGGCGGGCAGCATCTGCGTCACGGTCAGGCCGGGCGTCGTCGGCAGATCGACGCCCCAGGCGTGCTCGAACTTCGCGCGGGCCTCCGCATTGGCGACCTGCTGATAACCGGAATAGTAGTTTGGCAGCGCGCCCATGTCGCAGGCGCCCTGAACATTGCTCTGTCCGCGCAACGGATTGACGCCGGTGCCGGGCCGGCCGATCTGGCCGGCGATCATCGCGAGGTTCGCCAACGACCGAACATTGCCGACGCCGGTCGTGTGCTGGGTGATGCCCATCGAATAGACGATCGAGGCCCGCTCCGCCTTCGCATAAAGGTGGGCCGCCTCGACAATCAGTTCTGCCGGAACGCCGGTGATGTCGGCCACCCGCTGCGGTGTGTAGGACGCGACCAACTTCTTGACCGCGTCGAATCCTTCGGTTCGCGACTCGACAAAATTGGTATTCGCCAAGCCATCGCGGATGATGACGTGCAAGAGTCCGTTGATCCAGGCAACATCGGTGCCGGGCTTCTGCCGTGCCCAAAGCGTAGCGATCTGGCTCAACTGGATCTGACGCGGGTCGAACAACACGAGCGTGGCGCCGCGTGCCACGGCTTCGCGGATCTTCAATCCGATGATCGGATGGTTCTCGGTGGTATTCGAGCCGGTGACGAGAATGACGTCCGCCAGCAACAAATCGTCCGCGGGATTCGTCATTGCGCCCGAACCGAACGACTGCGCCAGTCCGGCGACGGTCGAGGAGTGACAGAGGCGCGCGCAGTGATCGACATTGTTGGTGCCCATCGCGGCGCGGACGAATTTCTGAAACAGGTAGTTCTCTTCGTTGGTAACCTTGGCCGAGGCGAGACCGGCGAACTGATCGCCGCGATATTTCTTCAACTGGCTCGCAACCAGGCTCAACGCTTCGTCCCAGCTCGCCTCGCGGAAGCTGCCGTCGGCGGTGCGGATCAGGGGCGTCTTGAGCCGATCGGGATGCGAGACGAATTCGAACGAGCCGAAGCGTCCCTTCACGCACAGACGGCCGTGCGAAACCGGCGCATCCGCATCACCGCGTGCGCTGACGACGGTGTCACCGCGAGTCCCGAGCAGAATTCGGCAGCCGGTGCCGCAATAGGGGCACACCGTCGATACTTCCCGCTCGGCCGGAAGCGACCGCTGCCGAGTGAGCGCGCCGGTTGGGCAACGCTCGACGCATTCGCCGCACGATTCGCATGTGGAGTTGACGATCGGGCCGCCGCCAAACGGTTCGACCGCGCTGCTATAGCCACGCTTCACAAGACCAATGGCGCCGATATGCTGAATCTCGTTGCACGCCCGCACGCACAAGCCGCACAGGATGCACTTGTTCATATCAATGGCGAAGCAAGGATTCGACGTATCGACCTTGGCCTCACGCCGCATCGGCCGAAGCACGCGCTCGCGCAGGCCAAGGTGCTCGACCACTGTCTGCAGGCCACAGCTTCCGCATTGCGCGCAGGTCAGGCAGTCGAGCGGATGGTCGGCGAGCAGCAGCTGCGCCGTCCAGCGGCGCACGTCGAGAATTTCAGCGTCCTCGGTCGTGACCTTCATCCCCTCGGCCGCTGGGGTGGTGCAGGCGGAGGGCATGCCGCGTAGCCCTTCAACCTTGACGATGCACAGGCGGCAGGCACCATACGGATCGAGGTCGGGATCGTCGCAGAGCGTGGGAACGTAGACGCCGGCCCTGCGGCAGGCATCGAGCACCGTTGCACCCGTTTCGACCGTCACCGCGCGGCCATTGATCGTCAGGTTCAACATAATCATTCCTCCTCGCGCGACACGATCGTCTTGCCGAAATCGCAGCGCAGGCAGCGGCCGGCCTCGCCGCGCGCATCGGCGGCGCACAGCGTGAGCTCCACCTCTTGGAAGCTTCGCCGCCGGTCGATCGGATCGAGCTTTGGCGTTTTCCGACGTGTTGCCGGCGACGGCGCCGCACTCGGATCGAATGCGGTGTCGAGGTGGCGCGGCGCAGCCCAGGGAAAATGGACCGGCCGATCGGGATGCAAATAACGCTCGATCGCTTCCGCGGCGCGGCGGCCATGCGCGATCGCCTCGACCGCCGTCGCCGGACCGAGCACGGCATCGCCGCCGGCGAATACGCCGGCTTGATCGGTCGCCAGCGAAAACTGATCGACCGCGATCGTGCCGCGCTTCGACACCGGAGGCCCGCCGGACGGTACGACCGGCCTCTGACCGATCGCCCGGATGATGTTGGCGGCTGGAATCTTCAGAAAATCGCCCTCGATCGGCTGCGGTTGCCGGCGCCCACTGGAGTCGAAATTGCCTAACCTCATACGTTGCAGCTTGAGCGCAGCCGCGCCGCCCTTGCCGTCGCCGATCACCTCGATCGGCGCCAGCAGGAATTCAAATTTGATACCCTCCTCCAGTGCCTCGCTGACTTCTTCGGGCTGTACCGGCATCTCTTCGCGGGTGCGGCGATAGACGACCGTGACCTGCTTCGCGCCCAGGCGCAGCGCGGTGCGGGCAGCGTCGATCGCAGTGTTACCGCCGCCGACCACAACTACGTCGCCATCGAGCTTATCGATCTCGCCGAGCGTCACCTTCTTGAGAAACTCGATTCCGGACGCGACGCCGCGCGCCTCTTCGCCCGGCACGCCCATGGTCACGTCAGACCAGGCGCCGCTGCCGACGAATACTGCGTCAAAATCGTCGTACAGGCTGGCAACCGGGATATCTTTTCCGACCGCCGCGTTGCAGACGATCTTCACGCCCATCTCGGTGATGCGTGCAATGTCGCGTTCGAGCTCGTCCGTCGGCAGCCGGTAGGCCGGAATGCCGTAGCGCAGCATCCCGCCGGGCTCCGACATGGCTTCGAACACGGTCACCTCGTGTCCGAGTCGGCGCACGAAATAGGCTGCCGTGAGTCCGGCCGGACCAGCGCCGACGATTGCAACACGGCGCCGTTCCGCTGCCGGCCGCTCCATCACCGGCATGCTCACGTTGATGGCGGCGTCGACCATGAAGCGCTTCACACCGCGAATGGACACTGACTCGTCGAGATCGGCGCGCACGCAGCGCTGCTCACATGGATGCGGACACACGCGCGCGCAGACCGAGGGGAACGGGTTGCGTTCCATGTGGCTGCGCAGAGCCTCTTCAACGCGGTTTTCCGCCACCAGCGAGAGATAGGCCGGAACGTCCACCTCGCTCGGACAACGATTGGAACAGGGAGCGATGAACAGCGGCTGGCAGACGCCGGCCGCGCAATGCTTCTCGCGCACATGCGCCAGGTATTCGTCGCGGAAGTATTTAATCGTGGTGAGCACCGGGTTCGGGGCCGTTTGACCGAGACCGCATAGTGAGCCCTTGCGCACCGCCTCGCCGAGCGCCTCCAGTTGGGCGATGCTCTCCTCGGTACCGCGGCCCTCGCAGATATCGTCGAGGATCATTCGCATTTGGCGGGTGCCGAGACGGCATGGGACGCACTTTCCGCACGACTCGTTCTCAGTGAAACTCACAAAGTAGCGCGCTAGGTCAACCATGCAGGTGGTCTCATCCATGACGACCAACCCGCCCGATCCCATGATCGAACCGACTTTCGCGAGCGACTCGTAGTCGATTGGCAGATCCATCATCTGCGCAGGGATACAGCCACCCGACGGACCGCCGGTCTGCGCAGCCTTGAATTTGCCGCCGCCCACGATGCCGCCGCCCACGCCGTACACAACATCGCGCAGCGTCATCCCCATCGGCACTTCGATGAGGCCGGGGCGGTTGATCTTGCCGGTGATCGCAAAGGTCTTCGTGCCCTTGCTCTTCTCGGTGCCGTAATCGGCGAACCAATCGGCGCCCTCTCGCAGGATGCCTGGCAGGTTCGCGAAGGTCTCAACATTGTTGATGCTGGTCGGCTTGCCAAACAGGCCCTTCACCGCAGGGAATGGCGGACGCGCCTGTGGCATGCCGCGCCGCCCTTCGATACTGGCGATGAGCGCGGTCTCCTCGCCGCAGACGAAGGCGCCGGCACCTTCCTTGATAACCAGGTCGAACGAGAAGTCGCTGCCCAGGACATTTTCGCCGAGCAACCCGAGTGTGCGCATCTGATCCATGGCGCCACGCAAGCATTCGATTGCCAGCGGATACTCGGCCCTGATGTAGATGTAACCGTGGTTGGCACCGATAGCGTACGCGGCGATGCACATGCCCTCGAGTACGGCATGGGGATCGCCTTCGAGCACCGCGCGATCCATGAAGGCGCCCGGGTCGCCCTCGTCCGCGTTGCAGATTACATATTTGTCGGAGCCAGGCGAGGCCCGGCAGAATTTCCATTTCTGCGCGGTCGGGAATCCGCCGCCGCCTCGGCCGCGCAGACCTGAGCGCATCACCTCGTCGATCACGTCGTCGGGGCTCATGGACAGGGCGCGCCGCAGTCCATCATAGCCGGAGCGCGCGAGATAATGGTCGGCCCTCGTTGGGTCGATTAGGCCGCAGTTGTTCAGCGCGATGCGCACCTGGCCCTTCAGGAAGGGATGCTCAAATAGCCGCGGAATGCCCTCAATCGTCTCCTCGCCGATCGAACCCAGCGCGTAGCGCGCGGGCGGATTTCCCTCCACAATGTGCTCGCGCAGGATCTCACGCAGCATCGCCACAGTGACGGCGGCATAGCAGATACGCGGCTTGCCGGGGATTTCGATGTCGACCAGCGGCTCGGCAAAGCACATGCCGATGCAGCCGACCGGAACGAGCTCGGCATCGATGTTGAGACGGCTTAGCTCGCGGCGCGCCTCCACGATAAGCGCACCGGCCCCCGCGGCCAGTCCGCAGGTGGCGCTGCCGACATAGACGATCGGGCGGCTGCCGGCGTGCAGCTTTTGCCAACCCTGCTTTGCCTGCGCGACTGCCTCGTCGAAGAGAGAAATCAGCGTCGTTTCCATGCTCACGCCTCCGACTTGACGTCGCCCACAGGCTCGTCGGCGTTATCGATCAGCGTCTTCAGGGAGGTCGCGTTCACACGGCCATTGACGGTGCCGTCGACCACAACAACCGGAGCAAGCGCACAGGCGCCGAAGCAGGAGACGGCCTCGAGCGTGATCTTACCGTCGGCGGTTGTGCCGCCCGGCGCGACGTTGAGATCGTGCTGCAGATCGGTCATCAACTTGCCGCTGCCGCGCACATAACAGGCGGTGCCGCGACAGACCGTGACGCGGTGGCGGCCGGCTTTTTCAAAACGAAACTGCGCGTAGAAACTGGCTACGCCCTCGACCGTCGCGGCCGGCGCGCTAAGATGGCGCGAAATAACCTGCATCGCATCTCGCGGCAGGTAGCCGAACGTCGCCTGCGCCGACTGCAGCATCGGGATCATCGATGACTGCGTCGACGGAAATTTCGTTTTCGCTTTGGCGAACCAGCACTCAACCTCGGGGTCGAGCGGCTTCGGTGAACGTCTGAAGCCCGCAGTCTTCGACCGGTCGCCCTTGCGTACGCGTCCGGTATTCAGTGACTGATCGGGGCTTGCGAGCTTGCTCATTGAGTCACTCATTGACGTTTGTCCGACGTTTGAAAGCCAACGCAATTGGTAGACTTGGGTGGTATTTCCGAAAGTCTCGGTGGCGCGGCTTTCGAGAATTCAGCCATGTCAGGCGGGCCTGTCAGGATGGCGCTCTCTTCACTTCCAGGAGCTCTGCGGAACGTGTCCCGACAAATACGTCAGGCAAAATCACCAAATACGTCATTCGGTACATTGACGTAGGTCAACCACACTCGGTTGTCATCGTGATATCAGCTCCACTTCAATAGAAGTGATCTATCAGCCGGTTGAGATCTTGCGACCGACCCGCATGGAGAATGTTCGAGGAAATCATCGACGCCCTGTGACCAGCCGACCCGGAACGGCAGCGCCAGAATATTCGGCTGGCGAGCTATTCCAGCGGTGCGGGCATCGAGCAAAAGTCGCTTTAGCTGCAAAGCCATCCTCTTGGAGGATCTGATGCATCAATTCGTGCAGAACCCCATTCACTTCGCCGTGGACTGTGCGCAGAGGAACGGGCGCTGCAGCGTTGTTCGAAGCAACTTTCTTTTTTTTGACGACGGTAAAGAGCTGACTGCTGTCGATTACCTGCAAAAGAAATGCGGGCACGTCGTGATCATTCCGGACACATCGTTGGAAGGGCGGGCCTTACTCTATCACACCAGCTGTCCGCGCATGACAGATGTGGTCAGTCAGATCTTTGAGGATTGTCTGGAAGCACCGGTGAGTCTGTCGCAGGCCCCGTCGGAAATGACCGTCGGCGAACTACACCGCCACTGCGTCACTATTCCTTACGCCGATTGCAGGGCGAGGATTGAACGCTTCGATTTTCAGGCTGCGTCCTGAGAAGGGCTCCCGAACCGTCCGCCATAGACTGCTTCCAAATATACTTTTTCAGTTTGTTCCAGCCACGAAACGCACATATTGCTATTCCTATTCGTTACGAACGCGCTGGAACTATTCGAAGCGCCTTGATGTTCGTGAACTCCTTGACGAAGACGAGCCCGGCCCACGGCCGTAGCCGGATTTCTTTATTCCATCGAACGGAGCACGGGCACCGGATACCACCATTCCGTTGATGAACCGCGCAGCGGCATCAATGCGGCGCGCCAGATCACCAGCAGTTTCATGTTGTTGGTCCAAAGTGCCGCGCCCAACCAACGCATGTCCCCTAGGCGCAGATCCGCGCCAACTGCTAAACTGGGGGGGGACTTGGTCACCAGAAGGACCCCTCTGAATCCAAAACGTAATTTATGTGATCGTTATCACACGCCAGCTAATTCGATTTTGCAATTATTATTTTTAGCTTGGACAGTCGAGACATGTTGACGATTACCGAAATAGCTGCGGAGGCTCTTGGGGCTCACTTGGCCGATCATATGGGTCGGCGGTACGGCTCTACTGATGGCCAGCTAGTTGATAGCTTGCAATCCGCCGCAAGACTTTCAATCGACTGTATCGGCAACAGCGATGCGCTTTACCATAATATTGAGCATACAATGCTTGTCACCCTCGCGGGTTACGATATCCTCAAGGGGCGGCGCCTGTTAGTTGAAACAGATGCAAGCGATTTTGCACACGTTCTCGCTGCCTGTCTGTTCCACGATATAGGTTACGTCAGAGGCATTCTTCCCGGCGACACCACAGATTCTTGTGTAATCGATGCCGCCGGCAACAAGGTAAATCTGCCTCGAGGCGCGTCAGATGCGACGCTTCTTCCGTATCACGTCGAACGTTCAAAATTGTTTGTATTGAGACGCTTCGGGCAGAGCAAATTGCTTGATGCCGAGCGCATCGCGACAGCTATCGAATTTACTCGTTTTCCAGTTTTATCTAACCAAGATGATTTAGATAGTGAAGACGGGATCATTGTTCGCGCTGCAGATCTAATAGGCCAACTTGGAGATCCCCATTACTTGCGTAAAGCCAATGCTCTTTATTGCGAGTTCGAAGAAGTTGGAATTAACAAACAGTATGGCTACGCCTCGCCCGCCGATCTGACGGAGCGCTACCCACAGTTTTATTGGAGTTCTGTGTCCGAACATGTTCAGAAGGTCTTGAAATATCTAAACATCACTTCGAGTGGACGTCAGTGGATCGCTACCCTTTATAGTAATGTTTTCCGCGCCGAGCGCGACCTTGGATCCTGCGTTAACGGCAAAAGCTAGTTACTTTTATGCCACGGCACGCTCTGAACGGCTTATCGCTTTTCAAAGCCAGCCAGCCGAGCGGGTCGTAAGCCGTTTGGCAGCAAGTGCAATACGGCCGGTTATGGTAATCCGCGGACTGTCATCATTCGACGACGTAAGAAACCCACGCTCGCGCAGACGCGCAAGTCTATGCTGGTCGTGAACTCGCTTTCCCTTAGCCACACCCTTAAGGGTGGTCAGATCGCCCATTTGGAGGTGGCGGGTGGCCCAGCGTCTAATGCCCATGGCGGCATCTCGAGGAAAACCCGAACTCGCGATCCGAACTCAAACTGCCGTTTGGGTCAAGTAAAGAGCGTAAAAGAAACGTAGCTTAAAGCACGAGGTCGTTCGCCAACCATGCGCTACCTTAGACTGGACCTGACGGTTGACGTTACAGAAGCCATATAAATGGACCCCATTTGCTTTCTGTGAAAAGCCGGACAAAGCAGAGCCGCGTGGCACGTCCTGAGGACCATTAGCAGACAAAACGCTAAACTGCCGCGAGATCCAGTTTGAGTGCGAGAGCGGACTTGGTGCCCCCCCCGACGGCCCTCCCCCCTCAAATACTCCCT
>Ga0207776_1000194_pt1 | contig 10663 bp, 8 predicted proteins | sample LuqExpMetageno30_FD_187788 | JGI IMG/M metagenome (GOLD analysis project Ga0207776, IMG submission 187788) | Tropical forest soil microbial communities from Luquillo Experimental Forest, Puerto Rico - Sample 30 (SPAdes) | ecosystem: Environmental > Terrestrial > Soil > Tropical forest ... | reverse complement strand
GCCCGCCGAGCCACGCTTCTCAAAGTGCTGGCCCATGATCTTGAACACGCCAGAGACGCGTCCGGCCTCGCCATGTGGAGTATGGAAGGTAGTGCCGTCACTGGCCTGGCCGGCCAGTAGACGGGCGATCGACATCTTGCCGCCGTGCGTGGTGTGAAAGGTCTTCAGCGTCAGCGCCAGCGGATCGTTGCCGATCTTGGCGCCAAGTCGCGCCGCCGATTCAGCGACGCCGGGCGCTTCGTGGCGCAACGCCTTGAGCAGGCGCAGGATGCCATTCTGGCGGGAAGCGACTCCCAAGAGCACCGGAACGACCAGACGCTCGCGTAATTCTTTGGCGAGATCGTCAAAGATCTTGTCGCGTGGCGGCTCGACGTCTTCGAGCAATTGCTCCATCAACTGGTCGTCGTGATCGGCCAGCGTCTCCAGCATGCTGAAGCGCGCTTCCTTTTCGCGGTCGCGGTCGTCACCCTTGAGCTCGATCACCTCGGATGGCGCGTGCTCCTTATAGACATGGGCGCGCTCGAGCGCGAGATCAACGAAACCGGAGATGATGTCGCCGTTCCAAATCGGGATCTGCCGTAACAGCAATGGCACCCGTGAAGCAGGCTGCAACAGCTTAAGCGTTTCGCGCACACGCTGGTCGGTCTTGTCGATCTTGTTGAGGAACAGGAAGCGCGGAATGTTGAGGTCTTCCAATTCGCGCAGAATGAGTTGCAGCTGCGGCACCTTCTTCTCGTCCGCCTCGCAGACGACGATGGCCGCGTCGCAAGCCGGCAGCGCCGCGCGCATATCCTGAATAAATTCGATGGAACCGGGACAGTCGATGAAGGTGTAGCTGTCGCCCATGAAATTGGTGGTGGCGACCGAACACTCGACGCTCATTTTGTGGCTGCGGGCTTCTTTGCTGGCGTCGCCGACCGAGGTGCCTGCATCCACCGTGCCTTGCCGTTGCACCCCGCCTGTGCGGGCGAGAATTGCCTCCAACAGGGTAGTCTTGCCGCTCTGGAACGGGCCCACCAGCGCGATGCACCGTGGACCCTTATTTCTATTACCGTTGGGACCCGTGCCGTTTTGGGCCATAGATATCTCCCTCGCCGGCCGGGGGGTCCGATCCGGTTTCCCGGCCCTATTTTATTATCGTCTCAGGCATCGGGCAGGCTGGCAAGGGCGGAATCGTCAAGGTTCGCACGGCCGCACACTGCTCCTCAGGTCTTCGTCTCTCGATCTCATTGAATAATGTAATGTCGCCCGGCCGGGTCCTCCGGTACCGGAATATGATTCTCCGATTTCAGCGTGCCAACTCGTGCGCCGCAAATCTGCGTGGCCAAGCGACGGCCCTGCTCGAACTGGTATCGGCGTGCGAGGGTCCGTGCCTTTTTTGGCGCGCATTGCACGCATTGCGTATGAGCGCGCCCGAAGACAGACAGGCACTCCATGCGCGCAACTCCGGTCATCGCCGCCCTGACGGGTAGATCGCCCTGCACAACCGGGCCTAAGCCCTCCCCTGCCGGCTATTTCAAGTTCCCGCAGAAGCGCTGGATGCGCCGGCAGGCTTCTTCCAAGTCCTCGGTTTTGGTCGCGTAAGAAATGCGGAAATAAGGTCCAAGCCCGAAGGGTGTCCCTTGAACCACCGCAACGCCTTCCGATTCCAACAATTCGGTGACGAAATCCTCGTCGCTCGCCAGTTTCCTGCCGCTCGGCGCCGTCTTGCCCATGGTGCCGGCACAGGACGGATAGACATAGAAAGCGCCCTCCGGCGTCGGGCACTTGATGCCGTTTGCCTGGTTGAGCATTGAGACCACCAGGTCGCGCCGTTCCTTGAAGATTCTGTTGTGCTCGGCGATGAAATCCTGGGGCCCGTTGAGCGCTTCGACCGATGCCCATTGTGACACCGCCGCCGGGTTCGACGTGGACTGCGACTGCACCATCGCCATCGCGCTGATCAAAGGCTCCGGCCCGCCGGCGTAGCCGATGCGCCAGCCGGTCATGCAATAGGCCTTCGACACGCCGTTGACGGTGAGCGTGCGTGGATAAAGCGACGCCTCGACCTGCGCCGGCGTGGTGAACACGAAGTCATCGTAGACCAGGTGCTCGTACATGTCGTCGCTCATCACGTGCACGTATGGGTGCTTCACCAGCACATCTGTCAGCGCCTTCAGCTCGGCGCGCGTATAGGCAGCGCCGCTCGGATTCGACGGCGAGTTGATCAGCACCCATTTGGTCTTTGGCGTAATCGCGCGCTCGAGCTGCTGGGCCGTCATCTTAAAGCCGGTCGCCATCGAGGTTTCGACCGCCACCGGCTCGCCGCCGGCAAGCAGCACCATATCCGGATAACTCACCCAATAGGGCGCCGGGATGATCACCTCGTCGCCCGGGTTCAGCGTGCACATGAACGCGTTGTACAGCACTTGCTTGCCGCCGGTACCGACCGTGATCTGCGACGGCTTATAGTAGAGGCCGTTCTCGCGCTTGAACTTCTTACAGATGGCGTCCTTCAGCTCTGCGATGCCGTCCACATTGGTGTATTTGGACGCCTTGCCGTCGCGGATCGCCTTGATCGCCGCTTCCTTGATGTTATCGGGCGTGTCGAAATCTGGCTCGCCGGCACCTAACCCGATGACGTTGCGGCCGGCCGCCTTGAGTGCACGCGCCTTATCAGTGACGGCGATGGTCGCCGACGGTTTGACGCGCTTGAGCTGATCCGCAAGGAAGGCCATCGCAGGCTCCGGAACTCGGGTCGTTAGCTTACGAACAATCGAACAATGTCGTAACGGGCCAAAACGGTGACAGCAAGACGCAAAGACTGATGCATTCATCAAGGATGTTGATGACCTAACCCTCCCTTAATTCAGCACTGCTAGACCTTCAGGACATGGCCGGATTTATTGAGATTTTCCGCTCGGCGCCTGGCTGACCCGCTGGCGCTGCTCGTGGCTTTCGCGACCCTACCCATCTCTGCAATATCTGTATCTATGCCGCCGGAAGCTAGGTGCTGGGGGACGAGCTGGTAACGCCCTTCGATCCGGCCCGCCAATAGGCCCGCGAGCGGGCGATCTTCGGACAAAGCACGCAGTTCTTCGGCTGGCACCGGCCATACTTCCTGGGCCGGCGGCTCTGCTGGCGGTCCTTGCCCTATTGGCTGTCGCTGCCGGCGTGGCAAGGCGCGATGCTCATTCTCTATCTTTTTAAATGCGCGCGACCGTCTGGTTGCAACTCGAGGTTAAAGGTCAATACTTTTGGGCTTCTCTTGTCGGTGGCATTTCCGGCGCGCCAAGGCCGCCTTCGGGGGTGACGTCTGACAATGGCATCAGGATTGCGGCACTTGGGCACGCGACGACAGAATGCCGGAAACGCGCGCCATGACCGTTGCGTTCCTCGACGAGGTGATGCCGATCAACGGACAGTTGCTGCTGATTCCGAAAAATCACAAGTAGGGCGTTTTTCGCCGCCGGTCATGGATCGCGCACCGCGACTTCACGTCGATCAAGCCGACCGACGACGCGCTGCTCGCATAGGTGCGCGCGATACCGGGTGGCGGCAGAATAAAATTTTATGTTTTGTGCGCGCTGCAAACTGTGTGTGTCGCAGCGCATCATAAATTCTAACGGCGCGTACCTTGTCGCTTTCGTATCGTCATTGAAATGCCGGAGTTGGTCTGCTTTATCCGGCACAAGCGCGGCGCGCTTCGGGTTCACCAAACATGTACACGCTCTATTCCGATCAGCGTTCTGGCAATAGCTACAAGGTGCGCCTGGCGCTCGCCCGTCTCGGCATTCCCTTCAAGCTGGTCGAAGTCGACATCGTGCAGGGCGCCAGCCGAACGCCGGAGTTCCTCGCCAAGAATCCTAACGGGCAAATCCCGCTGCTTGAAGTCGCGCCCAACCGCTATATCGCCGAATCCAACGCCATCCTCTGGTACGTCGCCGGCGGCACTACGTTGGCGCCGGATGACCGCATCGAGCGGGCCGAGGCCCTGCAATGGATGTTCTTCGAGCAGCACAGCCTGGAGCCGAACATTGGCGCTGCCTATTTCTGGCTGACGCTGATCAAGGGCGGACGCGAATTACAGCAGTACGCGCTCGAAGACTGGATGGAAAACGGCTACCGCGCGCTTGGCGTCATGGAGATGCACCTGGCGAAGAACCGCTTTTTTGTTGCAAACCATTTCACCATCGCCGACATCGCGCTTTACGCCTATACGCATGTCGCGAACCGCTGCGACTTCGACCTGGCGCGCTTTCCGGCGACCCGCGACTGGCTGGACCGGGTGGCGGCCGAGCCGGGCCATGTGACGATGGACTGGCAGCCAGAGGCGTTCGCTGCGGCGAAATAGCTCGGTCGTCTTTACTTCTTTACTTCCTGTTTACCATCGTCACGAAAACGCCTCGTTTCCCATCCGACCCATTCGCGCCGAAGTAAAGGCGGTTTGCAATCTTATTTTTCCAGAAATTGGAAAATCGAATGCGCGGCCCCAGAAACCCGCGACAGGCTGAGCTCTCGGTTACGAATCCCTCACTGTCGCACTCTCCGAACTGGTTACCATCAGCGCGCCAACGATGGGCACCCTTGTCGCCGCCACGGTTGTCTCGGTTGGTAGTCGGCAAGGTTACGGACAATGAAGGGAGTTTGTTCACGGTCACGCTGGTGCTCGGCCTGATTTTCGTTGGTATGGGCGGACCATCTTCACACTGCCCGGCCGGCAGCAGACCGCGGCGCAGCAGCCGACTAGCATCGGCAGTGGGCCGCGTCCCGCCCTTTTCACTCCAACAACCGCAGACCATAATGCCGCCTCCATCACGACGGGGCGGACGCCATGATCCTTGAGATTGCACAGATCGACGTGAAGCCGGGCACGGAAAACGACTTCGAAGCCGGCGTGAACAGCGCCAAGCCGATCTTCAAGCGCGCCAAAGGCTGCAAGTCAGTCACGCTACAACGTTCGCACGAGAAGCCGTCACGCTACCGGTTGTTCGTGCAATGGGAAACGCTAGAGAACCATACCGTCGATTTCCGCGGGTCCGCGGATTTTCAGGAATGGCGCAAGCTGGTGGGTCCCTATTTCGCGTCGCCGCCCGAGGTCGAACACGTCACGGAGGTCATGCGCGGCTTCTAACATGAGAAGCAGCGAGCGCATCCTCACAACGCACACCGGCAGTCTGCCGCGCACGCGCAAGTTGGTCGAGCTGTTGCTGGCCAACGAGAAGAACCCGGGCAGGAGGCACGATGAATTGATGGCCGGGGTGCGCGAAGCCGTGGCCGATGTCGTGTCGAAGCAGGTCGAGTGCGGGCTCGACATCATAAATGACGGCGAACAGGGCCGCACTGACTACACCGTGCACGTGCTCGGCCGGCTCTCCGGCTTCGAGGGCGAGAGTGCCCCGCCGATGGGTACTGGCGAACCGGAATTTCCCGAGCTCGCGGAAATTCTCAAGCAGTTCGCCTCGCCCTTTCAGCACCGTCCTGCGTGCTCCGGCCCGGTCGTCTGGAAGGATTGGCCGGCGGCGGAAGCCGACATCAGAATCGCGAAAGAGGCTGTCGCCGGCGCGAAATGCGTCGACGCGTTCATGACCTCGCCCTCACCCGGCCAGATCGCGCGCTATCTGAAGAACCGCTACTACAAGACCGATGAGGAATATATCTTCGCGCTCGCCGACGTGATGCGGCGCGAGTACAAGGCGATCGTCGAGGCCGGACTCATCTTGCAGCTCGACTGCCCCGACCTCGCCATGCTGCGGCATATGGTCTATCCTGATCTGCCGCTTGCCGATTACCGCAAGATCATCGTCACCAATGTCGCTGCGCTCAATCACGCGGTGCGCGACCTGTCGCCGGAGCGCATGCGCATGCATGTGTGCTGGGGGTCCACCGTCGCGCCGCATCACACCGACGTAGAGTTCAAGGATATCGTAGACATCGTCCTGAGCGGCCGTCCGCATGCGGTCTCCTTCCCCGCCGCCAACGGGCGTCACCAACACGAATGGAAAATTTGGCGCGATGTGAAGTTGCCGGAAGGCAAGATGATCATCCCCGGTGTGATCGACTCGACGGTGAATACCGTCGAACACCCAGAAGTAGTCGCCGACCGTATCGTCAATTTTGCCAATGTGGTTGGACGTGAAAATGTGATCGCCGGCGTGGACTGTGGTTTCGGCACTTTCGCCGGCCGTGTGCAGGTGGACACCAAGATCGTTTGGATGAAGCTGCAGTCGCTGGCCGAAGGCGCCCGCTGGGCTTCGAAGCAGCTGTGGAGCAAGGCGGCCTGATCGACTACCACGCTCTCGACACAAACATTTCTTAACACCACGCTCGATCCTGACCGAAAAGAGTCGCGCGCGGCGCTCGAGGCGTCGCGCGCGGCTGTCTGCGAGTGCCTATGTTCCGCCTGTTCGAACGGCTGCTGCAGCCGACCGGCACCCCACGCGAGCCGACCCCGCCGGCGGGGCTCGCCGCCTTTTATTGGCATTTCGCCCGCCAGGCCAAGGGACTACTGCTGGGCCTGTTTGCCGCGGGATTCGTGGTCGCGCTGCTCGACGTCACCATCCCGGTGTTCATCGGCCAATTGGTCACGCTCGTGACCAAGACGAAGCCTGAGGAATTGCTTGCCACCGCAGGCTGGATGCTCGCCAGCATGGCCGCCGTGCTGCTGGTGCTGCGACCGGCGGCTTTCCTTACGCAACACCTGCTGATGAACCAGGCGATCGCCGCTAACGTTTCCAACCGCATCCGCTGGCAGAACCACTGGCACGTGGTACGGCAGTCGTGGTCGTTCTTCCAAAATGACTTCGCCGGCCGCATCGCCACGCGCGTGATGCAGACTGGCCCGGCGATCCGTGAAAGCCTGGTGTCGCTGCTCACAGCGGTCTGGTTCATCATGATCTACGGCACCTCGTCGCTGATTATACTGGCGCGCGCCGACCGCTGGCTGGCGGTGCCGGTGTTGCTTTGGTTCGCAGCCTATATCGCAATGCTGCGCTTCTTCGTGCCGCGCATGCGCGACCGCTCGAAGGTGATGTCGGAAGCGCGCTCGATGCTCACCGGCCGCATCGTTGATACCTACACCAATATCGTGACGGTGAAGCTCTTCGCGCGTCCGAAGGATGAGGACGCCTATGTGCGCGACGCCATCGACTACCACACCAGTCGCTTCCATGAGCAGCTGCGGCTCAACACATGGTTCGCGCTGACCCTGATCTTCCTGAACGCTATGCTGGTCACGCTCACCGGTGCCTTCGCGCTGACGCTGTGGCGCTACGGCCACGTCGAGGTCGGCACCGTGGCTATGGCGCTGCCAATGACGATACAGATCGTCAGCGCATCTCATTGGGTCGCCTGGCAGGTCACGACCATCTTCGAGAACGTTGGCGTGGTGCAGGAAGGCATGCTGACCATCGCGCAGCCGCACACGCTGGTCGATGAGGCCGACGCGGCGGCACTCAAGGTCACACGCGGCGCCGTGCGCTTCGATGGCGTGCATTTCGGCTATGGCCGGCAGACCGGCGTGATCGACGGCCTCACGCTCCACGTGCGACCGGGCGAGAAGATCGGCCTCGTCGGCCGCTCCGGTGCCGGCAAATCCACGCTGGTTAATCTGCTGCTGCGCTTCTTCGATCTGGAGGAGGGCCGCATCCAGATCGACGGCCAGGATATCGCCAAGGTTACGCAGGAATCGTTGCGCGCGCAGATCTCGGTGGTGACGCAGGATACCTCACTGCTGCACCGCTCGATCCGCGATAATGTCCGCTACGGCAAGCCGGAGGCGAGCGAGGCCGACATTATCGAGGCGGCCAAGATGGCGCATGCGCACGAATTCATTCTCGACCTCGAGGATCAGCTTGGCCGCCGCGGTTATGACGCATATGTCGGCGAGCGCGGAGTCAAGCTGTCGGGCGGCCAGCGCCAGCGTATCGCCATCGCGCGCGTGATCCTGAAGAACGCGCCGATCCTGGTGCTCGACGAAGCGACCTCGGCGCTCGACAGCGAGGTGGAGGCCGCCATACGGTCGAGCCTCGGCACGCTGATGGCCGGTAAGACTGTGATCGCCATCGCACACCGGCTGTCGACCATCGCGCAGATGGACCGGCTGGTCATTCTCGACCACGGCCGCATCGTCGAGCAGGGCTCGCACGACAACCTGCTGCGGTACGGCGGCGTCTATGCCGACCTGTGGCGGCGCCAATCCGGCGGCTTCATCGACGTCGGCGAGCAGCAGGCGGCGGAATAACTTTCAGATTCCGAACAAACGCACCGGAGTATCCAGCGGCGCACGCTTGGCATCACGCGCGGCTTCTTCGGCTGCGCAACCGGCCCGGCGATGCGCGGCGGTTCCTAGGCCACGCAATCAACCCAACTTGATGTTGGCTTCTTTCACCACGCCGCTCCACAATTTCATCTGGTCTTCTACGAAACTGCGGAATTCTTCCGGCGTGTTCTGCCGCGAGACTATGTTGAGCTGTTTGAAGCGCTCGATCACCTGCTCAGAACACAGCGCCTCGTTGAGCTTAGCGTTGAGCTTCTGTACGACCGATGCTGGCGTGCCGTGCGGCACGAAGACGCCGTTCCACTCGTAGGCCTCGAAGCCCTTTACGGTATCGGACACCGGCGGGATATCTGGCAGGCTATCGAGGCGGCCTTTGCCGGTATGCGCGATCGCCTTCACCTTGTGCCCCTTGATCAGGCCGACCACCGACGAGCCGTTGGAGAAAAAGAACTTCACCTGCCCCGACATCACGTCGGTGAGCGCCGGCCCACCGCCGCGATAGGGTACGTGATTGACCTTGATGCCGGTCTGAAAGCGGAACATTTCGAGGCAAAGATGCTGCAGCGTGCCGTTGCCGGACGATGCCATGGTAATGCCATTGGGCTGCGCCTTGGCGTAAGCGACAACGTCGGCGACCGTATTCACCGGCATGGAGGGCGTCACCACCAGGATGTTCGGCACCAGCGAAATCAAGATTACCGGGTCGAAGTCGTTGCGGTAGTCGAACGGCAGATTCGGATAAAGCGAGGAGTTCACCGAGAAGGCAGTAGCGTCGTGGATGATCGTATAACCGTCGGGATCGGCCTTGGCGACGACCGCCTCGCCAATGGTGCCGCCGGCGCCGCCGCGATTCTCGATGATGAATTGCTGGCCGAGGATCTCGCCGAGCTTGGCGTAGACGATACGCGCGGTGGTGTCGGCGCCGCCGGCCGGCGGATAAGGCACAATCACCCGCACCGGTCGGTCGGGCCAAGTGGTCTGCGCACGCGCTGCGCCAGCAAATCGCAACGCCGCCATTCCGGCCAAGAGCGTTCGTCGTGTGAGATCGCCCGCCATTGCTGCCTCCCTGACTTTATTTTGGCGGCAATGTAGCACCGGCACCCGGCCGGGAAAGTCAGGCCAGCAAACCGGCCAGCGGCTTCACGTGCTCGCTACCGGGGAAAACGGTGCTCGCCAACACGCGCTCGTCGGCGCGCAGATGGTCGCGAAGGATGCCTTTCATGACCGCGCGCAGATCGGTGGTCGGTTTCAGGTCGCGATTCTCATAAAGCGCGTTATCGGCCAAGCTCGGCCAGTCGGCGATCACGCGGCCGCCTTTAAGCGCTCCGCCCGCTAGCAACGCGACTGTGCCAGTACCATGGTCGGTGCCCTCGGTGCCATTGATGCGCGCGGTGCGGCCGAATTCGGTAACAACCGCCACCACCGTCTCTTTCCAGGCCTCGCCCAAGCCGCTTTCGATCGCGGCCAGCGCGCCGTCGAGCGCACCCAGCAGCACCGATAGGCGGCCATGGGTAGCCCCCTCGTTGGAGTGGGTGTCCCACCCGTCAAAGGCAAGCGCGCCGACGCGCGGGCCGTCCGGCCGCGCCATGAAACGCGCGGCGCCGGAGGCTGCTTCGTTGAAGTAAGCAAGCACAGGCCTTGCGGGCCTTCCCTCGGACGCCTGCATGCCGCCACTCGCGATCGCCGCCAGCGCCGTACGTTCTTGCAGCGCCTTGGCCAAGCCCGGGTCAGTGTGCTGATAAAGGTCGAGCAGCCGGCTCAGCGTATCGTTGCTCGCCGGCTGTAGCCGCGAGGGCGTCCACGACAGCACCGGCGCGGGGCCACGCGCCAGCAGCGGCGTGATCGGCCCGACGGCGAAGGCGTCCTTGCCGCGTACGCGCTCGCCCGGCTGGAGGCTCAACAGCGCGCGGTTGAGCCAACCGGTGTCGCCGCCGGGCCGTGTTAGCCCGCTTTCCAGCACGTCCTGGCCGTCGAAATGCGAGCGTTCGCGGTAGGGCGAAGCGACGGCGTGCACAATGCTCGCCTGCCCGGCCTTGTACATCCGGTAGAGATTCGGCATGGCCGGATTGAGCGCAAAGAAATTGTCGAGCGGGAGCGCCGCTGTGTCGCCGCTTATGAGGAGGGCGTCGCTGCCGCGCAACCGCACCCAATCGGGATCGCCGACCGGCGCCACTGCCGCCAGGCCGTCGAGCGCACCGCGCAAAACAATGACCAGGAAGCGGGGATCGCGTCCCTCGGACAAAGCGAGGCGCGGCATATAGGCCCAGGCGAACAGCGCGCCGGAGGTAACCAGCAGTTCGCGGCGAGTGGTGAGATGCAGACTGAACGTCATGACATCACCTGCGTTGGAATTCGGGAGCCATCAGCAAGAGCGCGATCGCCTGGGGCCGGCTTTCGGCGCGGGCC
>Ga0207776_1000192_pt1 | contig 10685 bp, 8 predicted proteins | sample LuqExpMetageno30_FD_187788 | JGI IMG/M metagenome (GOLD analysis project Ga0207776, IMG submission 187788) | Tropical forest soil microbial communities from Luquillo Experimental Forest, Puerto Rico - Sample 30 (SPAdes) | ecosystem: Environmental > Terrestrial > Soil > Tropical forest ... | reverse complement strand
AAGCTGGCGAGCCTCCCAGCGTGATTGGTAAGACGGTCGAGAAGACGGAGGAACTGTTGAGCTACAGCGGCGACGCCAGCCTCGTATACGCCGGCTATCCTTACGATCCGTTTCGGCCCGACAGATCGATGCACTGACAGCATCAAAAGCGGACAAGAGCGTGGACGGAGCGCCCGCACTTGCGAGGACGCTCCGTAACAGTTTTATTGTCAGGCAGCCTGCATCGCGGTCTTCACTTTGGCTGGCGTGTAGGGCACCGAGCGCAGTCGCACGCCGGTTGCATCAAACACCGCATTGGAAATTGCCGATGGAATTACTGCAGCGGAAGGTTCCCCCGCGCCCCACGGCTTCTCGCTCGGTCGGTCAATCAACTCGATTGCAACTTCCGGCATCTGCGGGAATTTGAGGATAGGATAGGTCTCCCAATCGAGGCTCGTCACATGCGAGCGGTCGAACTTCAATTCCTCGATCAGCGTGCGGCTGACAGTCTGCATTACGCAGCCCTCAATCTGATTCTTCAGACCGTCGGGATTAATGATCTGCCCGCAGTCGTGCACCACGTAGAACTTCGGCACGCGGATCACGCCGGTGGAACGATCCACTTCAACTTCGGCGACAACGCCAACATAGGTACGCACGAGCTCATATTTCACATATGAGATGCCGCGTCCCTTAACGACACCGCCGCTCGAGCCTTTCTGCGGCGATGGCCGCTTCTCCCACTTGGCGAGCGCCGCCAAGCGGTCGAGCAGTTCGAGCCCACGTTTGTCGTCGAGATATTTTCGGTGGAACTCGAGCGGGTCCATATTGGCCGCCGCCGCAAGCTCGTCCATGAAGCACTCGTTGGCATAGGTGTTCTGCATGCGTCCCGGTGTCCTAATCCAAGACGGACGGAACGGCGTGGTCTCCAGCCGCTTGCACACGGTTTTAACGTTGGCAAATTTGTACGGGATCGCCGAGTCCTGGAACACGTTGCCAGGCGCAATGTGATCGGCGGCCGGTAGGCCCGAAAGGGTCGCTGCCACTAGCGGCACCAGGAATCCGTTTGGCGTCTGCTGCGGCATGTAGAAGGTACCTTCCCACGTCGTAACATTGCCCTGGGGGTCCATGCTGGCCTGCATGTCCATCATTGTCGGCGGCCCCTTGGGATCCCAGCCGTGCTCGTCGGCGCGCGACCATTGCACGCGGACCGGCCTGTCGACCGCCTTAGCGAGCAAGGCGGCATCGGCGGCTGCATCCTCGTGGCCGTTGCGGCCAAAGCAGCCAGATCCCTCGACGTAGATACAGCGCACCTTGTCAAGCGGCAGCGAGAACATCTGTGCCAGCTGCTTATGCAAATCGTGGGGCGCCTGGGACGCTGACCAAGAGGTCAGCGCGCCGTCTTTGAATTCGGCAATCGCGCAGGAGGGTCCGATCGAGCCGTGCGTCTGGATGGCGAAGTCGTAGGTCGCCTTGATGACCTTGGCTCCGTCCTTGCCCATTGCCTCGGCGGTGTCGCCGGTATTACTCGTGACCTCGTCCTTGACCACCTTGGTGGCGCGCACGTGATCCCAGAGCTTGGCCTGATCAGGCAGCGTTTCGGACTTTGACCACGTGGCCTTGATGGCGGCCGCGCCGCGGATTGCATCCCATTCGTTGGACGCGACGACACCGAGGAAATTGCCCTCGCGTACTACCTCGACGGTGCCGGGAATGCTTTTGAGGGCGCTGTGATCCACGCTTTCGAGCTTGGCGTCGATCGCGGCGGGACGCACCACGCGGCCGTGCAACATGCCGGGCACTTTGAAGTCCTGCATGTAAGTGAAGCGGCCGGTGACCTTTGCGGGGATGTCAACACGTGGATGCGACTTGCCGACGATCTTGTAATCCTTCGGCGCCTTCTCCTTCACCGGCTGTTTGGGATCGAGAGTGATTGCGAAGCTCTTGCCGCCGATCAACTCGCCGTAGCTCACCTTCTTGCCATTTCCAGAAATCACGCCGTCTGTGACGGTGAGCTGGTCGGTGCCGAGTCTCTTTGCCGCTTCCGTGACCAGCGCCTGACGCGCGGCAGCGGCGGCCTGGCGAAGCTGCATACCGCCGATCTGGATGGTGAGACTGGCCCAGGTCTTGCCCTGGTCGGGCGTGAGCAAGGTATCCCCCTGGATCAGCTTGGTACGCTCGAACGGCACATCGAGTTCCTCCGCCACGATCTGGCGCAGCGCCGTAGAGACTCCGGTGCCGACATCGACCTTGCCGGAATAGATTGTGACGTTACCGGTCTTGTCGATAGCGAGGAACGAATCGACTTCGGTGAGCGTGACCGGTTTGGTGCCGGTCTGCGCCATCGCTCGTGGAGACGGGCCGGCGAGCGAGAAGCTGACGATGAGGGCGCCGGAGCCGAGAAGCGCGTCACGGCGGGAGATTTGAATGTTCATGGTTGCCCCCTTAAGCCTGCGCCGAGGCGCGCTTGACCGCGCGTACGATGCGAGCGTGGGTGCCGCAGTGGCATAAATTATTGGCGAGTGCGTCCTTTATCTCGTCATCGCTCGGCTTCTTGTTCTTTGTCAGGAACGCCGCCGACTGCATGATCATGCCGTTCACGCAGTATCCGCATTGCACGGCCTGCTCGTCGATGAAGGCCTTCTGCAACGCATGCGGCTTCTCAGGCGAACCGAGTCCTTCCAGCGTCACCACCTTCTGCCTGGCGTCCACCGTCGACAACGGCGTGACGCAGGAACGGACGGCCTTACCATCGATGTGGACGGTGCAAGCGCCGCACTGGCCGAGCCCGCAACCGAAGCGCGGGCCATTAAGGCCAAGATTGTCGCGCAGCACATAGAGTAGCGGCATCGCTGGATCGTCGTAATTGATTGAGACCTGCTTGCCGTTAACGGTAAGCGCTTTGGTTTTAGCCATGGACGTCTCCCTAATTCCCGCGTACCGCGCGCGGGTTAATTTGGCGCGGATTTTTACTTCCGTGTCTTTATTGCACTCACACTGGTCACAGGACCGCTACTCTTGGAGCGCTTCTTTTTCCGCGTTCCCAGATATGACCAGCGATCGGCGTGGACGATAGCATTCTGCTCGGGCACGCGGAAGCTAACCGTGCGACCCATCTCTGATAAGGTCAAAACGTAGCAGTAGTTCAGAGCGATGGCCTAGCAGCGAACTGAGTGTCCCCGAATCTAAAATCTATCCTGACCTATTTATCGGTTATGAATTTGTTCAACGGTTCCGGTGAAATCATCAGCTTGATGACTAAAAAGGCTCCATATTTCCACTGCACCGAAGACTAAGGCCAAATACATAGCCACTGCGAAGGCGACGAGAATGTCTTGTTTCCAAAATGGCATGTCTTTCCGGCGCCGATCGGATCGCAAAATAGTCCCCCTTCCTCTCGATGACGGTCGCCCTCAAAACCCAAACGATCCAAACGCGGGTAGCCTGCGCTATTTATTTGTTTTTTTAATCGCTTGGTCCTCTTCAGGGACTGCGTTGATACGCAAGTGCAGGCGTATCGATGCCGAACAGCGGCTATCGCGTGGCGCGGGGTTGGATCATCCCAACGTCCTTGTATTCACCCAATGCGCCCGTCGGAATTAATCTGCCGGCGCTGATTTTCCCGATCTTGAAGGATCCCTGCGCTGCTAGGAGTGCGGCTAGCTTGAGAGAGCTTTCAGCGCCATAAATTCGGAGATGGCGCGTTCGGGCGAGCAGCCCCCAACATATCTGGGAGGGCTACAATGGGGCTACGCGCTTTGTGTCTTGCTTAGCCTGAGCGCCTGCTATTCGTGAGCTAACCGAAATCTGCCGCCGATCACCCATAGCACCCTGCATCCACCCTTGAAATCATTGCACTTTTTCCAGTTCGTTTTGCCAACCTGCAATCATAGATTGCATTATTTTATTTGCACACGTAAAAGCATCGAGTCCGGCCAAATGGCAACCGAAGCATCGGGCTTGTCCTATTTAGTCGGCTGCCTCAATTCTTGATGTCCATGATGTCCTTGATGACCGCTCTACCCCAGCGGACATTGATTAGTCGCTATCGCATGTCGGGCGCGCGCACGCGGCAAGATCAAAAGCTCTTCTCGAACGCGGGAGGCCCAGAATACTGCCGTGGCTAAGCCTGCCGTCGTGATCTGTAAGCGCAGCGAGGGGAGGGCTGCCAGCAGAAATGCCAATGTGTCCTGGTCAATGATCATTACATCGACAAAGTCGGCGGTCATCCAAAGTTTGTCGTGCTTGAATTGTGAAAGCAGAGTCAGGGTGACGACAAATACGAGCGATATGATCGCTGCGACGAATGGACGGCGAGACAGTGTTAGCCAGAAAAAAATTGAGCAGCGCCCAGACTAGCAGGAAGATCATCCTGGAGACGAGATCGACTTCAGTCGCAGCCATGAGACCGAGCGTAGCCAAGTGCAGGCTTGCGGCCAGGCAGACCACCACTTTGTCGCGGCGCGAGATCGCCTGGATTGGCACAAACCGGCTAAGCAGAGCGGACGCTGCAGTGAACATCTGTAGGGGCGACCCTCGGGGCTTCTAAAACTCAGCTGATGTGCTGGATTTCACAACACTCAGAACAGACAAATATTCCAAATCACCTTGCCCGCCGCCTGTTTTCGAGGCGATGCCTGCAAAGGGGCCTGGATCGGCCCCTTTGATCAAATCAACATGAGCCCTTTTGTAGGGAGGCGCAAAGACAGTTCGTATGGAGTATTGTCCTTTCCGAAAATTCCATCCGACCTGAATTGGCACCACTCGCGTCACCGCGATGGGCGTCCGCGACCGGCCGATCTCTCCGGGGAGCGCCTCGGCAAAATGTATCACTGAACGTCTGATCGGCACGTTGCGACGCGAATGCCCGGATCATGTGGTCATCTTCGGTGAGGCGCACCTGCGGCGAATTCTTTCACTCTATGCCGTGTATTACAATCAAACACGTACGCGCCTGGGATTGGCCAAGGACGCACCGCTCCGACGCGCGGTTCAAGATCCGGATCCATCGTCACCACGCCAATTCTGTCCGGACTGCATCATAGCTACGCCCGGATATGATTTTCAGGAGGGACAGGTGTGGTGCTAAGCCGCTCTGGAGGCTAATCTGAAACTGGGAGCGACTAAAGATCAATCGCGGTGGGATTCCCGCCGCTAAAAAAGACCAAATGGAGGAAGCATAAATGAGGAAGCTCACCGCAATTCTTACTAGTGCCGCCGCAGTGGTCCTGCTGTCGGTCTCCGCGCAGGCGCAAACTGTGCTCAAGGCCTCGCACCAATTCCCGGGCGGCAAGGGAGACGTCCGCGACGACATGGTGCAGATGATCGCCAAACAGGCCAAGGCCGCCAATGTCGGCCTCGACATCCAGGTCTATCCCGGCGCCTCGCTGTTCAAGCCGAATGACCAGTGGAATGCCATGGTCAACGGCCAGCTCGACATCACGCTGTTCCCGCTCGACTATGCCAGCGGCAAAGTGCCCGCCTTCAGCGCGACACTGATGCCCGGACTGATCCGCAGTCAGGACCGCGCCAAGCGGATCAACGACTCGCAATTCATGAAGGATATCCGTGCCGAGATGGAAAAGCACGACGTCATCGTGCTGTCCGACGCCTGGTTTGCCGGCGGCATGGCGGCCAACAAGGGCTGCCTCGTGCATCCGAACGACCTGAAAGGCCTGAAATTCCGCGCCGCTGGGCCGACTTTCGCCGCGATGTGGGAGGCAGCCGGCGCCAGCATCGTCAGTCCGCCGTCGAACGAAATCTACAATGCGTTCCAGAGCGGGGTCGTCAACGCGACCGACACTAGCCTCGGAAGCTTCCAGTCCATGCGCCTTTATGAAGTCACGAATTGCCTCACGGCGCCGGGCAACAATGCGCTGTGGTTCATGTACGAGCCGGTGTTGATGTCGAAGAAGAGCTTCGACAAGCTCAACAAGGCACAGCAGGATGCCGTACTCAAGGCCGGAAAGGCGGCACAGGCCTATTATGAAGGCAAGGCCGACGAGGTGAATAAGGATGCTATCAAGGCATTCGAGGATCACAAGGTGAAGGTCGTGACTCTCAGCGACGCCGATTATGAAGCCTGGCTCGACGTGGCGAAAAGGAGTTCCTACGCGACCTTCGCCAAGGCGGTGCCGAACGGCCAGAAGCTGATCGACGAGGCCCTCGCCGTCAAATAACGAAAGACACGACAAGGCGGCCGGCCGGCAGGTACGTTCGTCGGCCGCCGCTGTCTCGCCCCGTCGTCGCTGCGGGGGACACTCCGCAACAAATGCTGTCAATCAAGCCAGGTTCATGGACACATACCTTCGGGCTGTCATCTTCCTGTCGCGCGTCGCCGGCGTGTTCGCGGCAATTCTGATCGGTCTCGCCGTGTTCGTGATCTGCGACATGGTGATAGTGCGCTACTTCTTGAGCGTGCCGACGATCTGGCAGATCGACGTGGTGACCTATAGCATCGTCGCAGCGACCTTCGTCGGCAGCGCCTATGTGCTGATGACGCGCGGTCATGTGAATGTCGAGATTCTTCCTCTCTATCTCAGCCTGCGCGGCCGCTACTGGCTTGCGCTGTTCACGATTTTGCTGTCGTTGAGCTTCTGCGTGGTGCTGTTCGTTCTCTGCACGCTGTATTGGTATCAGGCGTGGTCGGAAGGCTGGCACTCGAACACGGTCTGGCGCGCGCGCTTGTGGATTCCCTATCTGTCGATGCCTTTCGGTCTCGGGTTGCTGATTTTGCAATACTTTGCCGAACTGATCTGCCTGGTCACGGGCAGGGCGCTCCCATTCGGCCTTACGCCGAAAGAAGACGTCGAGGAGTTCGGGCGGGCTCAGGCAAAGCAAGCCCTGGGAGATGTCCCATGAGCCCGAATATGCAAGGGACTCTCGTTCTCGTTGCAACCCTTTTGATGCTGATGTCGGGAATCCCCGTGGCGTTCGGTCTCGGGGCGATTTCGATCATCTTCCTTTTGCTTTTTCATGGCTTCGACAGCATGCATGTCGTCGCCGAGACGTTCTGGTCCGGCCTCGACGATTTTACGCTCGTGGCAATTCCGATGTTCGTGATGATGGGCGCCGCGATCGGCTCATCGCCGGCCGGCAAGGATCTTTACGAGGCGCTCGACCGCTGGCTTTACCGTTTGCCGGGCGGTTTAGTCATTTCGAATCTCGGCGCCTGCGCCATCTTCGCCGCGCTCACCGGCTCCTCGCCCGCCTGCTGCGCGGCCATCGGCAAGATGGGAATCCCGGAAATGCGGCGGCGCGGCTATCCGGACGACGTGGCCACCGGCTCGATCTGCGCCGGCGGCACGCTCGGTATCCTGATTCCGCCATCGATCACCTTTATCCTATACGGCATTGCCACCGAAACCTCGATCGGTCGTCTGTTTATCGCCGGCGTGGTGCCGGGCTTGATGCTGACCGGCATGTTTATGCTGTGGACCATCTTTATCATCTGGAAGCGAGGCTTCCGGTCCCATGCGATCGATTTTCGTTATTCATGGAGGGAGAAATTCCAATCAATCCCGAAAATCGCGCCGTTCCTTCTGATTATTTTTGGCGTCATGTACTCGCTCTATGGCGGTGTGGCGACACCATCGGAGGCAGCCGGCATCGGCGCCGCGCTCTGCCTCATTTTGGCGGTCTTGATCTACCGGCTTTGGAAAATTGACGAGATTTGGCGCATCCTACGCGACACGATGCGGGAATCGGTGATGATTCTGACCATCATCGCCACTGCCGTCTTGTTCGGGTACATGCTCACCTCGCTCTATCTCACCCAGATGCTGGCGCAGGCGATCGCCGATGCGCACTTCAATCGCTGGGTACTAATGGGGATGATCAACCTCTTCCTGCTGGTTTCAGGGTTTTTCATCCCGCCTGCAGCCATCATCCTGATGACCTCACCGATCCTGCTTCCGATCATCACCGCCGCGGGATTTGATCCGGTGTGGTTCGGCGTGATCCTGACCATCAATATGGAAATCGGCCTGATCCATCCGCCGGTTGGCCTCAACATATACATCGTCAATGCGATCGCACCCGATGTGCCGGTCACAAAAGTGATGTGGGGCACGGCGCCCTACGTCCTATGTATGATGTTGGCCATTGTGATTTTGTGCTTTTTTCCAGAAATCGCCACATGGTTGCCGAACCATATGATGGGCGCCATTAAATAGCGCCTGCCTAGAGGGCGTGTGCCGAGGCGATCCTGTGAGTCACGCGATTGTGCAGCGATGATGGGGCGGCTCAATCACGACCAGAGGCCAGCTGTTTTATTCTTTTTGTCTTGATGAGGTGGTGCCGGACGATCACCTGGTTCGCGCGATAGCATCGGTGAACCCACGATAGGTCAAGCAACCCCGGATCAATCAAAGGACAACTCATCGTGGAATAGTAGGGTGCGAGTTCCTTATGACGATCGAGTCGCTCGGAACGTGCGCTATGCCGTGACGGTCTATTGAGGACAATATCCCGGATCAAAACGCACCGCTGGTTGATAGCCGTACCGTGGCAATCCTATTGGTCTGCGTTGCCTTGTCGGCAAAACGGGCTGGGTCCACAAATGAGCGAAATATAGTGGGCCGGTTATCCTACAATAGCGCCCGGCAGAAATGACGCGATGGGAGCGGACATCGCACCACTCATTCGATCAGCTCGTCGGCACGCCCTGACAGAGGACTCTCTGCCTGCCGCGCCGAGGAGATCGACCGCAGGCCTGCCGGTGTTGTTTCAAGGCACAGCGACACTAACCGGCTTGTCGCTGCGTCGGCCGCCTTTTCAGGCCAGTAGGCGCGTGGCGCAGGAGTTCGGCGCAGGTCATCCACCACATAAAGAACGAGACCGCTGAAGCTGGGTGGGCTGGCGGTCTCGCCTAGATAAGGAAGACCGGGGAATTCGGGGGATGGGGGTCTGCCCTTATCTGTTGCTCGGCAAAGCTCGCGAAGGCAGTATCGATTTCCGGCGCGGCGCTTACATTGAAGAAACGAAGCTGTAACCCGAACGAACGTGCTGTCTCCTGTAATTTTCTCGTGACGGCGTCTGCGTTCGGGTTCTTGGGATTAACGAAGGTAGCGCCGACAGTCACGTTGGGGACCAATTCGTGGATTAACCCAAGCGCTTTCTCCCCTAACTCCGCACCGAGAAAGTTTACGCCGGTCACATTACCTCCAGGCTGGTTGAGACTCGCGACCAACCCGAATTGAATCGGGTCGATACCATGCGCAAAGACGATCGGTATAGACGCCGTCGCTGCCTTCGCGGCGAGGGCCGGAGCGGGCGACCCTGCCGCAAAGATAACGGCCACCTGTCGGCGAACCAAATCGGCGGCCAGCGCCGGCAGTCGATCATATTGACCATCCGCCCAACGGTATTCGATGGCGACATTTTCGCCCTCGACATAGCCCATTTCTTTAAGACCGCGTCGGAAGCTGCTGACGAACGGAACCCACTCCGCGGCGGATGGGCTCCCGAGAAACCCGACCACCGGCATCGCCGGCTGCTGCGCGCGTGCGGTGAGCGGCCAAGCGGCTGCTGAGCCAACGGTAACTTTGATGAAATCTCGCCGGCGCACGTAACCATCCCCCCTGAAGGCCCAAGACTACGCCAGTAGACCGAAAGCATATCAGAACAGGCGGCAGCCATAAGGGATTGAGTGTCTCAAATGAAAACCGATTTTCTACCCTTGTAGTTTGATGGTGCCTGTTCCCTCGTATTGCACCTAAGTATAGGTCCGCGCCTCCCAACGTATGGATGGCGTGAGTGACCACGCGCGTTCTAGCGTTTCTCCAAGCCGGCCGCCTCAGCAGGGCCCCCCTATACCGATTGCGAACCCATCCCCCGAATTCCACCGCAACCGGTACTCTGAGGCGGTCGGCCCGTAAACCTAACAAATAAGAAAATCGCAGCCGGGAGTGCCCATGCAGAACTTCGTTCGGCGCGAAAACCTTAGGCGTTTTCGCAAACTGCTGGCAAAGACGACAGACGAAACAGTGCGTAGTCGCCTCTTCAAGCTTATTGCTGAAGAAGAACGTCGGCAGATTTTGCAGGGATGCGATTGGTCGTCCTTGCCGACCCGGAAATCGTTAAATCACCCCGCATGAAATGTGCGGCCTCGCCGCCGGAGGAATACCTCATGCCATTTCGCACCAACCACCACCCACTCACGCCCAATGATCGACCGCGCCCAATGATCAACTGCGCCCAATGCGGCGAGGTACTCTTCCTGCCCGAGTGGTCAGAATATCGTGATAAAAACTCCGTGCGGCACCTTTGGAAATGCGAAGTGTGCGATTATGCCTTTGAAACCACCATTCACTATGAAATCGGCGACGGCATAGCCCCGGGCCCCAGCCCGCTTTGCAGATTTCGATAGTCGCAAGGTCGGGGCTCCGACAATGAAAATCGGAATCATGCACCGAATAAGTCATGCTGCGCTATTCCAAAGTGTATTTTTAATTTCCTTCAAAGCTCTGCTAGATGCCATCAAACGTCGGGTGATCGTCTTTCTCTCGTCTAGAGTTAGAAATTCTGTGGCTAATTTAGCCCAATCGAGGCTGATCGATGCTCGAAGCACATCGATTATCCACGAAAGCTTCTCTTTGCTGGTCAAGTGGCTGCCTAGAGTGGCGCTATCGCGAGCCACCATACGCCCGCGATAACAGCAGCGCAGACGTAAAGAACGACGAATACAGCTTCGCTAATGAGAGTAC
>Ga0207776_1000189_pt1 | contig 10838 bp, 23 predicted proteins | sample LuqExpMetageno30_FD_187788 | JGI IMG/M metagenome (GOLD analysis project Ga0207776, IMG submission 187788) | Tropical forest soil microbial communities from Luquillo Experimental Forest, Puerto Rico - Sample 30 (SPAdes) | ecosystem: Environmental > Terrestrial > Soil > Tropical forest ... | reverse complement strand
GTAATGTAGTGTCGTTTGATTTGAACTCATGATCACTGCGCTCCGCGCTTCGCGCAAATTCTTGTAACTTTATTACATAATTCACTATGCTCTTTATTAGAGGAGAGCGCTCTACGTGTCTATACACTTCTTCCATGCATCGCATTATATGCGCTCCTGCGAAGCAGTGTCAAGCACGAAGTGCGCATTTTACGCCCTTAAATTAGTGCTCGCTACGCGAGAGCGCGAGGGTATTATCCTCATGCCTCTCTATATCTTTAGGATGCTTTAGCATCTTTAAGATGCTTCAGCATCTTCAGTCTCTCTAGAGATGCTCTTTATCTTCAGCATCTTCAAGATGCTTCAGCATCTTATTCTCATTTTAAATTTATGAAAAAATTATTTGTGAAGTACCCCGCGTTTTTCTCATCGAAACTTTTTTTTGAGGAGTACCCTACGGGGGTATGGTATGGCGCATAGATGTAAACGTTTACATGCGTCTCACATTGTGGGAATGAAAACGTTTACAAAAAATAATCTTGTTACACCAGAGATAAGGCCTGCTATTATGTATCTACATGAGGTTGGCCACTTGCCGCCTTTGCCTGTATTGCGTCTGTCAGCAGACCTGTCTGCGATATGCCCATTGTGCGGCTATCGTGGATTCCTGCAACAATACAGTCATGCCATGATCTTTCTGGTTACGGTCTTGCCACAACCGTACAATTGAATAGTATTCACCCTATACAAGCGGAGTGTGCGCGATGCGCAATCTCAGAACTAAGTAGGGTAACGACAAATGTATCCTTTGGTGGGTAGTGATATAAGGATACAGGGTACGCAACAAATCGTTACAGTCTGAGATGTAAGACGCTAGGGCATTCTGCTAATAGAGTGAATCAATGAGATGCTGAAAACTGTCCACCATACAGAGTATGGAACTAAGGCGAAGATATGAGCCGGAGACAGAATCTAGCCGCTAGATAGCAATAGCGTGAAGGGATTGCATCTCATACAGCCTAAGCTGTGATCATAGTTCTACCGTAATCAAACTATGATCACAGGTTAGACCTGTAGAAAACGAGAATACTCAAATGACAAAGAAAATGGAAACTCGCGAAACCGAAACCGAAACCATCGACAATAACGCAACCGAAACCAAAACCCCTGCAATTCCCACAGTTGAGGAACTGCTTGTAAAAATTGCAGAGCTCGAAGCTACAGTTAAGGGAATGTTCACTTTCAATCCCTATCTGTATTTGAGCGAAAATCAGCAAAAGCACATTAACGGTCGTTTCAATAAATCTTGGATCACTCCACGTCAAGCTGGAATTGATTCACTGCAAAAGCAGAATCCGGGCCTTGATTACTTCCAAGCATGTTTCACCTATAGCTTGATGGAAGATGCGGATAATCTAATCCTTAGCAAGAAGATTGCTAAGGCAGCCGACGCGATGCTTGACGCATCCGATGGATTGTTTGGAAACGAACCATCAAAGGATGCAGCATTACATAGCATTCAAACAGAGTATGAGAAGATAGATGTAATTCACCAACCAGCAGTGGGAAAGCGCTTTAGAACACTGTTAGTAAAGGGGAACACATCTATAAACGCATCCAGAATGCTTCAAATGATTACGGAAAAACTGGATGTGAGAGAAGCGGAATGGGTGTAAACACCCCGTCACGAAAAAGAGGGGAGCGCAAGCTCCCCATTCTTTTATCAAAATATATCCATATGTATGGATATGCTTTGATAAGAGAATAGAATCTCTCTCTCTTAATCTCTCTCTCTCTCTCTCTCTCTCTTAATCTCTCTCTTTTAATCTCATTTAAAAAAGGGCTAAGATTTGTGTGTTAATAGGCTAGGGGGCATAGGGTAAGAACCCTAGAATCAAGCACTTAGCGCGTAAAAAGCGCTATGGTCAGTAGGCTATGTATATGACGCCGGTGCTGCGCTGTTGCGCGTTTTGGTATGTAAAAATTACACCCTAAATAAGAGTGTTTTAAATATGTTCTATTCTATATATATATTAAAAAAAAAAAAAAAAATAATAATAATAATAACAATAATAAATTTTTAAATAGAGCACATGCAAAAAGCGCATCTCGCGCGCTCAGGCGCGAGGAGGGCGACATATGCATGGGGTAAAAACCATGCGAAAAAATAGCACGCATGTCGCACAAAACAAAGGCGTTAGCTCACACCCCCTACCTCGAAAGACTTGACAAATAACATGTTTTTGCTATAATCCAAAACATGACAATTCAACAAATTCTCAAGCGATTTGAAGAAGCGAAGGATGAGTATAAACTTGCTTGCTTAATGCGTAAGGAGATTCAAAAGAGTGTGGGTAATCCATTCTCTCCTACGGATGAGGAAGCAGCAAAGCTTTATCTTGCAAGCAAATGCTATAAAGCAGCTTGCCGAAAGTTCTACATAGAGAGTCAAGAGTGTAGAACACAAATGATTCTCCTCTTAAAAAGAGGGATTGGACCTTCTAAGAAAGTATTAGAAGAGGTAATGACAGATGAATTGAAGAAAGAAACTTTCCTAAACTCTCCAGAGTTTGAGCAGTATAGGAAAGATGCGCTTGAAATTTTAAAGAAAAAGAAATGAAAGAACAGAACAAAGGAGAATAAGAATGGGAATCTCAGAGAACTCTCGCAAAATAATGGAAGATAAGATCTCGCGTATCTTCCCCGATGTTTTACCTGAAACATTAACATGGAATAGGCTTTGCCTTCTATATCTAGAAGGTGGAATAGATACTCTAAGATCAGCGAATGCTGAATTTGTAGAATCTTCGAAGAAAGTGAGTGATTTCACCAATGACATACATACCAGCACAAGCGAGGTGTAATCAATGCGGTTGTATCAAAGGTGAAGAGAATCATTGGTATATGATAGAGCTTAAAGGAACCTCTATCAAGATATACCAATTTGATATGAATGACGTAGCACTTGGAGTTCCTTGTTTATGTGGAAGAGAGTGCTTACAGAAGTTCATTGAAAAGAACATCTCAGTGATTTATCCACCTCTTGATGAGCTTTCACCTTATGAAACAGATGAAGTATTCTGGAGAAGAAATGAGTAATAAGATTCTTTCGCGCGTTGCAGCTATAGGATTGTTAACAGCTTTAGCTGTGTTTGGATATCTCATGGGATTGGAGTTATCCAGGTGATTCTAACATTAGGGGGTATGATTGTTTACTTCTTATTCAAGGCGCTTGTTTTAAGGCGCCTTGATGAGGAAAGAGAATACAACCACCTCTTGATGATGAGAATTTTGATTGGAGAATAAGAGACATATGAAATCAGAGAAAGTTCGCAGAGTTGAGATGTTTGCGAGATATGAAGCATCTCAGCACAGAAACACTGAGGTAAATGTAAAGCATTTACTTCTTGGATTAATTAGAGAGGATATGGGATTTGTATCTCAACAACTCTCAAAAACAGAGATAACTTGTCTGAAGAGATATCTCTACAATTCTCTTGATGAGCTACCAGATCAGAAAATTCCATTATCTTCTGATGCTGCTACGATCATGCGTCAAGCTGATGATTCTAGCAGAATCTCTAGTACAGAGGATATTTGGAAAGCTTTAATGGAGAATAAAGAGATCTCAGATATTCTCCAATCAGATTACTCTGAGATTAGTGAGGATGAAAGATGAAAAACATCATCGCAATTGCACTTGGAGTTCCTTATTTATGTGGAAAATACATCCTTCTTATACTTCTCACTGCTTTTCTCGCAGCTTTGGGATTTGTAATATTGTTAGCATTACCTACAATATTGCGATTCCTCGCACATATGATAATTGTCTATGTAGGATTCAGCGTTATGTGGATCATCTTCGTAGGCGTTATCTATTTGATTGCTAAATGTGTTAGCGTAGTAAAAGGAGAATAAACTCAGAAATGACTCGTGAAGAATTCCTCGCACTCAGGCCCGGAGATAAAATCTCTGGAAGAAGTAATGGAATTGGAGATGTAGTATCTCAGGGAACATCTCTTCATATCAAATGGCGCAACTCAAACATCCTCACATTTCCAATACATGAACTTTGTGTATTATGGAGATCATGGACACAATCTCCGATGAATAGCTGGAGTAAGCTTTAAAATCTTCAAAGAAGATGATGAACAAGATTATAAGGATTAGCCAAAAGAGAAGGTTCAGCCTGCTCTGGTCCTTATAAAGAGAGATGCGAACCTGCTCTCTCTAGGATACATCCTATTTGCTCATTTAATACAGGGGTGTATTAGATGAGGCTGAAACTTATAAGATGTATCCTAGAGAGCGTAGGCTCTAAGGAGAATAAGAAATGAAAGAGAATTCAGACATACTCGATGAGCTTCTTGATAAGTTAGTATCTTGCGTCAAGGAGACAAAGGATAATCCTGCTCTTAAAGAGCAAATCATGACATTGTGCGTGGTTTTTGCCAAGATTGGACAAACTATGGAGCGTTTGTCACTTCTAGGATTAAGCTTTAAAGAAGCATTGAATGTGGCTCTTCTTGAAATAAGAGAGATTGTTAGAGCTGATACTATCAGCGCAGAGGAGCTTGAGAGCCTATTCAAGAAAGGCGATGAGGAAAAAAAGTCTTGACTTGTGCGAAAAATCGCGAATAAGGAGAAAAAACAGAATGAAAATGCAATATCTCAGAATCATTCACACAGATAACTCTGTGAGTTGGTTTAAGCGCAGAGAGTCTATACCTTCTAAGAATGCATTAAAACTTCTCGGCATAACTTCTGACGATGTTCCAGAATGGATTAGAATGGAGGAAGCTCCATCTGATTCAATCATAAACACACTTGTAATCGAGAGACAATCAACAAGTACGTTGTATCAACAAGGGGATGAGGAAAAAAGTTCTTGACAAGCGCGAAGATTCGCGCTAAAATCGTATACAGGGAGGGGCACCGCACGATGGCTGCTTCAATCACGCAAATGCCTACAACTCAATTTCCTGTAGATAAGGAGATTGAGTTAAAGATTAAAGTGAGAATTTCATCTCAAGAAGATCAAGAGTATTTCTTCTCAGATGATGGAAAGCTCCAAGCTGGATTTCTCGCGGATATCTATGATATGCTTGATATGATCAATAAGCATATCATAGATGTAAATGGATTCTCCTACAGAGATCTCCAAAAGATCATTTCTGAATAAAGGAGGTGATCAAACGCAGGTGCTTCGAAGTGTACAGAGAGCTTTAAGATGCTCTCTGTAGGAGGGATTGAGCTAGAGTTTCTTGTCTCTAGCGTACTGAGAACGCTAGAGAATTCTCACTCTAAGCTCTCCCTCCTACAGAGCGCATTGCTCTAGTTCTCAGCTAGAACTGAGAATAAAATCAAATGAGGTTACGAAATGGGTACAACGATCGCAAATCCCACTCCTGCCAATGGGCAGGATAGCTCGGGTGCTCTCTCTCAAGAGAAAGTCACCTATCGCGGTTATGCTAAGTTGGATGACAAAGGCATAATCACTGATTTCCAAGCAAAGCAGGAATCTGCTAAGAATGCAGCTTGGGAAAAACTTGAAAAGGGTGGATACACTCTTCTCAATACCGTCGAATTCATTAAGTACACTGTGAATTCTGACGAAGGTTTCAAGCTGCTCATTACCGATGAGACTCAGAGATTGTATATCGTTCAAGCTGGCTTGAACTATCTACAAAACTCAAAAGCCAATGGGTACATGGCAGAGCGTCAAGAAGGCGCTGGAAATGAGAATAATCCAGCGTATAACGATCAAACAATTGATCTTCGTGAAGCAATCAATGAGCCTCCATCAAAGAGAGCTTTGACAGATCAGCAGAAGCTGGAGCGTTTGGTGAAGCAAATGGGTCTATCTCCAGATCAGATGTCTCTTATGTTTGCAGAGTTGCAGAAGCGTTTCAGTGCTGCTGCTCAGCTTACTGAAGATACCTCTGAAGAGGTAACTCAGTAAGGTAGTCCTCCATGTTTGGGAGTAGGTTAGGCATAGCCTACTCCCTATTTTTCAATTGAAAGTGAGCACGTAGTAAGCTCCTTCAAATGCTCCCGATGGGAGGGGAAGGAAATATCCAATGTATGTGTTCTTTGAGCATCATAAGGACTCTGAAGGACAAGTCCTCGCGACAGATGTGCTTTGTTCTAGTTATGAACATGGCAATGGCATTAATTGGAGAATTGACAAGCTTCATATGGAGTTGATGACGAGATTGTTTAAGACTCCTCCTGTAGAAGCGAGAAATTATAATGATAAGACTCATGTATGGTCTTATCTCGGAGATGCTGGAATGCATCTCATGGAGACTATACAGAAGTTCTTTAATGAACTTCATATCTCCATAGGATTTTATGAAATTGAAGATTTAGAATCTTCAATTGGGCAAATAAGCCTTCATAAGGCTAAGAAGATTGATCCATCGCAATTCTTTTACAATAGGGCTGTACCCACAACTCAAGATATAACGAAAGAATTTGCAGAGCGTAAGCTCAAAGAGATTGGAGTAATAGATAAAAAGAGTTATCGTCAGGCTGCTCTCAGATTGCATCCTGATAGGAATGGCGGAGATGGTAAAGCCATGAGCGAACTCAATATGTATTGGGGGGTGTTTAGTGCCTAGCACTAAAGAGAGAACTCTCGCTATTGCGAAAGCTGTAGGCGTATCATATTTGATGCGTCGAATCGATATCGTTCTCGGGACTCTAGAAAGATTTGAGTCCCGAACTACGTTTTTAATTCACAATCTCGAAGAGGAGAATGAAGTTGACAATAAAAAGAAGAACGGACAAAGCCACAGTAGATGAGCTAAAGCAAGATATAGCTCATCTTGAGAAGAATGATCCTCAGAATCTTGTAATTCAATTCTTGCGCGCGCTACTAGAGCGTAAGCTAAGAGAGCAAAGAATTGAAGAAACAAACATTTCAAACATTCAAAGGATAATAATAGGGATGAGTCCTGAGAATGCAAAGATTTTAGCTGAAAAGCTAAAAGCTGGAGAATGAAGTAAATGACGTTCATTGTAAAGAAAGACCCAAACTTGGATAAGAAGGCAGCTCTAGCGCAAGCGAAAGCGAAAGCTGCAAGCCCAAAGGCAGAAGATGGCGCCATAATGCGCTATGTAAAGCCTGAGGAAACGAAAGATAGAACTCGCGTAATCTTTGATGATTCAGGCTCTATGAGTCATCAAATAGATAACGCGAAACAAGGCGTTACAGAGTATATGAGGAATTGTCCTCAGAATCAAGTTGCTGTGAGCATTCACTTTCTGTGTACTAACACAGAAGAGTCAGCTTCGCTTGAAAATCTCTCCGCTGATCTTCCTGCGCAGTCGCAAGCGTTAACTGTGATTAAGCTTCACCTTGGAGGCACGCCACTATTCACAAAGTTGAATGAGGTTGTAAATATGCCTCTAACAACGCGAATGGTTGCGTTCACAGATGGTTCTCCTACGGATAGGATTGTAAATGTCGGTTCGCGTGATTATACCAAATCTACGCTTGATGTTTACAAAGAGAATGCAGATGTAATCATCTCTCAAGCAATTGAGAAGAAGATTCCAATTGACACTGTGTTCTTTGGTGGGAGCTACTCTGAGAATGAGATTGGATTGCTCAAATATCTCAGCGAACGCACTGGAGGAATCTTCCTTCACTTCGATCCTGCCAAAGTTAACTTTGCCAAGGCGTTTAAGTATCTTGCGCCTACATTTCGCAAGATGCTTATGTCTCCAACATTTAGAGCAGAATTGGAAGCAGGAAAACACAATTAAGGAGTAAGCGTAAGATGTCCCGTAGTTGTAGGGAACCAAGCTCAGGCTTTAAGCTTGAATGGAGGAGGTTGAGAATGAGTAGTCCTTGGACTCACTCAATTTGTGAGGATTGCTGGAAAAAGAAAGAACCTGATCGTCCAGCATTTTCTTTTCACGAGAATTACAGACAGCAAGAAGTTTGCTGCTATTGCCAAAAGTCCCATCGCTCAGGAATTTATGTGAGAGATGATCCACGAACCTTACCCTGCAAAGGAAACCACAAAGATGCCGATGAATCTGAATTCGAAAGCAGATACTCTGCCGATTGAGGTGCAGCAACAAATAGGTAAGCTATCTCACAAGATGCTTATTTTAGGATTCGCTGCATTCTTTGAGAAACTTGAGGAAGGTCCGATTCTTCGGACCTTTTTCTTTAAACCATCAGAGGGTTCCTTATTCAGTAAGATATTGAATAAAGAAGAGGAACTCGCTGGAACGCTTAATGTAGAGAGCGTTAGAATCGAGCGAAATGCTGGACTCGTTGCAATTGAAGTACCGAGAGAAGATCGTATCACCATACGATTTGATTCTTGCTTGCATGAATTACTTACATCTCCTCAAGTTAGAGATATGCAGTTGCCCCTACTTATGGGACAGAATACTAGAGGAGATTATCTGTACGCTGATCTTGCTACTCAACCTCACTTGCTCATGGCAGGTACAACTGGCTCAGGAAAATCAGTCGCAACTTCGCAATTTATAGCGAGCTTGGCTCTATTCAAATCTCCAAAAGAGCTTAGCTTTACGCTAGTGGATACAAAGCAACTTGATCTAGTATTCTTTGAGGATCTAGAGCACGTTTCTTCAGTTATCCGCGAAGTTGAGGATTTGCGTGCATCTCTCGAAAGTGCTCTCGCTGAAGTACGAAGGAGAACTCAGTTAATGAGCGGTTATGCTCGCAATATAGCTGAGTGGAATAACCTTGGAATGGGACAGAAACTCAAGTACAAAGTAATCATCATGGATGAGTTTGCGGATATTATCCAACAAGATGAGATACTTTGGGCGGGAACTCCAAAGAAGGATCGTCCTACAAGTATAGAGATGCTAACGAAACAAATTGCTGCTATTTCTCGCGCAGCAGGAATACATCTCATTATTGCCACACAAAGACCTTCTGTGAGAGTTTTGAGTGGTGATTTGAAAGCTAACTTTCCTGCGCGAATTTGCTTCAAATTACCAACAATGGCTGACTCAAGAGTAGTATTGGATGAAAATGGAGCTGAATGTTTGTTAGGAAAAGGAGATTATCTCTACAAAATTGCAGGCTCAGATGTTCTAAAGAGAGCACATTCTGCGTATGTCAGTACGCAGGATATTGCTCTTGTAACATCGCAGCATAATGAAATACGGAGGACATATGTCTTCTCCTAAACTAACAAAAACTTCATGCGAACGTGAAGGACATGCTTATCAGACTCTGGATACTTATCGTAAGATACAAGGTCCAGATACTCTGGTATTTACTGTCTTCTTTTGTACAAAATGTTGTGACGTGCAAGAGAGACAAACTGCTGTTTGGAAGGATTTTATTCCTAAGGCTAATAAGAACAAAGAAAAAGAAAAGAACTTCTAGGCCAGCTTTTCGACGGGGGGTGTGGAAAACCTGCATCCCCTTCATTTTAAAGCACATAAACCCCTTGACAAGCGCACCTCGGCAGGGATAATATCTCCGAATGGGGGTGCTACCCCCGTAAAGAGTTACAACAAAATGAGAGATTACAATAAATTCTTAGAGAGTAATACACCATGCATCCTATGGGATGGTGTAAAAGATAAAGAAGGTTATGGTACCATATTTTGGCAAGGTAAGAATTGGAAAGTTCACAGATTATTATTTATGTTTTTCAGACCAGATGAATTCAAAAAGGAACTATTTGTTTGCCATCATTGCGATAATCCGACTTGTGTAAATATTGAACATCTTTACGCAGGCACAGCAAAAGATAACTCATTGGATCGTTTTGAACATGGAGATTTAAGAGGAAGAAAGCCGCGAAAAAAACGACAGAAACAAATATTTAATAAAGAAGAAACACTAAAACAACTGCAATTCACATATATGAAAAGAAAAGTGCAAAGGAGGAAGTAAATGGCAAGAAAGAACAATAAGACCGCAATAACATCAATACGTCTTGAGAATGATCAATTAAGTGTTCTTAAGACACTTCCGAAGATGGTTTCTGCCTCGATTCTCATTCGTGCCTTGCTTCGTGAATATTTCAATGGAAATCTTCCTCAAATGCATTCAAAGGTAATTGAGGAGGTAATGAGGACGCAACAGAATATGCATGAAACACAGTTTTAGAAAGGAGGCATTTAGTGCCTGAGAATGAAACATCTCTTCCAAAAACCTGCGAAGTCTGTACAAACGATAATCTTCTCAAATCTGTAGGAATCAAGAAATGCATAAGATGCAGTGCTCTTTACTGTATACATTTTGCGTCTTTGATTGATGGGAATGAGTATTGCGTAGATTGTCTCTCTGATTTAACTCTTCTAAAAGGCGAAGAGGTATATAAGAGAGTTGATTACGATCTCGTTGCTGAGAAAGAACGCGTAGTTAGAAGGAGAGCTACGATTTTAAAGATTAATGGCCTTGATTATCTTTTCATGCAGCGTCGAAACGCAACAATGAGTGATGCTGAGTTGGAACTCAAGATTGAATGTTACAAAGAACAAGTAATTTCAATGATTCTTGAGCGTGAAGAGAGAAAGATTAAGAAATTCAAGGCTCAGAACATCAAGCTTGGAACAATTTCAACCACAACAGAAACAAAAACAGATACTGCGAATGTTACGCAGACTACGATTGAAAGAAATCAGAAAAAGGTAGCGACAATTTTGGGGAATATGAAACCAGAAGATGCGCTGGCTGCTTTAATGAAATTGATGGGGAGGAAATGAAAGAATATGTTCATTGATTTGATTACGTCCTATGAGGTTGATGGATTGCATCGACTTCTTGAGAAGTATGAGTTGCCTTGGTTACGCTTTGATAGCGAAGCTGGGAAATTCATACTTGTGGTAGATAACCATCTGCTTTC
>Ga0207776_1000183_pt1 | contig 11049 bp, 8 predicted proteins | sample LuqExpMetageno30_FD_187788 | JGI IMG/M metagenome (GOLD analysis project Ga0207776, IMG submission 187788) | Tropical forest soil microbial communities from Luquillo Experimental Forest, Puerto Rico - Sample 30 (SPAdes) | ecosystem: Environmental > Terrestrial > Soil > Tropical forest ... | reverse complement strand
TCCCGTTGTGGCTGCTGTCGGGCTCCATGTTCCCGTTGGCAGGCGCGTCCATCTGGATTCGCGCCCTGATGCGCATCAACCCGCTCACCTACGGCACCGACGCGCTGCGCATGCTGCTCTATCCAGCGGAGCTGACGGGGAACCTGCCACTGAGCACGAATCTACTGGTTCTCGCAGTCTTCGCGCTGGTTATGTTCAGCTTCTGCTTCCTGGTAGCCAACCGCCGGACCACGAAGCCCGCTGCCTGAAATATGCCCACCGGCCCGGTATTCTTTCCCGCCCTCAATGCCTTTCTCAACGGCACCAGCGCCGTGCTTATCGGCGCCGGCTTTTACTGCATCAAGAGCGGACGCCGCGAAGCCCACAAGCGCTTCATGCTGACGGCCTTCGTCACCTCCACCCTCTTCCTCATCTCCTACCTCTACTACCACCTGGTACTGCGCGCCGGGGTCACGCACTTCGAGGGCGAAGGAGTCTGGCGGCCTATCTACTTCGCCATCCTGCTGTCGCACACCTTTCTGGCGGTGATAGTCGTTCCGTTCATTCTAGTCACCCTGTACCGGGCACTTGCGGGCAACTTCGCCCGCCACAAGGCAATTGCCCGCTATACCTTCCCCATCTGGCTGTATGTCTCCGTGACCGGGGTGGTGATCTTCGTGATGCTCTACAAGATTTTCGCCCGCTAGAGCATCTCTCCTATTTCTGTAGAGCGGTAAATGGGAGTCTGAACCAGGCCATTGCATCCTCGGCAGTGAGCAGGGGGAGCAGCTCGGTGATGGCCTGATCGAGCGTTTCTTGGGTCCGTGCTTTGGCCGAGCGCAACAGTTGCTTGAGCTTGGCCCAAGCCTTTTCGATGGGGTTCAGGTCGGGCGAGTAAGGGGGCAGGTAGAGCAGCCCGGCTCCCACCGCCTCGATTCTTTCGCGCACGCCCTTGACCTTGTGCGCACTGAGGTTATCCATCACCACCACGTCGCCAGGGCGCAGCTTGGGACACAGAACCTGGTCCAGATAGGCCAGGAAGATGTCGCCGTCAGTGGCCGCCTCGATGGTCATGGTGGCGAGCAGGCCGCGGGTGCTCATCGCGCCCAGGAGGGTGAGGATTTTCCAGTGGCCCTGGGGTGTGCCCTCGGCGATGCGCGCCCCACCCATACCTCGGGCATAGCGGCGCGTCATCTGCGTGGAAACACCGCTTTCATCCAGGAAAATCAGCTTCTCCGGCGCGATGTCGCCGAGGGCTTGGACGAACTCCTGGCGGCGTTTGCGGTTGGCTTCCGTGTCGCGTTCCTGGGCGTGGAGTGACTTTTTTTTAAACGGAAGCCCATCCGCTTCAGCACCCGCCACAGATGCTGGGTGCTGAAGCCAAGGCCAGATTTTTTCTTCAACTCCGCCTGCAGTTCGACTAAGGTCGCATCCGCATGGTCGCGCAGCAACCCGGCCAGTAGCTGCTCGTCGATCCGGCGTTTGGGACCAGGCTGGTACGTCGGTCTCTCGGTCCGCCCGGTGCGCTTCCGCGCCGAGGAAATCTTCCACGCCCAGCCCAGGCTCACGCCAAAGCGCTCGGCCAACTCGGCCAGGCTACCCTTGCCCTGGTCGTAGGCCTCCAGTAGCTTCTGCCGCAAATCATCCGAATAAGGTCGCGCCATCGTCATGTGCGCGGAAAGTCGCCATCGCTACTATACACCATCGGGAGAGATGCTCTAGAAACTGCATCCTCCTTCAGGCTCATCTTGTATTGGAAGAGACTGCGACTGGCAACGGAAATGTTGCTGTGCGATACTGAGAAGGTTCCCAGCTGTAATACCAGTGATTACGGCCTTGCTTCCCAACGCCGGGATGGCGGAACTGGCAGACGCAGCGGACTCAAAATCCGCCGAGGTTCACCCCTCGTGGGGGTTCGACCCCCCCTCCCGGCACCAGCTAAGCCCCATAGAATCATCACCTAGCTGGCGCTAGTTCACCGCACGGGACGCGGTTGGCTGTTCCAAAATCGCTTCGCTGCGCAGAATGTGCCCGAAGTTGGGCTTGCTGCTCTTCGGCGGCCACTCGTTCCTGCTCTGCCCTCTTCTCCGACTCCTGCAATTTGAGATTCGCGTCATTCATATCCGAACGGTTCACGATGGCGTAACGCTCGAAGACGCTCCGTGTCCGCCAGCCGCCGATCATCATCATGATTCCCTCCGCCACTCCCGCCCGTCGAAGGTTGCGCGCTCCCGTTCTCCGCAGATGGTGAAAGATTGTGTTTGCGTTTCTCAAAGGAGATGGATCACGAAGGCACGACGCAGCCAAGCCGCTGGGAAGCCGTCCGATTGAGGCAGGGAACTAAGCTTCCCGCGACTGGCCCCGCGAGTTGTTCATTGCCTGTGTGAACGCTGTTGTAAACGACGCCAGCGTTTGGGGTGTCTCGCTTGTCTTTATCAGCGACATCGCCCTCCACGAATATTGCAGCTGCCCGCCGCAATTGAAGCACACCTGGTACGTTCTATGGTCGATCGTAAACACCCTGCTCAGTTGCCTATGATGACAGCCGAATATCCATTCGAAGATGGCGTTTAAGAATGCCCTCATAAGCTCCTGTGACATAAGTGACGAAACACCTTAACTGCGGGTGAGGAAGTAGCAGTGCAAGGAAGGTGCCAAGAGTCTAATCAGTAGAAAACAATATGGCTTATGGGGACGCTCGTTGCAGGGTCACGAAACTTTTACCTGCGTCCGAGAACGGCTGACACTGGCCCAACCCGGCGGGGACCAGTCCACGTCCGCCGCTTAGCATTAGCCTTCAGTTGGCCCAGGTAGAAGTTTCCGGTCGATGGAAGAAATTACCCACGAAAACTATTCCTCATTCGTGGCTCCAATTGCAATTCCAATCATTTGCCCCATTTGGCATGCTTAGTGCTCTTACAACCAGGCAGCAACACTCGTCGTCAGTTGGGCTCTTATTCACAACTGTTGGCTCCCCATGGCTTCAAGCTGCACCGCCGTGAGAACAGCGAAGAGCAGGCGGGCATCTCAATGGACATGTGCCAGCGAACCAGTTCAACGATGAGGGCAAGTAATGATGTTACGAGTATTCAGTCAGATTGCAGCGGCATTGGTTTTCACGACCGCACTGGGTGCCGCGCCTCCTGACAGTACACCAAGCCCGCGGCAAGGAATGCCAGGCCAGACCAATCAAACCAAACGCGCGATCAAGGCCCGGAAATCTCAAGTCGGGGAGGCTTCGTGGTACGGCCGTCTCTTCCAGCACAAGCGAACTGCCAGCGGCGAGCCATTCGACATGTATCAATTCACGGCGGCGCACCGTACGCTGCCCCTCGGCTCCTGGGTCAAGGTCACGGACCTGAAGAATGACCGGTCGGTAATCGTCCGCATTAACGATCGCGGGCCGGTGCCAAAGAACCGCATTATTGATTTGTCCTACGGAGCGGCCAAAATGCTCGGTATGAGCGAGAACGGGATACATCCGGTTCGCGTCGAACTCATCTCTGTCCCGTCGTGACAGGAAACTGATAGCCAGCTTTGAGGTTACAGCGATACACCTTGGACTGATCTCGATTGACGGAAACGTCGCAATTTGCCCAGCTCAGAAAGAGAGCCGGTCCAAGAGGGTAAATAATTGTCTGACCATCTACGTCAGCTTGGATGCATACACCTTCGGCCGAAGCCGGTAAGGTGAAGTTGAGGGCCCGTCCGAAGACCGCGGGTTGAGATTCGTGGACCCGTTCGGTCAACATAGAATGGAATACTTCTGCTTCCAATAGATACGTCGTTGTATCAGACCAGTTTCGAGCAGCGGCCGTGATGGTCTGGCCACCCTTTGAGAAATCATCCTTTTCGATCTTTGTGAAAGGGCAAGGCCCTGCGATGCAGGAGACCCGGGCATCCCGAAACACATTGCCCGCTCCCGCGTCAAGAAATGCAGACCCAATCGCGGCTTTCCACTTACCATCCGGCGAGCATGGGGCCTGGCCCTTACAGGGTATATTCCCGATATTCACGACCTGGAATTGTTTCACCGCGCTTCCTATGTTCACTTCGGTCATGGCCTTTATCGAATATCGGACCCTCAGGCTCCCGATGGTTACTTCCGAGCCGTTCGCTGATCCGCGGAGACTGTTCGCAAGCGGCTCCATCTCTGCTATGTAGAGTTTGTTGGCCACGAGTTCATGCACGTCAAGAGGCTGATACTCGGAATGACGAAACTGAAGAGTCACGGCCCGTCCACTCCTGACGAACGCGGGCAACTGGATCATGAAGAACCCGGAAGAATCAGACTTCGCGGCGGCGACGACCCCATCGCTTTCAACCGTGACGTCAACATCGGCAATAGGGAGCCTCTCTCTCGGGTCCGCGTGCTTCACGATAATCGCCCCCTTGAGCCATATCGGCTTCCGATGGGACAAATACCAGAGAGGTAGTGCCACAAGAATCGCCGCAGCGACCCCAAACAATGCGATCCACAACGCTCTATTTGTCACCTTAGTCACGTGGACGTCACTCTGTAATATCCATATCCTACGACGACTAATCGACGGCCTGAACATGGCGATCCCGACGATCTTTTTTGGGACACTCGTCGGGGGATCTGTTTGACGCGAGACTGAGCTAAGATTGTTGGAGTCAAGCGGATGAGAAGCAGCGGTTCCACGAAATTCACAAGGCGAGAGTTACTCCGGCGTCTTCTTGCGACCGCCGTCAGTCTGCCGTTCGCAGCGGCTTCGAGTTCATCGTCCGCCGCTGATGAACCACGTGGGGTTGTTGCAAATCCCTCAAAACCGACTTCCCTCTCCCCTGAAGACGACCAGTTCCTGGACGAAATCGAGCAGGTTAACTTCCGTTATTTCTGGGAGCAGACGAACCCCGCGACAGGCATCACCAAAGATAGATGCAACTTGAAGGTTGCCGACAACGGAATCGTTGGCAGCATTGCGGCGACTGGGTTCGGCCTCACGGCTCTTTGCATCGGACAACAACGAGGATTTGTTTCCTTCTCAGACGCCCGCGAGCGTGCGATGACCACGCTGAACTCCCTTTGGAGCGTATTGCCGAACCATCGGGGATTCTTTTATCACTGGGCAAACATAGATACCGGTGAACGGATTTGGGATGCAGAGGTTTCTTCTGTCGATACGGCTATCTTGCTCTGCGGTGTTCTGACCTGCCGTGAGTATTTCCGCTCCCTTGAACTCACGAAGATTGCGAACGACGTCTTCAACCGCGTCGACTGGACTTGGCTGTCCGAAGATACGACTCTGCTGCCTCACGGATGGACCCCCGAAGTTGGGTTCTTACCGTATCGGTGGGATCTCTATAGCGAGTTGATGATGATGTACCTGTTGGGCCTGGGATCAGCGTCTCACCCGCTCCGAGAAGACACTTGGTCGGCCTGGAAACGGATGACGTTCGAATACGACGGGCTACGCTACATCGGATCTTTCGCTCCACTTTTCGTCCACCAGTATTCTCAGGCCTGGTTTGATTTTCGAGGCAAGAGAGACAAGTATGCAGATTATTTTCAGAACTCTGCTATTGCCACGGATGTTCACCGCCGTTTCTGCTTGGAACTGGCCCCGCACTTTCCCAGTTATAGTGACGATCTTTGGGGCATAACTGCCTCAGATTCGGAACATGGCTATGTCATATGGGGAGGTCCGCCAACCACCGGGCCTATTGACGGCACCGTCGTGCCTAGTGCCCCGGCAGGTTCGTTGCCGTTCTTGCCTCAGTCTACGATGCGTGTTCTGCGAACCATTCGGAAGACTTATCCAGCCGCATGGGGGAAGTACGGGTTCGTGAACGCGTTCAATCCACTTAGAAAGTGGTATGACGACTACTGCGTGGGAATCGATACGGGAATCACCATGCTTATGGCGGAGAACATCAGAACCGGCTTTGTTTGGGACACTTTCATGAAGAGTCCTGAAGCCCGGCGAGGCATGAGTCGAGCCGGATTCAAAGCTTATTGAAGTTGTAACACTGCTTCCTCGGGTGCATGACGCCCTGCTGGCGAATGCCAAATTGACTGGTCATTGATCGCAGTAGCAAAGTTTTTTTCACCCCTTGGGAAAACTCTACATTGTTGTCTCCTCTCTCCCGTCAGCCAGCAATGGCTGTTTTCGGTATTACGCGATGACCTTAAGTCACTTCCGTCGGCAGCTTCGCCACTAAGACCAATCCGCTGAATGGAATACGAAACTCGTCATCACCACCACACGATTTTTGGTCCACATTGATGGCGCATCGCTGGTTCTGACCACTAATGGAATCCAACGTGTAATAAGAATTGCAGATCAGAGCGCGTAGGCAAAGCTCAGAAAGAGAACGAACACGTCACCCTGACGATCCATCGTATGGTTGACCAAGACAATTTCGGGAGTGGTTGGAGAAAGCGTCTCTCGGCACTCCGACATGTGCCACCGGTTCTGGGAATGGTGTGGAGATCGGGTCCACTAGTAGTCGCCTTAGGGCTTGCTTTCCGCCTTTTAGCATCCTTGCTTCCAATCGCCCTGCTCTGGATTGCGAAGCTGATCATCGACAGGATTGTGGGTGTCGTATCCCATAACCAACCAGTTCAATCAGGGTTTTGGTTTCTGGTTGCGGCCGAGTTCGCGCTGGCTGTCGGTGGCAGCATTCTAAGCCGCACCATCGACTATCTCGATGCGCTGCTGGCTGACAAGTACACGCGCTACGTCAGCATCGAGGTCATGAAGCATGCCGCGGAACTCGACTTGGCCGCTTACGAGGACCCGGTCTTCTACGATCGCCTCGAACGCGCGCGCGTTCAGGCAACCGACCGCTTAGGAATGATTCAGTCGATCGGCAGATTGGTGCAGCAGGCCGTTACAACCCTCTTTCTGTCCGTCTCGATAGTTCTATTTTCTCCATGGCTGCTGCTGCTGCTTATGCTCGGGGTGATTCCGGCATTTCTAGGAGAAAGCCACTTCGCATTTCTGGGGTATGCAACCAACTTTCGCCAGACCCCAATCAGGCGCCAACTTGATTATCTGCGAGTTTTGGGTGGAAGCAGAGAAGCCGCAAAGGAGCTCAAACTTTTTGGGTTGAGGAACTTTCTCGTCGAGCGATTCACTAAGTTGTCTGACCAGTTATACGAAGAGAATGTCGGATTAGCGCGCCGCCGGCTGATCGCGGGCGCGGCTTTGTCAGTAGTTGGGACGGCTGGTTACTACTCAGCTTATGTATTCGTGGTCTGGCGAACGCTTACTGGGGCGCTGACAATCGGCCAATTGACCTTCCTTTCAGGTGCGATCGTACAAGCGAGCGGCAACATTCAACAGATCTTTTCGACGGTGGCAAGTATTGCAGACCAGGCGCTTTTCCTCACCGACCTGCTTGCTTTCATGGGGATGCGACCTACGATTTGTTCCAAGCCCAACGCATTGCCGGCGCCGCGGCCAATTAAGCGTGGATTCGAGTTCCGCGGTGTCTCGTTCCGGTATCCGGGCAACTCCCGGATGGTCCTGCGCCGCCTGAACTTTCAGCTCGAGCCGGGCGAACGAATTGCTCTGGTGGGGGAAAACGGCGAGGGCAAGACCACGATCGTAAAGCTAATGACCCGCCTCTACGACCCCACTGAAGGGCAAGTCCTGTTGGACGGAGTTGACCTTCGTGAGTATAGCCTCGAGGATCTCTACCGCGAAATTGGCGTCATTTTTCAGGACTTCATGCGGTACGAGATGACCGCTCAGGAAAACATTGCGGTCGGGCAGATCGAAGAGTTGAACTATTTGGAAACTCTGCGTACGGCCGCCCGAAAGAGCATGGCGGCGGATGTCATAGAGAGGCTTCCTCGTCACTACGAACAAATGCTAGGAAGGCGCTTTGAGGGGGGTGTAGACCTCTCCGGCGGTGAGTGGCAGAAGGTTGCCTTGGCGCGAGCTTACCTTCGCAATGCGCAAGTGCTGATCCTCGATGAACCAACCTCCGCCCTTGATGCACGCAGTGAGTCTGAGGTATTCCGACGTTTCGCGGAGCTCACCTTTGGAAAAGCCGCGCTCTTTATTTCACATCGGTTCTCAACGGTCCGCATGGCGGACCGAATTGTAGTCCTGCAAGACGGCAAGATTTCCGAAGAGGGAAGTCACGCTGAACTGACAAGGCAAGGTGGCCGCTATGCGGAAATGTTCGAAATGCAAGCGGTCCAATATCGCTGATGGTCGATACCCTTATGCCACCGAATACACATCTGGAGATCATTGGCGGCGCAGCCCACCGGCTGCCGGACGCGGAATGCAATGCATCCAGCCTGGAACTCCTGTTTGCAAAGGCACTCCATTTCTCGCACAGTTCCACTGATTTGCCCGACCTGATCTCGTCGAGGCCATTTCTCGCACGCTGCAAGAACTTGAAGCGTAGGTTCAGGCGCCTGCTTGTGCGATTGGAGTCGCCTCCAACAGCGTCATCGGTCTCTGAGGACGAACGTTGGTTATATGAAAACATTCGACTGCTGCATACCGAGCTTCACGCCACGACCGAAACGCTCAGGTCACAACGAAAGTTGCCGCATGTTCGTACGCAAAAGGGCGAGACCGTTCCGCGGGCCCTCGCCCTTGCAGAAGAGTTTCTGGAGGCTGTCTCCTATCAGTTCAGCGACGAGAAGTTCACATTTTTTGTCAATGCGTTGCAGCAATCCACGGATGTAGTTCTGGAACTTCAAGAGCTTTGGGTATTTCCCGCAGCACTCAAACTAGCCCTTTTGGAGCAGATCGCTGCTGGCGGAAACCAGCTCAGCTGTGGTATCCGGAGCGAAAAGGCCAGCACAGCTTGGTGCGTGCGAAGCCTGCGCGACGTCGCGCAAGTCTCTTGGAAGGAAGTGATCGAACCGCTCATACTTTTCGATTATGTTCTGCGTACGGATCCTGCCAATTGCTATTCGCAAATGGACTTCGAGAGCCGCGACCTCTACCGTAATAAACTGGCAAATATCGCAGCGCACTCGGACCTAACTGAACTGGAAGTGGCGCACGCGGCGCTCGATCTGGCGCAGACAGCTGCCCGGAAGACATTCTCAGATTCCCGGTTAGCCTTACAAGAGGCCCACATTGGGTACTATCTCGTGGACCAGGGAGTTTCACTCTTGCATGAAAGGGTGAGGTTCCAGTGCCCTCTGATCCAACGGATTCAAATCAAGCTGCGCAGATACCCGGATCAATGGTTTTTGCTGGGCATAGGGGCCTTGACCTACGCCATCATCATGGCGGCCGTGGTTCTGGTTGGCGACGTCAGGACTTCATTCGGCCTTCTACTGCTCTCCATGCTTGCCTTGTTGCTGCCGAGCTCGCAGAGCGCAGTGCAGTTGATTAATTACTTGACCACTTCCTTGCTGCGACCAGAGATTTTGCCAAAGCTCGATCTAACCGAGGGCATTCCAGATAACTGCGTGACTGTAGTTGCAGTACCCTGTCTGCTTTTCAATCCAGAACAAGTACGCGGTCTTGTAGAAGACCTTCAAGTACGTTTTCTCGGAAATCACGACCCCAACATTCACTTTGCGCTTCTGACTGATCTGCCTGACTCTGAGGAGCCTTGCCGGGAAGACAGCCCGTTGGTCGGTCTATGCTCCGAACTAATCCGCGAGTTGAATAGGAAATATGCTGGCCAGGGGATGGGCTCATTCTTTCTCTTCCATCGCCACCGGGAATACAACCCAAATGAAAAGGCGTGGATGGGATGGGAGCGCAAGCGCGGCAAGTTGATGGACTTTAACAGTCTGCTGTGCGGCAAACTTGATCGCTTTCCAGTAAAGGTTGGCGATCTCGGGATACTGCCGCGTGTTCGCTTCGTTATCACGCTCGATTCCGATACCGAACTCCCGCGTGGATCGGCACATCGAATGGTCGGAACCTTGGCACATCCCTTGAATGCGGCGATTATGGACAGGACGAAGAACATCGTCACCGCTGGCTATGGCATTCTGCAGCCACGCGTGGCCATAAGCGTGCAAAGTACGGCACGGTCTCGATTGGCGGCTATCTACGCGGGTGAGACCGGCTTCGACATCTACACCAAGGCGGTGTCGGACACTTACCAGGACCTCTACAGAGAGGGCATCTTTACCGGCAAGGGAATTTACGAAGTCGCCATCGTACACCAGGTCCTTGAGCAACGGTTCCCGCGAAACGCGCTCCTCAGCCACGATTTGATCGAAGGCGCCTACACGCGGGCTGGCTTGGTGAGCGATATTGAGGTAATTGAAGATTATCCGTCACATTACAGTGCCTACAATCGGCGCAAACACCGTTGGCTGCGTGGCGACTGGCAGATTGCAGGTTGGTTGTATTCGCGGGTACCGAATGAGTCTGGAACTCACGTTCCAAACCCCATCTCGCTCATATCGTCCTGGAAGATTCTCGACAATTTGCGCCGCAGCCTGGTCGAGCCTGCGACCTTCCTGCTGCTTGTGTTCGGGTGGCTTTTGCTGGGCGGAAGTCCGGCTCGGTGGACGATTGCAACCATATGCATCTTGTTTCTGCCACCGTTTTCTCAGTTTCTGCTCAGCTTGGTGAATGCGTTGTGGCGCCGTAATATGATTGCGGCGCGTCAAGCTCTCACTGCGTTCTATGACAGCAACGTCAGCCTATTCATTACGCTGACTTTCCTTGCCCACCAGACACTACTTTCACTGGACGCCGTGATCCGCGCCCTTGTTCGCCGCTTGATCACGCATCGTCGGCTTTTGGAGTGGGAAACAGCAGCGGAAGCAGAACTGGGTCGGCGGGGCCGTGCTCCCGTCGACCGCTATCTGGACTGGATGCCTTTCCTGGCATCGGGCCTGGGCGCTCTGGTTTGGCTGGTACGCCCCGTTGCAGTCAAGGCCGCACTACCCGTGCTGCTACTTTGGGGCTCCAGTAAGCTGGTGTCCATATGGTTGAACCGGCCCTCGGCCGCCCCGCCGAAAAGACTTTCTGGGAAAGATCTGTTACTTCTGCGCCGCCTGGCCTTACGTACGTGGCGGTATTTCGCCCAGTTCAGCACAGAAGAACACAACTGGTTGATTCCCGACAATGTGCAGGAGCAACCTCCGGCGATTGCGGC
>Ga0207776_1000178_pt1 | contig 11271 bp, 13 predicted proteins | sample LuqExpMetageno30_FD_187788 | JGI IMG/M metagenome (GOLD analysis project Ga0207776, IMG submission 187788) | Tropical forest soil microbial communities from Luquillo Experimental Forest, Puerto Rico - Sample 30 (SPAdes) | ecosystem: Environmental > Terrestrial > Soil > Tropical forest ... | reverse complement strand
AGATGGATTCGTGCGTCTTAACGCCGCTGCATTTATAAGCTGTCGATGATCCGCGTAGCCGCTGGCGCTTTTGGGTTCTTGACCTTGATCCAGCTTTTCGACGGTCCTGAACGATAAGGCGCATTGAGCTTCTTTGAAACAATGCCCTCAAGCCCCAGATCGCAGACGACCGCAAACATTTTGTCGCCGTGCCCTTCAACGTGTTCGACGTACTGAATACCACCACGCGAGCGGATCAGGAACTTGCCGCTTCAAAATAAAGTCATATAGGATGCTTATGCCGATTGTTATAATCTGACAACAGCCGGTCGATCGAGCGACCTGGCCGCCTTTCACTTAAGTGAAGCGGAGGCGGAGGCGGAGCGCACATGGCGACAAGCTTGAAAGAGATGATGGACGCCGCCAATGCCGCAGTGCCGCGGATCACCCCGGCGCAGGCGCGGGACATCATTGCGCAAGGCAATGCCCTTATTGTCGACGTGCGCGACGCTCTGGAAGTGGAAAAGAGCGGCAAGATCGCTGGCGCCGTGAACGTCTCGCGGGGCCTACTGGAATTTTTCGCCGATCCGGATTCGCCCTCGCACAACAAGAGTTTTGCCAAGAACAAGAACGTGATCGTCTATTGCGGCTCCGGCGGTCGCGCCGCGCTCAGCGGCAAGGTTCTCAAAGACATGGGCTATGAGCGCGTTTACAACCTCGGCGGCTTCAAGGACTGGGCCGAAAGCGGCGGCGCAGTGGAGAAGTGAGCGACGGTTTCGCGCGCGTGGCGCCTAGTCTCAAGCGCTCCATGGCTGCATCATTCGCACTGGGTCGCGTCATCATCTTACTGACTTCGGCGTATCGCTTCGGCCGTCGCTGCGCCTAGCCTAGCTCGGTATCTCGCATCCGTGCGCGATTCACGCGAATGCCTATTATCGATATTCGATCAGAGGTTAATTGCAAGTCTTCGGTTTCGAATTGTTTGCCGCAGTTCCGTAACCTCAACGCAAAGGGAAATCTGTAAAAAATTTAATCCTTGCATATCCCTTACGGAAGGGCACATGCCGCGGGCCGCTACTGTATATTAGAGAGGCGAATCGTTTTTCGCTCTAGCTTAGGCTCAGACTGATGAACACTGAATTCGGAACCGCGGCGCCAGTCATCAATCTCCGTTCGCCTCAGCAGAATCATATCCAAGCGCCCTTCTATATCCCGGCCACAGGTCCTACTTCACGGCCGCGTCGTGCACTGAAGCACGGTGACACGTTCATAGTCGTGGACAGTCACGGAGACATCGGGGTCTCTGTTGGCGGGCCGGACGGTCTGTTTCACTTGGACACACGGCACCTATCGCAGCTTGAGTTACAAGTGAATGGGTCGCAACTGCTCTTGCTTGGGTCGAATGTTCGCGACGACAACGCCGTGCTTTCCGTGGATCTCACCAATCCCGATATCTTTTTTGACAAGAAGCTAGTTCTACCAAAGGACACTGTGCATATCGTCCGAACGCTGTTCTTGTGGCAGGGGGCTTCGTATCATCGGTTTGGCTTACGAAACTATGGTAATCGCCGCGTCGCAATCCGGTTCACCATCAATTTCGAGAATGATTTTGCCGATCTTTTCGAAGTCCGCGGACTGCGTCGGCAAAAACGAGGCAATCTTGTCCCAGCAGTTGTCGGAGTAGATCGTGTTATCCTTGCCTATCAAGGGCTAGACCGCGTTGCGCGCCACACTGCCTTGATCTTTGATCCTGCTCCGACTGAACTTAAAGCAACATCAGCGTCATACGTAATCGAATTACTGCCGACGCAGTCCCGGTCGGTGTTCTTGACGATCAATTGCAATCGGAGCAGCAAATCAGCACAGTTCTTCCGCGGGATGCGCGCTGCTCGACGCGAGCTCAAGGTTGCGTCGCGCGATACGGCTGCTGTCGAAACTTCCAATGAAATTTTTAATGAAATTCTGTGTCGGTCAATTGCCGACCTACGTATGCTGATTAGTGACACGCCCGAAGGACGGTATCCTTACGCCGGCATCCCCTGGTACTCGACCACATTCGGCCGGGACGGCTTGATCACCGCGCTTCAGATGCTGTGGCTTGACCCCAGTATTGCGCGCGGGGTTCTCCGACGGTTGGCAGCTTTCCAAGCCCGCACCGAGGATTCAACGGTTGACGCCCAACCTGGGAAAATTTTGCACGAAATGCGCAACGGTGAGATGGCGAATTTGCGAGAAATACCTTTCGGGCTCTACTATGGCAGCGTCGATTCGACTCCGCTTTTTATTTTGCTTGCTGCCCTCTATGCCGAACGAACAGGCGACGATGCAACGTTGCTCGAGCTTTGGCCGTCGATTAACGCGGCCCTTGGTTGGATCGACGGCCCGGCGGATCCAGACCACGATGGCTTTGTCGAATATGAAAGAGCCACAGAGAGCGGACTTGCCAATCAAGGCTGGAAGGATTCCGAGGATGCAATTTTTCATGCGGACGGAAGTCTGGCGCAGGGTCGTATCGCGTTGGCGGAAGTGCAAGGATATGTATTCGCTGCTAAGCGTGCTTTATCCCGCTGCGCACGTAGAATTGGGAAAATCGATTTTGCACACCATTTAGATTCGTCCGCTGACCGTCTTGCCGAGCGGTTTGAGAGTGCATTCTGGTGCTCAGAGCTGCAAACCTATGCGCTGGCCCTCGATGGTGAGAAGCGCCCCTGCCGCGTACGAACTTCGAATGCTGGACAAGTGCTTTTCAGCGGAATTGCGAAAGCTGATCGCGCAGTGTTGGTCGCGAATGATTTGTTGTCGTCAAAATTTTTTTCGGGCTGGGGCATTCGCACTGTAGCGAGTGGGGAACCGCGTTACAATCCGATGTCCTACCACAACGGTTCGGTTTGGCCGCATGACAATGCGCTAATTGCGCTCGGCTTTGCGCGATATGGCCTGAAACGGCAGATCGAACGCCTATTCGGCGGGCTTTTTGAGGCTGCGGGCTATATGGAATTCCGACGACTTCCAGAATTGTTTTGCGGCTTTCGACGGGCGCACAATCGAGGGCCAACCCTCTATCCGGTAGCGTGTTGTCCGCAGGCTTGGGCGAGTGCTACTCCATTCACGCTTTTAGAGGCGTCCCTTGGGTTGGAGTTCGATCCTAGCAAGAACGAGATTCGGTTCGACAACCCTCATTTGCCGCCTTTCTTAGATTTCGTCGTACTCCGAAATCTGCAACTGGGGGGCTCCGGTCTAAATCTTATTGTCCGTCGTCATCGCGAGGACGTTTCGGTTGAGGTCCTTGGAAGTCACGGCCGAATCCAAGTCGCCGTAATCCACTCTCGTTGATGCCGTGTCGTGCCTATGTCTCGTTGGCAGCTGGGCTCGTATATCTGCAAGTCGAACTTGCGCTAGATGAAAAACACCCGATGAGATGTGCCAAGGTGGCGATCCCGAAATCGCGAGATAGGCGGACCGTCGGTCTGCCGCCTAGGAGGGATTGGCTGAAGGGACCATGAGACGCGTAGGGGACACTGCACCTTATCGAGGCATTGAATTTGGCGTTCACGAAGAGCGACAAGGGGTGTGGCAGTGGGCCTACTACGTTCGAGCGAACCGCTGAAGAGAGCCGCAGAGAGGAAAATTACGCCGCGCGAGTGTTCAAAGGAGAGCCAATAAAGCAAACCGTGCCGCTTTGGCAGGCCTTACAGGCGCAGGCGATTTCAGCCCTGAAATTCTAGTTGCTGCTCCACGAAGTGCCGAACGCCATCATTCGCGATAGCGCGACCTTCGTCTTCCAACTTCTCAGCCACGGCTCGCGCTATATCTTCAGACACATCACGCGACCAACCTTGTTCGATGTTGAAAGCGACGACGCGGACAGGGTTGGAATACTGCCCGGAGATCATGCTTTCGACGATGGTCTTCTCATCGGCGTGCGCCTCATCAGTCTCGCGATAGGCGCGGCCTAGCTTTGGACCGAAATCATCCAGCACGATGTAAGCGGTAGCGTCATGGTGGGGCTGGCGCGGCACCAGCGACGGGCTGTTGTTAGGCATACGCAACTCCCACAGCACTAGGTTTCGACGATCGTCGAGTGGGTATGGCTTTAGGGGCCTGGCCCGGGCCGAGAGAGGGACCAGTAGCAAGCGAATCCCACGTAGTCTCCATACTGACGGTGAATACTCGTGATCTTCGCAAACTTGTGGTAGCGGGCGCAATGCTCCGACGCCATCGCCTGAGCGACGGCTCGGTCACTTCCGCCCTGCGAGGCCACCAGCGGATAGGGGATAATGCCGCCGGTATCGTTGCCGGTAATTCCCGGGCCCGGTCCAACACAGGCAGTAAGGAGAAATAAGCACGCGTAGGCGAGCGATAACTTCATTGCAGCCTCCCTGACTCCCAGAAAAAAATAACCGACAACTTTTCAAGGCGCATCAAGGGAATGTGCCGCAGCCGGAGGTGGAGCGCAATTAATGCTGGTGCTGTCCAGTCCCTCCTTCACCAAGCGCGGCAAAGAGCTCGCACAGTTTGCGATCGAGCACCGCTTGCCGACCATGTTCACCTTCAAGCATTACGAAACCGGCCGACTTATCGATCGAGCGGTCCACCAAGTTTGAGTTAGTGGTCAATCTCAAGACCGCCAAAGCACTTGGCATCACTATCCCAAACGGGATGCTCTTGGCCGCCGACCAGGTGATCGGGTAGCCGCCAGCGAATCTCGTGTCCGCTTCTGATGGCCTTTAGCTCGTTTTCAGGTTTTCAGTTGCCTAACCACTCCGCTAAGGCCGCGTTAACTGCCTCTGGCTGCTCGATAGTGGAGAGATGCGCACAATTCGGCACGACGACATAACGGGCGCCGGCAATCCCCTCGGCGATCTCCTTGTTCAACTCCGGTGGCGTGGCCACATCTTCGTCTCCGACTACCACCGTGGTGGGACAACGAATCGATGATAGCAATGGACGAGAATCGGGCCGCGACATGATCGCTTGCTGCTGCCGCACGAAAGCCTCCGATCCGGTCATTTCGATCATCTGGCGCACGATCCCCGTCAGCGTGGGATCTTTTTGTCGCTCGCGATGGAGAAAGCGCGGGATCGATTGTTCGGGGATTTCGGCGTAGCGGCCCGATCGCGCCATGGCAATTTGTGTCTTGCGCGCGGCGGTCTGCTCGGGCGTATCGGGCCGCGCCGAGGTATCGAGCAGTGCGAGCTTTTCGATCCTTGCCGCCGCCTGCCGCATCATCTCGAAGGCGATGTAGCCACCCATCGACAAACCCGCGAGGGCGAAGCGCGGCGGGCAGTTGTTCAAGATACGCGCAGCAATCGCCTTGATGTCGGCGTCGCGGCGGTGGTCGGCAACCATCGTAGGGCCGTACGGCCAAAGCGCCTCGATCTGCGGCGCATAAAGACGCGCAGTGCAGGTCAATCCCGGAACCATCACGATTGGCAAACCTTCCGCCATTCATCCTCGCAATTTGCGTCGAAGCCATTCCATTATTGAGAGAAACGCTTTGACTTGGATCAAGCTGGTGTCGCGGGCCCGAGCTGTGTGGCATGATTGAAACCGATTTCCGCAAATGGAAATTCCAGGCGCCGCTTTGTTTTGGAATTGCTGCGCGGTGAATTCAATATTTCCGCTGCACTCGGTATTATTGTATGAGGAACGTAATGAACCGTAGTATAAAAGTTGTTCCCTTTTTCGTGCTGGCAAGCATATTCGCTGCTTCATGCCCGGCGCGAGCGAAAATGATAATTTTTCAATGCGGCACAAGCTTTACTGTCGATCTAACGAACAATACCGTTAACGATCAACCAGCATTAATCAATCCAACAGCTATTGATTGGCAGCTGAAACCAGGACCTACGGACGACACTGGCGTAGTCGATTATCATATCGACCGCACCACAGCTATCCTGACGGAAAAATTTACATATCATCTTCCGAACGGCAGTACCCAATCGGACGATCCAACGACTTACCGCTGCACTGTCAATGGGAATAGCGGACATTCCGGCGCTATTCGATCACTTCGTCGGCGCGGGCAAGCAGAGGGGGCGGCACAGTGAGGCCGAGTATCTTGGCGGCTTGTGCGTTAATGACCACCCGTTACGCGGGCGAGCATATCGTCAAGCTCTGGGACCGCGTCCTGCGTGAAATGGACGATCCGATCATCGGCTTTCGCGTGGCGAGAAGCGGCGGCGACGTTGATTTATTTCCTCCGACGTTTTGATCTTTAGCCATTGGTAGGTCTTCGTATTTCGACGCGAACGAACAGAACGCTCATTTGATCGATGTTGACATCATCGTGGAGAGCCTATTCATGCTCAGCTTACTGTCCCAATTACTCCAGTGAACGGATCTCAGAGCTAGTTGTCGCAGGCTTGCTTTCTTCGAGATTTGGCCAATACTGGACTTGGTGCTCTCTTAGGACGCACAGTATAGGCGGCGAACATGGCTCGACAGAAAAAACGAACAGCAATACGGAGAGGAAGGTCGGCAGTACGCGGTAAGTCCCGCAAGACTTCCAGATCTGCGCGAGGAAAAACGGCGAAGCGGTCCGCAGCCAAGCCAATGCTAAAAAAGCGTTTGACGAAGGCTAAGCCCAGGCGTGCGAGGGCGAAGAAGGCTTTGCGGAAGAACGTGCAGGCGATGCAGTCAGAACGCATTCCTGTGCGCGAAGGCGTCATCATCGATGTGATCGAGCAGCCGGTTCCGGGTGTAATAACTATTACGGAATTCGAGGAAACTGATGTACGCGAAGAGAGCGTGGACCGCGTACAGCCGGACGAAGACCGAGGCTCCTAAGCATTCAGCAACGGCCCAGTCATGGACCAAACTGCTGAAATGGTCGGAGTTTGATTCCGCCGCTGCCGTTGTGTCCGGGTCACGTTCGCTTTGTGCGTCAACGCCGATTCGTTAGCGCGATCGACATTTCTGCTTTATACCGGGAACAGCCGTCAGGCCCGGCTAGCCCTGCCGCTCGAAGGGCTGGTCTCCCACCCACTCGTCCTCACGAAAGTGTCCTGGCTGGAACGATTTAAGAGAATAGGCCCACCAAGACCCGAACCTGCGACCAGCGGACTGTGAGGGCCGGGCGTCAGGGCGGCATTTCAAGTTGTCTTGAAGAGCCGCCCTGATTTCTTGTCCATGGCTTCCACCAGCGTCTAGATTTTCCGCAGGCTTCGTAGGATTTGCGTCGCGGCTGCGCTCTAGAAGCCCTCGAAAACCGTTCGCAGAGATCAGGCGAGGTCGAAGCGATCGAGGTTCATCACCTTGGTCCACGCCGCCACGAAGTCTTTCACAAACTTCTCCTTCGAGTCCGCGCACGCATAGACTTCCGCGAGGGCGCGCAGCTGGGAGTGCGAACCGAAGATCAGGTCGACACGGGTGCCGGCCCACTTGACCTCGTTCGTCTTCCGGTCGCGCCCCTCGTACACGCCTTCAGAACCAGCGGACGGCTGCCATTGCGTGCTCATGTCGAGCAGGTTGACGAAGAAGTCGTTCGTCAGCGTCTCGGGCCGCTTGGTGAAGACGCCGTGCGTGGACTTCCCGGCATTTGCGCCCAGGACGCGCAGGCCGCCGACGAGAACCGTCATCTGAGGTGCCGTCAGCGTCAGCAATTGCGCCCGATCCACCAACAACTCCTCAGCGGACAATCGCTGCTCGCCGCGCACATAGTTGCGGAACCCGTCAGCGGTCGGTTCGAGCGGCGCGAAGGAGTCGACGTCGGTTTGCTCCTGCAACGCGTCCATGCGCCCCGGCGTGAAGGGGACCTTCACGTCGTGCCCGGCGTCCTTCGCGGCTTTCTCGATCGCCGCGCAGCCGCCGAGAACGATCAGGTCAGCAAGCGAGACCTTTTTCCTGCCAGACTGTGAAGCGTTGAACTCCTTTTGGATCGCTTCGAGCATCTGCAGCACCTTCGCCAGCTGAGCCGGCTGGTTGACGTCCCAGTCCTTTTGCGGCGCGAGGCGAATGCGCGCGCCGTTCGCCCCACCGCGTTTGTCAGAGCCGCGGAACGTCGAGGCAGAAGCCCAAGCCGTCGAGACCAATTGGGACACGGACAGCCCAGACGCGAGGATTTTCGCCTTCAGAGCAGCAGTGTCCTGGTCCCCGATCAGCGGATGATCCACGGCGGGGATCGGGTCTTGCCAAGCCAGCGGCTCCTTCGGGACGAGCGGGCCGAGATAACGCACGATCGGGCCCATGTCGCGGTGCGTCAGCTTGAACCACGCCCGGGCAAACGCGTCTGCCAACTGATCCGGATTCTCGTAGAAGCGCCTTGAGATCTTTTCGTAAACAGGGTCGAACCGCAAGGCGAGGTCAGTGGTCAGCATGGATGGCGCGTGACGCTTTGACGGTTCGTGCGCATCCGGCACCGTCCCGGCGCCTGCGCCATTCTTCGGTTTCCACTGATGCGCACCGGCCGGGCTCTTGGTCAGTTCCCATTCGTAGCCGAACAGGTTCGAGAAGAAATTGTTGCTCCACTTCGTTGGCGTCGTGCTCCAGATGACTTCGGGGCCGCCGGTGATCGTGTCACCCCCTTTGCCCGTGCCAAATTTGCTCTTCCAGCCGAGGCCCTGCTCCTCGATGCTGGCGGATTCCGGTTCTGGGCCCACCAGCGATGCATCGCCAGCGCCGTGGGTTTTGCCGAAGGTGTGACCGCCGGCGATGAGCGCAACCGTCTCCTCGTCATTCATCGCCATGCGCCTGAACGTCTCGCGGATATCGCGCGCCGCGGCGAGCGGATCCGGCTTACCGTTTGGCCCTTCCGGATTCACGTAGATCAGACCCATTTGCACGGCGGCGAGAGGATTCTGAAGATCACGGTCGCCGCTGTAGCGCTCGTCCGCCAGCCACTTGCCTTCGGGGCCCCAGTAGATGTCCTCTGCGGGCTCCCAGACATCCTCGCGCCCGCCGCCGAAACCGAACGTCTTGAAGCCCATCGACTCGAGGGCGACGTTGCCCGCGAGAATCATCAGGTCTGCCCAGGAGATTTTCCGGCCGTATTTCTGCTTGATCGGCCACAACAGCCGGCGTGCCTTGTCCAGGTTCGCGTTGTCCGGCCAGCTGTTGACGGGCGCAAAACGCTGCTGGCCAGCGCCGGCGCCGCCCCGGCCGTCGCCGATGCGGTACGTGCCTGCGGCGTGCCATGCCATGCGGATGAGAAGTGGCCCGTAGTGGCCATAGTCGGCTGGCCACCAATCCTGCGAGTCCGTCATCAACGCTTGAAGGTCCTTGATCACGGCTTTCAGGTCGAGGCTCTCGAATTCCTTGGCGTAGTCGAACGCCGCGCCCATCGGATTGGACAGGGCAGAGTTTTGGTGGAGAACCTGAATGTTCAGCTGGTTCGGCCACCAGTCACGGTTCGTCCTGGCTACAACAGTCGTGTGCATGACCGGGCACTTGCCCGCGCTCTCGTCAGTCTTTGCGTCCATGTTACTCTCCGAGCGTGTTCCGCTTTGTTCCCGTTTCGCATATATAATACCATCGATCCTTGAAAAGTGATCCAGCTTCATGGGCAAAAAACTGGTCACGCGGAGTGTCCTGATCACTGGGAAGCGTCGGCACAACCATCTCGAAGAGGTCTGCTTTGCTTCTTCTCAAAACGGACGTTCGTCGGCGTGATCGCATTCTGAATCGGTCGCTAAGCTATTGACCTATAATGGATCGAATTTTTCGATTTTTTTCAGAAAGCGCATTGATTCCAAAGCAGAAATGGTCGGATTTTGGTTCCGCCATACGGAGGTTCGAATGAGGCCGTTACTACGGACCTCGTTTCACCATCAGCCTGAAGCGCAGCACTCAAAATCTTCAGCTATCCACAACAACGCCGGCCGATTACCCCATCTCATATCAACATCAGACGTCGGCTGGTCCAGTCGTTACGTTCTGTTCCGTGCCAAGTCGGACACATGGGAGTAGCACTGATGCAGATAAGCCAAATGAACTACCTGCCGCTGGCGCCCAGTTTCTTTGTCATCCTAATTGGCTTTTTTTTCATTGTGCTCATCCTGCGGTCGGTGCGCTATGCATATGAAAGTCTCGGCGTCAGTTCCAATGCCGCGATTTTTTTACTCTTTGCCACACTCATCGGCAGCATTTTCAACATCCCGATTGCGGAGCTGCCGCCGGAGCGTGTCGTGTCCGATCGGATCATCGATTTCTTCGGCATGCGGTACGTCGTCCCTGTCGTTAGCGATTGGGGCGGTACGGTGGTTGCGGTCAATGTCGGCGGTGCAGTCATTCCGACGATGATGTCGATCTATCTGCTCATCAAACGCGAATTATGGGCGAAAGGTCTGGTGGCGACAGCCATCGTCGCCTTGGTGATTCATTGGATGGCTAATCCCGTTCCCGGCCTAGGCATCGCGGTGCCGGTGTTCATGCCGGTCCTGGTGACCGCCATCGTTGCAGTGATACTGTCGCGCGAAGAGTCGGCGCCGCTTGCCTATATCTCTGGCAGCCTCGGCACGCTGATCGGCGCTGATCTCACCAACCTCGACAAAGTGCGCGGCCTCGGCGCGCCGGTGGCTTCGATCGGCGGCGCCGGAACCTTTGACGGCATATTCCTGACCGGCATTCTCGCCGTGCTGCTGGCCAGTATTTACGCGCGGCCGCGGGCGGCGCGGGCCGGATAGCCGTGAGAGGCCCCATCTCACGGCGCCCACTCTGGGCGGACGATCGTGATCCGTGGGCCGTCGTGCCAGCAAGAGTCCACTCCGAAACTCTGGGTGCAGCGGGACACATTTGCTCGTGTCAGCGTTCCAAAATACTTAAAAATTTGTCTGCTGAATCTGGCTCGGCCAGGTGCGATTAGTGTACGCCAAAATTACTTGTGGCGTGGCGGCAAGATTCCTCCACCTTATGCGCTGAGCAGCACCCCAATAGTGCGGCTTCTTTTTGGCAACACACAGCACAAACACACAATCTCCCTGCATGGCAAAGAATGACAAATAAATGGCCTCCGGAAGCAAATAATTTCCCCTAAGTGCAATACCGCCTTGGCCCCCAAGTTACAATTATAGTTGGCGCAGCCCCGCTCGTCCCTTATCTAGTCGAGGAATTGCCGCACGATGAACTTCATATTCATATTGCTTTTGATCGCCGGGGTCGGGTGGATCATCTGGAGATGGCGGGTGAAGGACAAGATGGCGTTGGAGCGAGCGTGGCGTTTAGTGCTCGAAGACCCAAATTATGAGCATCGGCGACGTTATTATGAGCATCTTGTGCATTCTGAAGAGCGCAGGGCAGAAGAGGACGCACGAATACGAAAGGAGGAAGGCCTTTAGAGGCAACTTTTGGCGA
>Ga0207776_1000161_pt1 | contig 11692 bp, 10 predicted proteins | sample LuqExpMetageno30_FD_187788 | JGI IMG/M metagenome (GOLD analysis project Ga0207776, IMG submission 187788) | Tropical forest soil microbial communities from Luquillo Experimental Forest, Puerto Rico - Sample 30 (SPAdes) | ecosystem: Environmental > Terrestrial > Soil > Tropical forest ... | reverse complement strand
AAGAAGGTCGGCAACGAGGGCGTGATCACGGTCGAAGAGGCCAAGTCGCTCGAAACCGAACTCGACGTCGTCGAGGGGATGCAGTTCGACCGCGGTTACATTTCGCCCTACTTCATCACCAACGCCGACAAGATGCGCGTTGAGATGGAAGACCCCTACATCCTGATCTACGAAAAGAAGCTGTCGGGCCTGCAGGAACTGCTGCCGCTGCTCGAGTCGGTCGTGCAGACCGGCAAGCCGCTGCTGATCGTGGCCGAGGACGTCGAGGGCGAAGCGCTCGCGACGCTTGTCGTCAACAAGCTGCGCGGCGGTCTCAAGGTCGCGGCGGTGAAGGCTCCGGGCTTCGGCGATCGCCGCAAGGCCATGCTGCAGGACATCGCGATCCTGACCGGCGGCCAGGCGATCTCTGAAGATCTCGGTATCAAGCTCGAGAACGTGACGATCAACATGCTCGGTCGCGCCAAGAAGGTGATGATCGACAAGGAGAACACCACGATCGTCAACGGCGCCGGCAAGAAGGCCGACATCGACGCCCGCGTCGCGCAGATCAAGGCGCAGATCGAGGAGACCACCTCGGACTACGACCGTGAGAAGCTGCAGGAGCGTCTGGCGAAGCTCGCCGGCGGCGTCGCGGTGATCCGCGTCGGCGGCGCCACCGAGATCGAGGTGAAGGAGCGCAAGGATCGCGTCGATGACGCGATGCATGCGACCCGCGCCGCGGTCGAGGAAGGCATCCTGCCGGGGGGCGGCGTCGCCCTGCTGCGCGCAAGCGATGCGCTGAAGAAGGTGAAGACGCAGAACGAAGACCAGAAGCACGGCGTCGAGATCGTCCGCAAGGCGCTCCAAGCTCCGGCGCGCCAGATCGCCCTGAACGCGGGCGAGGATGGCTCGGTCATCGTCGGCAAGATCCTGGAGAAGGATCAGTATTCATTCGGCTTCGACGCGCAGAACGGCGAGTACGTGAACATGATGTCGAAGGGCATCATCGACCCGACCAAGGTCGTGCGCGCTGCGCTGCAGAATGCGGCCTCGGTGGCCGGTCTCCTGATCACTACCGAGGCGATGGTCGCCGAACTGCCGAAGAAGAAGGAAGCGATGCCGGCCATGCCCCCGGGCGGCGGCATGGACTTCTAAGCGGTCCGACCGAAACAAGAATGCAGAGGCCCGGGAGCAATCCCGGGCCTTTCGCAATTAAGTAGACGAGATCGGGTCGCAAAAGCCTTTCGGCAACGTAAGCTCGTGCTCATGGCATCAGGCAACATCTACGTCGGCATCGGCGGCTGGACCTACGAGCCGTGGCGCGGCGTGTTCTATCCCAATGGCCTGCCGCATGCGCGCGAATTGCAATATGCGGCGGAGCGCCTGACCTCGATCGAAATAAACGGCACGTTCTATCGCACGCAGACGCCGAAGACGTTTCGCGACTGGGCGAGCCAGGTGCCTGACCGTTTCGTGCTCGCGCTGAAAGGTCCGCGCTATGCGGTGAACCGGCGCGTGCTCGCGGAGGCCGGCGACTCGATCAAACGGTTTCTCGATTCCGGCATCACTGAGCTCGGCGACAAATTGGGTCCCCTGCTCTGGCAATTCGCGCCGACGAAAAAGTTCGACGAGGCCGATTTTGGCGGCTTCCTGGAATTGCTGCCCGACAAATTCGACGGCCGGAAACTGCGCCACGTCGTCGAAGTGCGGCACGACAGCTTCAAGGTGCCGGCGTTCGTCGCGCTGCTGCGCAAGTTCTCAATTCCGGTCGTCTATGCCGAACACGCGACCTATACGGAGATGGCGGACATCACCGGCGATTTCGTCTACGCCCGGCTACAGAAGGGCAACGAGAAGCTGAAGGCCGGTTATCCGCCGAAGGCGCTCGACGCCTGGACCGCGCATGCGAAAACTTGGGCGAAAGGCGGCACGCCGAAGGACCTGCCTCGCGTCGAGAAGGCTGTGCCAAAAAAAACGCGGCGTGACACGTTCATCTACTTCATTCACGAGGCGAAGGTGCGCGCGCCGGCGGCGGCGATGGGGCTGATCGATCGGCTAAAAGCGTAACGACCACGAACGAGAAGGTGCGCGTTCATCCGGCGTCACCTTGTCGCGACGTGGCCGTCTTGGCGCGCGGCGAAGTACGCCGCCACACGCGCTTGCAGGGACACTGCCCGCCGCGCATGACGGCGCGATGACAGCTTCCGTTCCGCGCCTCGCATTCCTATAGTTCCGCCATGCCCGCACGGAAGCGCACGCTCTTCACCATCGGCTACGAACAGGTGACGCCTGCGGCGGTGATGCAGGAGCTGAAGGACGCGAAAATCGAACTGCTCGTCGACACGCGCGCGGTCGCGGCCTCGCGCCGGCCAGGCTTCTCCAAGCGGCAGCTTGCCGCCGCGCTCGACGAGAACGGCATCGCCTACCTGCATCTGCAAAAGCTCGGCACCCCGACCGAAGGCCGTCAGGCCGCACGCGCGGGCGATCGCAAGACGCTGTGGCGCATCTACGACAAGCACATCAAGAAGGCGGAACCACAGGCCGAACTCGGCGAGTTGGTCGAGCTCATCAAGTCCGGAAAGCGCATCGTGCTGCTCTGCTACTGCCGCGATCCGAAGACCTGTCACCGCAGCCGCATCGTGGCCAATGTCGAGGCGCGCATGCCGGTCAAGGTCGAAGACCTGATCCCGAAGCTATTCTAAGAGGCATTTTCAGTCCGCCTTGACAAAGATCAACGCCGCCCCAGTCGGCGCCGACCAGATTCATTCGCTCACGCGAACGGAGGAACCGGCGCAATGCTCGACGTCACGCGGTCACGCGAATCCGCGGCCGAGATCGGACTTATCCGCAATTTCATCGACGGGGCTTACGTCGAGCGATCTGGCGCCAAGACCTTCGACAAACGCTCGCCCGTCACGGACGCGCTGATCGCGCGGGTCGCGGAAGCGACGGAGGCCGACGTCGACGCAGCAGTGAAGGCCGCGCGCGCGGCGCTCTCAGGTCCTTGGGGCAAGCTGACTCCGGCGGAACGCGGCGACCTGCTCTATGCCCTCGCCGACGGCATCAACAAGCGCTTCGACGATTTCCTCGCCGCCGAGGTTGCCGATACCGGTAAGCCGGTGTCGCTCGCGCGCCATCTCGATATTCCGCGCGGCGCGGCGAACTTCAAAGTGTTCGCCGACACGATAAAGAACGTCTCGACCGAATTCTTCGAAATGGCGACGCCAGACGGCTCCGGCGCGATCAATTACGCGGTACGCCGGCCAATCGGCGTGGTCGGCGTTATCTGTCCGTGGAATCTGCCGCTACTCTTGATGACCTGGAAGGTCGCGCCGGCGATGGCCTGCGGCAACACGGTCGTGGTGAAGCCGTCGGAAGAGACGCCGCAGACCGCGGCGCTGCTCGGCGAGGTCATGAACGCGGTCGGCATTCCGAAGGGCGTCTACAACGTCGTGCACGGCTTCGGACCGGGATCGGCCGGCGAATTCCTGACACGCCATCCGGGGGTGAACGCGATCACCTTCACCGGCGAGACACGCACCGGAGCGGCGATCATGAAGGCGGCCGCGGACGGCGCGCGGCCCGTGTCGCTCGAAATGGGCGGCAAGAATCCGGCCATCGTCTTCGCCGACTGCGATTTCGACGCCGCGATCGACGGCACGATGCGCTCCTGCTTCGCCAATTGCGGGCAGGTCTGCCTCGGCACCGAACGCATCTATGTCGAACGCCCGCTGTTCGAAAAATTCGTCGCCGCGCTGAAGGTGCGGGCGGAAAAATTGAAGATTGGTGTGCCGGACGACACATCGACCGGCATGGGCCCGCTGATCAGCCAGGAGCACCGCGAGAAGGTGCTCTCGTATTATCGAAAGGCCGTTGAAGAGGGCGCCACCGTCGTCACTGGCGGCGGCGTGCCGGAGATGCCGGAAACCTTGCGCGGCGGCGCCTGGGTGCAGCCGACGATCTGGACCGGCCTGTCGGACGACGCCGCCGTCGTCACGGAAGAGATCTTCGGCCCGTGCACACACATCGCGCCGTTCGATACGGAAGACGAAGTGATCGCGCGCGCCAATGCGCTTGACTACGGCCTTGCGGCATCCGTGTGGACCACGAACCTCTCGCGCGCGCATCGCGTGTCGGCGCGGATCGAAGCCGGCATCGTCTGGGTGAATTCCTGGTTCCTGCGCGACCTGCGCACGCCGTTCGGCGGCATGAAGCAGTCGGGCATCGGCCGCGAAGGCGGCATCCACTCGCTCGAATTCTACACCGAACTGAAAAACGTCTGCATCAAACTGTAAGGGCACCATGGCACGCATCATCGGCGCGATCGCCGCCTCGCATACGCCGACCATCGGCTTCGCCTACGACCGGCAGAAGCAGAACGATCCTGTGTGGAAGCCGATCTTCGAGGGCTTTAAGCCGGTGCAGCAATGGCTGGCCGACAACAAGCCGGACGTGCTGTTCGTCATCTTCAACGATCACGTCACCTCGTTCTTTTTCGATCACTACTCCGCATTCGCGCTCGGCATCGGCGAAAGCTATGCCGTCGCCGACGAGGGCGGCGGCGTGCGCGATCTGCCGCCGGTCAAAGGCCACACTGGCCTTTCACACCACATCGGTGCAGCGCTGATGGCCGATGAATTCGATATGTCGTTCTTTCAAGGCAAGCCGCTCGACCACGGTCTGTTCTCGCCGCTGTCGATCATGTGCCCGCACGAGCCGCAGTGGGCCCGCAGCCGTCGTGCCGCTGCAGGTCGGCGTGCTGCAGTTTCCCATTCCATCCGCCGCGCGCTGCTACAAGCTCGGGCAGTCGCTGCGCAAGGCGATCGAAAGCTATCCGGAGGATCTGAAAGTCGCGCTGGTCGCGACCGGTGGGTTGTCGCACCAGGTGCACGGAGAGCGCGCGGGATTCAACAACACAGCCTGGGATGAGCGCTTCCTCGATCTCATCGAGAAGGACCCGACCACGCTCACCCGCATGACGCAGGCCGACTACGCCCGGCTCGGCGGTATGGAAGGCGCAGAAGTCATTATGTGGCTCGTCATGCGCGGCGCGCTATCGGCCAACATCAAATGCCTACACCGCACCTACTATCTGCCGTCGATGACGGGCATCGCCACGGCGATCTACGAGAACCAGCCGGTCGAAACGCTCGCCGACGTGCACGGCGACTACCGGCGCCACATCGGGCACCAACTCGCTGGGGCGGATGCGCTGGAGGGCACCTATCCATTCACGCTCGCCCGCAGCGTGAAGGCCTACCGGTTCAACAAATTTCTACATGACCTGATCGTGCCGGAGAAGCGCGCCGCCTTTCTCGCCGACGAGGAAAACGCCTGCGCGCACGCAGGTCTCACGGTCGAGGAGCGTACCCTGCTCTGCGCTCGCGACTGGTGCGGCATGATCCACTACGGCGTCAGCTTTTTCATGCTGGAGAAGCTCGGAGCGGTCACCGGCGTCTCCAATTTGCACATCTACGCGGCGATGCGCGGGCAGACCCTGGAAGAGTTCCAGAAGACGCGCAACGCGCCGGGCGCGCTCTATTCGGTCGCCGGGCAGGACGCGCCGAAACTCGCCTGGGATGCGGCGCCGGCGAAGTAGCCCCTTGCGCTCCGCCGCGGGCGCACTATGTGACGATCCGGTTTTCCGGTTTCGGGCGATTGCCGTGGTGACGCGGTAGGCTCTTCACTCTCCGTAAGGCGGCGATGCACGGGACGCCGACGAGCCGAAAGAGCGGGAGTAACACCCCGTATCGCCCGAACCTATCTTACTCCGCCGCGACCGGCACCGCTTGTGCCGCGTGCCGTCGCTCGAAGGCGTTGACCAGAACCGCGAGCGCGGCTGTCAGGGCGAACATCACGAACGCGATCGCGGCATCGACCGCGAGCACCAACGCGAAGCCGCCGCGCTCATGCAGCAGCGAGATCATCGCGATCGCGCATCCAGCGCTGATGAACAGCAGGAAATACCGCACAGCATAGACGCGTCCGCGCCAGGCGTCAGCCGTATAGCGCGCCAGCACCATGTCATTGACCGTGACTTGGCCGTAAATTGCGGCCACTGCGACCGCGAGCGCGAACATCAGCGCAATGCCGTTCGAATAGGCGGCCCAGAGATTGCCGAGGAAACCCAGGCCAGTAACGGCCACGAAAAGCGTTTGCGGCGCGAAACGCTCCGATAGCCGCCCGACACAGAGTTGCGCGATCGCGCCGCACATCAGCACGGCGGTGGCGATGCCGCCGACCAGCACGAGCGGCACGCTTGACGTGAGCCGTTCATCGACGATCTTCGGCAGCGCAATGGTGAGGAAGTGAAACACCGTGCCGGCGGTCAGCGCAATGCCGATGAACAGGCCAAACATCATCGCCATCGCGCGCGGCGACAGCGTCACCGCGGCCATCGTCTTGCGGCTCTTGGCATGATGCCGGTCGTCCGGCGTGAGCCACAGGTAAGCCACGCCGGTCACGAGCGCGAACGCCGCGGGCGCAAGGAAGGCCGCGCGCCAGCCGAGCCATGTCGCGAGCAGCGCGCTGATGCCGGCCGCAAGTGAGACGCCGAGATTGCCGCACACACCATTGAAGGCGAGCGTGCGCCCGCGCGCCTGCGAAGCCTCGATCAGCATGGCCATGCCGACGGGGTGATAGATCGCGGCGAACATGCCCAGCCCAAACAAGGCGACGGAGAGCGCGACGAGATTGGGCGCGAGCGCGGCGCCCGCGAGCGAGACGCCGCATCCAAGATAGAACAAGCCCATCATATTGCGCCGGCTCCAGCGGTCGGCGAGCCAGCCGGCCGGCAATGAAAACATGCCGAAGGCGACGAAGGCCGCGGTCGACAGCGCAATCAGCTCCGAATACGGCCGCCCGTAGACCGCCTCGAGCCCGATCACCACGGTCGGGTAGATCAGCAGTACGAAGTGATCGAGGGCATGCGCCCAGTTCAGAAAAGCAATCGAGCGGCGCTTGGCGGCTTCGTCGGTCATTCCAACAGTACCTTTCGCCGCCTCTTAGCACAGATCAAGCGGGCTGCCGAACCGATCTGCACGCACTTCGTGTGCCAACGCACAAACTCTGGCCGGACGATCCCAGCAAACATCGATCTCGGCCTGCGTAATGGCGGCGGAATTCTGGACCGAGCCAATGGCGAACACGATGCTCCCCGACGAGTTGTCGCTCTCGATCGTCGCCACCAACTCGACCGTGCGCCTCGCCATCGACTGGCGCGTGCTGGAGGATATCTTCGGCGACGGCATCTACGTCGGACCGGAAGTGCAATATTTCGGCTCCGACGGATATCGCCACACGCGCTTCGGCGCGCACCTGGCCGGATTGAAAACCGACACGTATGAATGGTCGGCCGCTGCCGGCTGGGCGCGCGACTCCGAGCGGCAGTCGAGCCCGTACGTGCGGCTCAACGTTATGACGCGGCGGTGATCAATCCAGCGTCCGCCTGAACCGCGTCACCGCAATCGTCATGGCGACCAGCATCAGGATAAACAGCGCGAGCGCTTCCGTGCGCAACTCGCCGAACGTCGAGCCCTTCAGCATCACCGAGCGCACGATGCGCAGATAATGCGTCAGCGGCAGCGCCTCGCCGATCCATTGCGCCCAGCGCGGCATGCCGGCGAAGGGAAACAGGAAACCGGAGAGCAGGATGTTCGGCAGGAAGAACATCATCGACATCTGCATCGCCTGCAGCTGATTTTGCGCAACGGTCGAGAAGGTGTAGCCGATCGACAGATTGGCGGCGATGAATAACGTGCTCAACCCGGCGAGCACCGCGAGACTGCCGACGACCGGCACGCCGAACAATGCGACGCCGAGGCCGATAATCATTCCCGCCTGCACGAAACCGACGATGATGTACGGCACGATCTTGCCGAGCATGATCTCGGTCGGCGAGATCGGCATCGACAGCAGCGACTCCATGGTGCCGCGCTCGATCTCACGCGTCACCGACAGCGCGGTGAAGATCAGCATCGTCATTGTGAGAATCGTGCCGACCAGGCCCGGCACGATGTTGAGTGGCGTCTCGGCCGCCGGATTGTAACGCGGGTGGATTCGAATCTGGAACGGCGGCGCGTTCAGCGACTGGATATCGCGCTCGTGCGCGAGCGCCGTTTGCGCGACTTGGGCGAGCGCGCTCAGCGCCGACCCCGACGCAACCGGGTCGGTCGCATCGGCCATGACCAGCATGGTCGGCGACTCCCCTCGTCGCACCGCGCGTTCGAAATTGGCGGGGATCTCCACCGCGAACAGCACCTGCCCCGACGCGAGCAATCGGTCGAGTTCGACTTCGTCGCGGGGAAGCTCCGTGACCTTGAAATAGCGGGTGTTCTGCAACGCGGCGAGGATCGCGCGGGAGAGATCCGTGTGCTCCTGCAGCAGCACCGCGGTCGGCAGATCGCGCGGGGTCGTGTTGATGGCATACCCGAACAGCATCAACTGCATAAGCGGCATCATGATGATCATGGCGAACGAGACGCGGTCGCGGCGGAGTTGGATGAATTCCTTCACCAGCACCGCGTAAGTTCGCCGCCAGAAGCCGAAGCGAGGAATACGGCGCGGGGACCTGTCGGGGATGACGTGCGCGCTCATTGATAATTGTCCCGTGCACGGCTCATCAGATCGATGAACACATCCTCGAGCGAGGGCTGCGCGCGCTGCCAGTCGAGATCGGCTCGCTGGTGTTGCGCGACCGCCGCGTCGAGCTTTTCCGCATCGCGGCCCGACACGTGCAGGCTGGTGCCGAACGGCGCGACCATATCGACGCCCGGCGTGCGGGCCAACTCATCCGCCAACGACGCAAGCCCGCTGCCCGAAGGCGCACCGACGATCCAGGTCGTCAGATGTGAGGACTCGATCACCTCATCCACCGTGCCGTGCACCAAGACCTCGCCATAGGCGATGTAAGCGATCTCGTGACAACGCTCCGCCTCGTCCATGTAATGCGTCGACACCAACACGGTGAGGCCTTCGGCCGCGAGAGCGTGGATCTCATTCCAGAAATCGCGCCGCGCCTTCGGATCGACGCCGGCGGTCGGCTCGTCGAGCAGCAAAAGCTGCGGGCTCGGCAGCGTGCAGGCCCCGAGCGCGAGCCGCTGCTTCCAGCCGCCCGACAGTTCGCCCGCGATCTGCTCTTCACGGCCGTTGAGCCCGAGCCGTTCGATCGCGGCGCGCGCCGCAGCGGCGGGACGGGCGAGGCCGTAAATGCGCGCGACGAATTCCAAATTTTCCCGTACCGACAGGTCTTGGTAGAGGCTGAAGCGCTGCGTCATGTAGCCGACCTGGCGCTTGATCTTGTCGGTCTCGCGCCGGATGTCGTAGCCGAGGCAGGTGCCGGCGCCGGAATCAGGCGTGAGCAGACCGCACAGCATACGGATGGTCGTCGTCTTGCCAGAGCCGTTCGGCCCGAGGAAGCCGTAGATCGTGCCGCGCTTCACCTGCATTGACAGATCGCGCACGACCGTGCGGCCGTCGAACCTCTTCGTCAGCCCATGCACGTCGATGACGACGTCGCTCACTGGCTCTGCCCTTCCGACAGCGTGACTGTGACCGGCTGGCCGACACGCAATTTGTCCGGATCGGCCGTGCGCGCCTCGATCAGATAGACGAGCTTCGCCCTTTCTTCGCGGCTGTATATCACGGGCGGCGTGTATTCCGCGCTCGAGGCGATGAAGGTGACTTTGGCGGTGATATCGCCGGCACATCCGTCGCAGGAAACCTGCACCGTGTCGCCGTAGTGAATGCTAGCTAGGCGCGTCTCGGGCGCGAAGAAGCGGATTTTCAAATTGCCGGGCGGCAACAGCGACAGAACCGCGCGGCCCGGCGGCGCGGTTTCGCCGGGCCGGAAATAGATCTGCTGCACAATGCCGTCGCTCGGGCTCACACCGCGCCGGCGGTCGAGCCGGGTCTGCGCCCAGTCGAGATTGGCTTTCGCCTGCCGCAGCGCTGCTTCCGCATCGTCATAGGTCTTGCGGGTGCCGGCAGCCGCGGTGAGCAATTCCTTCGCGCGATCGAACGACTGCTGCGCATTCGTGACGGCCGTTTTCCTCACTACCAGGTCGGATTGCTGTAGGTCGGCGTCGAGCGTGAACAGCAGGTCGCCTTTATTCACGCGATCGCCTTCGCGGACCTTCAGCATTTCGACGCGGCCCTGCTCGTCCGGGCTGACGAAGATGAGATCGGCTTCGACCCAGCCCTGCAGGACGCGCGGACTGTTCTGCGCGCATCCAGCGAGAGCCGCGCAGGCCAGAATGGCGGCGGCGAGTGCGCGTCTCATGGTGCCCTCTGCGGGCCGAACAGAAGCTCGATATGCGTGCGCAACATGGCCGGCACGTCGAGCGGCTCGAAGCGGTCGAACAAGCCGCTCCACATCACCGCTATCAGTCCGGGCGCGGCGATCAGTTGCGGGAAGTCAATCAGGCCCGGCGGTGCCTGGCCGCGCTCCGCCGCGCGGCGCAGCACGACGCGCACGGCCTTGAGCACGCGCGCGAGCACCTCGCGGTAATAGAACTCGGCAAGGTGGGGAAAGCGGCGGCCCTCGGTGAGGATCAGACGGATTACATCACGCCGGCGCGTTTCATAAATTTCATGCACGAACAGCGCCACGATGCGCTCGGCGAGATCGAGCATCGGCACGTCGGCCTTGCCCAACGCCTCGATTGACCCCACGACCGGCGCCAGCATGTCGCGCACAATCTCCTGAAACAGCGTCTCCTTGTCGCGGAAATAGAGATAGATCGTGCCCTTGGCGACACCGGCGCGCTTGGCGACGTCGTCGAGCCGCGCAGCCGCGAAGCCGGCTTGCGAAAACTCGTCGAGCGCAGCGACGAGGATCGCCTGCCGGCGTTCGATCGCCCGCTCCTGGCGGGATGGGAGGCGGCCGCCGCGGGCTGCGGCCGAGGTGGCCGCCCGTCGTGCGCCGCGAGCGCCGCGCGGACCTGGCCTCTCGGCCCCTTTCCGCGATCCAGTCCCACTCCGCGCCATGCCGGCCCTCCACTGACTGACTGGTCAGTCATAATTTAGTCCGGAGCCGGTGATCGCGCAACGCCTCCATCGGAGCCCGCCAGCCGCGGTTCCTCACAAGGTGTTTTTCGTCGGTTCGCGCGAAGGGAATGCTAATTACCTGATGGCGTTCAACGCTTCGAATCGACGACCGAAAACAACCAAGCATTGGCAACATCGAGAACCCTCGCGTGAGGAAAATATTGGCAAGTCTGTCGCAGTCGCGTCGTGGGTGTCGAAGCCGAAAGCGGGTAAACGGGCGCGCCACGCTAGAAATTTCAGTCCTCTTCGCATCCTGAGACCAAGCAGGCGACCTTGCAGGCGGGAGGACGACAGCTCGACACTTGGAAACGATAATTCAGTCGTTTTTTGGCTACCTCACTTCAAAACCATCAGCCGAGACCTGCCATCCATCCGCCATTCGGCGGAAGTCTGCTCCCGCGCTAAGTTTATCGGGTGCTTCGGCTGAGAGCCCGATCGCTTTCCCAACCGGGCTTAGCTGAAAACGTGCAGTGTAGGTCACCCGCCGGCTCGCTCTTGTCTCGGCGTCAAGCTCATCAATTTCTTCTACGTAAGGGGTAGCAGCGACCAGTCGGACGAACGTCCGGTTCTTAGCGCTGAACTCGGGCGCGTTTACCTCAACGATTCTGAACGGAGTTTCTCCCTTGTACACGTGCTGTTTCGCCGCATCGGTAAGCTCGGCTAGACA
>Ga0207776_1000159_pt1 | contig 11769 bp, 9 predicted proteins | sample LuqExpMetageno30_FD_187788 | JGI IMG/M metagenome (GOLD analysis project Ga0207776, IMG submission 187788) | Tropical forest soil microbial communities from Luquillo Experimental Forest, Puerto Rico - Sample 30 (SPAdes) | ecosystem: Environmental > Terrestrial > Soil > Tropical forest ... | reverse complement strand
AGGAGCGCACGGCGCTCCTCCCACTGATAATGCTTTGAAATTCAAGTACTCATTTGGTGAGCTGAAATTAAAGCCAAACAGAGGTTGGGCGCGGGCGCAGTTCGATTCGAAATAGTCTCCAGTCTGAATTCCTGCTAACAGAGAAATTAACAGGGAATTTTACCGAGTTCGTCCGATTGGTGCGATTTCAATCGTCCACACGTGAGCAAACTTAGCATCTTGCGGCGTAGGTTTCACCGTCATTTGACGTATTTTCGAAACTCCGGTTTTCGTTTTTCGTTAAATGCCCGGACGCCTTCTTTCGATTCCTCGGTATCGTAGTAAAGTTTCAAGGCCTGCAAACCCAACGCGCCTATTCCGGCGATCGCATCGGTATCCGCGTTGATGGAACGTTTGGCAATCGAAATCGCGGTTGGACTGCGCTCCATGATTTCTCGGCACCAGCTCTCTACCTCGGCGTCAAGCTGCTCGTCCGGAACCACCTTGTTAACCAGCCCCATGGCGGCTGCTTCATGGGCGGTGTAGCGGCGGCACATGTACCACATCTCGCGCGCTTTTTTCTCGCCCACCACCCGCGCCAGATAGGCGGTGCCAAATCCGGGATCAACCGAGCCGACTTTCGGGCCGACTTGCCCAAATTGTGCGCTTTCGCCCGCGATCGTGAGATCGCACAGCGCTGCAAGAACGTTGCCGCCGCCGATCGCAAACCCACGCACTTTCGCAATGACCGGTTTCGGTGCGGCTCGAATGATCCCGTGCAAGGTCTCCATAGGTAGTCCGATCGTACCGCGTCCGTCGTATTTTCCGTCGTGAGCCGACTGATCGCCTCCGGTGCAAAACGCGCGTGTTCCCGCTCCGGTAAGAACAACAACGCCGATTTGATGGGTCCACGCGGCGCGACCGAACGCGTCGATCATTTCGTCACATGTCTTGCCGCGAAATGCGTTTAGCTTTTCCGGCCTGTTGATCGTGATCGTTGCAACACCGTCGCTCTCGTCATAAAGCAGATCGTCGTACACGTTTGCCATTTTTGCCTCTTTCGACATGCCAATTGCGTTTCCGAACTGCGTCGACCGTGCCCGCGTGCAGCATGCCGGCTTCAGTTTGTTAGCGCTTTTGCTTGCTCGCGAAGTTTGAATTTTTGGATCTTGCCACTCGGCGTCATCGGCAGTTCGTCGACGCACACCAGCCGTTCCGGCATGTACTGCTTTGCCACCTTCTGCTCGGTCAGAAATCGCGCCATTTCATCGAAATCGAAATTCTGACCAGGTTTGCGCATGACAAAGGCGCAGGCTCTTTCGCCAAGGCGCGCATCCGGCATGCCGACGATGGCCACGGCCTGAACTGCCGGATGCCGGAATAGAAGGCCCTCGATCTCGACGACCGGAACGTTCTCACCGCCGCGAATGATGATGTCCTTGGCTCGCCCGGTGATACGAATATAGCCGTCGGCGTCAAGACGGGCGAGATCGCCCGTATCGAACCAGCCATCAGCGTCATGATTGAAAAGCTGCGGCCGTTTCAGATAACCGACAAAATTTGAGCAGCCGCGCACTTTCAGAGTACCCTCGTCACCAACGGCCGACGACTTATTGTCCGCGCCGGTCACGCGTACCTCCATGCCCGATAACGGGCAGCCGTCAGTGTAGAACGTTTTTTCGTCGGGATCGCCAAGCCGCGTCGTTGTCACCGCTCCATTTTCGGTCATGCCCCACGCTGACACGATATTCGCACCCAGCGTTTTCGAGGCGCGTTCCACCAAGACTCGCGGTATGGGTGCGCCCGCAGCAAGGAAAATTCTTAGGCTCGATACGTCACAACCACCCCTCCCGACGGCGTCGGTTAGGTCCGACAAGAACGGAGTCGATGCGAATGTGAAGGTCGCGCTCTCTGCCTTGATCAAATCGGCCGCGCGCTTTCCGTCCCAGATATCCTGCAGCACCACCGTCGCCCGTAACACGACTGGCATTAAGATTCCGTAGATGAAGCCGGACTGGTGTGCCAAGGGTGACGCCATCAGCACGACGTCCTTGCTTGTCAGGCCTAGCCGCTCGCAGAATGGATAAATATTCGACAAAATCGTATTCGAGGTGTGCATCACGCCTTTTGATTCGCCGGTCGTCCCTGATGTGTAGAGAAGCTGGATGATGTCGTCGGGGTTTTGTCGCCGTTCCGCGAAAAGGCGTTCCGCGCGTTTCGCATCAAAGGCTGCACCGAGCAGAACTTGCTCGAAGCTCTCTTCTCCGGCCCCGCCGATTACCAAAAGTCGCTGCAAATGTGGCAAGTTGGGACGTAAGGATCGCGCCATTGCGGGATAATCAAATTCGCGAAATTTGCGTGGGACTACGAAGACCTTACTTTCCGCGAAGCCAAGCATGAATTTGACTTCGCGTTCTCGAAATATCGGCATCACCGGGTTGATGACAGCCCCAATTCTCCAACAGGCAAACACCAACGCCGGGAACTGCCACCAATTCGGCAGCTGGCACGAGACGATGTCGTTCTTCTCGACACCGAGTTCAGCCAAAGCAAATGCGATGCGATCGACCAACGTCACGAATTCACGATAGCTTAGCCGGCAGTTGCTGCCATCCATGGAATTGGAGCCAACAATTGCCGTTTTTTGAGACACGTCGGCTGTACAGCAATCAAGAAGGTCCCCGAACAGCTCATCGCGCCAATAACCGTTCGCGCGCATTGCCTTCGCTCGCGTTTCCGGCATTATCGCATCGAAGCTCACGGCCCACCCCCGGTTGCCTTGCACAAGAGATATTGTTTCCTTGCTCGGTCGGCTTCGCCACTCGCTGATACAGCGCCCGACACACGCCGAATAGTCGCTTCTGCCCCGCAAACGCTTGACACGTCTGAACCAAAACTTGACACGTCTGAACTAAAAAATGAATCTGTCAAAACCGAATGACCGTTCATTCAAATTTTTTTTATTATCCATGCTCCTGACCGAAGAACAAGAACTGATCCGCGCCACCGCGCGTGATTTTTCCAAAAGACACCTCGCCCCCTATTCGGGGGAGTGGGAGCGCAACGGTACATTCCCACGTGAAGCCCTGCGCGAGATGGGGCGTCTCGGCTTCATGGGGATGACAGTGCCGCCCGAATGGGGCGGTGCGGGAACCGACTATATCGCCTACGCCCTGGCACTCGAGGAGATCGCCGCCGGCGATGGAGCTACTTCCACAGTCATGAGCGGGCACAATTCGGTCGGCTGCATGCCCATCTTGGAATACGGCACCCAAGAGCAGAAGGAGCGTTACCTGCGACCGCTGGCATCCGGCGAGAAACTGTGCGCGTTCTGCCTGACCGAACCACAGAGTGGCTCCGACGCATCCGCCCTAAAAACCCGCGCCGTCTTGCAAGGGGATCAATATGTGCTTGACGGTACCAAGCAATTCATAACTTCCGGCAAGACCGCCGACATCGCCCTCATTTTCGCGGTCACCGACCCGAACTCTGGCAAACACGGTATTTCCGCTTTCATCGTTGAGACCTCCCTATCCGGCTACCGGGTCGGCCGGGTCGAACGAAAAATGGGGCAGAACGCTTCCGACACTTGCGAAATCCGACTTGAGAACCTTGCGGTGCCGGCCAGCAATCGGCTAGGCGCCGAGGGGCAAGGCTACCGCATCGCGCTCGCAAACCTTGAAGGCGGCCGTATCGGCATCGCCGCGCAATCGGTCGGAATGGCGCGTTCGGCACACGAACTCGCCGTCGCTTATGCACATGAGCGCCATTCCTTTGGCAAGCCGATCATTCAGCACCAGGCGGTCGCGTTCCGCCTCGCTGAGATGGCCACCAAGATCGAAGCCGCGCGTCAATTGGTACTGCATGCGGCAGCCTTGCGCACTGCTAAACGCCCCTGCCTGGTGGAAGCCTCGATGGCGAAGTTGTTCGCGACAGAGATGGCCGAGCAGGTTTGCTCGGATGCGATCCAGACCTTTGGCGGTGCAGGTTACATCGAAGATTATGGTGTCGAGCGGATCTTCCGCGCGGTACGCGGCGCCAAGATCTATGAAGGCAGCAATGACATCCAACGGATCGTGATCAGCCGTTCGTTTTCGCCATAGCGGAGCCTGTAATGGCTCCCACTCGCCCTGCGGGCAAACAGGCCGCTATTATAGACTAACGGCGCGCGCGAACGCGCCGACGATGTGAGCCATCCACAACAGTTTCCGCTTGTGTCCGCTTCAAGTCGAAGAAGGCCTTCTTACCACTTTCCGTCAGCACGGAATTAAGCATCAGGTTTAGCCCCCGCCCGACATATTCGTTGAGCGACATTAGCCGACGAAAGCGCCAGGCTTTCAGTGCCCAACTGTGGGAGAACATCACGATCTGATAGGTGAATAGCTCGACGTCTACGTTGTTGAACAAACCCGCTGCTATGCAATCCTCTATGCAAGCCGCTATCAGCTTGTTGGTCTCGATTTCCTTTTGCTTGATCAAATTGCGCCGCGTTTTACGCAGCGATTTGGTTTCGCGATAAGCGAGCAAGGTGGCATCAATCCGTTCGCCGTTTACCGCACAATATGCGTAAACCGCCGCTTGGAACCGCGCCAATGGATCGACCACCCCTTCGAGAGCATCGGGTATTGTACGAAGATAATCGTCGAGGACCTGGATAAGAGCCAAGAACAACACATCTTCTTTGTCGGAAACATATTGATAAATTGTACCGATGCTCACATCGGCATGTCCCGCGATCTCGCGGATGGTCGTAACGTGATAACCGTGCTTACCAAACAAATCAATTGCTGCCTTAACAATCTGTCCGCGCCGCTTTTCGATAAGCTCCGGTACTTCCACTTTGCTCTTGACCATTAAGTTCATGAATGGGCGCTTCCCTGCATAAAGACTATGTCTGTCGTCGCCCGAAAAATCGGCTTTCGGCCGGTTAAACAGCCGGCGGCGACGAGAAGCGGCCGCCGGCTTGCGTGGCTCAGAGTGCCTCCATCTTGCATGTTCCAGTCGGCGGAGGAGTCGCAATGTCCGCCGGAATTGTCATCGTTATGATTGGACGCAACTTGCCATCCTGGTCGCCGATGTAGCCGAAATAGTTCGGCGCCATAATTTGATGATCCGCAGCGCGGATTGTTAGCTTTCCAAGGATTGTGTCGAAACTTCCGCCGCTCATGACTATGGCAAGATCAGCAGGCTTTACGCTTTTTGCGCGTTCGATGGCCTGAAAAATTACCTGCATGCCAATGTAGGTTTCACCTTCAAAGTTGGTGGGCTCGTCACCGTTATATTTCTTTTTCCATGCCGCGACAAAACTCTTGTTTTGCGGCGTATCGAGCGTCGAGCTGTAATTAATGATGCCCCAAATTCCTTTGGACACCGCCCCGAGCGTCTTGACGTTTCCGTCCGTCACGAAGCTCACGCCCGCAACGAACACTTTATCGAAAATCCCATACTCCTTCGCTTGGTTGGCGAAATTGATCGCGTCACGACCCGCAAGGGCAACCCAGAGACCTTCGGCGCCCGACGACTTGATCTGTTGGATGAACGGCGCAAAGTCATTCGCCCCGAACGGCGAATATATCTCCGCGACAATATCCTTCTTATTCGCTTTGGCAGCTTCGACGAAGCTGTGCCCGGAATCGCGGCCCCAAGCAATGTCGGCAGCCAAGATCGCCCACTTGCCTTCCTTTCGCGTTGCCAGCCAGGGCTTCACGACCGCGGCGTCCTGAGCGTCCTGCTTATTGACGCGGAAGACCCGCGGCACGCAAGAATCGCCAGTCAGTTTGTCGCTCTTGTTGATGGTCGAGACATAAATAGCATCCCAGCGCCCTAGCATTGGTGCCATTGCCAGGCCCTCACCCGATGCAATCGTGCCGGTTAGGATGTTATAGCCTTCCAGCGCCAGTTTCTCCGCTTGCTTGCGGGCGACATCAGGCTTGGCCTCGGTGTCGAGTATCTTGACCTCTACTTTGCGACCGGCGATACCGCCTTTGGCATTGACTTCCTCGGCAGCAAATTCGACTGCACGTACGGCCTCATTCCCAAGGCCCGCATAGGTTCCGGTGAGCGCGGTTGGCACACCGATCTTTATCGATTCCTGGGATACGGCGGGGCTGCCCGTCGTGGACAAGGTTCCGACGCTACAGAGCAAACCCAACGCGAACAAATTCACTTTTCGCATGTCTCCTCTCCTCTTCCGCTCGGTTGTTGACATCAGACAGCAACGTGCTTCTTAAGACTCTCCATCGATATCGCCGCAAGATGACCGTTCTCGACGATCGTGCCTTTCGAAAGCACATAGTATCGTTCGGCTACGCGGTGAACGAGGCCGAAATGTTGTTCGATCAGCAGCAATGCGGTGCCCGTGTCGGCAAACTGACGCAACACGACAGCAAGCTCGTCGACAATGACCGGGGCGAGCCCTTCGCTTGGCTCGTCAAGCACTAGCAGAGACGGGTTCGACATTAGGGCGCGGCCGATCGCAAGCATCTGCTGCTGACCGCCGGACAACGAGGTTCCCAACGTGTCGGCACGCTCACGCAAAATCGGGAAGAGATCGAACACTCGCTCCAGCGTCCAAGGTTGCGAGCGGCCAACCGCACCGCCGAGGATTAGATTCTCTCGTACCGTCAGGTTTGGAATAATTCGCCGTCCCTGCGGCACAACGGCTATTCCTAGCCGGGCCGCCGTGAAGTGCCGGATCGCTGATTGCCGCTGCCCAGCGATCCTCACTTCGCCCGCGATCAAGTGAGCGACACCAAGGAAAGTATTGACTATCGTCGTCTTGCCGACACCGTTGCGACCAAGAATTGCCACGCGCTCGCGCTCGCGGATCGCCAGATCGACATCATGTAGAATCCGCGCATCGCCGTAGCCCGATACGACTTTGCTGAAACCAAGCAGCTCGCTCATACCGTGCTTCCCAGGTACGCCGTAACTACCTCCGGGATTTCGCGGATTTCGGCCGGTGTCCCTTCTGCGAGAATGTTGCCAAGGTGAAGAACGGTGATGCGGTCGCAGATAGAGAACACGACTTCCATGTCGTGCTCGACGAGAAGCACGGTCACCCCCCACCGCGCCGCAAGATCCCGAAGATTGTGAGCGAGATCCAAGGACTCCTTGATCGAAAGTCCCGCTGCGGGCTCGTCAAGGAGCAATACTTTCGGCCGGCCGATTAGCGCGAGCGCCAGATCAAGTCGGCGCTGATCGCCGTAGGACGTGTCAGTAGCACGTTTGTGGGCAAGTGCGGTTAGCGTCAGCTCGGACATGATCTCGTCGACGTTTGGGATCTCAGCTGCACGGGCCGCGATCTCGAGCTGGTCGAGCACGGTGAGATCTGGGAAGATGTTCGTGCGCTGGAACGAGCGGGCGACCCCAGAACGGCGCCGCTGTTGCGCCGACATGGCACTGATATCCTCGCCAAACATCTTGACCCGGCCAGACCAGCGCGCCGCGCGACCTGACAAAACATCGATCAGTGTCGATTTGCCAGCACCGTTTGGGCCGATTAGACCACGGATCTCGCCTCGCGGCACTGCGATGCTGACCCCATTGAGAGCAAAAAAGCCGCTGAATGACCGCGTCAGATCAATCCCCTCGATCGCATAGTTCTCAGCCATGGCCGACCCTCCGCCGCAAGAGCCCGGCCAGCGTGCCGCCGAGCCCTGTCGGCAGCAGGACCATGACGATGATCAAGATTAAGCCAATGATCGCCTGCCAATGTTCGGAGATATCGCCTGCAATATCCTTGGCGAAAAAGTAGATGATCGCGCCGAAGCCAGGGCCCCATATAAGGCGCGGGCCGCCAATGATCGCCATGATCAGCGCCGAGCCGGACAGACTCCAATGCAGGACGTCGGGCGAAACAAAGGTGTTGTAGAGCGTGAACAAGACACCGGCGACTGCCGTGACCAGCGCCGATAGGGTCAGCACCAGCACGCGCGGCAAGACAGTTTCGTAACCGATAAAGCGGGATCGTTCCTCATTCTCGCGGATCGCTGCCGTCAATCGGCCAAAAGGACTTGTCGCCACCATCGTGAGGAAAAGCACGATCACGACGAAGACGCCCCAGCTCACCACGAACATGGTGTGCGGATTCTGGAATATCGCCGTCTTAATGCCAAAGATGGTCGATGGCAATTTGACCGAAAAACCATCCTCGCCGCCCGTGACGTTGCGAGCTTTCATGGCGAATTCATAAAACGCCTGGCCAACCGCAAGAGTCAGCATCGAGAAAGCGACGCCCGGAATTCTAACGATGACAAGACCAAGGAAAAAAGCGATCGCTGTCGGCACAACAAGCGCCAACACAATCGCCAATTCCGCACGCACAATGCCGTGCCTCATCGCCAGCGCGATGGCGTAACAAGCAATGCCGTAAAACGCCGCATGGCCGAAACTAACCATGCCATTTTGCCGGATCAGAAAACCGACTCCGGTCGCTAGCAATCCTGTAATGACCGCCTGGGTTAGCAATGTCATCGCTAGGTTCGACGCCACCAATGCCGCGATCCCAGCGCCGACAAGGAACGCCACAATCGCTATGCCCGCCGCGTAGGTATGAGTTAGCGGCTGCGAAGGAGTTACCATTGATTCTTCGGTGACGGTGTCAGTCATCACACATGGCTTCCGGCGATGCCCGTCGGACGCCATATCAGCACCGCGACCATCAATACGAACGGGAACATAGTGGCCGCCCACGGCACGTAGACGAGTCCGAAATTGTGGACTTGGCCGATCACGATTGCGGCAATGAAGGCGCCAGCGAAGCTGCCGAGCCCGCCGACAACGACTACGATGAAGCTTTCAATCAGGATGTAACCGCCCATAGACGGCGACAGGGCGAGAAGCGGCGCCGATATCGTGCCGGAAAGACCGGCGAGCGCCGCGCCTAGGGCAACGACGATAATGCTCACCCGGTCGGTATCGACGCCCTGCATGGCGGTCGTCAATGGATCGGCATTGGACGCGCGCACGTAAAGGCCGATCTTGCTCAGGTGCAACCAGAGGGTCAGGCCGAGCCCGACCAGCGCCGCCGTCGCAATAACGACTAGGCGATATGCCGGGAAGCTATCGCCGAATATCGACACCGAGCCGGCGAACATTGCCGGCACCGGCATGCGCAAGAAATCCTTACCCCAGACGAACTGCGCGAAATCCTCGAGCACCAGCAGCAGTCCGAATGTAACCAGCACGGTGACGATCGGGTCTTCACGCTGCAGCGGCCGGAAGATCGAAATGTCGAGCAAGGCTCCGACCAAGCCGAGTACAACTGCTGCTATTAAGATGGCGCCCCAAAAACTACCGATCGCGGCTACGCTGAAACCGACATAGGCGCCGATCATGAATAGGCTACCGTGCGCGAAATTCACAATCCGCCGCAGCCCGAAGATCAACACCAAACCGACGGATACAATATAGAGCAGCCCGCCGTACGCTAAGCCGTTTAGAATTTGAATGAACATCGGCGCCCCTCAGCCCGCCCAGCAGGGTGTTTACGGGCGGCAAGACGCGTCCGGTTTATCATTCTGGCACGGGATCGTGCCTATTCCCCGCAGTGAGCCCCACCCTGTTGCCCAACTGCGTGCCCTCCTCCCTGCGATTATTGAGAGCGCCGTTGATTGAATGATGGTTCAATCAGCCACAGCTGTCAACATAGACCGCGAGCCGACTCCTGACTGCGCTAACCAGAACAAGGCCGGTAATTCAAACGCCATACATGGCGCCGCCAGCCTCGGCTGTTGCCTTACGTCAAGCCGCGAATGTGTTCGTCGCGCTACAAATGACCGGTACCGAGGGGTGATTTCAAACTTGATTGGAGGGCGCGTGAAATGGCGGACGCGACAGCATCAAACGATTTCGCCTGGTATCCAAATGACGCGTTCAAACGCGAAAGCAATTGGAATGCCTTCATCAGGGCGGAAGGTCTTGCCGACTATGCGGCGTTGGAACGAAAAGCGGCGCTGGAACCCGAGTGGTTCTGGGATGCTCTGGTGCGATTCCTCGGCGTTCAGTTCATCAAGCCCTACACACGGATACTCGATCAATCCAAGGGGATCGAATGGCCACAATGGTGCATCGACGCAACCGGCAACATGACCTTATCGCTTATCGACCGCAATATCGCTGCCGGCCGTGGCGGACATGACGCGATCGTAGGGGAAACGGAGGACGGCGTAGTCCGTCGTCTCAGTTATAGTGAACTCGCGATCTCGGTAAACCGACTAGCATCCGGTTTGGCTGCAAACGGAGTGAAGAGCGGTGATGCGGTCGGAATCTATCTGCCGATGATCCCCGAGGTGGCAGTTGCCTTCCTGGCGCTCGCTCGCCTCGGCTGCATTATCCTGCCGCTGTTCTCTGGCTTTGGTGCCGCAGCTATTGCGACGCGGCTCAATGACGCCGCGGCAGTTGCGGTGATCACGGCGGACGCGTCCCTGCGCCGCGGCAAATCGATCGAAATGAAGCGCGTGCTAGATGTCGCGATCGAAACCGTGCCAACGTTACGTCATGTCGTGGTCGTCCGGCGGCTTGGCGTCGACGTGCCGATGCAGGCCAGCCGCGATATTTGGTGGAGTGAGGTGACGGCGCTTGGTCATGATGATTTCGCTGCAATTGAACTGCCGGCCGAGCATCCATTGATGATCGTCTACACATCAGGCACGACGGGTCGGCCGAAAGGCACCGTGCACACCCATTGCGGCGTCACGATTAAAACCGGCGAGGATTTCATCCTCTGCTTCGACCTGAAGCCGACCGATCGGTTGATGTGGATAACCGACTTCGGCTGGCTGGTAGGCCCGTTGCAGGTGACGGCGACGTTGCTGGCTGGCGCCACTTGCGTGCTGGTCGAGGGAACTCCCGATTACCCGACCACCGACCGGATATGGCGACTGGTCAAGGATCACAAGATCAGCTTCCTCGGTTGCGGCCCGACCCTCGCCCGCATGATGATGCAATACGGAAATAAAGACATCACAAAATACGATCTGTCCTCGCTTCGCGTCGCAGCTTCCACAGGTGAACCTTGGGATCCGGATTCTTGGATGTGGATCTTTGAAAACGCACTGCGGCGCCGCGGTCCACTCATGAACTACTCTGGCGGTACCGAACTCGGCGGCATCCTTGCCACTAACGTGCTGTTTCCGGTGAAACCGGCTAGTTTTTCCGGTCCAATCCCCGGAACCGGTGCAGACATCGTTGACGCGGATGGCCGCAGCGTCGGCCCTGGAAAGGTTGGCGAACTAGTCATGCGACAGGCCTGCATCGGCACGACGCGTGGTCTATGGCGCGATCCGCAGCGCTACATCGAGACCTATTGGAGCCACTTCCCCGGGATGTGGATGCACGGCGACTGGGCGTCGCGTGACACCGATGGCTCGTGGTTCATCCACGGCCGCTCCGACGACACCATCAAGATCGCCGGCAAGCGCACCGGCCCCGCCGAGATCGAGGCCCTGCTGCTGGCAACGCATCGCGTGAGCGATGTCGCGGCGGTGGCGGTGCCTGACCCAGTCAAAGGGTCGGCGGTTGTCTGCGCCGTCATTGCCGCACGGGAGGAAACGCCTGGGCCGGGCCTTGCAGCCGACTTAGCCGACGCCGTCGTCGGCGGCCTCGGCACATCGTTTCGACCGAAGCAAGTGTTGTTCGTGCGCGATCTGCCCCGCACGCGCAATATGAAAACGATGAGGCGGGTGATCCGCGCCGTGCTGATCGGCGAGGAGCCCGGCGATTTGTCCACCCTAGTCAATCCGGAGGCGGTCGAGGAACTGCAGATGATCGTAGCGGCGCGGCGGAGTT
>Ga0207776_1000148_pt1 | contig 12056 bp, 10 predicted proteins | sample LuqExpMetageno30_FD_187788 | JGI IMG/M metagenome (GOLD analysis project Ga0207776, IMG submission 187788) | Tropical forest soil microbial communities from Luquillo Experimental Forest, Puerto Rico - Sample 30 (SPAdes) | ecosystem: Environmental > Terrestrial > Soil > Tropical forest ... | reverse complement strand
TATATTTCCTTAACTTGGAAAGGCGGTTCTGCGCAATGCAACTAGCAGGCTTTGCACCTAGGCGGCGTTGCCGCTAGCCCGGACAGTCGCCTGGACGACTAAATTGCGAACCACTCTCGGGCCGGCACTTTGAGGATGGCATTATTGATCAAGATTGATTTGGATCAACTCACAAGCGTAATGCTTGCGGTCGAGTTCTATACGACGGTCAAGACGATGTACACGCAGCCCTAGCCGGGGCATCAGCCGCGTCGATGATAAAGCAAAAACAAATTGCAGTGCTATGCACGCTCGACACCAAGAGCGAGCATGGTGCTTTCGTCGCGAGGATCATCGAAGGCCGTGGGCATGCAGCCATGCTGATCGATATCGGCGTGCTCGGTGAGCCAGGCTTTGCTGCGACGATCACGCGCCGCGAGATTGCCGGTGCAGCAGGCGCGGATCTCGACGCGCTGGCAGCTGCAAAGGATCGAGGAGCCGCGCTTAAGGTCATGGCAGCAGGCGCCGTGGCGACGGTTACGAGGCTGCAGCGCGACGGTTTGCTCGATGGCATCATCGGCCTCGGCGGTGGTTCGGGAACAGCCGTAGCGAGCGCGGCTATGCGCGCGCTGCCGGTTGGATTTCCCAAAGTGATGATTTCGACCATGGCCTCTACCGGGAAAGCGGCGAGCTATGTTGGCACTCGCGACGTCGTCATGGTCAACACGATCACCGACATCATCGGGATGAACCCGATTTTGCGTAGCGTGATGGCGAATGGTGCGGCAGCTATTTGCGGCATGGTCGAGGTGGGCTGGAGGATCGAGAGCGTAAGGGACGGTCCTCAGCGTCCGACCGTGGCCATCACCGCTTTTGGCGCAACAACTCCGGCGGCGATGCGTTGCCATGAATTGCTAACGAAGGCTGGTTGCGAAACGCTGATCTTCCACGCCAACGGCACCGGCGGCCGCGCTATGGAGGAGTTGGTCGAGCAGGGTGCGATCGATGCGGTGCTTGATCTCACAACGACAGAACTGGCTGATGAGCTTTGCGGGGGTTTCTTAAGCGCCGGTCCACTGCGTCTGCAAGCGGCAGGAATACGGGGGATCCCGCAGGTTGTACTGCCGGGAGCGCTCGACATGGTCAACTTCACAACGCCAGATACGGTTCCGAGCAGGTACCAAAATCGGCTGTTGCACGCGCACAGCCCAAACACAACGCTGATGCGGACCACAGCCGAGGAAAACGCTGTTCTTGGACGCTGGGTGGGCGGGAAGCTTGCACGTGCCAAACGTCGGGCGGTGTTAATTCTGCCGCTTGGCGGATTCTCCATCTACGACCGCGCCGGTGGAATATTCTATGCGCCGGGATCTGATCAGGCATTCATGGAAGAGGCTGCGCGATCCCTCGGCGATCGTGGCGAAATTATTCGGATTGATGCCAATATCAACGATGCGGTCTGTGCTGAAATAGCTGCTGTACGTCTTTTGGACATGCTGCAGCCGCAGGATGTCTCCTTTGTTCACTGAAGGCCGCTGGCGCTGGGATTATCAGAAACCAAAGACATCAGGAGGATGACATGGGGCAGATTACCCTTGCGAAGGCGATCGCACGCGTACTGGAAAGAATGGGCACGGAAGTCGTTTTCGGCGTGAACGGCCACGGAAATTGGGCGCTGCTCGACGCGGTGGTCAATGACACGAAGATCCGGGGGGTTCCAGCTCGCGTCGAAGATCAGGCCGTGCAAATGGCTGATGGGTATTGGCGCATGCGCCGCTCCGCACCGCTACCCGTAGTCACGACCAGTGTTGGTCCTGGCAATATGAACATTGTGCCGGCTGTGGCGACCGCGTTCTATGAATCCATTGCGATGCTGGTCATCGCGGGCGCCGGCGCGACGCATTGGTTCGATCGCGGAGGGATGGAGGAGTCGTACCGCAATGGACCGGAAGACTGGGTCGCGGTGCTCAAACCGATCACCAAAAAAGCCTTCCTGATCACCCGGCCAGACAACGCCATCGATATGATACTACGCGCTTATCAAGCCGCGATCTCAGGGCGGCCAGGCCCCGTCGTCATCCAGATTCCTTTCGATATTCAGCACACAAATATCTCGGACGACCTGCCTGATCCGGCGCCTTACCTGAACACGCGTCCTCCGGCGCCTGATCCGCAAGGTGTGGCAGAGGCCATGAAACTCATATCCACCGCCAAACGGCCCATGATCGTGGTGGGCAGCGGCATCCATAATGCGCGCGCTTATGACGAGCTGCTAAAATTTTCAGAACTCGGCGGCATACCCGTTGCAACCACTCCGACGGGGAAAGCGAGCTTCCCGGAAACACACCGACTATCGCTCGGCTGCATTGGTCGGGCGGGAACGGGCCATGCCAACAACGCGGCCAAACGCTGCGACGTTGTCATCGGCATCGGAACGCATTTCACCGATATCGACACGGGTGGTTGGACGCTATTCGACATTCCAAACAAAACGAAGCTCGTGCATCTCGACATTGATTGCAGCGAGCTTAGCCGCGCCTATCCCGCCACCGTTGCACTGACCTGCGACGCGCGGCTCGGGCTCGCCGCGCTGAGTGGCGCGGCCCAGACCACAGGATTGAAAGAGCACAGCGAATGGCTCGCCGAAATCGCTGCCGAGCGCAAGAATTGGGAAGGATCGGTGGCTGATCAATGTACATCCGACCTCACCCCGCTGCACTATGCGCGCATTTGTCACGACACCGCGGAGGTCGTCGCCGCGAAGGATCCGCAAATGCCCATTTTCTTTGACACGGGACATCTGCTGAGCTTTGCCCCGCCTTTCCTCAAGGCTTCCTCGCGCTACATCGCGCATGACGGCTTTTTTCACCGCATGGGCTGGAGCGCCTCGGGGATCATCGGGGCAAGCATCGCGCTGGGCAATCGCCCGGCATTGGCGCTGATCGGCGACGGTTCCTTCATCATGGGTGGTACGGCGGTGGCTACTGCCGTCGAGCAGAACTTGCCGCTTACCTGGGTCGTGCTCAACAACCGTTCGCTGCAAATCGAGCGTGAATTGATGTTCCGTCTCTACGGTCGCGAAACCTTCTGCGATTACCGCAAGAATTCGAGCAAGGATTTGTGGAACCCGGACATCGGCAAGTGGGCCGAGGCCATGGGTGCTCATACGTTACATGTCGGGCGCGCTGCCGACTACGCGCCAGCGCTCCGGCAGGCGCTCGATAAACGCGCTCCGACTGTCATCGACGTTGACGTGTCGCTCGAAGTCAAGGGCTATCGATCCGTTTGGTATCCCTATCCCACAGACTTCTATCAGGCATGGTCACCACGAGCAGCCATGTCGCACGCTTAACGCACAAAGTATCGGAAAAGGCATGCAACAGGGAAAGGAAACACACGGAGGAGAATCGCAATGAGAAACTCTCTTTTACGTCGAATGACGTTGGTCTGCGGAATTTCTGCACTGGTACTAACTGCGATGCCCGCGCACTCGGCGGAGGCGGTTAAGCTCGGTGTGGGACTGAGCATGACCGGTCCGCTCGCCTTTCTTAGCCAACAGATGCTGCAAGGGATGAAGGCGGCGGTCGATAACGTCAACAAATCGGGTGGCGTAGGCGGCGGTCGCATAATCGATCTAGTCGTGCGCGATCACAAGGGTGTGCCGTCCGAGGCCGTGGCGGTGACCAAGCGGCTGATCGAGGAAGACAAGGTCGCCATCGTGGACATCGACCTGCCGAGCACGGTGGCAATTGCCGCGGAGGCGGTAACCAAGGAATCAAAAGTACCGCAGATCGCTGGCTTCACCTTTGCGCCCGCGGCGGTCAAGCAGGGCAATCCATATTTCTTCCGCGCCTGCACTAATGCCGACTTAATTGCGGACGCGCTGGCGCGCTCAATCATCGATGAGCCAAACAATAAAACGATCGCCATGCTGGCACCTAATGACGATTACGGTCGCAGCGCTATCCAGGCACTTACCGCCGCGCTCGAACGGCTCAACGGTCCCAAAGTACTCTATGCTGACTATTACGAGCGCACGCAAAGCGATTTCAGCGCGATCCTGCTGAAGATGAAATCGCTTAACCCTGACAGCCTGTTCATCGACGTCCGCTATCCGGCCAGTATCACTGTACTCAAGCAGATGGTCGAAGTCGGACTGAAGAAACCGCTGTTTAGCAGCGTCAATTTCTACAACGCCAAGCTCGCCGAACAAGCAGGATCGATGATGGAAGGCGCGCAGCTTTCCGTCGCCTGGGCTCCGGTATTCGACGATGCCGCTTCAGTTGAATTCAAGAACGCGTACGAGGCTATGTTCAAGCAAACGCCTGACGATTCCGCTTCGCTTGGCTGGACCGTTGTAATGGTCGCGGCGCACGCACTCAAGTCGGCCGGCGGCACCGACAGCGAATCCATCCACAAGGCGCTGTTGAATATTAATTATATCGGTCCGCAGGGCGTGGTGAAGTTCGACAGCAACGGTGAGGCCAACGTTGCTGCGCACGTCTTGCGATTCAAGGATGGACGCTACCACCTCGTGCGCTAAGCCGCTGGCTCGGCATGTTTGAGCTCGCTCTTCAGCAGGTGGTCAACGGTCTCTTGGTAGGCGCCATCTACGCTCTGATGGCGATGGGCCTGATGGTGATCCTTGGCATTCTGCGGATCATCAACATGGCCCAGGGTGAGCTCTACATGCTCGGCGGCTACTTCTGTTATGTCGCGGTGGTGACGCTCGGCGTCGGCTATTTCCCCGCCGTCATCCTCGCGATGATCGCGACCGCCGGCGTCGGCGTGATCATAGACCGCTTGGCCGTACGTCCGCTGCTGCGGCGGCCGTTCTACATGGTCTTTCTGTCGACTTTCGCCGTGTCGATGATGCTCGAGAACGGCGCTGAGCTGGTTTGGGGACCGGATCCGCAATCGATCCCATCGCCGTTTTCGCCGATGCCCATTGTCATCGGCCCAATATTTCTGACGAGCCAGAAACTGTTCATCTTCGCTGTCGCCCTGGTAATGATCGCTGCCTTTGCGGCTTTCCTGCGCTGGACGCGCAGCGGCATGGCTATACGCGCGCTGGCGCGTGATCGCGATGCAGCGCTGTTGATGGGCATTGATGCGGATCGGATGCAATCCTTCACCTTCGGCCTTGGCTCGGCCTTGGCGGCTGGCGCCGGTGCGCTACTTGGCGCGATGTTCAATGTCTACCCGACGATGGGGCAACTGCCGTTGCTGAAAGGCTTCGCTCTCGTCGTCATGGGCGGGATGGGCAGTGTTGTTGGTGTCTTTGTTTCCGGCCTGATCCTCGGGGTGGCGGAAGGCCTGACGGCGGGCTTCCTCTCAACAGGCTACGTCGATCTTGTCGCCTTCGTCACCATGCTCGCAGTTTTGATGGTTCATCCTGAGGGCCTATCCCAGTGGGGTAAATCCCGTGTCTAGGGCTGGCATTTGGCTGCTGTCGCTGCTTGCTCTGGCGCTGTTGCCCTCGCTGATGCCGAACGCTTACGTGCAATATGTCATCAATTCATCACTAATTCTGGCCTTCGCCACGATCGGGCTCAACGTCATTTTCGGTTATGCCGGGCAGCACGCTTTTGGCTTTCCTGTCTTCTTCGGCGTGGGTGCGTACGCTTCGGCGCTGCTCGCGACGCAGGCAATTTTCCCCGTCGGCCTGGCTATTCCATTCGGCAGCGTCATCACCGGCGCCGTCTCAGCGGTGATCGGCTTTTTTTCTTTTCGCTTGCGCGGCATCTATTTTGGTGTCGGCACCATTGCGTTCGCCTATGTCATCTACATCATTGCGCAGAATTGGGTCGAGCTAACGCACGGGCCGATGGGAATTCCCCTGGTGCCGCCGCTGAGGTTGTTGCCTGAGAGCGTCGGCGTGGTCGGCCGCGATGTGCAGACCCGGATTGCCGTCGTCAGCACCATCGCCATTATCATCTTCGGACTCGATCGCCTACTGCATTCGCCGATTGGGCGTGCCTGGCACGCCGTGCGCGAGAATGAAAGCCTTGCGTCCAGCTTGGGAATTTCACCGCTGCATTATCAGATGGCGGCCTTCGTATTAGGTGCTGTCATCTCTGGGCTGGGAGGCGGTTTTTACGCGCACTATGTCGGCTTCATCAGCCCAACCGAGCTTGGCTTCCATTATATCGGCGTTGTCTTCATCATGCTGATCGCCGGCGGCGCCGGCACGTTGCCCGGTCCGATCATTGGCTCAGTCGTCTTCGGCGTTCTTCCAGAACTTCTGCGCGTCGCCGAAACAGCGCGCAATCTGCTGCTCGGACTCATTCTACTTTTTTGTATCGCGGTGGTGCCCGAGGGGCTGACAGGAATCTGGAACCGCCTGCGACCAGAGCGGAAGGCGGCGAGCGACAGGCCGTCGGTAGCAACTGTACCGGACGTAGCGGCTGAAATTGTTTCTCCGGCCACGCAAACTGGCGAACTCAAGCTCGGTGGCGTATTCAAACGCTTCGAAGGGTTGACCGCGCTCAGCGACGTTACGCTTAACGTACAGCCCGGAGAGGTGGTCGGCTTGATTGGGCCCAACGGTGCCGGCAAGACGACACTGTTCAATATTATTACGGGAATGTTGGCGCCGACGGGCGGCGATGTCTTCTATTGCAATCGCGAGATCGGTGGCCTGCGGCCTTATTCGATCGCGGCGCTCGGGGTGACACGCACCTATCAAATCACCAGCTTGTTCCCCGAGCTTTCGACACAAGACAATATCCGCGTCGCGACTCATCTGCGCTCGTGCCGCAGCGTGCTCGCGGCTTTGTTGCGCAACAAGCGATTCCGTGATTCTGAGGCGGCTATCGATCAAACGGTTGATCGGATCCTGCAACTTGTACGGCTGCAGAGCCGCTGCGACCTTCCCGCCTCGGCACTCTCGTATGGCGACCAACGTCGCCTTGAGATTGGCCTCGCGCTGGCGACCGGAGCTGGACTGATTTTGCTTGACGAACCGGCGGCCGGCCTCAACGCCGAAGAAACGGATGAATTGTGCGACTTGATACGCCGGCTGCGAGCTGCAGGCTTTACGATCATCGTGATCGAGCATGACATGCGTATGGTGATGGGTCTTTGTGACCGCATTGTCGTACTCAGCCTTGGTCGTATTATTTTCGACGGCACGCCGACGGCGGCCGCGGCGCACCCGGATGTCATTGAGGCTTATCTCGGTACGGAGACGGCCGATGCTTGAGGTCATTGAGCTGCATGCCGGATACGGACGAATGGCCGTACTGCACGGCATCTCGCTGACCGTCAACGCCGGCGAGATCGTCAGTTTGATTGGCAGCAACGGCGCGGGAAAAAGCACGACGCTGCGCACGATTTCCGGGCTGGTGGCTTTGCGCGACGGTGAGATCCGTTTCAAGGGGGCCGCGCTGCGCAATCGTCCTGCTGAGGTCGTGCAATCCGGTATTTCGCAGGTGCCCGAGGGACGTCGCCTTTTCTCCGACATGACCGTGCACGAAAATCTATTGCTCGGAGCCTATACCTGCGCACCGGGCGAGCTAGCGGAACGCCTCGAGCAAGTCTACGATCTGTTTCCCCGCGTGCGCGAACGTTCCCGTCAACATGCAGGTTCGCTCAGCGGCGGCGAGCAGCAGATGGTCGCCATCGGTCGAGGGCTGATGGCAAAGCCGCAGCTTCTGATGCTGGATGAACCGTCGATGGGGCTAGCGCCAAAGTTGGTCGCGCAGCTTGCCGAAATCATCAAGAGGATCCGCGGTCTCGGCGTCAGCGTGCTGCTGGTCGAGCAGAACGCACGTCTCGCTCTGGAGATCGCCGACCGTGCCTATGTTCTGCAGATGGGCACGATCGTGACACAAGGGCCGAGCGCAACCTTGCGCGGCGATCCGTTCGTTCGCCGCGCGTATCTTGGTCTCTAGCCATGACGGTGTGGTGAAATGACACGTCCTTCGCGCACAAAAATCCTCGATCGCTTGCGGCGTACGATTGCCGCAGGTGAACCTGTTATCGGCACGGGTGCCGGAATCGGGCTTTCGGCCAAGTGCGAGGAATTGGCGGGAGCCGATCTCATTATCATCTATAGCTCCGGTCGTTTCCGCATGGCGGGGCGCCCGTCCAACGCGGGATTGCTAGCCTATGGTAATGCCAATCGGATCCTTCTCGATATGGCGAACGAGATCCTTCCGGTCGTCCGGGAGACCCCGGTCATCGCCGGCATCAACGCGACCGATCCCTTCGTAGTCTGGGAGCCGTTTCTCGACGATCTGAAGCGAATGGGCTTTGCCGGTGTACAGAATTATCCGACCATCGGCCGCATCGACGGCGATCTGCGCGCCACGATGGAGCAAACTGGCCTCTCTTACAGACGTGAAGTCGAAATCATTTCATTGGCGCACAAGGCCGATCTGCTAACCACACCATATGTTTTCAGTGCATCCGACGCGCAGGCGATGGCGGCGGTGGGCGCCGATATTTTGGTATGCCATCTCGGACTTACTGCCGGCGGTCATACCGGCGCGCAAACCACGATGAGCCTTGACGAATGTGCGGCTCAAATCGGCGACTGGACTGCAGCTGCAAAGGCGGTTCGCACCGATGTCATCGTCCTCTGCCACGGCGGACCAATCGCGACGCCAGACGACGTCTCCTACATCTTACGCAAATGTCCCGATTGTCACGGTTTCTATGGTGCGAGCAGCATCGAACGGCTTCCGGTCGAAAGGGCAATCACCGAACAGGTCCGCCGCTTCAAGGCCATCAAACGATAGAAGTTCAACACACCAGATAGTGGACTGAAAAGATGAGCAACCTGACCGCTGACTTGGGAAAATTCCTCGCAAAGATTCAATTTGATGACTTGCCGACCGACTCATTGGCGCTCGTGCGCGACGCATTTACCGATACGATCGGTGTGATTATGGTCGGCATCGAGGAGCCGGTGGTTGAAATCGCGCGCCGCACGTTCATCGAGCAAGACACCGGACGCGAGGCGCGTACCTGTTTGTCGTCCGTTTATGCCAGCGCGCCGAACGCGGCGCTAATTGGCGGCGTCGCTGCGCACGCGCTCGATTACGACGATCAGTCACTCTCCGGTCATCCGAGTGCAGTTATGGTTCCGGCGCTGCTGGCGGAAGGCGAAATGCTCGGCTCAAGCGGCCGCGATCTAGTGACTGCCTATGTTGCGGGGTATGAAGTTTGGGCCGAGCTGCTCCGGCGTAGCTCGAATTATCACCGTAAAGGATGGCATCCGACTTCGGTCTTCGGCGTGGTAGGCGCCGCCGCCGCGACCGCAGTGCTGCATCGCCCGCCAGCGGACCGTGCCGCAACCGCGCTGGCAATCGCAGCGAGTCATGCCGGCGGTCTTGGCGCAAATTTCGGAACGATGACGAAGCCATATCATGCAGGACGCGCAGCCCGTGACGGCTTAGTGGCGACGCGCTTGGCGGTGGCTGGAATGACCGCAGGGGCCGACGCGTTAGAAAATCCGCAAGGCTTCCTTACTGCGTTTTCACCGGACATGACGCCGGATCGGGATTCACCGACACGCGTCGGCACAGAATGGTACCTGGTGAGGCAGCGCTTGTGCATCAAGAAATATCCGACCTGCTACTTCATGCATCGATCTTTCGATGCCGCAGTGAAAATGCTGACCGCCCGCAAGGTGAAGCCACACGACATCGCTGAAATTGAAGTGACCATGGGCAAGGGGCAGACCAGCGTGTTGGTCAACGAGCGACCGCAGACGGGTCTTGAAGCCAAGTTCAGCGAGCAGTTTGCGATGGCCGCCGCCGCTATTTTAGGACACATGGATGTAGCCGATCTTACTGACGCCGTGGTGCAACGGCCCGACATCCAGTCCTTCTTCCCGAAGGTTAAGCTCAATCCGGTAGACGAATACGACCCCCGGGATTCGGCTCACTCGCCGACCGAGCGAGTGGTGATCCGTCTCAACAGCGGTGAAATGCTCGACAGTGGTACAATTGCGAGAATTCGGGGCCATGCTTACGACCCGCTTAACCGTGACGAGCTTTGGGAGAAGTTCAGAAGCTGCACCGCGCGCACGCATGCGGAGAAAGACGCAAAACGGCTTTTCGAGACTCTGCAATCGATCGACACTTTGCCTTCGGCGCGGGACTTACCGAGCTGCAACAGGATCTTCGTTAAAGACGGTCGTAAGAAACTAAGCCCGCTTACCAGTGCGGTCGCTGGACGCTGAATGCAACCGATTCCACATCCGCTTAATTTCAGCTCGGCGGGCTTCCTTCGTTCCGGCGCGCCGACCGCAACTCTCAGCCCGCTTTAGCCGTGAGCCGCGTAGCTTTTATTCCGCGCCACGCGCCGAACCCTGAGGCGGCGAGGGCCTTTCTTTGCTATGTACTCTCGCCGCAGGGCCAAGCCAGCATGGTAGAGGGTGGCTTGATAGCTCTCAACACTTCACAAGTGCACACGGTTGCCTCGATTCCACTGGATGAAAACTTCACCCATTTCATCGACACGACGTTGCGGGCCAGCCCTTTGGCGCGCTGGCGTGCAGTCGTCGGTGGCCCCGCCGTCAGTACCCGAGGAACAAGATCATGAATCGCCGGTGCCTGCTTCGTACTGCCGCTTTTGCACCCTTTGCCGTTGTCGCCTCCGCCTTTGGTCAGTCCGATTGGCCAAACCGTACGGTGCGCATCGTGGTGCCGTTCGTGCCCGGCGCCTTTACCGACACATCTGCGCGCCTGATAGCGCATGAGCTCTCGGAAAAGATCGGCCAACCCGTAATTGTCGAAAATAAAGGTGGCGCCGGCGGAACTATCGGAGCTTTGGAAGTAGTTCGTTCGGCACCGGATGGTTACACGCTGCTGCTGACCGACACCTCGCTTGCTATTTCTCCGGGTCTTTATCCCAACCTCGGTTACGATCCGGTCCGCGACTTAGCGCAAATCAGCCGCATTGCGGTGTCCCCGTCCATTCTTTTGGTGCGACCCAGTCTTGGACCAAAGACCCTCTCCGAGCTGGTTGAGTTCGGCAAACAGAATCCCGGCAAGCTGACTTTTGGCTCCGGCGGCCCTGGATCATCAGCACACCTTGCCATGGAACTGTTCCTCAACGTGGCCGGGATTAAGGCGCTGCACGTCCCGTTCCGCGGAGTCGCTGCCTCAATCACAGAGACGGTGGCCGGCCATATCGATATGACGATTGCTAGTCTTGCTGCGGGCTTGGGGCACGTGAAGGGCGGAACGTTGCTCGGTCTCGCAGTTTCCGGCGAACAGCGCAGCCCCCTCCTGCCGCAAGTACCGACTTTCATCGAGGCAGGCGTGCCGCGTTATGACATGACTTACTGGTGGGGACTCGCAGCGCCCGCCGGTACGCCGCGGCCGCTCGTCGAGCGGCTCAATCGTGAAGTCGTGCGCGCCTGCGCTCAGCCCAAGCTGCAGGAAGCTTTCCTGCAGCAAGCTGCCGTCGCCATTCCCTCGACACCGGAAGAGATGACGCGCGATCTTGAGCGCGAGATCTCACTCTGGCGCGGAATAATTACGAGTGCGAACGTGAAGATCCAGTAGCATGAGGGCACTCTCCTGGTTCTGCGACCGACATCAACCAGCCGCTTCCAGAATCAGATTCGCAATCGTCTCAGGCTGCGATATCAGCGAAACGTGACTCGCCTTGACCTCGATCGTCTTAGCGCCCATTCGCTTTGCCATGAAGCGCTCGAGATCAGGATTGATGGTCCGATCCTCCGTGGACACGGCGTACCAGCTGGGCTTTGACCGCCATGCCGCGTGGGTGGTTTTGCCGGTGAGCAGGGCCTTATGAAACGGCCACTGCACAGCGAAGAGCGCCCTTGCCTTCGCTTCCGGCAAGTCGCCCGCGAAATCACGCAGGAAAGCCTCTAAGTGTTGCCAGACGCCTGCTCTCGTGCGCCCGGCTATCATTTTTTATCTCAAGCCGGACATCGCGGTAACCGCGATATTGAGATCGTCTGCAATCTAAACCACATAGGCACAAGCTGCCTAAAGCCGAACATGGCGCAACCGCAGTGCATTGCTCACCACACTGACCGACGACAAAGCCATAGCCGCCGCCGCGATGACAGGTGAGAGCAGGATACCGAAAAG
>Ga0207776_1000135_pt1 | contig 12686 bp, 14 predicted proteins | sample LuqExpMetageno30_FD_187788 | JGI IMG/M metagenome (GOLD analysis project Ga0207776, IMG submission 187788) | Tropical forest soil microbial communities from Luquillo Experimental Forest, Puerto Rico - Sample 30 (SPAdes) | ecosystem: Environmental > Terrestrial > Soil > Tropical forest ... | reverse complement strand
GCCCCGCCACTCGTCCATCTTGCGCTGCGCGCGCTTGACCGTGCACCACATTACGTAGCTCCCGATCGACGCCCGCTTGGCCCGCTCGGGGTCCCACGTCTCGACGTGCTTCAGCGCCAGCATCTGGAGCTCCACGACGAGGTCGTCGATCTCGACCCACGCGGGCAGCCGGCGCTGCCGGCGCGACCAGAGCCACTTTGCCTTGCGGCGCCAGATCGCCGCGGTCTCGCGTAGGAAAGCGTCCTGGGTGATTCGACGCTCCCGCAGCGCCAGCGCGACGTCGTTCAGGATCTCGCGGTCCGTCTTCACGGCGACACCTCCTCGCCGCCCATCAGCAGCCCTAGCTGCGGCGCCTCGATGACGCCGGACGGGCGTTCCGGCTCGGTCGCGACGACGTCGTCCAAGAAGTGCGACCGGTCGACCTGCTTCACGCCCCAGCGGGTCGCGAGCTCGGCGACGTGCGAGATCACGAGATGATCTCGGGCGCGCGTGACCGCGACGTACATCAGGCGCCGCTCCTCCTCGATGTCCCCTTTCGCGTGGGGGAGAATCGTCTCGTTCGCACCGACCAGCCAGACGACCGGCCATTCGAGTCCCTTCGAGCGGTGGATCGACATCAGGAGGACGCACTTCTGCGCGCTCTTGCGCGAGCGCCGCTGCCGCGCCGACTCCGCGACGTTCTTGTCGACGTAGTCCAGCAGCTCGCTGACCGCGTGGAAGTTGTGCGCCACCCGGACCAGCTCCCGGACGTTCGCCGCGTGGCTGTTCTCGATCGACTCGTCCCCCTCTTCCTTCTCTAGCCACTCGAGATATCCCGTCCGGCGTATCAGCCAATCGAGCGTCTCGGCCGCCGTCTTGGTCTCGTCCGAGATCATGGCTTGGAGGTCCCGGATGATCGACGCCCAATCGCTCGCACTGTCGACTTGCCGGCGCTGGACTCCGGTCTGCTCCGCCGCGGTCTGGACGATCTGCGCCCACGACCATCCGGGCGTTCGCTCCGACGTCTGCATGACGCGCTCGACGAACTTCGCGCCGAGGAATCGGAAGGGGGCGTTGATGCACCGCTTGACCGACTCCGAGTCGTCCCGCTCGGCGGCGACGCGGAGGTACGCGAGCAGGTCCTTCACCTCCTTGCGCTCGTAGAAGTTCGTCCCGCCTACCATCATGTAGGGGAGCCGGGCCTTCAGCAGCGCCTCCTCGAGCGAGCGCGACTGCGCGTTCGTCCGGAACAGGCAGCAGATGTCGCCCGCGTCGCGACCGCCCTCGATCTCGCTCTTCACGAACTCGGCGAACTCACGCGCCTCGTCCTCGAGCACGTCGCACGACCGCATCTCGACCCGCCCGGTGAAGCGGCCGCCGTCGCGCTCCGCGATCATGTCCTCGGGCAGGCGGTTCGCGGCCGGACGGATGATCGCGTTCGCCGCCGCGACGATCGCGCTCCCGGATCGATAGTTTCGGCACATCGCGATCCGGCGCGCTCCCCACTCCGCCTCGAACGACGTCAGGTGCTCGGGCGACGAACCGCGGAACCCATAGATCGACTGCGACGGGTCGCCAACGATCATGTAGTTTCGGTGGTCTTGCGCGAGCGCCCTTGCGATCTCGCACTGCGCCCGGTTCGCGTCCTGCGCTTCGTCCTGGATCACGTAGTCGAACTTCGCCGCCCACGCGCGCCGGTGAACCTCCTCTTGGAAGTGGCGCCACACGTACACCAGCATGTCGTCGAACGTCAGCAGACACGCGCCCTCGATCAGGCTCTGCGAGATCGCGTACACCCGGATCGCCCGGTTCGCGTCGCGCGCGAACATCTTGGCCGCCCGCTCGGTCGCGAACGCGTCCTCGGGGCCCGCGAGGTTCGCCTTGCAGACGCCGATGAAGCGCCGGACCTTCGAGACGTCGCCACCCTTCCAATTCTCGTGCTCGTGCCCGATCGCCTTCTTGACCAGGATCCGCGCCCGGTCCTTCTCGTCGACGTCCCAGCGAGCGCAGCGAGTCTGGTCCTCCTTCAAGACGCGGAGACAGAAGGCGTGCCACGTCTGGACCGAGACGCCCGGGACGCCGAGGAACCGGCATCGCTGCTCCATCTCGTTCTTCGCGTCGCGCGAGAACGTGACGAGAAAGATCCGGTCCGCCAGCGTGCCGGCCTCGACGAGCCGGGCCGACCGGTGGACGACGACACGCGTCTTACCGGATCCTGCCTGGGCGACCAGTTCGACCGGTCCCTCCCCGTGCCGAATCGCCGTCACCTGCTCAGGATTCATCCCGCGCTCCCAGGGGCTCGTCTCGCAAGCTGCTGCGGCCATAGTCGCCTTTCCTCCGGGGCGAGCTCGAACCGAACTCAACCCACGTTACCGTTCTACCCGCCTAGACATCGTCGTCTAGGAGAAACGGACGAGGCCGATTATTTAGGTGGGAGACGAACTCAGCGGCGGCCACTCTGGCGCATCGATGCCGCGTCCTCGAGCGCTCCTAGCTCGACGAGCCACCGATCGAGAGTCCGCCGCGTCACGCCGAAGTGCTCGGCCGCCCGGTCTCGCTCGCCGCGCATCCTCCGGATGACAGACAGGATTCTGCGACGCGCCTCATCGGGGCGCGTGTGGACAAGGAACCCCATCTCAGACAGTCGGTAGGCCACGCGTCTCCACGAGCGAGAACTATGCCGCGCTCCGGTCAGTCTACTCGGAACTGGTCGCGGAGCCGCGCTCGGATTTCCCGTGGCACGGCACGCATCTCGTGAGATCGCAAGTGGTACCAGAGGGTCGCGCGCGTGATGCCGAGCCGAACGGCCGCCCACGTGACGTTTCCGTACGACTCCTCGAGCGCGTGCCGGATCTGCTCTTCGCGCGGGACGCCGGCGCCGACGACGTCAAGGATCGAACGCGCCGTGACGTCGGAGTACCTCCGCAAGCTGGTCGCGCGGCGTCTCGGCTGCATCCTGCTCGGTAGGATAGCGCAGCCTCCTGACCTTCGGCCCTAGCGCGCTCGCGATCTCGCGCGCCGCATGCTCGCCCGCCCGGTCGGGGTCAGTCGCGACCAGAACTAGCTGGAACGACGCCAACCGGGCTAGCTTCCGGTGCTCGATCGCGCTCCCCTGGAGCCCAGCGAGCGCCGGGCTGGAACCCGGGTTCCAGGCGCGCTCGATCGCGAGCCCGTTCGTGATCCCCTCGAACACGACGACCATCCTGTCGGCGCGCGCGGCCGGCCACCGATGCTCGCCCCACATCGCACTCAGGTCCGGGTGCTCGCTCTCGTGGGCCGCGAGGTACCGGACCTCATCGCCGACGAACGTACGGGCCGCGTAGTTGGCGAGCTCCCCCGCCCGGTTCCGGATCGGGAACACGATCCGCCCGTCGAGCCGCCCCTCGAGCGCGTACCCGATCCCCCAGCGCTCGACCTGGTCGGCCGTGATGCCCCGGCACTCGACGTACTGGCGCGCGACCGAGTTCCACCGCGCGAGCGGCCCGAACTCCACGCCGGCCGGCATGCGGAACCGCCGGGGCCCGACTGGCTCGAATCGAACTCGAAGGATCGGGGGCGCCGCCTGCTCGCCGATCGTCCGCAGCCACTCGCGCGCCTCGTCGACGTCGACCCCCCGCATCTCCATCACGAGATCGACGAGCGTCCCGCCGGCCTTGCACGAGAAGCAGTGCCACTGGCCCGGCCGCTCCGAGTCGTTGTCGCGCACGAAGAAGTTCTGCCACTGATGCTTCGGGTTCGGCGCCCCGTGACTCGGGAGCGGGCACTGCTCGGCCCACCAGCGCCGCCCATTGCGCTCCGCCACGACGCCGAGTTTCTCCAGCGTCTTCTGGACGGACGCGACCACGCTACTCCCGGAACGACTTCGCGAAGTCGTCGACCTTCTGAGACGAGCTCTTGATCGCGCGCCGCAGCCGGATCGCGATCTCCCACGCCTTCCGCCAGTCCCCCGCGCCGTGCGCCGCCTGCAGCTCCTCTTCGAGCTTCTGCACGATCCGAAACACCCTCACGATCTCGCGCGCCGCGCGCGTCTGGCGCGTCACGACACGCGGCGAATCGGGACGACCCGCCCCTCCTCGCGCTTCAGGCGCGCGATCGAGTCACCGAGCGGTCCCATCGCGTCCGCGACGTGCTCCCAACTCTCGTTCTCCTCGAACGCGAGCCGCACCGCTTTCGCGTCGCGCGCGACGAGCTTCAGGCACTCGATGTAGCTCAGGTCGTTCACCGGCTGCGGCGGCGCGACCGGCGCCTCGGCGTGACGCTCCTCCGCGCCCCAGATGGTGACGAGCTCACCGAAAGTCGCAGCCAGCCACCGCACGGCCGACTTAGTGTACTCGAACGTCGTCGCCCTCAGGATCAGGGCGCTCTGCTTGCTCGACGTCAGCTGCTCGTCCGCTAGCAGCGTGTAGCCGTAGTCGTCGTCATACTCGACGCGCGCGCGCCAGTGCTCGCCCGTCGCCCGCTCGTCCTTCGGCTCCCTGCGCTCGCGCTCGAACCTCATCGCCGTCCGTGCCCTTTCCTGCCGGTGTCGAGAAACTGACTGATCACGTTCGCCCCCGCTTCGCCGCGGGCGGCCGGCTGGTCATACTCGACCGACTTGCCACCCGTGATCTTGCCGCGCCGGGGGTCCCAGTCGAACTCGATCGCGAGCGGCCACTCGCCGTAGCGCTGCTTCAGGATGTCGATCTCAAGCACCGTGTCGGGCACGGGCTTCCAGAGGTGCGGGCGGTGGACGCCGAAGATGTTGTCCGCGATCTCGGTCCAGGCGCCGCTCCCCTTGATGCCCTCTCGGGTCGGCCGCTTGTCGGGCCGCAGCTCGATGTCCTTCAGGCGCTGCTGCTGCACCAGGATCCCGTGGATCCCCATCTCCTCGATCATCGCCTGCTGGCGGAATAGCGAGTCCTCTTCGTCGTCCGGCTTGGTCTGGACCAGGCAGCGCTTCCAGAGGTCCGCGATGAAGACGTCGCACGCGCTGTCGGCGATGTAGCCCTGGATGACGTCGAGGTTCTCGTCGTTGCTCCGACGCTTGCCGGCGCGCCGGCGGAACGGGTTCGCGAGGAACCGGACCCACTTCGAGAGCGCCCGCATCCGATCCTCGAGCGTCGCGATCTGCTCCTCCGTCAGCCGCCCCTCCGTCAGGTCGGTGCGGGACCAGTCGAGCGACAGGCACGCGAGGAGCTCCAGCGTCGTGCCCGGCCGCATCTCCCACGCACCGAACAGGATCTTACGACGCTGACGCGCGAGACCGAGCGCGATCCGGGCAGTCAGGGTCGACTTGCCGGAGCCCGGCACGCCCGTGATGACGGTCACGAGTCCCGGGGCGGCGCCCGGGATGACGCGTCGGCGCTCGCTCGGCGCTCCGTCGTCGCCGTCGAACAGGTCCAGGCCCGGGATGCCGAACGGATAGACGGCTCGGCCGGCCGCGCGCGCCCGCACGTCCGCGATCTGGTCTCGAATCAGCGCGTCGCTGTCGTGCAGGTACTGCCGATCCGACCAACCGTCGAACGACGTCGCGATCGATCGCGCGAGCGACTTCACGCGGTCCGGACTCTCGTTCTTCTCAATCGACTCCAGCAGCGACGCGACCGGACCCGTCAGCGCGACGTACCGCTGCCGGTCCCACAAGAGCGCGTCGACGTGAAACTTCAGCGTCGCTTCGTCAGGCGCGGTCGGGTGAGTGCTCGCGAGCTCCGCGACGTACGAGAGCTCGACCTCGTCGCCCGACAGCTTCGCGATCGTCGCGGGGTCGCGACCGAGCCCGCGCCGCACCGCCTCCTTGATGGCGTTGTGGATCCGCTGATGCTCGGGCGCGAGGAACGCGTCACCCGGTAACGTCGTCGTGAGCCGCTTCGCGATCTCGAGGTCCGCCAGCTCGGCAGCCAGCACCGTCTGCTCGACGACCGGGTTCGGCCGGAACACGAGCTCACGCCCACGCTTGTCGCCGCTCATCGATACATCTTCGGGCGCGCCGCCGTCTCGATCCTGGCCGACTCCTCCGGATCCACGACGCCGTCGCGCAGGAACGCCGCCGCCGGGCTCGGAACGTTCGGGGGCGCGTAGTCACTCAGCACGACGCGGACTCGGCTCTTTCTCCCCCGCACGTCGAACACAACCCACCCCTTCGGACGAGGATTCAGCCACCACCGGATCCACCGGCCGACCTCCCACCACCGCGGGTAGAAGACGCGCCAGCAGACCCCCTCGGGGCCGCCGATCATCGCGTTGTCAGGGACTCGAAGCTTTTCCATCGCGCATCACGAGCGCCAGCACCCGCCGGGCGTCGGGCCGATCGGCCGTGTTCCGGATCAGGGCCGCGATCGTCCTCGGCATCGTGACGCCCCCGATGATCGACATCCTGCCGGCCCGCACGTCCGCGGCGGCGCGGCGCCGCAGGTCAGCGATCAGCTCCCGGGTCTTTCGATTCCGTCTCGCGATTCGTCGGCGTCTCCAGCGGGGCATCGTGTCGCGCTCCTTCGGGGAACGGGTTGCCGCGATCCGGAATCGCGACTTCTGAGTTGCCGAGTCCCCGCATCCCGCCGCGGCGAGGCACGATGTAGACGTTCATCCGGATCGCCCCGCTCGTGTCCATCGGGAGCTGCTCCTCGACCAGCATGCAGTCCTCCGGCCGCATCCCGGTCGCGGCGATCCACGCCCGCACGTACCGCTCTCGGTGCCGAGCAAGGAACCGCATCTTCCTAGCGACCAGCGCCGCGATCTCGCGTCCGATGTCGATGCTCACCGGCTGACTCGCGACTTGTCGATCCGGTAGTCGGTCAGCAGGCGGTTCGAGAACACGAGTCCGCACGACAGGCGGCCGCCCGACCGCCCGTTCTCGCGCCGCCACTTCTCGCGCCCGACCTCGCGCGACCAGCACCACCGGACGTACTCCACGCACGCGTTGAAGTCGCCGCCGAACGACTCGGCGCAGAACCGCTGCGCGATCGCGCTCGCGCGCGCCCACTCGCCCGCGTCGAGGTCTCCGCACTCGACCTGATAGACCCCGAGGTGCAGCCATGCGAAGAGGGCGACGAGATGCACGCCCCGGGCGCTCGACCAATCGCCCGTGCTCGACATCTCGTCCATCTCGGTCCGGGCCTTGTCGATGTTGCGCAACGAGAGCTTGAATCCCCGCGAGCGCCGGCGCTCGATCCGGCCCGCGCCCGCCTCCCCCATTCGATCGAAGGACTCGGCCGCCGCGCTCTGTCGCTCGTCGACGAGCGGCGCGTCGGCGAAGAAGTCGGACGGGATCGAGACGCTCATCTGCCCCTGCTATCGCGCACGATCGCATCCCCACGCTTGATCGCGTCGAGATGCTCGCGCAGCTTGTCATCTCGCACCGCGCGCGCCGCGGCCGCAAGCTCCCGGTGGGCCCGCTGCGTCGCGATCGCGATCGTCTCACCCTCCTGCACGATCGTCTCGACCTCGAACGGTCCGATCCGGTACGCGTTGTACTGCACGGGACACAGCGTCTCCTCGCCCCACACGACCCGGATCTTCCGTCCGACGTCCGAGAGCTCCTCGACTGCCGTCGCGCTGTCGATCCCCCGAACCGTCACGCCGGTCTCGATCGCTCTCTCGACGTCGTCGATGAACTTCGCGGCCTCCAGCTGCTCGCGCGTCGGATGGGGACCGCCCGGCACCGCCTGCACGGCCGCCGTCACGAGCTTGTCGACCTCGCTCCGCTTTCTCATCGCTTCCACTCCTCCAAGTAGGTTCGGCCGTCGACCCACCCGCCCCGGTGCAGCACCCGAACGACGCGGTGCCACTTCACGAGGTTCTCGAGCATCCGGCGCCCGTAGATCGCGCGGTCCCATAGCAGCGCGAGCTTGCCCTCGCTCTTGCCGCCCGACGCGCGACAGAGCCGGCCCCGCACCTGTCCGAGCTGCTGCCGGTTGTTCGCGATCGGTGTCGCGGCGATCCCGCGCGACACCGTCGGCAGGTCGAGCCCCTGCGCGATCGCCTGGTAGGTCCCGATCCCGACCCGCCGGCTCCCGTCGCGCAGCCCCGCCTTCGTGCGCTCGAACGCGACCTCGTTGTCAACGCCCCCGAGCAGCGTGCCGGACCGGATCCCGAGCGCCGTCAGGCGCGCGTCGAGCTGCCGCGCGTGCTCGACCCGGTGGGTGAAGATCAGCACCTGGTGGCCCTGCCGGACCATCCGGGCCGCGACGTCGAGCACGAGCTCGTTGCGCCGCTCGTCGCCGCACATCTGCGACAGCAGGCGATTGAAGTCCTGCCGGTACCGGTACCACCGCGCCTCGAACTCGGTCGGGATCACCAAGTCCTCGACCTCGACGACCGCACCGGTGTCGATCAGGCTCCGCTCCTCGACCGCGTGCGCGACGTCGCCGAACAGGTCGCGCGTCAGGAACTCCTTCCCGTCCCGCCGCGACTCGTCGGCCGATATGCCGACCCGGTACCGGGCCGCGAACGGGTCGACGCTCGCGAAGAGCGTCGGGGCCGCGAACCGCTGCACCTCGTCGCACAGCAGCAGGTCGTACGCGTGGGAGAGCTCGCGGTCACCCCGGCGGAGCCGGCTCACGACCGTCTGCTGCATCGCGACCGTCACGGGCGCGTGGTCGTCCCGACTTCCGCGGATCCGCCCGACCCGCGCCTCGTCGATCCCGAGCTCGCTCGCGCACCGCTCGCGCCACTGCTTCTCGAGATTGCCGGTCCACACCATCACGAGCGACCGGTGCTTTAGCACCGAGATGAGACCGAATCCGCCCGTCGTCTTTCCGCTGCCGGTCGGGGCCCGCAGCAGGCACGTCCGGGCGCGCACGGCGGCCGCGATCATCAAGCGCTGATACGGGCGCCACGCCACCAGATGATTCGGGATCGACGGCTCCGGGTGGCTCCAGACCGTCTGGTCGTCGATCTGGAACCCGGGTTCCAACTCGAGGACGCGCGCGAGCCCACCGCGCGGAATCGTGAGCTCGTCGCCCTCTTGGCTCCACGACTCGAAGAACTCCGGATCGTCGCTCCCGGGCTTGCGGGTCGGGTTGGCGTGGCGGAACGCGCCCGTCAGCCCGTCGACGCGATCGCGCGACAGGCCCGCGAGCGGGATCCGGATCCGGTTGTCGACGACGATCCGGGTCACTTCCCGGACTTCAGCTCGTCGATCAGATCGACGTAGCGCTTCGCGAGCGTGCGCGCCTGCTGGCGAGCCGCGTCGAACGCGCGCGCGAAGTCGTCGAGCCCGACGCCGGGCTGAAAGTCGCACTTCGCGCTCTTCAGGATCTCGGCGTCCTTCAGGAACTCGCGCAGCGCGTTGCGAACGCGCGCGAACTCGAGGCTGACTTCCGTCTCGACGGGCCTGTACGGATCGGACATGCCCGTCAGGTTGCCGCGTTGGATCCCGCATCCGCGATCTCGGGATCGATCGTCGGTTGGAACCCGGGTTCCAGATCGTTCCGCCTCGGATCCGGATCCAACCTCAAAAACGAAATGCGCGGCGCAGCCGCTGCCTACTTTGAGGAGAGGGAGGAGCGAAGCGACGACCGATCCTCAAAGTAGGCTACCCAGCAGACCAGCTCTCTCCGACCGCAGGTCGCGGTGTGGACCGCTCCGCGGGACACCCAAGGGGATACGGGAGCCGACCCACCGGATCGCCGTCCAGAGAAATCGTACATGAGATTCAAATCCCCCGTTGAAAACAGGGGATCGCGAGTACGATTTTGCTGGACTCGCGGATCTTCAGTGCAGCGGCGGCGCGTTCGGATCCTTCGGGAGCGGCGGCGCGACGGGACTCCAGGGAGCCTTCGGGAGCAGCTCGCGCCCGCCCCGCATGCCCTCGACCACCACCTGGTGCCCGAAGACGGCCGCCATCGCGATCGCGAGCCCGTCGGCCAGCACCTTCGACCACGGGGCGCCGCTCTGGAGCTCGGTCGCCATCGCGCCCGCGACCCCGAGCGCGACCGCGACCCACGGGCGGCTCCAGGCCGGAAGCTTCGCGGCGAGCCACGCACCCGCCCATCCTTGCTTGAGGACCGCGACCGCGAGGCCGACCAGCATCGCGCCGGCCACGAGCCATCGGTGCGCCAAGACGGCGGCGAGCAGGAGCTGGAGGGTCGCGCCGTCGAGCTGGATGTCGAGCAGCGGGAGGCGGATGAGCCGGAGCGTCAGGATCGCGAGCAGCATCCCGGGATCCTGCTGGAACCCGGGTTCCAGGTCACGATCTCGGGCGCCGGAATCGGCCCGCCAGCCACTCGAAGAGCGCGCCCCCCGCTTTCACCGCCAGGCCGGTCGCGACGCCCGTGATGACGGCCACCAGCAGTTTCCCGCCGAGCGACACAACGCCGTCCGGCACGATGGCGGCGATCGATCCCGCGACGATTCCGGCCGCCACGGGAGCTTCGTGAGAGAGATGCATCGGATGGTCCTCCTTCGGCTCAGAAGTAGCTCCACCCCTCGAGTCTCACGTTCGGCGACGCCGAGATGGTCGTGCCGTTGACCCAGTTCATCGAGACGACGATCTGGAAGTCCGGAATCGAGTGCGGGACCGCGATCTCGACCCGCGCCCCGACCTGCACGACGATCGGCGCCCCCGTTCCGTTCTCGACGTGCGGCTGCGTCGGGTGGATCCGATACAGCTCCGCGCCGCCGGTCGTCTGGATCGCCATGACCATCAGGCTGTAGTCCGCCGTCGTGGCCGGGACGCTGTTCGGGAACGCGAAGTTGAGGACGATCTTCTTCACGCCGTTCGGGATCGGGTAGAAGCCGCCCGTTCCCTGCTGGGTGAAGCGGAACTCGGCCGACGTGGCGCCGAACGAGAACGCCGTCACGGCCGCAGGGTCGGGGCACCACTGCGTCCGGCCGTCCGCCGCGAGCCCGACGACGTTCCCGCCTGACGTCTGGAGCGCGATCGCGACGCACCCCGTCTGGGTCGTGGAGGCGCCGAACCCGAACACGGCCGGGAACGTGATGGCGGCGTTCGGTCCCTGATTGAAGGGTGACGGTCCGAACCCGGAGACGATCGGGATCCCACCGGGCGCGCGCGGGACCCTCGCGCCCGCGATCGCGTCCGTGTAGCGGCACCATCGCGGCAGCCCGAAAGGTTCGAGCAGATACAGGTACGCCTGCCCGTTGGCCGGCACCGTGCTGTCGCGGTTCGACGCGTCGTTCAAATCGAGCAGCCCGTCGGTCCCGGGGGACCCGCGGTTCATCGCTCCACCGAGCCGGTACTTGCCCGTGAAGCTGTTGCCCTCGAACAGGCCGTGGCAGTTCGCGATCCCGGGCGCCGACCCGGCGTCGACCAGGAGAGCGCACTGCTTGCCCCGCAGGTGCGAGCCCGAGACGTCGAACGGCGCGAAGACGCGAGCGGCCGCGAGCGGCCGGACGTCCCAGAACGTGACGGTGTCCGTGATGGTCGTGCCGTTCGGGACCGACGCGACCGCGAGCGGCATCCACCCGTTCACCGTGCCCGGGAATCCGGCGCCCGGCGTGCCGGGCCGAACCCGGTACTGGAGCGCGCCCGCCGTCACCTTGTTGACGGTCGCGGCCGAGAAGAGACCCGTCACGGGGTCGAAGATGTCGCGGTTGTCGGTCTCGATCACCGAGTAGCCGGGCGCCGCCACGCGCGCGCACTCGATGACGTCGATCCGGATCGAACCGCTCGCGTTCGCGCCGATCGTCAGCACGCCGATCGTCTGCTGGCCCGGATCACGCACGAACTTGTACTGGCTGTCGTCCGGGTTCGGCGCCGCGTCCGGATCCATCACGAGCGCGATGCCCGGCGCGATCGTGACGCTCGCGCTGCCGTTGACCGGCTGCACCAGCAGGCCCCCGACGACCGTCCCGGTCAGGGGCGTGTTGGTCGTGCTCGGGGGCGACGAGAGCGAGCACGCGCCCGAGTCGTCGGCGCCGAACCCGCCGTTCAGGAGCTGGAGCAGCAGCTCGTTCAAGTCCGCGGACTTGAAGCGCTGCAGCCGCATGATGTCGGTCGAAATCGCTCGCTCCGACGGGTTGACGACCAGCTCCCTCTCGCCGCTGCTCATGCCCCCACCCTACTGGCGAGCGCCCGATCTCGCAGGCTTCGCGCTCACGGGCACGGACCGCCGTCGCTCTGGATCAGCTCAAACCCCACGCCGCCCGCGCGGATCCGGTCGATCGCCTGCTCGACCTGCCGGTACGTCAGCGCCGCCCCCCACGGGGCGCCGTCGTAGAAGTCGAGGAACCCGATCCCGTCGTAGCCACCAAACGGGTGGTCGTCGTACGCGAACCCGGAGTCACCGCCGCCGAGCCGTGGGACCGTGACCCAGAAGAACGCCCGCATGCGCAGGTAATCGACCCAGAGGCGGAACCGGTCCTCGGGCCGCAACCCGCCCGCCAGCAGCGTGGGCGTGAAGGTGGCGCCGCTCCGCTGGCCGACGATCGGCTGCCCGATCTCGAACGCGCCCCAGATCGCCGCCACGCTCCGGAGCTGCGGCGTGTTGGGGGGCGGGCCCGGGACCGCGACGGCGGGCGGGTACTGGACCTGCGCGCGCCCGTGCGCGATCGCGCCATCCGACCGCAGCTGCGTCACGAGCTCGCCGTCGAGGAACCCGGTGCCGGGCACGCCCCCGATGGTCGGCTTGATCGCGTCGTAGTCCCACGCGTCGAGGTCGTAGAAGAAGCCGGGCCATCCGGCCTGCCCGACCTCGCGCAGGCACCACGGCATGCCCGGGATCGTCCGGTTGAGCGCTCGCCGGATCGCGTTCGGCGTCACCACGTCC
>Ga0207776_1000114_pt1 | contig 13818 bp, 9 predicted proteins | sample LuqExpMetageno30_FD_187788 | JGI IMG/M metagenome (GOLD analysis project Ga0207776, IMG submission 187788) | Tropical forest soil microbial communities from Luquillo Experimental Forest, Puerto Rico - Sample 30 (SPAdes) | ecosystem: Environmental > Terrestrial > Soil > Tropical forest ... | reverse complement strand
GGGCCAAAGCCCATCAACGCAGGTCCGGCGATGCATGCCGATGGGTGAGGAGCCCGAGCCATGGTCAAGCCATTGTTCAAGGCATAGTTGGACGTCATGTTGACCCCAGCGATCGTCCGGACTGTCGGATTTTGCACGCGGCACATCCGCGCCGTCATCCTGCTCGCGGTCGTGATCGCGGTCGGGCTTCTCTGCATCGCCGCGAATGTCTACGGGCTACGGCCAACGATTGGCGGGGACTCGCGCAGCGTACCTCCCTCGGCATTGCAGGGCAGCGGACTCGCTATCCTGCACGGCACGATCGGTTTTCTCGCGCGCTCCCTTGTATTCATTCTGATCGGATGTTTTCTCATTTTCGTCGCGTGGCATACCAATGCACGCGAGGCGACCGGATTCGGCGGCGCTCTGCTTACGCTGCGTTCGGAACGGTACCGGAATCTACTTTTATTGATTGCGGCCGCTGGGCCGTTGGCGTTCGGATTATTGGGCGCGTCGGAGGGCTTCGGCCGGGCCGAAAACCTGCCGTCCTCCGCCGTACGGGCGAAGATGAACAAGATGAACGGCGAATTCTAAATCACGTCTGCGCGAGCAAACTCTGGCGCCGCGCCGCACAGCCCTGCCGCGATCTGCTCGCCGGCAACGATGGCGCAGACGGCGAAGATGGCGCGCCGGGCGAGCCGCCATTCGTTCCGCTCGCCCCGGCGCGCGTGCATGACCAACTGTTGAGCCGCGATTTTCTGCATTCTCTCCAGATTCGTGGGCGTCAGCACGCCGCTGCGGGAGAGACGCGCGCAGGCAAGGTCAAAAGCCCGACCCATAGCCTGCACTGCATCCTCATCAAGACCGTATTGCTCGGCCGTACGCATGTGCCACCTGTGACGATCTTGAAAACTGTGGCGTGCCCCATCTTGTTCCGGCCTCATTCCCGTACAGTAATTCCGGAGTGTCACGTCTTCGTGCCGTGTTTTCACGAAAACGCCCAGGCAACTCACATCGTCGCGCCCAAGGAACTTTGCGGAGAGGGGCCAGTTGTTTCTGTGGAACCCAACGGAGTTGGCGGGGAAGTGTTATGGCTGATGTGTTCGAGGCCTTTAAGGAAAGCTTCTCGTCGCGCAGAAGCGTCGAGATGAGCTTGCAGGAGTACCTCGAAGGGTGCCGTAACGATCCAGGCATGTACGCCAACGTGGCGGAGCGCATGCTGACCGCGATCGGAGTGCCGACCGTCCTTGATACATCGCGCGACGCGCGGCTTGGACGAATCTTTCAAAATCGCGCGATAAAGGTTTATCCGTATTTTAAAGATTTCTACGGGATGGAAGAGACGATCGAGCGCATCGTCGGCTTCCTGCGGCATGCGGCGCAAGGTCTCGAAGAGCGCAAGCAGATCCTCTACCTCCTCGGTCCGGTCGGCGGCGGCAAGTCATCGCTCGCCGAGCGCTTGAAGGAATTGATGGAGGAGCGGCCGATCTATGTGCTCAAGGCGGGCGACAAGATCAGCCCGGTCTATGAGAGCCCCCTCGACCTGTTCGATCCCGTCCGGCAGGGCCTCGTGCTCGAGGGCGACTACGGCATCCCGCGCCGGCGTCTCACCGGCCCGTGCTCCGGCTGGGCGGTGAAGCGGCTCGACGAGTTCGGCGGCGACATTGCCAAGTTCAGCGTGGTGAAGATGCAGCCGTCGCGGTTGCGCAAGATCGGCATCGCCAAGACCGAGCCGAGCGACGAGAATAACCAGGACGTTTCCTCGCTCATCGGCAAGGTCGATATCCGTAAGCTCGAATTCTACATGCAGGACGATGCGGATGCGTATTCGTATTCGGGCGGACTCAACATCACGACGCAGGGGCTGCTCGAATTCGTCGAGATGTTCAAGGCGCCGTTGAAGATGCTGCATCCGCTCCTCACGGCGACGCAGGAAGGCAACTACATGGGCTCCGAGAACATCGGCGCCATGCCTTACCAGGGTCTCATCCTTGCGCACTCCAATGAGGCCGAATGGAAGAGCTTCAAGTCGAACCGCAACAACGAGGCGTTCCTCGACCGCATGAGCGTGGTCAAGGTGCCGTACTGCCTGCGCGTCGACGAAGAGGTGAAGATCTACGACAAGCTGTTGAGCCAGTCCGAGCTCGCTGACGCGACCTGCGCGCCCGGCACGCTCGAGATGATGGCGCGGTTCTCGGTGCTGAGCCGCCTGAAGCCGCACGAGAATTCGTCGCTGTTCGCGAAAATGCGCGTCTACAATGGCGAGAGTCTCAAAGACACCGACCCGCAAGCGAAGACCATGCGCGAGTACCGCGACACGGCCGGCGTCGACGAAGGCATGACGGGGCTGTCCACGCGCTTCGCCTACAAGACTCTGTCGGAAACGCTCAATTTCGACACGGAAGAGGTCGCCGCCGATCCGGTGCACCTAATGTACGTGCTCGAGATGGCGGTCCGCCGCGAGCAATTCCCGGAAGAGCAGGAGAAGCAGTATCTCGCCTACATCAAGGACGAGCTGGCGCCGCGCTATGCCGAGTACATCGGCAAGGAGATCCAGAAGGCGTATCTGGAATCCTACGACGACTACGGCCAGAACCTGTTCGACCGCTACATCGCCTACGCCGATGCCTGGGTCGAGAACCAGGACTTCAAAGATCCTGATACCGGGCAGATTCTCGACCGGCAGATGCTCGACGCCGAGTTGTCGAAGACAGAGAAGCCGGCCGGCATCGCCAATCCGAAGGACTTCCGCAACGAGGTGGTGAAGTACGCCCTGCGCCAGCGCGCCGAGAAAGGCGGCAAGAACCCACGCTGGACGGTGTACGAGAAGATCCGGGAAGTGATCGAGGAACGCATGTTCTCGCAGGTCGAAGAACTGCTGCCGGTGATTTCTTTCGGGACCAAGAAGGACTCCGAGAGTGCGGAAAAGCACCAGGCGTTCCTCGAACGCATGGTCGCACACGGCTATACTGAACGGCAGGTGCGCCGCCTGGTCGAGTGGTACATGCGGGTCAAGAAGGCTGGGTGACGGCCATCAGTCGATCGCGTGGAGGCCGTCACTCATGATGTACGTCATCGATCGACGTCTCAATCCGCAGGGCAGGAGCCTCGGCAACCGGCAGCGCTTCATCCGCCGCGCGCGCGAGCAGATCCGCGAGGCGATCAAGGAGAAGCTGCGCGAGCGCAGCATTGAGGACGTCGCCTCCGGCGAGGATGTCGTAATTTCCTCGGACGGCATCCATGAGCCGCGCTTCACCCGCGATGCGCAGGCCGGGCATCAAGAGCGCATCCTTCCCGGCAATAAAGAATATGTCGAAGGCGATCGCATTCCGAAACCGCATGGCGGCGTCGGTCAGGGCGGCAAGGCGAGCGCGGACGGCGACGGCGAGGATCGCTTCACATTCGCGCTCACCCGCGAAGAGTTCTTGGACCTGTTCTTCGAGGACCTCGAACTGCCCGATCTGGTCAAGCGCAAGTTCAAGGCCGAAAAGAGTCTGAAGGCGCAGCGCGCGGGCTATTCGATGACAGGCACGCCGAATCGGCTGAGTCTGCTACGCACGATGCGCCGCTCTCTCGCCCGCCGAGTCGCGCTCGGGCGGCCGAGCGCCAAGATGATCGCCGAGCTGGAGGATCGCCGCGCCGCGCTGATCCGCGGCGACATCGAACCTCCTCAGGGGCGCAGCCGGGACGACGAACTCGCCGAACTCGAAGAGATGCTTGACCAGGCGATCCGGCGGCGGGCGCGCATCGCCTTCATCGATCCGATCGATCTGCGCTTCCGCCGTTACGAGCACGTACCGCAGCCGATTGCGCAGGCGGTGATGTTCTGTCTGATGGACGTGTCCGCCTCGATGGACGAGGCGATGAAGGATCTCGCCAAGCGTTTCTTCATGCTGCTGCACCTGTTCCTGCAGCGCCGCTACGAGCAGGTCGAGATCGTCTTCATCCGCCACACGCATCACGCGCAGGAGGTCGACGAGCAGACCTTCTTCTACAGCCGCGAGACCGGCGGCACGGTGGTCTCGTCAGCCTTCGAGGAGATGCTGCGGGTCGTCCAGGCGCGCTATCCGACCCGCGACTGGAATATCTACGTCGCACAGGCGAGCGACGGCGATGACATCCCCTCCGACGTGCCGCGCTGCCGCGAATTGCTCACCGAGAAGATTCTGCCGATCAGCCAGTACATGGCGTATGTCGAGATCGGCCGGCAGGGTCCGCCGCTCGGCCTCGGCGGCGAAAGCGACCTGTGGAGCGGCTACAGCGCGCTGCTTCCCGATCATCCGAACTTCGCGATGCGCACGGTGCGCGAGGCGCGCGACATCTATCCGGTGTTCCGCGGCCTGTTCAGCAAGGAGCGCGTCGAGGTATGAGCCAGCTCCTGTACGAGGGCGCCGACTGGGATTTCGACAAGCTGCAGCGCGCTTATGACGCGATCGAGCGCATCGGTGCCGGCGAGCTCGGGCTCGAGATCTACCGCAATCAGATCGAGGTGATCACCGCCGAACAGATGCTCGATGCCTATGCCGGTATCGGCATGCCCATCATGTATAAGCATTGGTCCGTCGGTAAGCGCTTTGCGCAGAACGAGATGCTTTATCGCAAGGGCCTGCGCGGGCTTGCGCTGGAAATGGTGATCAATTCAAACCCGAGCATCTGCTACGTCATGGAAGAGAACACCATGACCATGCAGGCGACGGTGCTCGCGCATGCCGCCATCGGCCACAATCATTTCTTCAAGGTCAACCAGACTTTCCGTTCGCGGACCGACGCCGACGCCATCCTCGACTACATGAGCTTCGCGCGCGATTTCGTCTCGGATTGCGAAGAGCGCTATGGCGTGCGCGCGGTCGAGCGCGTTCTCGACGCGGCGCACGCGCTCGGCGACCAAGGCGTCAACCGCTCAGGCCGACGCGCCCGGCCGCAAATCGCGAAGGAACGCGCCCGCGCCATTAAGCGAATGGAGGAAGAACGGAGTTCCTACAACGATCTCTGGCGCACCGTGCCGAAGAAAGATAGTGCGGAGCAGTCCGGCGACCTCGACGAACGCGCCGCCCGCGCGAGCCTCGGTCTGCCGGAGGAGAACATCCTCTATTTCCTCGAAAAGCACGCGCCACGGCTGAAGAATTGGGAACGCGAACTGCTCCGCATCGTGCGCAATGTCGCGACCTATTTCGAGCCCCAGCGGCAGACCAAGATGATGAACGAGGGCTGCGCCTGCTGGTGCCACTATAAGATCATGAACATCTTGCACGAGCGCGGCCAGATCGACGACTCGGCGATGCTCGAATTCCTGCACCTGCATTCGAGCGTAATCTTCCAGCCGGAATTCGACGATCAGCGCTTCAGCGGCATCAATCCCTACGCGCTCGGTTTTGCGATGGTGTGTGACATCGAGCGCATTTGCACCGCGCCCACAGAAGAAGACGAAGAGTGGTTCCCGGATGTCGCCGGCAACGGCAAGCCGGTCGAGACATTGAAGCGCGCCTGGGCCGACTTCCGCGACGAGAGTTTCGTGCGGCAGTATCTATCACCGCGCGTCATACGCGACTTCCATCTCTTCAAGCTCGATGATCTCGGCGAGAGTCCGGAGTTGCTCGTTGATGCGATCCACAATCTCAACGGCTACCGCCGCATCCGCAAGGCGCTCGCCGCGAGCTATGATGCCGCCGCCGATCTGCCATCGATCGAGATCGTCGACGTCGACATGCACGGCGATCGCCGCCTGGTGCTGCAGCATGTCGTGCGGAAAGGCCGCGTGCTCGATGCGCTGGAGACGCGCCGCGTGCTCCGTCACATCGCGACCCTGTGGGGCCACTCGATCGTGCTGCGCGAGGTCGACTACGAGACCGGGCGCGCCTTCGCCGAGCACGGCGCTTCGGCCGGCGCGTTCTAAATCCGTCAACCATCCGTGCGTTTCGAGCCGGCGACAGCGCAGGCGTTGAGCAAGGTCAATGCCACCACGAATGGCAGTGTTACTCTGGATGTCCAACAACGGAAAGTGCGGAGCGCGCCATGGAAACTCCGGTTGAGCTCGATTTCCAAGGCATGGATGCAAAGCCGGCGATCCGCGACTCAATCGACAAACAGATCGCGCAATTGGAAGAACGGTACGGACGCGTTACCGCCGGCCGCATCGTCGTGAAAGGGCCCGGCGCGCATCACCGCACCGGCGGGCTCTATGAAATCAACATTCGTCTCGCGCTGCCGGATGGGCGCGAAGTCAACGTCGCGCGTACACCGCACGCTGACGAGCGGCATGCCGATTTGAATTTTGCGCTCAACGACGCGTTCAAGCGCGCACGCCGTCAGCTGCAGGATCAGATAGACCGCATGCAGGGGAACGTGAAAGCACACGCGAAACCGTGATGCGCGCCCTCCTGTTCCAATAGAGCCGCATGTCCGTCAGCAATCTCGACCGCATGTTCAGCCCGCGCTCGGTTGCGGTGATCGGCGCGTCGGACCGGCCGCATTCGGTTGGCTCCGCGCTTATGCGCAATCTGCTCGAGGCGGGATTCAACGGTCCGATCGTGCCGATCAATCCGCATGCGCGAGCGGTGCACGGCACCCTTGCTTATGCGGACGTTGCGAGCCTCCCGATCACGCCCGATCTTGCGCTGATCGCGACGCCGCCGGAAACGATCGCGACGCTGGTGAGCGAACTCGGCGCACGCGGCACGCGCGCGGCGGTGATCCTGACCGCCGGCTTTGCCGAAGGCGAAGCGAGGGTCGGGCGCGAGCGCGTGCAGCAACTGCTTGAAGCGGCGCGCCCGAACCTGCTGCGCATCGTCGGGCCGAACTGTCTCGGCATCGCCGTTCCGGGCATCGGTCTCAATGCGACCTTCGCGCCCGCGCGCATGCTGGCGGGAAACATCGCATTTCTCACGCAATCGGGCGCGATGGCGACGACGGTGCTCGACTGGGCGCTGCCGCGCGGCATCGGCTTCTCAGCCGTCGTGTCGATGGGCGACATGGCCGACGTCGATTTCGGCGACCTGCTCGACTATTTCGCGGTCGATGAGAGCACCCGCGCGATCCTCATATATGCGGAAGCCGTCACGCATGCGCGCAAATTCATGTCGGCGGCACGCCGTGCCGCGCGCGTCAAACCGGTGATCGTGGTGAAGAGCGGCCGAGCCGCGGAAGGTGCGCGCGCGGCAAGCTCGCACACCGGCGCGCTTGCCGGCGCCGACGTCGTCTATGAGGCCGCGTTCCGCCGCGCCGGCATGTTGCGCGTCAATGAGATGGAGGAGTTGTTCGATGCCGCCGCGACGCTCGCGCGGATGAGGGAAGTGAGCGGCAATCGTCTTGCGATCGTGACGAATGGCGGGGGCGCCGGTGTGCTCGCGACCGACCGGCTGATCGCGGAAGGCGGCAGGCTCGCGGAATTGAGTGCGGAGACGATCGCCAAACTCAATTTCGTGCTGCCGCCGACATGGAGTCACGCCAATCCGATCGACATCATCGGTGATGCCGATGCCGCGCGTTACCGGAAGGCAGTCGAGATCGCGATGCAGGACCGCGGCGTCGATGCGCTGCTCGTCTCCTATTGCGCGACCGCGATCGTCTCCGCCGAAGACGCCGCGCAGGGCCTCATCGACGCCGTTGCGAACAGGACGACGGCCAAGAACGTGTTCGCCGCCTGGATGGGCCAGGCGACGCTCGCCGAAGGCCGCAAGCGGCTGTTTGAGGCCAGCATCCCCGATTTCGAGACGCCGGAGCGCGCGGTGCGCGCCTTCATGTATCTCGTGCGCTACAAGCAAAATCAGGAGCTATTGCTGGAAACGCCGGCGGCGCTCGCAACAACCGCACCCGCTGATCCGGTGCGTGCGTCCGCTTTGTTGCAGGCCGCGCTCGCCGACGGCCGCGAATGGCTCGATCCGGCCGAGGTCGCGCAGTTCTTCGCCTGCTATGGGATCGCGTTCGCGCGCACCGAAGCGGTGGCGGATGCCGCCGAAGCGGCGTGGGTCGCGGGCGAAACCGGCGGACCGGTCGCGTTGAAAATCCGCTCGCGCGACATTACGCACAAATCCGACGTGGGCGGTGTCGCGCTCGATCTCGCGACGCCCGCCGACGTCGAAGCCGCCGCCCATCGCATGCAGGAACGCGTTGCAAAGGAAAAGCCGAATGCGAAGCTCGAAGGCTTCATCGTGCAGCAGATGGTGCATCGGCCGAGCGCGTATGAGTTGATCGCGGGCGTCACCGCGGATCCGACGTTTGGCCCGGTGATCTTGTTCGGCCGCGGCGGCACCGCGGTCGAGATCGTCGCCGACAAGTCGCTTGAACTTCCGCCGCTGAACACGGCGCTCGCGCGCGCGCAGATTGAGCGGACGCGCATTGCTGCGCTGCTGCACGGCTATCGCGATCGTCCAGCCGCCGACATCGACGGCGTGGTCAATGTGTTGATGCAGCTCAGCCGCATCGTCTGCGAGCACGCCGAGGTCGCCGAAATCGATATCAATCCGCTGCTATCCGACCCCGCCGGCGTGATCGGAGTCGATGGCCGTATCCGCCTGCGCGCATCCGACACACCGGCCGCGGCGCGGCTCGCGATCAGCCCCTATCCGCAGGCGCTGGAATCGCAAATTCGCAACGGCGGCGGCCAGATCTATACGGTGCGGCCGATACGGCCGGAGGACGAGCCGGCTCTGCGCCGCTTCGCCGACGAGGTCGATGCATCCGATCTCTGGCATCCGGCGTTCGCGCTGCTGCGCGAGCGCACGCACGAGACAGCCGCACGCTTGAGCCAGATCGACTATGACCGCGAGATGACGATGCTTGCCTTTGACGGTGAGCGCATTGCCGGGCTTGCGCGCTCGACCAGCGACGCCAATCGCGACGAAGCGGAGGCTGCGGTGATCATCCGCGCCGATCTGCGCGCGCAAAGGCTGGCGACGCGCCTCCTGTCGGCGCTGTTCGACGCGGTGGCGGCGCAGGGCGTCCGCCGGGCCGTGCTGGTCTATCCGGCGGGGCTGACCCAGGTCGACGGGATCGCGGCTGAGCTTGGCTTTGCGGCCGGACCCGACCCGAACGACAGCTCGCGAGTGCGCGCCGTCAAGCCGTTGCGGACTTGATCGGCGTCTTGTTAGCTGTTGCCCCGCCCAAGTCCCGGATCCTCGCCGGGCGTGTCGATGTGAGCACAGCAAATGTCCGATCGCTTCAAAGGCCGCCGCGAAGACAAGCGTTTCGTCACCGGCGCGGGCCGCTACACCAACGATTGGAATCGCGATGACCAAGCTTATGCCGCATTTCGCCGCTCCGAGCGCGCGTATGCGCGGATCACGTCGGTCGATGCAAGCGCGGCGCGAAAGCATCCAGGTGTCATCGCGGTGTTCACCGGCGCGGATGTTGCCGATTTCCCGTTCACAACTCTGCCGCCCATCCAGCCGCCGCCGGGCAAGCGCGGACAGAAACTGCTTGTTCCGGAACGGCCGGTGCTCGCGCGCGATACGGTGCGTTTTGTCGGCGAGGAGATCGCGGTCGTCATCGCCGAGACGGCAGCGGCGGCGCGCGATGCCGCCGATCTGATCGTGGTCGACTACGATGACCTGCCTGTCGTCATTGGCTTCGATGCAGCGCTGAAACCCGACGCGCCCCTGCTGCACGACAACATCCCGGGCAATGTCTGCTTCGAATTCGAATATGGCGACGCGGCGAAGACCGAGGCGGCCTTCGCGCGCGCTTACGGCACGGTGCGCGTGGTCGCCGACAGCCCGCGCGTTGCGCCGACGCCTATGGAAGTGCGCGGCATGCTCTGCGCCTACGACGCCGCAGCCGATCGTTACGAGATCTGGTGCGCCAACCAGGGCAATCCGGAATTCGCGCATCTGCTCTCGATCGTAAGCGGCATTCCGCACGAAAAGGTGCGGGTCAACATGCTAGACGTCGGCGGCGCATTTGGCGCACGCACGGCTCCGTTCCCCGAGTATCCGTTGCTCTTGCATGTCGCCAAGCGCCTCGGCCGGCCAGTGAAGTGGCTATCGACGCGCTCGGAGGATTTCCTCACCGACAACCACGGCCGTGCGGTTTCGCTTGTCGGCGAACTGGCGTTCGACGAGAAAGGCAAATTCCTTGCGATGCGGACAGACTGGCTGTGCGATTCCGGCGCCTATCTCGGACAGGCCGGCGCACTTACCAATTCGATCAACGGCCGGGTGATCGGCGCGGGCGTGTACAAGGTGGAAGCCTTTTACGGCCGGCACCGGCAGGTGATGACCAACACCTCACCGACGAACGCCTATCGCGGCGCGGGGCGCCCAGAGGCGAATTTTATTGTCGAACGGCTGGTCGACGAAGCCGCGGCAAAACTTTGCCTCGATCCGCTCGCGCTGCGCAAACGCAATCTCATTCCGAAGAGCGCGATGCCCTACGACACACCGACCGGCAGCCGCTTCGACAGCGGCGATTTTCCTGCGCTGCTCGACGGCGCGAAAGAGATGTCCGATTGGATGGGCTTCGCGGCCCGCCGCAGGCAGTCGAAAAAGGCAGGCAAGCTGCGGGGCATCGGCTGCGGCATGTTCGTCGAGCCCTCCGGCGGCGGCGGCGCGAAGAAAGACGAGGTCGCGGTGCTATTTCAGAGCGACGGCACCGCGGTGATCCATAACGTCGCCGGCCCGAGCGGTCAGGGACACGAGACGGTGTTTCCCGAAATGCTCGCGCGCTGGCTCGGCATTCCCGCCGAACGCGTCATTTGCAAGTCCGGTGACCCGGATGCGCCGCCGCTCGAAGGTGCGCCATCGATCGGCTCGCGCTCGGGATTCTCGCAGGGCAGCGCATACAAGGTCGCGTCCGAGATCATCATCGAGAAGGCGAAGAAGCTCGCCGCCGATATGCTGGAGGCGCACAGCGAGGACATCCTCTTCGCTGACGGCACATTCACGATCGCGGGCACGGATCGTTCCGTCACGATGACGCAGGTGATCGAGCGGTACGCCCCGGACAAGCCGCATCCACTCGACACGCTCACGGAACGTCCCATCTCAATCGCTTTTCCGAGCGGTGCGCATGTCGCGGAGGTGGAGGTCGATCCGGCGACGGGCGTGGTTGATGTCGTGCGCTACGTGGCGGTCGACGATATCGGCAGCGTGCTGAATTCGACGCTTGCCGAGGGCCAGCTCATCGGCGGCGTGATGCAGGGCGCCGGACACGTGTTCGGCGAGGACTGCCGCTACGATCCGGCCGACGGGCAGCTCGTCACCGGCAGTTTCATGGATTACTGCATGCCGCGCGCCGATCTCATCCCGCACATCGAAATGGCCAATCGCAGCGTACCGACGCCGACCAATCCGCTCGGCGCCAAGGGCGTCGGCGAGGCGGGCTCGACGGGTGCGATGGTCGCCTGCTTCAATGCGGTGATGCATGCGTTACGCAGCGCGGGCGTGAGCGCGTTCGATATCCCAGCGACGCCGGCGCGGGTCTGGACGGCGCTCGCGGCGGCAAAGGGCGGGTAGATTTGCCGCGCCTTTGCGTTTTTCAAGTTGTAGTCTAAAGATTATGGACAGCCTGGTGATTTCGCAGGAGCCAACGCGGATACGCTAGCCGCAGGATGGCTTAGATGAATTCAAACTCGCCCTCGCGCCTTAAGAGCTTCCGCATACGCTGCGTATCAACAGCCATTTATCACCCAAAGCGAACATCAGCCCGCGCGCGGCAACTTAAGCGAAAGCGTGGATCGCTCGTAAAGGCAGAAGCATTTGAGCGCGGCGTGAAACGCTGGCTTGTCTCGCTTGCAGCAGAGAAGCTGAATGCATCAATGCTTGGAGGCGCAGATGACTGCACTCGATCCTTCGGTTGAGCTAATGCGGTTGATTAACGCGTACCAAGTGTCTCAGGCGCTGCATGTCGTCGCCTTCCTTGGTGTCGCAGATCAATTGAAGGATGGACCTAGGTCTGCTGACGCTGTGGCGCAGGCGTGTGGGGCGCATCCAAGGTCGCTGTATCGATTGCTGCGTGCTCTGGCTGCGATCGGTGTATTTCACGAGGCCGACGACGGGGAATTCTCACTCACTCCATTGGGTGTCTGCTTGACTAGCGATGCAGACGGTTCGGCGCTTAACTACGCCCGATGGATAGGTACACAAGGCCAGTGGAGGTCTTGGGGCGATCTGCTCCACAGCATCAAATCGGGAGAAAGTGCGTCCCAGTTTACCCACGGGGTAGATGCTTGGACCTATCGCATGCGGCACCCTGAAGAGCAGGCTGTTTTCAACAGCGCTATGACAGGTACCTCGCGCTCTCAAGCACGAGCTGTCCTCGAAGCCTACGATTTCAGCCGGTTTGGTTGCGTGGTGGATGTTGGCGGCGGTCAAGGCCTCTTGCTTAAGGAAATTTTGCTTGCTTGTCCTATGACCCGCGGGATCTTGTTCGACCAGCCACAGACCGTTGCATCGGCAGACCAAGTTCTTGCCCGGGCTGGAATAGGTCAACGCTGCGAAATAGTTGGCGGCAGCTTTTTTGAATCCGTCCCGAAGGACGGTGATGTCTATGTCATGAAGGCCATACTACATGATTGGGACGATCAGACGTCGATTGACATTTTGCGGACTTGCCGTCGATCCATGTCACCTAAAGCGGTTCTCGTTATAATTGAGCGGGTCATCGGTCCGCCAAACGAGAATCCAGAAGGTAAGTTCTCTGATCTGAATATGATGGTGCAGTATGGGGCTTTGGAGCGCACACGTCATGAATTCCAAGAACTTCTAAAAAATGGTGGGTTCGAGGTGACGGAGGTCGTCCCAACCCGGTCCCCCGTAAGCATCATCATTGGGCAACCAATGTAGGTCGAATAATCACGCAGAAAGTAATCCGAAGCTCAGAGCTCTCAGCCTGTCCAAAACCGCCGCATGATCGATGGAACGTTCGCCATGGCGGGAATGGAAACGGAAATGTCCAACAGGTCCAACGACGATCCGAAAAACGCATCGCCGAATTCGGTTGGCTGAGAGGTCGACCGTATTGGGGCCCGAACTCCGGCGTTTTCAAAGACGATGTTGGATATGACAAATGAAATGCCTTCTGGTCTCGCTTCTTGCGCGAGCGATCGAAGACGTTTCGTCTCGTCGGCCGCCTCGCCGAAAACCATCATCATTGCTCCTTCAGGGGCGCTTATTTCGCCGACCACCGCGCGGCCTGAATGGATTGTGATCGACACGGGCAACCGCAGGAACCAATCTCCTCCCGACCACGACTGACGGATTTCCGCGAGCTTGCTTTCAATCAAGAGGCACACCCGTAGCGCATCCGTGCTGGCCTCCTGCGAATCGGATCGTACTCCGAACACGGCACCGATGCTCTCGGTCCCAATATGCGTCAGAATTCCTCGGTTGCTGCGCAGAAGCCGTCCGACGAGTTCGACATAACGCGTCAGCGCGTAGAACCGGTCTTCCGGCAAAACGTCCTTGGGCCATGTGGGATTTGAAAAATCGCAGTAGAGGAGAGCGACATCGCGCTCGACGGCGCGCCTAGGCGCCAGCAATCGGAAGTTCTTTTCCTCGGCATAGATCAGCGGGATCAACGAAACGCTTCCTGTCGGCCGTAGCTGGCAGGCAAGACGGACATCGCCCGGAGCGTTGACGCGCTCGAGCGTCTTCCGCTCCGTAGGACCCGGCGGCGGACAGAACTGCTGGCCTGCGGAAATCCGCACACGGCACGTTGAGCACCGTCCTTGACCACCGCAAATCGATGCATGCGGGATATGGTACGCCCGACTCGCCTCCAGCACGGTCCAGCCTGCAGGCACTTCGATATTGCGATTTGGATAGGAGAGGCGGATGACCCCGCGGCGACTTTTTTCAATGACGTTTCGGACCGCGCGGGCGATGACCGTCAGGATGACCAGAAAAC
>Ga0207776_1000099_pt1 | contig 14585 bp, 16 predicted proteins | sample LuqExpMetageno30_FD_187788 | JGI IMG/M metagenome (GOLD analysis project Ga0207776, IMG submission 187788) | Tropical forest soil microbial communities from Luquillo Experimental Forest, Puerto Rico - Sample 30 (SPAdes) | ecosystem: Environmental > Terrestrial > Soil > Tropical forest ... | reverse complement strand
TCGGCGGCTCCAGTGATGCGCACTTGGGCATGCTTCAATGCCTATGAGGCAAAACGGTAGAGTTGCAAAGAACTCCAATACCTTCGCGATCGCCACGTCCGCTTTGCCGCTGAAAACGGACATCAAGCCCCCGTTGCGCAACGTCTGCTTACTGAAGCGACGCGCGGCCATGCGAACACGGAGTTCTAGTGTCGTTCAAACATCGGCCGAGGAGTGCCGAGGACAGCAATCGCTCCAACTACAAGCAGCCAGAATGGAAGTATGCCTACGCCCGGAATGGCCTCCAGAACCAGTCCCGGCAATAGCAACCACTGCCGGCCCAGCAAGATGAAAAGGAGCAGCGCTGTCGCAAGATCCACTACCCACCCGATCGGCGGCAGCGGAGTTGTGAAAGCACCGATAGCGTCGGAGATGCCTGCGACGACAAAGGCAGCGGCGAGTCGCTTTTTGGAAAATTTGAGAATAGTCGAAGATGGGGTCCCTGCACTGGTCGGTTGTCTGCTTGGTTCCGTAGGCAGTGGGGTCATTGTCGCGGCCCTCTCGTTTAAGAGGAGATCGTGGACACTACGCCTTTGGCAAGCAGCTTGCCGCCGTTTTAGCGATGTCTCAGTTGGGTCATTTGCGGACCTAACGAGTTTCTGGCCTGCCATTACTGGTCATACTTCTCCCCTGGCGCGACGACGACCATGGCTGAGACGCACAAGATCAAGCGATGAGCGGCGCCGCAATGGCTTTGAGAAGTCTGATAGCGTCGTGTGGCGAAAGGCGCACCTGCAGTCCGCGCTGGCCGCCATTGATATAAACGAAATCGTGAACGATCGCCTGCTCCTCGATCGCGGTCTTCACGTTGCGCACCTGGCCGAACGGGCTGATGCCGCCGACCCTGTAGCCCGACATGCGCTCCGCGTCGGCCGGCTTCATCATCTGCGCCGACTTACCGCCGAACGCAGACGCAAGCCGCTTCATCGAGACTTCGTGGTCAGACGGGACGATGACACAAACCGGCTGGCCGTCGACCAACGCCATCAACGTCTTGAGTACGCGCTGCGGCGGCTCGCCCAGAGCTTTCGCAGCCTGCAGACCGATGCTGTCGGCGTTAGGATCGTAGTCGTACGCGCACACGGTGAAGACGATGCCCGCCTGCTCCAGCGTCTTGGTCGCGCGCGTCGCTTTCGACATCAAAGTCCCGTCTGTGGCCGAGGTAGCCGCCCATACAACCTCCCCTCCGCCATCTCCTGCCGACTACCTTGAGCTTTAGCACCCCCGGTGGATGGATGGGCAAATCTTTGGGCAAAACGAGACAGAACTAGACGAGACGATGCGGCACGAATGAAATTGAGAGATAGAAAAAAGGCCCGGAAAACCGGGCCTTTTGCTACTGGACGTGACGGGACGGCAGAACGTGTCCTTGACTTTAAACCGGGGCCCCTTCCGCACACTGGTCCAATGATGGAGGGGTTCAGCGCGCGGACCGCTGGTCATCGTCCATTTTGGAACTTCTGACTGTGATGGCCATCACACCGAGTCGGCGCACCCCGAAATCCGCTCTCCAGTGATCGACATCACAGCTAAGATCGCAGGTCAGCGGTTGAATGCCTAAACGCCAAGCGATGGAGGGGTCAATGCAGGCAGTCCAAGCGGTCCGTCGTTTTTTGCATCAGCCGAAGCCTATCCTGTCGGCGCGGAATCCGTTCTCCGCTCCCGACCGCGCAACCCTGAACTTGATCCGCGCGCGGACCGAGCAGATCGAGGCAGCGCGCCGATACTGGGCTTGTCCGTTCTAGGTCAGGCGAGGCCGTGGTTACTTTACGGTTGCAGTATCGAGTGCTTGTGGAATTTCGCCCTAGTGCACGAGAGTATGCGGTCTTGAGAATTCGCTCACATCGGCGCACGTGCGGGAGGATGCTGTTGGCCGTACATTCGGACGTAGCCCGACCCACTTTCGGAAAACCTGCAAACACAACGATTTAGCCATTTGTAAGCGCGGGGTCTGGGGTTCAAATCCCTCCGGCGGCACGACTCCTTCCATCTCAGCCCGCAGTGCACGCCCGGTTGTCCAACGAGAATTCGCTGGGGCCGGCGAAACCCGCGTGAGCTTTGTTCGTTGCTTGACGGGTAGGTGTGGGCGGTCACCATGTCTGAAGCCGAGAACCAACTGAGAGAGATACGCCGCCGGGCGCGCGCGAAAGGCGCTCGCCGCATGGTGGCGCAGAAGCTGACGCTTTATCACCAGTCGCTGCTGCAGTCCCTCGAACCGCAGACCCATTCGTTTTTCGAGCACGTCATGGAAGAAGCCAAGCGGCGCAGCCGTCCCCCGGGTATCATTCCGCCGCATTTAACGAAATAAAAAAGCCGCCCGAAGCGGCATAAAGAAGCACGCCGGGCGCGGCCAAATTGGGGTCATGCCTAACTGATGCGACCCGCGGGGCCCGCGCCCGGTGCACCGTTCGTGAGGAAGCCGCTATGCCGCGTTCCGAACGGAACCACGCGGCAGTCGATGCGGCGCTTCTGGCCCGGTGGAAGCATCATCACCTCCCGTCTCCGAAGAGACACCCGAACTGTGAACCCGCCATCAAAAAAGTCAAGTATGCCGAAAGTGCAATTTTGTTAACGGAACTTTACACGTCCGTCGGGTTCACGACATCGGCGGATGAATGCGATTTGATCTCGCGAATCGGCGCACGTCCTTCAATGTCGCGGCCGCTCGGGTTCCATGTGCAAATTTGACTTTCGTCAACCCAAATGGTGCGAAACTCGGCTGGGGCAAAGAATTCGCTGAATACCAATTCCTCGTCGGCCGCGGCTTCGAGATAATGCCGCTCGCGATCGGGATAATAAATCACGTCGCCCGCGCGCACCGGAAACGGTTGCTCGCTCGCGTACACCGTGCCGCTTCCGCGAAGCACATACATGAAATGCTCGGCATCTTCGTGATGATGGTTCGCCGCCACGGTGCCGGGCGGATAGATGATCATCTCGCCTTTCACCGCCTTGGTGCCGAATAGTTTTGGCGTGATCAGATAGATGCGCTTGCGCGCGTCGTGCTCGGAGTCGAGCACCGGCTCGCGCCGCCAATCCAAGACGCGGAACGATCCCTGTGCGAGCGCGGAATCGAAGCGCCGCGCATCGGGGATTTCGCCGTAGAGCAGAGTCCCGCCAACGCTTGCGCGAAGCTCGCCGGAAAAACCAGCTGGCAATAAACAGACATGCGCGTCGGTGAGCGCCGTTTGGCCGCCGCCATGCGTCAGCGTCGCTTCACCTGAGAGCCCCTGCAGCCAGCCGATGCTCGTCGCCAGCATTGCGATCGTCAACGTCCCGCCCGCATCGAGCGCGATACGGTCGAGTAGGATCGCGGTGCCGGGTACGCGGCCGGAATGCAGGAGTTGCTGCCGCCGCGCGCCGGGACCGACCGCGCTCGCCTGCACATCGCCTTCGTTGAAGATTGTCGCCATGGCCGCCCCCGCTGCCGCTTTCGTGCTAAAGACGCATTGTCCACCCTCCGCGGCCGGTTCGCCAGCCCTGCACCAACCGAAGATCGCATGCTTGCTTTGCTGGTTTCGCGGCGCTTCGCCCCGCTGTTCTGGTGCCAATTCTTCGCCGCGTTCAACGACAACGTGCTGAAGACGGCGCTGGTCTTCCTGATCCTGTTTCACGCAGGCGGCTCGGCCGCGCTGGTCACGCTTGCGAGCGGCATCTTCATCGCGCCGTTTTTCTTTCTTTCGGGACTGGGCGGCGAGCTCGCCGACCGCTTCGACAAGGCGCGTCTGGCTCAACGGGTGAAGTTCGTCGAGATATTTGTGGCGGCCGTAGCCGTAGTCGGCTTCCGCTTGCAGTCGCTGCCGGTCCTGTTCGGCGCGCTGGCGGGCTTCGGCATCCTCGCCGCACTGTTCGGGCCGGTGAAATACGGCATCCTGCCCGACCATCTGCGCCGCGAAGAACTGCCGGGCGGCAATGCGCTGGTCGAAGGCGCAACCTTCATCGCCATCCTCCTCGGTACAATCACGGGCGGCATGGTGGCGCGCGGCGGCGGCAACACGGTCGGTTTCGCGCTGTGGGTGGTCGGATTTGCAATCGCGTCGTGGCTTTGCGCCGTTCTCATTCCGCCGACCGGCGCGATGGCGCCGCAGCTGCGCGTCACGCCGAACGTGCTCGCGTCGAGCGTAGCGATGGTGCGGCACCTCGGCGCCGACCGGCGGCTAATCTGGGGCGCTCTGGTGACGAGCTGGTTCTGGCTCACCGGCATCGTCGTGCTTGCGCTGTTGCCGCCGTTGATCAAGGTCGCGGTCGGTGGGGACGAGGCGACGGTGACGGCCTATCTCGCACTGTTCTCGATTGCGGTCGGCATCGGCTCGGCGCTGGCCGCGTGGCTCGCGCAGGGACGTATCCGGCTGACGATCACGGTCGCCGGCGCGGTGCTGATCGGCGTCTTCGCGCTCGATCTTGCGCGCACGATTTTCGGAGTTGGACCTGCGGCGGCGCCGAGCGGCCCGGATGCTGCGTTTTCATCCTCGCTCGGCTTGCATGTGGCGTTTGATCTTGCGGGCCTCGCACTGGCCGGCGGGCTGTTCGTCGTGCCAGCCTTTGCCGCGGTGCAAGCCTGGGCGGGAGCGGATCATCGCGCACGCACCATCGCCGGCGTGAATGTGCTCAACGCAGCGTTCATGACGGGGGCGAGTTTGCTGCTCGCGATGCTGCAGTCCGCGGGCGCGACATTGACCGCGTTATTTGCTGGAATTGGAATCGCGACGCTCGGCGCTGCGTTCGCGATCTGGAAGACGATGCCAAAACCGTAACCGTCATCCTCGCGCATGTGGGGACCCATATGCCGCAGCACTTCTTTATTGTCATGGCCGGGCTTGCCCCAGCGATCCACGGCTTATTTGCTTAGACTGTAGCAAAGGCGTTAATGCCCGGCATAAAGCCGGGTATGATGAAGGCTGCGGAGCATACTGGGCTACCCGCCTTCGTGGGGGACAGCCTGTTACTTCCCCCGCATCTTCAGCACGCGATCGACCATTTCGCCGGCAACGCCCAGATAGTTCGCGGGATCGACCATCTTCTCCAGCGTCTTGCGGTCGGCGTGCTTCCTGATCTCCGGGTTCTCTTCCAGGAGGTCGATCAGTGGACGGCCGGTCTTCACCACATCGCGGCAGATGTCGTAAACTAGATCGTGCGCGTAGTTGCGGCCCAGCTTGTCGCCGAGCCCCATCATCACGGCTTCCGACATGATCAGACCCTTCGTGATGAAGATGTTGTCGCGCATCCTCTGCTCGTTCACGTGCAGGCCTTCGACCAGGAAACGCGTCTGGGCCAGCGCGCCCGCCGTGAGCATGAAGATCTCCGGCAGTGCAATCCACTCGATCTCCCACGGTCCCGTGGCGCGCTCATGGTCCTCAATCATCGCTTCAAGGAGTGCCGCAACGAGCTGCTTCACCATCGCGGTCTGCGCGGTGATGTAGACCGACGAAATCGGGTTGCGTTTCTGCGGCATGGTCGAGGACGAGCCGCGGCCCTGGTGGAAAGGCTCCTGCACCTCTTCCACTTCGGTCTGCATCAACAGCTTCACGTCGAAGGCGATCTTGCCGCACGAGCCAGTGATGAGTCCGAGAAAGCACCCCACTTCGGCGATGCGGTCGCGCACCGTATGCCAGGAGATTTCCGGCTGGCCGAGCTTGAGCTCCTTCATCAATTCATCCTGGCAGCGGAGGCCGTCCTTGCCGAGCGACGACAGTGTGCCGGCCGCGCCACCGAATTCCCCGACAAGCACGCGCGGCTTCAATTCGTTGAGCCGCTGCCGGTGGCGCTCGAACGCGGCCAGCATCGTCGCCATCTTGTACCCGAAGGTGATCGGCACCGCCTGCTGCAGGTTGGAACGGCCGGCCATCGGCGTGTCGCGATATTTCTTCGCCAGTGCGGCGAGCGCGTCGCAGATGGCCTCGATCTCCTTCTCGATCAGAGCGAGCGATTCCTTGATCTGCAGCACGGTCGCGGTGTCGGTGATGTCCTGCGTGGTCGCGCCCCAGTGTGACCACTCGCCGAGCCCGTCCTTGCACAGCTTCACGAGTTGCTGCACGACCGGCAGCACCGGATAGCCGATGCGCTCGGTGGCCTCCTTCAGCTTCGTCATGTCGTATTCTTTGGCGTCGCAGTGCTTGAGGATCTCGTCGCAGGCCGCCTGTGGGATGATCTTCAGCTTCGCCTGTGCGCGCGCCAGCGCCGCCTCGAAATCGAGATATTTCTGTACGCGATTTTCGTCAGACCACACCGCACGCATCGCCGGTGTGGTGAAGATGTCGCGGAACACCGCGGAATCGAGATAAGTGGAAGGCATTGCGGGCTGCTCCTTGGGCGAATGCGGGCGGACAATTGAAAAAGCCGTCATCATCGGGCCGCGCGGAAGGCGTAAGTCCGGTGATCCCGCTTAGGAAGGCAGTGCCTATCGAATCGGGATGGCCGGGACAAGCCCGGCCATGACGGGGAAAAGCTACCCCAACTGCTCTTTCATCCAGTCCGCGCTCTGCGGGCGCCAGCGGTAGGCGCGGTTGGTGGCGATGTGGTTGCCGTCCTCGATTATCATCAAGGTGACGGGAGCGGAGACCTCGCGCGCGAGCCGCTCGGCATCCTTCGCCGGCACGATGCGGTCCTGGCGGCCGTTCACGATGAAGATCGGGCAGGTGATGTTCTTGGCGATGCCTTGAAGCGAGAGCGTCGCAGCGGTTTCCTTCGCGGCGGCTTGCGTCTTGCAGTGACTGCGCACGCGGAAGGCTTCACGGGTGAGCTCGGGCAGGCCGTCCCACGCCTCCGCCCAGTTGAACGGGCCGCCGAGCGCGATGCAGGCCTTGATCCGCTTTTCGAAGGCGGTCGCGCGCGGCGCGTAGTAGCCGCCAAGGCTGACGCCCCACATGCCGATGCGCTTGGAATCTAGATCGCCGCGCGTCTCGACATAGTCGATCACTGCCTTCACCGGCACCTCGTAATCGCCGCGGATCGAAAACTCGTATTGGCCCTCGCCTTGGCCGGGGCCTTCGAATATCAACGTCGCCATGCCGCGATTGAGGAACGGCATCTCGTAGGCGTCGCTTTCCTCTTTGGTCGAATCGAGGCCGACTGCCATGACAACGACCGGCGGCTTGGTCACGCCTGCGGGCTTGCGCAGGATGCCGGCGAGCGTCTTGCCCTGGTATGGAATCTCAACGCGCTCTCCGGGCGGACGCAGATGCGGCAGCGCGGCTTGCCGGCACGCGATCTGCTTCCTGTGCGCGGCGCGCATCTGCTCCTGGTCGTGCACGAACAGGAACGAGCCGAAATGATAATAGACGGCGGCGCGCTGAAAGGCCTCGCCGGCCGTGAGATGGTGCCCTTTCTCGAAGGCCTCGCGCGCGACCTCCTCGTGATGCGCGGCGCGCGCGCTCCACGCCTTGCACCAATCGTCGTAGCGCGAGATCGACGCGGTGACCTCCTCGAAGTCGGTGAGCACGACGCCATTAGCGATAAAGCGCGGCCCCCAATGCGAGATGGCGGCCTGAAGCTGCGGATCGGCTGACATTGCGAGTTCCCAAGTTTGCGGAGGATCACTTCTCGTCGCGGCGATACCACGGCATGAAGCGCCGCGTCGCCCACACCACCAGCAGTTCGAAGCCGACGCCGAATGCGGCGAGCAGCAGCACGCCGACAAAGGCTTCGTTGTGGTGATACGTGCGCGAGTTGAACAGGATGAAATAGCCGAGCCCGCCGACGGACAGGAAAAACTCCGCCACCACCGCGCCGATCAGCGCGCGGCCTGCGGCAAGCCGGAAGCCGGCGAGCAGATATGGCGTGGCCGCGGGTAGCACGATTTCGGCGAGCATTCGTGCGCGCGTCGAACGGAACGAGGCGGCGACCTCGAGATATTCCTTCGGCACCGCGCGGGCGCCATCGGCGACGTTCATGATGATGGAAAACACCGCCGCGAACACGATCGTCGCAAGCCGGGCGCCGCTCGTATAGCCGAACCAGAGCGAGAACAATGGCAGCACGACGATCATCGGCAGCGCGTAGAAACCGTTGACGTAGTGCCGGATCACGCGCTCGATCGCGGGACTGCGTCCCATCAGCAATCCGATCACGATGCCGACCACTAGTGCGATCGCGAGCCCTTCCGCGACCGCAACGAGCGTGTACCCCATGGCGGACAGGAATTGGGGATCGACGATCACCTTCGGAATCACCATCGCGACTGTGGTGGGCTTGGCCACGTAAGCCGGCGCGAACATGCGCACCACGCCTTCCCACAGCGCGAGAATGACGATCCCGCAGATCAGCCGCGGCACCAGATCGCCGCTGGCCGGCTTCGATGCCGGCTTGGCGGCGGTCGCGGTGAGGCCGATCGTCTGCTGCGACATCATTGCCTCCAGCGCGCGAAGTGCTGCTCGATCATGAGGCCGAGCCGCATCAGCAGGACGCCGATCACGCCGATGACGAAGATGGAGGCGAAGACGCCGCCGGTATCGAAATTCTGCGACGCGCCCATGATCAATTGACCGAGGCCGGTCGAGGACAGGAAGAATTCGGCCGCGACCATGCCGACCAGCGCACGGCCGATCGACTGGCGCACGCCGGTCATCGTGTAGGGCAGGGTGTAGGGCAGCATCACGTCGCGCCACAGCGCCCATTCGCTCGAGCGGTACGATTTCGCGACCTCGATCAATTCCGGCTTGATGCTGCGCGCCCCTTCGACCGTGTTGTAGAGCACGGGAAACACGGCGAAGAGAAAGACGACCAGCACCTTCGGGGCGAAGCCGAAGCCCATCAGCGACAGGATGAACGGGATCAGCGCGACCATGGGGGTCGCGTAAAGCGTCATTATGTAAGGCTCGATTCCGACGCGCAGCGGGCGCACGCGCGCGAGCAAGAGCCCGAGTGGCGCGCCGACGATGAGCGCGATGACGAACCCGGTGAGAAACAACCGCGCGGAATCAAAGAACTGCTCGACGAACTGGTCGCTGACGATCAACTGCCACAGCCGCAGCATGGTCGCCGAGAACGGCACCATGAACGCGGCGCTGGTCGAGCGGCCGGCGATCTCCCACAGCGCGATGCCGCAGGCGATGCTGATCCAGAACGGAGCGTTGCGACGCAGTATGGCGGTCACGGAGCGATACCTAATCCCGTGGTCGTCGTCCGTACGAGGCGGCGACGATTGGAGAGGCCGTCATTCAGGGTTTGCACACCTGCGCGTGCGCCCAGAAATGACAATTTCTACTTTACCATCGCGTTGGCGTCTTTCCAGACGCTCGGATCGACGAACTGCTCGTAGGTCACCGCTTCCTTGCCGGGCTGGATCGAGCCGATCTTCTTCATCAGCGCGGACACGGCGTCGATCTTGTCCTTTGGCATGCCGTCGTCCTTCACCGCCCAGAAATTGATCTTCAGGAATTCCTGCAGCGCGAGCTTGTTTACCTCTTTGGTGTGGCCGGTCACTGTCGCGACGTCGGCGACCGCATCGGCGTTGTTCGGATCCTGCATGAAATGCGCGGCCTCGACCATGCCGGCGACCGCGCGGACGAAGGCGTCGCGGTTGGCGGCAAGCTTGTCCTTGCGCGCGACCAGGATGAGATAATGGCTGGTCGGGTTGGTGTTCTTCATCGCCAGGAGGATGTTGAGCTTCCTGCCCTGCTGTTGGATCTCGGCGAGATCGTCGAGGTGCAGGACGGCATAGTGTAGCCGGCCGGCGAGCATCGCCGGGCCCGAGCTTGAGCCGAGCGCGACCTGCTTGAGATCCTCGATCTTCACATCCTTGCAGCCGCCTGACAGCATCGAGCGCAACGCGACCGAACGCGCGCCGCCGATCGAATCGACGCCGACATCCTGTCCCACGAGGTCCTTGCAGGTCTTGCCTTCGTCGGTCGTGCCGACGACCCAATCCGGATTTGGCATGCCGTAGATCGCGACCAGCGGCACGCCCGCATTCGACACCTGATTGACCACCGGCGGCGTCGGCGACCAGGACATGTCGATGTCGCCGGAGACGACCGCCCGCGCCGCGGCCGTTCCGTTATCAAGCGGGCGGATGTCAACGTCTACGCCGTGCTTCTTGAAGAAGCCCTGTTTCTCGGCGACATGCACCAGCGTCACCGAGAAGATCGGCGGAATGCCGGGAAGTCCGATGGCGAGTTTTTTGGTCTGCGCGGCTGCCGACGCGGCGAGCGCTGCCGCGAGCACAGCCGCGGCACCCGTCAACGTGAACGTCCTGCGAAGCATCGAACCCTCCTCCGTCTGGTCTTTTTTTAAACTTTACGCCTGCAGCTCAAACTCGGCCGCCCGCGCCTCCCGCATCAAGGTGCTCCAGACGCGCTCGCGCAGTTCGGCAAAGCGCGGCAGGCGCAAGGTGTCGCGCGTGCGCGGGTTCGGCAGGTCGATGTCGATCGTCTCGTGGATACTGGACGGGCGCCCCTTCAGCACGATGACGCGGTGGCCGAGCAGCACGGCTTCCTCGATCGAATGCGTAACGAAGATCATCGCCGTCGGGCGCTCTTGCCAGATGCGCAGCAGTTCGAACTGCAAGATTTCGCGCGTCTGCGCGTCGACCGCCGCAAACGGCTCGTCCATCAGCAGCACGTTCGGTTCGATCGCGAGCGCGCGGGCTAGCCCGCAGCGTTGCTGCATGCCGCCCGACATCTGATAGGGGAACGCTTTCTCGAATCCGGCAAGTCCGACCATCTTGATGAAGACGGGCACCTTGCGCTCGATCTCGGCCTTCGAGGCGCCGGCCATGCGCAGCCCGTAGGCGACGTTCTCGAACACCGTCTTCCACGGAAACAGGCCGAAGTGCTGAAACACCATCGCCACGCCGGCGATTGGCTCGGTCACGCGCTTGCCGCCGACGATCACCTCGCCCGCGTCGAAGGGGATCAGTCCGTCGATACAGCGCAGCAGCGTGGTCTTTCCGCAGCCCGAAGGGCCGACGACCGCCACGATCTCGCGCTCGCCGACGTCGAAGCTGATGTTGCGGAACACTTCAAGCGTCCCGTAGCGCTTGCCCAAACCCTGCACGCGAATGCGCGGTTCGCCGAGCGTGGGCTGCGGCGCGCTTCTCGCCTTCGACGCGAGATCCTGAAGCGTCACTCTGCGGCCTGCTTGGCGGCGGGTTTCGAATTTGCCCAATAATCAGACGAGGCTTTCGAGCGCTGCAGCGATTCCAGCGTCTCGAAGCCCGGGGCCATCGAGCCGTCCGTGCCGGCGAGAATCTGGTGATGCTCGATGTTGAGCGTGCGCAACCAGCGCTGCTGGCCCATGGTGATGGCGACGAAGTAGCCGATCTCGACCAGTTCCGGCTCGCTGAAGTGCTTGTGCAGCCGCGCCCAGAGTTCGTCGGTGGCGGGCAAGTCCCAGGTGATCGCTTCCGCGTAGGCCAACCCCGCCTTCTGCCGTTCGTCGTAGCGCGACGACGATTCAAAATTGATCAAGTCGGCGTAGTCGTCTTCCTTCAGCCCGCCCTTCGCGGCCTTGATCGAGCGCTGGTTGCCGCAGAACTCGCACAGCACCGAGCGTGACACATACACGCGGCACAATTCCTTGATGGCGTGATCGGCGACGCCGTTTTTGAATACATCTCTCCAGGTGTTGGCGAATGACCAGAACGTCGCGGGGACATGCGCGCGGATGGCCTGGCTTTCGGGACGGGGGGTGCCTTCGCGGGCGCAGCGCTCGAATTCCGCCCGCATGGCGGGATCGGTGACCGTCGCCGGATCGACGTAGCTGATGCGGGGGGGCTTCATGGGCATCTCTAATCCTCCTGATCGCGCGCCCTGTTGCCGGGCGCTGCGGTGATGCCGCCTTTTCGGCGGCGGCGCATGTTGCCGGAATGTCCGCTCGCGGGCAATGCCGCATGAGGCGGTGTCCGATCGCGAAAACATCCGTCCGCGAACGCAAATAGCCCAGCAGTACCCGACGGCGATCACGCTTCATGCGCGGTTCTTGCGTGAAATGATGCAGCGTCAGCCGGCCGGACGCAGCATTGAACGTCAGTTGCCCCTCGACGTGCACCTTCATCTTGCGGCCGTTCTTTTCAAATTCCCACGCATAGATGCTGCCGTAGGTCCGCAGGCGAAGATTGATGCAGGCATGCGCGGGCAGGTCCTGCGGGTGTTTCGGCCGCGGCCGCTTGGCGAAATAGGAGGGCGCGTCGACGACCGCCGCGCGCATGTCCGATCCGATGCGCACCGCGATCATATCTTTGGCAATCTGCTCACCGTTCTGCGGCCGCGGTGATGACGAGTTCGTTAGGCTTTATTCTTTCTTGCGGCGCCCGGTGGTACCGCCTAGCACACCGTCAAGGTTACAGTTTCGTTGTCTCGGCACAATCGATACGCCTCGTAAAGAATACTGTTTCAGGGCTTCTGAAGCATAGGAAAGAGTCTACGTTCGGATTTTAACAATTGAACACTTCCTCGCTCCTATCGTTTGCGCACGAGTGCCGAAGGAAGTGCGGTGGTCGGCGGATGCCGTGCCAGCCGGCTCTTTCAACAAGATCTCCGACGTGATGAATGGCGGGCGCCGTGCCGGTCGAAGGGACGGACGGGGTCCTCGCCGGGCGGAGTGGAGGCAGGCGATCTGGTGAGGCCCAGGTCAGGACGGGTGGGGAGTGTGTCGTGAAAAACAAGAAAGATTGCTCCGCCGCCGGCTTTTACGGGCGGCTGGACAGGGGCGGTGAGCGGGGGTGCTGGAAGCGCGATCTGGCGCTGGCGCTGCTCGTCGCGATCGGGATCGGGCTCGCCGGGGCGTTCGCCGCCGCGCGGGCCGACGAGTCGCGGCTGGTCGAGATCGTCGAGGCACGCACCAAGGACCCCGGCAACCGCTTCGTCGAGAACAATCTGCATCTCCTTTCCGAAGCGTCGGTCAGCGGGGAAGCGATCGAGTAACGCCGCTTCGGACGGCCGCTTATCCATATCGCAAGCGTGATCGGGACCCTGCTTGTCTCGTCCGCCGATATGCGAATAACCTCAAAACCCCAATGTTGACCGGAACAGGCGTGCGCTCGCCCGCGCCTTTTCGGCTGATGCAAATCCGTTGACATCAACGTGCAAGCAATAATCGAACAAAGGGAGGAACGGCCCATGGTTAAAACTGGAGCCGGCATTTCACGTCGCACACTGCTCAAAGCAAGCGCGGCGATCGGTATCTTTCCTGCGCCAGCTGTGCTCGCGCAAACGCCCGAGCCGCTTAGGATAGGCTTTCTGACGGTGCTGACGGGACCACTGGCTGCGGGTGGCAAGCAGCAGGAGGAGGGTGCCGCCCTATTCCTCAAAGAGCGCGACGGCACGATCGCCGGCCGCAAGGTTGAGCTCATTACCCAGGACACCGCGGGCCAGCCCGCGCTCGCCAAGACCAAACTTCAAGAACTGATCGAGCGCTCAAAGGTGCAGGTGAGCATCGGTCCTTTGGCTACGAACGAAGCTCTGGCAATGGACAGCTACGTGCGCGAGTCCAAGGTCCCGCTGATCACCACCACCTCCTCGGCGACCGTCGACCTGAAAGCGCGCCAGCCGCATCCTTACGTGTTGCATGCTTTCGGCACCGCGCCGCAGGTGACTTATCCGCTCGGCGATTATGCGGCGAAGACCCTCGGCTTCAAGAAAGTGGCGATTGTTGCGGAGGACTTCACGTACGGCCACGAAGGCGCCGGCGGTTTTCACCTCGGCTTCGAGGCGGCCGGCGGCAAGATTGTCCAGAAGCTGTGGCCTCCGCTGAACACGCCGGAATACGGAGTCTACATCGCGCAGATCAAACCGGACGTGGACGCGATTTATACCGGCTTTGCCGGGTCGAACCCGCTGCGCTTCCTTAAGGCGCTTGCTGAATTCGGCCTCAAGGGCAAGATCGAGGTCCTCGGTAACACGACCATGACCGACGAGGGCATTCTTAAAGTCATGGGTGACGAGGCGGTCGGCGTCTACAGCGCAGGCTGGTACGCGGCAGGCCTCCAGACGCCGGACAACAAGAAGTTCGTTGCTGGCATCAATGCGGCCTACCAGCACGATCCGGGGTTTTACACCGCCGGTCCTTACACCGCGCTGCTCATGATCGAGGAAGCGCTCAAGGCGACCAACGGCAAGACCGACGATGCGGCCGCCTTCCTCAAAGCCTTGCATGACGTGCGCCTGACGCACGGGCCGATCGGACCGGTCAAGCTCGACGAATACGGCACGCCGATTCTCGACATCCACATCCGGAAGGTGGCGCGCGTCGACGGCAAGCTCACCAACACGATTGTGAAAACGTATCCGCAGGTGAGCCAGTTCTGGACTACGGATCCGAAGGAAGCGGTGAAGCAGCCGATCTTTTCGCGCGACTTCCCGCCGAGCAAGAATCTGGAATAACCGACAAAGCGGCTGTCTGACACAAGGGCCGTTTGCTCCCAGTTAACCGATCGGTAACCGAACGTGGTTACCGATCGGTGAATAACGAATGGGAGCGGGCCAATGGCCGACGATAGGGAAAAGCCGACCCGCGAGACACCGGCCGAGTCCAAGACATCAGAGACGCTTCCGATCGTCGAATCGCCGTCGATCTCGCCCGCCGAGACGGTGAAAGAGCCACTCGCGACC
>Ga0207776_1000087_pt1 | contig 15478 bp, 10 predicted proteins | sample LuqExpMetageno30_FD_187788 | JGI IMG/M metagenome (GOLD analysis project Ga0207776, IMG submission 187788) | Tropical forest soil microbial communities from Luquillo Experimental Forest, Puerto Rico - Sample 30 (SPAdes) | ecosystem: Environmental > Terrestrial > Soil > Tropical forest ... | reverse complement strand
CCCTTCGTTCCTGTGGCGCTCGGTCCCCGACGAGGCCGCGCTGGCCGAACTCCCCGAGAAGGAGCGCAATGTTGGCGAGCATTCGTCGAAGCAGGTGTTCGACCGGCTCGCCGGCACATGGACCTACTGGGGCTGGAAGGGCGGCTACTTCGACAGCGACGCCGATGCCCAGGCCTTCTTCGACGAGCTGCGCTACATGCTCGCCGCGCAGATGGTCGCGCCCAACTCGCCGCAGTGGTTCAACACCGGCCTGTTCTGGGCCTACGGCATCGACGGTCCGAGCCAGGGCCACTACTACGTCGATTTCAAAACCGGCAAGCTGACGAAGTCGAAGTCAGCCTACGAGCATCCGCAGCCGCACGCCTGCTTCATCCAGTCGATCAACGACGATCTCGTCAACGAAGGCGGGATCATGGACCTGTGGGTGCGTGAGGCGCGGCTGTTCAAATACGGCTCCGGAACCGGCACCAATTTCTCTAATTTGCGCGGCGAAGGCGAAAAGCTCTCCGGCGGCGGCAAGTCGTCCGGCCTGATGTCATTCCTCAAGATCGGTGACCGCGCGGCGGGCGCGATCAAGTCGGGCGGCACGACACGCCGCGCGGCGAAGATGGTAATCGTCGACGTCGACCACCCCGACATCGAGAAGTACATCGATTGGAAGGTGCTGGAGGAGCAGAAGGTCGCCGCGCTCGTGACCGGCTCGAAGGTCTGCCAGAGGCACCTGCGCGCGGTGATGAAGGCCTGCGTGAATTGCCAGGGCTCGGGCGACGACTGCTTCTCGCCGGAGAAGAACCCCGCGCTCAAGCGCGAGATCAAGCTCGCGCGCAGGGCGATGGTGCCCGACAACTTCATCAAGCGTGTGATCCAGTTCGCCAGGCAGGGCTACAAAGACATCGAATTCCCGGTCTACGATACCGACTGGGACTCGGACGCCTATCTCACCGTCTCCGGCCAGAACTCGAACAATTCGGTGCGCGTGACCGATCAGTTCCTCAAAGCCGTCGAGGCCGACGGCAAATGGGACCTGACCTTCCGGAAAAATAAAAAGGTCGCGAAGACGGTCGATGCCCGCACGTTGTGGGAGAAGATCGGCTATTCGGCCTGGGCCTCAGCCGATCCGGGCCTGCAATACCACACGACGGTCAACGACTGGCACACCTGCCCGGCCTCGGGCGAGATCCGCGCGTCGAATCCGTGCTCGGAATACATGTTCCTCGACGACACGGCGTGCAATCTCGCCTCGCTCAATCTTTTGCAATTCCGCAACGAGAGCACGACGCAGTTTGACGTCGAGGGCTACGAGCACGCAGTGCGGCTGTGGACCGTTGTGCTCGAAATCTCGGTGCTGATGGCGCAATTCCCATCGAAGGAGATAGCGGAGCTCTCCTACGAATTCCGCACTTTGGGTCTCGGCTACGCCAATATCGGCGGCCTGCTGATGACATCAGGCATTCCCTACGACTCGGATCAAGGACGCGCGCTCTGCGGCGCACTGACCGCGATCATGACCGGCGTGTCCTATGCGAGCTCGGCGGAAATGGCCGAGCAGCTCGGGGCCTTCCCCGGCTACAAGAAGAATCGCGAGCACATGCTGCGCGTGATCCGCAATCACCGCCGCGCCGCGCATGGCGAACGCACCGGCTACGAGAAGGTCTCGACGCCGCCGGTGCCGCTCGATCATGCCGCCTGCCCCGACCAGACCCTGATCGCGCATGCGACCAAGACCTGGGACCACGCGCTCGCGCTCGGCGAGAAGCACGGCTACCGCAATGCGCAGGCGACCGTGCTCGCGCCGACCGGCACAATCGGCCTCGTGATGGACTGCGACACCACCGGCATAGAACCCGACTTCGCGCTGGTGAAGTTCAAGAAGCTCGCCGGCGGCGGCTACTTCAAGATCATCAACCGCGCGGTGCCGGAAGCGCTGCGCACGCTCGGCTATTCGGAAGCCGAAATCGCCGAGATCGAGGCTTACGCCGTTGGCCACGGCACGCTTTCGCAGGCGCCCGCGATCAACCACACGACCTTGAAGGCGAAAGGCTTCACCGACGAGGCGATCGCCAAGGTCGAGAAGGCGCTACCGACTGCGTTCGACATCAAGTTCGCCTTCAACAAGTGGACGCTCGGCGAAGACTTCTGTCGCGACACGCTCGGCGTCGCGGCGGAAGACCTCGCCTCCCTGACCTTCGATCTTCTCGCCGCGCTCGGCTTTTCCAAGCGCGAGATCGAGGCCGCGAACATCCACGTCTGCGGCGCGATGACGGTCGAAGGCGCGCCGCATCTCAAGGCGCAGCACTATCCCGTGTTCGACTGCGCTAATCCGTGCGGCCGCACCGGCAAGCGCTACCTCTCGGTCGAAAGCCACATCCGCATGATGGCGGCGGCACAGCCGTTCATCTCGGGCGCGATCTCCAAGACCATCAACATGCCGAACGACGCGACGGTGGAGGACTGCAAGTCCGCCTACCTGCTGTCGTGGAAGCTCGCGCTGAAGGCGAACGCGCTCTACCGCGACGGCTCGAAGCTCTCGCAGCCGCTCAACGCACAGCTCATCGCCGACGAGGATGACGAGGACGACGCGGTCGAGGCCTTCCTCGACAAGACGGCGGCCGCGCGTGTCACTGGGCTGACCGAGAAAGTGGTGGAGAAGATCGTCGAGCGCGTCACCGTGCTGCGCGAGCGCGAGCGCATGCCCGACCGCCGCAAGGGCTACACGCAGAAGGCCGTCGTCGGCGGACACAAGGTCTACCTGCGCACCGGCGAATACGACGACGGGCGGCTGGGCGAGATCTTCATCGACATGCACAAGGAAGGCGCGGCGCTGCGCTCCTTCATCAACAACTTCGCGATCGCGGTCTCGCTCGGCCTGCAATACGGCGTGCCGCTCGACGAATATGTCGACGCCTTCACCTTCACGCGCTTCGAGCCGGCCGGCCCCGTGCAGGGCAACGACTCGATCAAATACGCGACCTCGATCCTCGATTACGTCTTCCGCGAGCTCGCGGTGTCGTATCTCGAGCGCTTCGACCTCGCGCATGTCGATCCGAACGAGAGTGGCTTCGATGCGCTCGGCAAGGGCGAGACCGAAGGCCGCCCCGCGTCGCAGTACGTGTCGAAGGGCCTGACCCGCTCGCGCACCGACAAGCTGCAGGTGGTGAGGCCGGCCGCGAGCGCGGCGCCGACCGCGATATCGGCCTCCAACGTGACGGCGCTGCACACGCATCACGAGACCTCCGGCGCCACCGCGCTGAAGACACAGGAAGCCGGCAAGCTCTCGCCAGCCGAGCAGCTCGAGCACCGAGTCGACACCGCCGACGCGCGCCATCACGCGAAGGCCGCGGCGTCCGAGAAGCGCGCCGAAGCCCGCGCCAAGGGCTATGAAGGCGAAGCCTGCGGCGAGTGCGGCAACTTCACGCTCGTGCGCAATGGCACGTGCATGAAGTGCGACACGTGCGGCAGCACGACGGGGTGTTCGTGACGAGTTGATATGGCGCGCGTAAACAACGCGCGCCAGCATGACGGTAGAGAGGTCGTGTCGCAGGCTGGTAGTCTGTGCGACGGCGCTTGCGAATGCGCCGCAACGAAAGCCACTCATGCCCCGCCCCACCGTTTTCGCCCTCGCGGCTCTGCTCATCGTTCCTTCACCTGTCGCAGCGGCGGCACCGAAGGATAGCGCCGCTGCACGCAAACACACGGTCCATAAAAAGCATCCCGCGTCGCGCCACTGGCACGGGTACGGCTTCCTGCCCGGCTATCGTCCGCCGGAGGTGATCGAACGCGAACGCGAGCAGCGCTATCGCGAAAGCGGCCCACACTGGTACGGGCCCGCCTGGCCGGGCTTCTATCGGGGACGGTGGAACGGGGGCGGCTTCGGCCCGTGCTACACTTCCACGCCGATCGGCTACATGTGGACCTGCGGCCGCTGAGCCGCCGCCTAGGACGAACGGATCGGGCCGGAGCGAAACGATGCTCTACTTCGTCGCCCGGCGGGAAACATGCGGACCGGCTCCGGCGCCAAGAACTTGATCTTTTACAATTCATCAACCATTTCGCAGGTCGAAAAGGTAAGCAATTTACTAACTGCTTCACTGGCGCCCGCCCTGTTTTTTCCCTGTAATTTACAGGTCCAGGCCTTAGCTGAAGCCGACCTGCAAGACGCGTGCGAGATCAGGCTTAACCGGCGCCGCGAACTTGCCCACGTCCTGCCTTCGTCGCGCCGCCAATCGTAAACCGCTTCTTAACGCACCGGCCCCGATCATCCCGAGCAAGCGAATGGAGCCCGTCGCGCTCCAAAACGCTGCGGACGAAGGAGGACGACAAATGCCGATGTTCTTCTATCTGCCGTTGATCATCGCGCGCGGCGTAATCAGCGTCGGCGCGGAAGCGTTGGAGCAGAGCGAGGTGGCGCGCCTCAATCGCATGCGCATGCCGGTGCCGCAACGGCGCCCGCTCACCGCGCCCATGCGCACGCAGCCGGGCTTCGATCAGCTCTGGCTCGGTTCGCGGAATCCGGCGCTGCGCTGAGCTTCACCTTGGCTCCCCCGCAAAAGCGGGGACGAGGATGACCGCAAGCGCAGTCATTTCTTCGGCACGTCAAGCCGGATGTTTAATTCGCGCAACTGTTTCACCGTGACATCGGACGGCGCGCCCATCAGCAGATCTTCGGCGCGCTGGTTCATCGGGAACAGCACCACCTCGCGCAAATTCTCCTCGCCCGCTAGAAGCATTACGATGCGGTCGATGCCGGGCGCGATGCCGCCGTGTGGCGGCGCGCCATAGGTGAGCGCGCGAAGCATGCCGCCGAACTTCTTTTCCAGCACGTCCTCGCCGTAGCCCGCGATGGCGAAGGCCTTCTTCATCACCTCGGGGCGGTGATTGCGGATCGCGCCGGAGGAGAGCTCCACGCCGTTGCAGACGACGTCGTACTGGAACGCCTTGATGTTAAGCAGCATGTCGTTGTCGTTCGGATCGAGCGCAAGGAAGTCCTCGACCGACATGTTCGGCATCGAGAACGGGTTGTGCGAGAAGTCGATCTTCTTCTCCTCCTCGCTCCATTCGTACATCGGGAAGTCGACGATCCAGCAGAACTCGTAGCGGTCCTTGGCGATGAGCCCGAGCTCCTCGCCCACTGTGGTGCGCGCAGGCCCCGCGAATTTGACGAAGGTCTTCGGGTTGCCCGCGACGAAGAACACCGCGTCGCCGACGCCTAAGCCCAGCTGCGTCGCGATCTGCTTCGTCCGCTCCGGCCCGATGTTCTTGGCGAGCGGGCCTGCGCCGCCCTCCTCGCCCTCGCGCCAGAAGATGTAGCCGAGCCCCGGCTGGCCCTCGCCCTGCGCCCACGAGTTCATCCGGTCGCAGAAGGCGCGGTTGCCGCCGCCCGGCGCGGGGATCGCCCACACCGCGTTCTTCGCATCGGCCGCGAGGATGTTGGCGAAGATTTTAAATCCGGAGCCGCGGAAGGCGTCCGAGACGTCCTGCATCACGATCGGATTGCGCAGGTCCGGCTTGTCGGTGCCGTATTTCGCCATCGCCTCGGCGAACGGGATCATCGGGAATTTCGGCGTCACCGACTTGCCGTTGGCGAACTCCTCGAACACGCCGCGGATCACCGGCTCGACCGCGTCGAACACGTCCTGCTGCGTGACGAAGCTCATCTCCAGATCGAGCTGATAGAATTCGCCCGGCGACCGGTCGGCGCGCGCGTCTTCGTCGCGGAAGCAGGGCGCGATCTGGAAGTAGCGGTCGAAGCCCGCGATCATGATCAATTGCTTGAACTGCTGCGGGGCCTGCGGCAGCGCGTAGAATTTTCCCGGATGCAGGCGCGACGGCACGAGGAAGTCGCGCGCGCCTTCCGGCGACGACGCGGTCAGGATCGGCGTCTGGAATTCGAAGAAGCCCGCGGCCTTCATGCGGCTGCGGATCGAGTCGATCACACGCCCGCGCAGCATGATGTTCTCGTGTAGGTGCTCGCGGCGCAGATCGAGGAAACGGTATTTGAGGCGAATTTCCTCCGGATAGTCCTGCTCGCCGAACACCGGCATCGGCAGTTCGGCCGCGGGGCCCAGCACCTCAATCTCGGCGATGTAGACCTCGATCTGCCCGGTCGGCAGGTCCGCATTTTCCGTGCCTTCCGGACGGCGGCGCACCTTCCCGTCGATGCGCACGACCCATTCCGCGCGCAGCTTCTCCGCAGTCTTAAACGCCGGGCTGTCCGGATCGGCGACGACTTGCGTGAGGCCGTAGTGGTCGCGCAAATCGATGAACAGCACGCCGCCGTGGTCGCGGATGCGATGGCACCAGCCAGACAGCCGCACAGTGTTGCCGATGTCGCTCTCGCGAAGCGCGCCGCAGGTATGAGTGCGATAGCGATGCATGGCGTATCCCTAGGCCGTATCCGAAGCCGGTTCCTGATCGGAAATGCGTGTGAGGCGCGCGAAAAGCGCATGGGGGTCGAGCTTTGTCAAGGCAAGCGGCTCGACAAAGGTGCTTCGATCTGCGAAGTGGCCCCCGGACATAAGCCCGCGAAAATAATGTCGAAAACGCCCGTCTCCTCAGCCGCAAAACCCGCCGAGATGTCGACCGCAGAGGCAACGGTCGAGACCATGCTCGCGCACGGCATCGACGCCGTTTACGCGCTGCCGGGCGTACACAACGACCATCTGTTCGACGCCTTCCAGCGCGCCGGCGAAAAGATGCGCGTCGTGCATACGCGGCACGAACAGGGTGCCGCCTACATGGCCCTCGGCGCCGCGCTCGCGACCGGCAGGCCGCAGACCTACGCGGTGGTGCCGGGCCCCGGGCTCTTAAATTCCGGCGCAGCGCTGCTCACGGCCTATGGCATGAACGCGCCGGTGCTGGCACTGATCGGGCAGATCCCGGAAGGCGCGATCGGCAAGGGCTTCGGCCACCTGCACGAGATCCGCGACCAGGCTGGCATCATCAAGCGGCTGGTCGATGCCTATGCGCATATCGGCGGGCCGTCGGAGGCACCGGCGAAGACCGCGCGCCTGATCCGCGCGATGGCGCACGGCAGGCCGGGCCCCGCCGCGCTCGAATGCGCCATCGACGTCTGGGGCAAGCGCGGGCGCGTCGGCGCCATCCCCGTGCCCGTGCCGCACCGGCCGCCGCCGGTCGACATGGACGCCGTGCGCGCTGCGGCGCGCGTGCTCGGCAAGGCGAAGAACGTGCTCATCATCGCCGGCGGCGGCGCGCAGGACGCCTCGCCGGAAGTGACGCATCTCTCCGAGACGCTGCAGGCGCCGGTGATGTCGTACCGGCGCGGGCGCGGCGTGCTCTCTGACCGCAGCCCGTTCGCGGTGGCGCTCCCGCTTGGTCATGAATTGTGGCGCGAGGCCGACGCAGTGCTGGCGGTCGGCACCAAGCTCGAACCCGCGCGCGTGTGGGGAACAGACAACCGGCTCGCCATTGTGCGCGTCGATGCCGATCCGGAGGAGCCCGCTCGATTCAAGAAGCCGAAGGTCGCGCTCGTCGGCGACGCCGCGCCGATCTTGCGCCGGCTGATCGACGAGCTTGGCCGCACCAATATCGGCCGTCCGTCGCGCGAGGCGGAGATGCAGGATCGGCATGCCGCTTTGCGCGAGCGCCTTCAGAAAAAGATCGGCCCGCAGCTCGCCTTTTTGGACGTCATCCGGGCCGAACTGCCCGACGACGGCATCTGGGTCGACGAGGTCACGCAACTCGGCTTCGCCGCCCGCCTCGCCTTTCCCGTCTACAAGCCGCGCACGTTCCTTTCACCGGGCTATCAGGACAATCTCGGCTGGGGCTTTGCCACTGCGCTCGGCGCCCAGCACGCGCGGCGCGATGTTCCGGTGCTGTCGATCAACGGGGACGGCGGCTTCATGTACACCGCGAACGAACTCGCCACCGCCGTTCGGCACCGCATCCCGCTCACGGCCGTCGTCTTCACCGACGGTTATTTCGGCAACGTCCGCCGCATCCAGGAGGAGCGGTTCGGCAACCGGCTGATCGCCTGCGACCTCGCCAACCCGGATTTCGTCAAATATGCGGACAGCTTCGGCGCGCGGGGCGTTCGCGCACGCACACCGGAGGATCTGCGCGGCGCGCTGCGCGAAAGTTTCGCCGCCCGCGAGCCGACGCTCATCGAGGTTCCGGTCGGGCAGATGCCGAGCCCGTGGGAGTTCATCCACATGCCGCCGGTGCGCAGCCGATGAGACGGGTTGCCAGCGCCGCCCCGGATGCGCTTAGGGTAGCGCCCGACATGGTGCCGATTACGACGACCGGGGAACTGCGCGCCGTCTGCGAGCGCATGGCGCGCCAGCACTACATCACCGTAGACACCGAGTTCCTGCGCGAGAGTACCTACTACCCCCTGCTCTGCGTTGCCCAGATGGCGAGCGAGGACGAAGCGGTGGTCATCGACGCGCTCGCTCAGGATATCGACCTCGACCCGTTCTTCTCGCTGCTCAACGACGAGCACGTCATCAAGGTGTTCCATGCCGCCCGGCAGGACATCGAGATCGTCTGGCACATGTCGGGCAAGATCCCGCACCCGATCTTCGACACGCAGGTCGCCTCCATGGTCCTCGGCTATGGCGACTCCATCTCCTACGACCAGCTGGTGCAGCGCGTCACCGGCGACCATCTCGACAAATCGAACCGCTTCACCGACTGGACGCGCCGCCCGCTCACCGACGCGCAGCTCGTCTACGCGATCTCGGACGTGACGCATCTGCGCGACGTCTACCTCAAGCTCGACGAGGATTTGCACAAACGCGGACGCGCGAACTGGGTGTCGGCCGAGATGGCGATCCTCACCTCGCCAGAAACCTATCGCGCCGATCCCGAGCGCGCCTGGGAACGGCTGAAAAGCCGTGTTCGCAAGCCGAAGGATCTTGCGGTGCTGATGGAAGTCGCAGCCTGGCGTGAGCGCGAAGCGCAGACGCGCGACGTGCCGCGCTCGCGCGTGCTGAAGGACGATGTCCTGGGCGACGTCGCGATTCAGCATCCGACCACGGTCGAGAAGCTCGGGCACCTGCGATCGCTGCCGAAGGGTTTCGAGCGCTCGCGCTGGGGCGAGCAGATCGTCGACGCGGTGAAACGCGGACTGGAACGCGATCCGAAGACCTTACCGCGGCTCGAGCGGCATCGCGGCGCGCAGAACGGCGGCGCCACCGTCGAATTGCTGAAAGTTCTGCTGCGCATGACGGCGGAGTCGTACGGCGTCGCGGCGAAGGTGATCGCGACGGTCGACGATCTCGACCGCATCGCCGCCGACGATCAGGCCGACGTGCCGGCGCTGAAAGGCTGGCGTCGCGAGCTGTTCGGCGAAAAGGCGCTGCGCCTCAAACACGGCCAGCTCGCGCTCGCCGTCGAACGCGGCCGCGTGGTGGCGGTGGAGAAAGAACAATAGAAGTCGTAGCCCGGGCTACGCGAAAGCTTGCTAGAACGAAAACGCGGTGTCCCGTCCGATCAGGCGCCCGAGCTGGCGCAGGCGGCCGGCGAGGCGGTCGCTGGCTAGCCCGCCGAATTTGCCAGGCAGGTGCAATGTCAATTTCCCGCGCTTCACCTGCATCGGCGTATTCGGCAGCACGCCGCCGTGGCCGGCGGTGAGGATGTATGCGACACGCATCGCGGCGCCCAACACGCGCGCCCGGTCGAGAATGTACGGCGTCGCCAGTTCGCGCAGGCGCGGCGATAATTCTTCCTCGTGCAGGCCGACGTGACGGAAGAAGACCGACAGCGCGAGATAGGCCCGCCCCGGGTGATCGATCGCGGTGAAGGCGCCGTGCGCAATCAGATTCATCGACTGCTCGCCGCGGTAATCAGGATGCGCGCGCCAGCCGACGTCGGCAAGCAGGCAGGCAGTGCGGCGCAGCCTCTCCTCTTCCGCGCTCTCGTCAAGACCTGACGAGGCCATGAAGCGGTCGGTCCAGCCGATCAGCTCTTCGCCATGCTGCGGCGAGCGCGAGCGCAAGGTGTTCAACTCGCTCGCCGCAGCAATCAACGGATCGCGCGCGCGCGCCTCCTCGTCGAGCATTTCGTACAACAAGCCTTCGCGCACGCCGAGCACGGAAAGCACCACGTTGCGCGGCTTCACGCTGCGGATCAGATACTCCATCACGAGGGCGGCATAAGCGAGCAGCGGACGCCGCGCCGCATTGATCACTTCGATCTTAGACAAGGTCTCTGTGTCGACGCGATGCACGAGGCGCGAGAAGTCGAGCGCTTCGCGCGCCGGGATCCGGTAATTGTGCATCACATGGAACGGATAGCCGGTCTGCCACATGTGCAGCCGCGCGAGCGAACGCCAGGTGCCACCCACGGCATACAGCGTCCGTCCCACCCCGCGATCGAGGATATCGACGTCCTCCAGGGTCCTAGCGACGAAGCGTTCGGCCTTCTTGATCGATCGGCCGGCGATATCCTGCAGCGCCAGCCCGCCGAGCGGCAGCGTCAGACCCTTGCGCACTTTCGTATGATGCACGTCGACAAGTTCGAGCGAGCCGCCGCCGAGGTCGCCGACGATGCCGTCCGGGTTGTAGACGCCCGAGATGACGCCGAGCGCGGTCAGATGCGCCTCGCGCTTGCCCGAAAGAATATCGATCTTGGTGCGGCAGATGCGTTCCGCGTCGGCGATGAAGTCCGCACCGTTCTCGGCGTCGCGGCAGGCGGCGGTCGCGATCGCGAAGACGCGGCCGACTTCGAGGGTGTCGCACAACGCGCGGAAGCGGCGCAGCGCGGAGAGCGCGGTCTCGATCGCCTCCGGCGCGAGCAGCCCGGTCGTCTGCACCTGACGCCCGAGACCCGCGAGCACCTTCTCGTTGAACAGTGGAGTCGGCGCGCGCGTCAGGCCTTCGTAGACGACGAGGCGGACGGAGTTGGAGCCGATATCGATGACGGCGATGGACGGCCCGTGATCGAGCCGCCCCTTCGGAGATGGCGGGCTACGCCTCGCGCGAGAGCTGCCGGATAAGGCTGCGCGGCGAGGATTCTTTGAGCGATTTGCCACGGCCCGAGAGACTCGGATTGGTCATGAAATACTTGTGGGCGTTGAAAGGCTCGTCGCCCGGCGCCGGCTTTATGCGCTCGGAACTGCCGTCCGGCAAGACCTTCCAGCTCTGCTCGTTGTCCTTGAAATTGGCGACCATGATCTGATTGAGCACCTGCTCGTGCACGGTCGGATTCGTGATCGGGCATAAGGCTTCGACGCGCCGGTCGAGATTGCGCGGCATCATGTCGGCGGAGGAGATGTAGACCGCGGCCTGCGCGTGCGGCAGCGAATGCCCCGCACCGAAGCAGTAGATGCGGCCGTGCTCGAGGAAGCGGCCGACGATCGATTTGACCCGGATGTTCTCGGACAGACCCGGCACGCTCGGGCGCAGGCAGCAGATGCCGCGCACGACGAGATCGATCGTCACGCCGGCTTGCGAGGCTTCATACAACGCATCGCAAATGCCCGAGTCGACCAGCGCGTTCATCTTCATCCAAATCGCAGCGGGGCGACCCGCTTTTGCATGCGCGATCTCCTGCGCGATGTGATCGAGAATGCGCTTGCGCAGATTGATCGGCGAAATCGCCATCGCCTCGAGCGCGGCCGGCTCGGCATAACCGGTGATATAATTGAAAATGCGCGTCACGTCGCGCGCGATCACCGGATCGCTGGTGAAGAAGGAAAGATCGGTATAAACGCGCGCCGTCACCGGATGATAATTGCCGGTGCCGACATGCACGTAGCTTGCGAGCGAGCCCGTCTCGCGCCGCACGACCAGCGATAGCTTCGCGTGGGTCTTGAGCTCGATGAAGCCGTAAACGACCTGCGCGCCCGCACGCTCAAGGTCGCGCGCCCAGCGGATATTGGCCTCTTCGTCAAAGCGCGCCTTCAATTCCACGAGCGCAGTGACGGACTTGCCGGCCTCCGCTGCCTCGACCAGCGTCTTGACGATCGGAGATTCCGCTGATGTGCGATAGAGCGTCTGCTTGATCGCCACCACATTCGGATCGCGCGCGGCCTGCTGCAGGAATTGCACGACTACATCGAACGATTCGTACGGATGGTGGACGATCAGGTCCTTCTGCCGGATCGCGGCGAAGCAGTCGCCGCCGTGATCGCGAATTCGCTCCGGATAGCGTGGATTATACGGCACGAACTCCAAATCGGGCCGGTCGATCTTACCGATGATCTGGGAGAGCTCGTTGAGCGCGAGCACGCCGTCGACCAGAAAGACTTCGTCGTCGGCGACGCCGAGAGCGCGCTGCACAAAGCTACGCAATTCGGCCGGCATAGTCTGGCCGAGCTCGAGCCGGATGACCGATCCGCGCCGGCGCTGCTTTAGCGCCGTCTCGAACAGGCGGACGAGATCTTCCGCCTCTTCTTCAATTTCCACTTCCGAGTCGCGGATCAAGCGGAAGGCGCCCTGTCCTTTCACGGTGTAGCCGGGGAAGAGCCGGCTGATGAACAGACAGGTCGCGCCTTCGAGCGTGATCAACCGAATTTTGTCGGATGCGCTCGGCAGCCGGATGAAACGCTCGATTTTGAGCGGCATGCGGATGAGCGCGTTCATCGCCTTGCCGTCCTTCACGCGCGCGAGCTGCAGCGCGAGCGAGAAGCCGAGGTTGGGGATGAACGGGAACGGATGCGCCGGGTCGATCGCGAGCGGCGTGAGGAGCGGAAAGATGTGGGTGAGGAAGTGCTCCTCCAGCCAGCCGCGCTCGGATTTCGGCAACTCGTCCGCGTCGAGCAGGAGAACGCCGGCATCAGCGAGATCGCCGCGCAGTTCGAGCCAGCGCTGCTGCTGGTCATGCGCCAGCCGCCCGACCGCCTCGCGAATGCGCGCGAGTTGCTCGGCCGGCGTCAGCCCGTCCGGGCTCTGGGTGGTGATGCCCTCCCGCACCTGACCTTTCAGGCCGGCGACACGCACCATGAAGAATTCGTCCAAGTTATTCGCCGAGATCGACAGGAAGCGCACCCGCTCGAGCAGCGGGTGGTGCTCGTTGGCTGCCTCCTCCAGCACCCGTCGATTGAAGTGGAGCCAAGACAGTTCACGGTTGATGAGCCGGTCCGGTCGAGCGCGCCAATCGGCCTCGGCCTCGGCCGCGGCAACGGCCTGCTCAGGAGCCTTTTCCTCAGTCTTTGCAGCAGCTTGAGCGCGCGGTACCATACGCCTGTCCGTTCAGAAAATAACCCGCTACCCGGGCGTCGTGTCGGCGAGGATCACAGTTCGATCCGGGCAGCCCGTCAAGCGTCGGGCGGCAGGATGGTTTCGGACTGCTCTCGAAACAATTCCCCGGCCAGCGCTCGGGTCACCGGCCGGTGCTGGCGCATCGACTCCTCGTCGAGACGGGTCACGGCGGTGCGGACCGCCGCGAAGCTGCGCTCGACGCGGTTGGCGACATAGTTCACGACGGTTTGGTCGAGCGCAATCTGCCGGTCGGCGGCTAGCTTGGCCATCACCAGGCGCAAGAGCGCATCACCGGGCGGTTGCAGCAGCACCGAGGGCACCGTGCGCAGGCGCGAGGCGAGATCACGGATGTTCACGCGGAAGTTCGCGGGCGGCTCGCGCCCGGTAATCAGCACGAAGGCCTGCTCCTCGCGCGTGAGATTGATCAGGTGGAAGAGCGCGCGTTCGTCAAACCCGTCGGGCACCAGGTCCTCCAGCACCAGCGCGCCGGTCGCGAGCGAGGCCGGCACGTCGTTCTCGGCAAGATGTCGCGCCGACATCCGGCGAGCGCCTGAGGCTTCCGCCCAGATCGAGGCGAGATGGCTCTTGCCCGACCCTTCCGGCCCGGTGAGCGCCATGATCCGGTTCGGCCAGTCGGGCCAGGATTCGATCAGCCCCAACGCGGCGGCGTTGGAGGGACCTTCGAGGAAATCCTCACGCGCAAAACTTTCCGCATGCTGCAACGCCAGCAGGAGTTGCCGCGGGCGCAGCACCGCGTTCATTGGCCTGCCACCGTCATGTGCCGCAGCCATTGCGAAACATAGGCCGCGATCGAGAGCACAGTCGTCAGCGCCACGATGACCGTCAGCGCGAGCGTAACCCGCGGCACGGCGTAGCCAAGCCCGAGCGTGCCGAGCACGACGCTGGCGAGCACGATCTGCGCGGCTGTGTTCAGCTTGGACACGATCAGCGGCTTCACCTTCATGGGATGGCCCAGCACCCAGGCGAGCAGCAGTCCGCCGAGGATCATGATATCGCGCGAGACGACGAGGATCACCAGCCAGCGCGGCAGTTGGTCGTTGATACCGAGGGTGACGTAGATCGAGACCAGCAGGGCCTTGTCCGCCAGCGGGTCGAGATAGGCCCCGAGCTCGGTGGCCATGTGGAACCGCTTGGCGAGGAAGCCATCGACGGCATCGCTCATCCCAGCGACGAGGAAGAGCACGAAAGCCCAGCCCATCGCTCCGGACGAGATCGCCCAGATCACGATTGGGACGAGCACGATGCGTGCGATGGTGATGAGGTTCGGAATACTCAAGGACTGATCCGGACTTCGGCCGCCAAACGACAGAACTTTCTACGGATTATAACGGCCGGGCGACCATTGCACGACCTCGCTTTTCCACGTACGACCCGGCGCAAACAAGGGGCCCTCATGGCAGAGAACGAGCGCGGGCTGACCTATGCGCAAGCGGGCGTCGATATCGACGCCGGCAACCGCATGGTTGACCTGATCAAGCCGCTCGTGCGCGCCACCGCCCGCCGCGGCGCGGATGCCGAGATCGGCGGCTTCGGCGGCCTGTTCGATCTTAAGCGCTGCGGCTTTACCGACCCCGTGCTGGTCGCGGCGACCGACGGCGTTGGCACCAAGCTCAAGATCGCGGTCGAGACCAGGCGATTCGACACGATCGGCATTGATCTCGTCGCGATGTCGGTCAACGATCTCGTCGTGCAGGGCGCCGAGCCGCTGTTCTTCCTCGACTACTACGCGTGCGGAAAGCTTGCGCCGGAGACGGGCGCCGCCGTGGTTGCCGGCATCGCCGCCGGCTGCAGGGACGCCGGCTGCGCGCTGATCGGCGGCGAGACGGCGGAGATGCCCGGCGTCTACGCGGGCGACGATTTCGATCTCGCCGGCTTTGCCGTCGGCGCGGCCGAGCGCGGGCAACTGTTGCCGCGCGGCGATATTGCGGAAGGCGACGTCATCCTCGGGCTCGCCTCATCCGGCGTGCATTCCAACGGTTATTCGCTGGTCCGCAAGGTGGTCGAGAAGAGCGGGATTGCCTGGAGCGCGCCCGCCCCCTTCGCCTCCGGCCAAACGCTCGGCGAAGCGATCCTCACGCCGACGCGCATTTACGTGAAATCCTGCCTCTCCGCTTTGCGCGGCACCAACGCGGTGAAAGGTCTCGCGCACATCACCGGCGGCGGCTTTCCCGACAACATCCCGCGCGTGCTGCCAAAGACCCTTGGCGCGCGTATCGAATTGACAAAAGTGTCAGTGCCGCCCGTGTTCAAATGGCTCGCCAAGCAAGGCGTCATCGCGCAGAATGAAATGCTGCGTA